>Ga0187848_10000189_pt1 | contig 57155 bp, 46 predicted proteins | sample June2016WEW_4_40_FD_132424 | JGI IMG/M metagenome (GOLD analysis project Ga0187848, IMG submission 132424) | Peatland microbial communities from SPRUCE experiment site at the Marcell Experimental Forest, Minnesota, USA - June2016WEW_4_40 | ecosystem: Environmental > Terrestrial > Soil >... | reverse complement strand
GGAAATCCTCCGCTTGATCGTCCACCATAGCCGCCTCAAAGCAGCCCAGCGCTCAGTCTCTAACCCCGAAAAACGCTTCAAAACCGCCGCCTGACCTATGCCCACCACCCTCTAAATCACGATCCGCGCCTCGAAGCCGCACCTCGACGGATTGTCCGAACTGGAGGTCTGCCTTTGCGTCGCCATCTACTTCCATCGGAAAAGTTTCAGCGCCACACCGAAGCAAAGTACCATCCACGCCGCCAGAATACCGAGCTGCGGTGCCACCTGCGCGAGCGCCGCGCCCTGCAGCATGTCGGCGCGCAGCGAGTCGATGAGCGCGGTCAGCGGCAGGGCTCGGATCACGGGCTGGAAGGCGTCCGGAAACCGCTCGGCGGAGAAGAACACCCCCGAGAGAATCCACATCGGCATCATCACCAGGTTCATCAGACCGCTGGCGGCCTCGATGGTGCGGGCGCGCGAAGCGATCAACAGGCCCACCGAACAGAACGCCATCGAACCGGTGACGCACAACACCGCCAGCCCGCCCAGCGAGCCGCGCATGGGTACGCCAAACACCAGCATGCCGAAACCCGCCACCACCCCCACTTCCACCACCAGCAGCAACAGGCGCGAAAGGATAAACGAAAGCAGGTAGTAGTGGCGCGGCATGGGCGTGGCCACCAGACGCTTCAGCAGCTTTTTCCGGCGTGCGTCGACCACCGCGAAACCCATGCCCCAAATGGCGCTGCCCATCATGTTCATGCCCAGCAGGCCGGGGATCAGGAAGTCGATATAGCGGGAGCCGGGCTCGCGCATGAACCGGTCGGCGGTGGCTACCGGATTGGAGCGGCCGGCGGCGCGCTGGATGGCGTTATCGGCCAACTGGCGGGCGGTGCGGCCGTCGGGGTTGGTATCGTCGAAACGGTAGATCACCCCGCTGGGCGCATCTTCGGCTACCAGCGCGACCTTGCCTTGCCGCAGCAATTCGATGGCGGGACCGGGGTCGAGCAGGCGAACGTCGAGCCTTTTTTCCTGACGCAAAGCGCGCACCAGGTCGGGGCGCGTGGCGGCGATCTTCAGCACCTGCGCGGGCTGGTTGCGAAAGGCGAGGCCCAAGCCGGCCGCTAGCAGGATGGGAAACACGAAGACCCAAAAGATGGCTTCCGGCTCGCGCACGAACTCCCGGAATCGCACCAGCGTCAATTCCACCAGCGGATGCCGCCTATTCATCGCGCAGCCGCCGTCCGGTGAGCGCCACGAAGACGTCCTCCAGGGTTGCCGAATGCACGCGCAGCTCGGTGAGCGGCTGGCCCTGCCGCTCCAGCTCGTTGAGCAGCGCCGGCAGCGCGTCGTGGAGATGCTCCACCTGGGCTTCCACCGCGCCGTCTTCGGTGCGTGCGGCGGCCACGCATTCGAGGGCGCTGAAGGCGGCGGCATCGAGCGTCCGGCCGTCGGAAGACAATCGGACCACATGCCCCGCGCCGATGGAAGCGATCAGCTCACGCGGCGTGCCCAGCGCAATCACCTTGCCGTGATCCATGATGGCCACCCGGTCGCACAGGCGTTCGGCTTCCTCCATGTAGTGCGTGGTGAGCAGGATGGTGCGGCCGGCGCGCTGCAATTCCGCGATCAGCCCCCAGAGCTGGCGGCGCGCCTGGGGATCGAGGCCGGTGGTGGGCTCGTCCAGGAACAGCAGGTCGGGTTCGCCCACCAGCGCGCAGGCCAGCGCCAGGCGTTGCTTTTGGCCGCCGGAAAGGCCGCCCACGCGGGAATTGCGCTTTTCCTCCAGTTGCACCCGCCCGATCACCTCGTCCGCCGACGGACCGCGTGGAAAGAAACTGCGAAACAGCGAAAGGGTCTCATGCACGGTGAGCTTTTCGGAAAGCTGTGTCTCCTGAAGCTGAATGCCGAGGCGCTCCCGCAACCGCCTGGCATTCTTCTCCCAACTCAGCCCCAGCACGTCCACCTCACCCGAATCGCGGTCGGTCAGCCCTTCGCAGATTTCGATGGTGGTGGTTTTGCCCGCGCCGTTGGGACCGAGCAGGCCGAAGCATTCGCCCGTACGCACTTCCAGATTGAGGCCATCCACGGCGACCACGTCCTGAAATGCCTTTCGAAGGTTGCGCACGCGCAACGCCGGCGGCGCCGGTACGGGGGACATCCTAATAGTGTAATGCGCCCGGTGTTGCGCATTCTTGAGAGTTTCGAGCGCCGCCGGCCACTTCCTTATTGGCCAGGTGATCGGGGGCGCCGCCAGTGCCCGAGCCCGTTTCCGAGCCGCGACCGTGAGGGAGCGGTTGCCGGAGGTGCCAAAAAATTCCCATGAAAGATCCGCTGCTCATTCCGGTAGGCGCCTTGGCGTTGGGGATTCTAGCGGCGCGGCTGGCGCGGTTTGGACCCGAGGAACTGCTGATCGCCATTGCGGCCCTGCTGCTGCTCGGCGCGCTGGCCCTCTGGCGCGGGTCGCGCTGGCTGGCAGCGGTGTGCGCCGCCGTGGGACTGGTGCTCGGCGGCGCGCTGACGGAGGTCGTACATGCTCCGGGAACGGCGCCGTGGATCGATGCCGAGGCGCGCGAAACCGTGCTGCTTTCTGGATGCGTCGTGGAACCGCCGTCGGTCTCGGGCGAGCGCGAGCGGTTTGTGCTGGAGCTGGAACCGGGCGCGCGGGCGCAGGTCACGCTTTACACCAAACCGGACGAAGCGCTGCCGGCGCTGGCATACGGCGAGCGAATCGAAATGGAGGCGAAGGTTCGCAAACCGCGCAACTATGGCAACCCTGGGGCGTTCGATTACGTGCGCTACCTGGCGCGCAAGCACGTGTACTGGACGGCGTCGGGCGCGGCGGCGGGGTTGCACCGGTTGCCGGGCCGCTGCGGAAACGCGATAGCGGGCGCGGCCATGAATCTGCGCGCCGCGGCTCTCCGGCGGATCGAGACGCTGTGGCAGCCGGACTCCTATCGCGTGGGGATGATGCAGGCCGTGTTAGTCGGCCAGCAGTATCAACTGCGGCGCGTGTGGACCGACGACTACCGCAATACCGGCACCTTTCACGCGCTGGTGATTTCGGGAACGCACGTGGCGATTCTGGCGGCGTTCTTCCTGTTTCTGCTGCGGCTGTGCTTCGTGCCCGAGGGTGCGGCGCTGGCGGCCACGGCGGCGATGGCGTGGTTGTACGCGCTGGTATCGGGATGGGGCGCGCCCTGCGTGCGCTCGGCGGCGGGGTTATCGATCTACGCGGTGGGCAGCTACTTTTACCGCGACCGGCGCCCGCTGAACCTGTTGGCGGCGGTGGCTCTGGGGTTCCTGCTGTTCGATCCGGAGCAGCTCTTCGACGCCAGCTTCCAGTTGACGTTTCTGGCAGTGGCGTTTCTGGGCGCTTTCGCGACGCCATTGATTCGCGCCACCTCGGGGCCGCTGGGGCGCGGCCTCACCGGACTGGGCGACAGGCGGCGCGATCTGGGAGCCCAGCCGCGGGTGGCGCAGTTCCGGATCGAGATGCGGCTGCTCGCCGAAACCTTGCAAGTGGCTTTGAGGCTGCCGGAGCGGGTGGCGCAATTCGCGGTCGCGGCGCCGCTCCGCGTCTTGTTTTTCCTGTACGAGGTCGCGCTGGTTTCGGCGGTGACGCAAGCCGGCCTGGCGCTGCCCATGATCGTCTACTTCCATCGCCTGGGCGTGACGGGGCTGAGCGCCAATGCCCTGGTGGTCCCGGCGATGGGATTGGCCGTTCCGGTGGGATTCGTGGCTGTTTTGACGGGTTGGCATTGGGTCGCCGCGCTGGGCGGATGGCTGCTAGGGCTATCGCAGGCCGTGGTGCACTGGCACGCGGGAATCGACCCGGATTGGCGAGTCCCCACCCCGCCGCTATGGCTGGGAGTGGCTTTCGCGCTGGCGCTCGTAGCCGCGGGAATTGCCGCCGGTTTGGCGCGCGGCAAATGGTGGCGCGTGGCGACGGCCCTGGCGCTGGCGGCGATATTGGCGCTGCTGGTGTGGCAGCCGTTCGCGCCCGAGACCTGGCCGGGCCAACTGGAACTGACGGCCATCGATGTGGGCCAGGGCGATAGCCTGCTGGTGGTCCTTCCCGATGGCAAGCGGCTGCTGGTGGATGGCGGCGGCATTCCAACGTTTGGAAACCGGACGCCGTCGCAATTAGATATCGGCGAAGACGTGGTGGCGCCATATCTGTGGGATCGAGGCCTGCGGCGCGTGGATGCGGTGGCGCTTTCCCACGCGCACGAAGACCATATTGGCGGACTGCCGGCGCTGGTCCGCGATTTTCATCCGCGTGAACTGTGGACCGGCGCCACGCCGCCGAGCCCGACCTGGAACAAGCTCCGGCGCGAAGCGCAGGCGGACGGGGTACGCATCATACCGATGGAAACCGGGCGGCACTTTGCATACGGCGGCACGGAAATGGAGGTGCTGGCGCCGTTCCCTGACTACTTGCCGGGCAATGAGCCCAAAAACAACGACTCGCTGGTGCTGCGCCTGCGTTATGGCCAGCGAAGCTTTTTGTTGAGCGGCGATATCGAAAGGCCCATTGAGCGGCGCATGGTGGACGAGAACGAGGTAGCGCCGGTGGACGTGCTGAAAGTGGCGCACCATGGCAGCCACACCTCGTGCACGGAAGAGTTTTTGAGCGCGTCGGCGCCGCTGTTCGGCATCATTTCGGTGGGCTGGGAAAACAGCTATGGCCATCCGCACCGGGATGTGTTGGAACGCCTGGCGCAGCACGGCGTAACGATGTACCGGACAGACGTGGATGGCGCGGTCACGATCCGCACCGACGGAAAGCGGTTGCATATCGAGACCGGACGCGACCGCATGAGCGGGCTGGCGCCGCTGGCGGCGTGGTAGCGACCGTGGGGCGGACGACCGTTTTTTGTCGTCTGCCCCTGTCACAAGGGCAATCTGAAAGGAGTGCAGGGCAGACCACGTACAACGATGGTCTGCCCTACAGTTAGCGGCTAGATTGCGCCAGTGCTGTCGCGCTCGACACGGCGATCGTAACGCCTGAGGGGCTGGTTGCATTTCCCACTGTAAGCGTGACTGGCATCTGTTGCGTCGACGGCGCGGTCGTCGGACTCAAGAAAAGAGGCACCACCACGTTCACCTGCATCACACCCGCCACTAATCCCGGAGCCCCGCCGGCGTATTTTACCTGTGCCGGCACGTTTCCGATAGTAACCGACACCTGCAGCAACGGAGCGGGGTACGGAGCTACCGCCGGTAGGCCATCTACTCCGCCGGGCGCAGTCTGCCCTTCGCCGGTGGCATATAGGATGACGATGCCGCCCGCGCCAATCGGGTTCGACGCCGAGTTCACCGTGTAGTCTTGATTCAGCGCCACTGCTTGCCCCGTTCCGCTGGCATTGGCGGTGAAGATCCCGGGTACCGAGGATGTCACGGTTACGGGAAACGGCGCGGAGACTTGACCCTGATAACTTACCGTGACATTAGCGGTGGTAGCGCCGGCCAGTTCGTAAGGCACGATAGCCGCCACTTGCCCGAAGGACGTGTACCACAGCGGCGCTGCAGTTCCGTTGAACGAAACCACCGTGCCGGCTAACTCGGTACTGACGAGGCCGGCGCTGGTCAACGTGAGCGAGGCCAACTGCGCCGGCCCCAAGTTCGACCCGAACAGGGTCACGATCTCGCCGGGAGAGACGGTGCCGGAAACGTAGCTGGCTGCGTTTTCGACCGAGGTGACGGTGGGCACGGGAGTGGGGGAGATGGTGGTAACCGAGACGGTGGCGGAGCTGCCGCTGAAATTCCCATCGCCGCCATAAGTCGCCGTGACGGTATAGGCGCCGGCGATAGATCCGAGCTGGCTTCCCGGTATTATGGCGCTGGCGGTGGCAGTTCCGATCGAGCCCGTCAATGTACCCGAAACCAGCAAGATGGAGCCGAGATTGAAAGTCACGGCCCCTGTAGGTGTGGCGGCGCCGCTTGCGCCCTTCACGGTGGCCGTAAGCACGGTGCTGGCGCCTATAGCGAACGTGGCGGGATTGGCAGTGACCGTAGTTGTGGAATTGATCAAGGTGGTGGTCACAGTTACGGTTGCGGAGCTGCCATTGAAATTCGCATCGCCGCTGTAAGACGCCGTGACGGTAGTTGTGCCGGCGACCGATGCCAATTGCGTGGACGGGACAGACAGGCTGGCTGTAGCGGTCCCGCCCGAGCCGGTGAGCTTGGCGGTACCCAACGCCGACGAACCCACGCCAAAGGTCACCGTTCCGGTCGGCGTGGCCAAGCTCGCCGCCGCCTTGACGGTGGCCGTGAGCACGGTGCTGCCGCCCATGGGAAATGTGGCGGGACTGGCGCTGACCGTAATCGTAGTGTTGACCAAGCTCGTGTTCCACAGTTCCACCAGGCGATTCGCATCCACCGAACCTAAGCCCGTCACCATGTCGTACCCTGCCCCGGCGCTGTAACCATACGAGCCGCTGGTGCAACCGGCTGTTCCCGTTTGGCAAGGGACGATGTTATTGCCCGCGGTAATATCGTGAAAAGCCGAAGGCGCGCTTTGCGCCATGCGATATAGGTTGGGATCGATGTTACCCTGGCCGAAAGTGACCTGTCCTCTGGCGGCCCAATATTGGTTCAAGATCGCGACGATACCGGCCAACGTTGGGGCGCCGGCCGAGGTTCCCTCGTTAATATAGTATTCGCCGCCATAATAAGTGAGGTAACCGTCGTGAAAGGCGGCCGAAAGTGAGATATCCGGCACGGCGCGCTGGTTCTGGGCCGGAACTCCGGGGCCGGTTTGCCAGGTTGGCTGGGAGAATAACTGGCTCAATCCGCCTCCGGACGCGGCCAGTCCGTCGGAGCCGGATTCATTCCACCCAGCTTCCGGTATGTATTGCCGGACCGATGCTCCGTTCGTTCCGTTCGTCGAGTTCCAGTAGGAAGGCGAATTCAGCCCTTCGGTAAACTCGGTCCCGCCCACGGCGGTCACTCCTGGAACACTCGCATAGATGTTGACCGACTCGCCCAAGGTCGCCATGGGCTTGTCGAAGGCGTAGTCGCAATCCGCGGGACCGGAATCGCCGGTCGGCACCATCCACGTAATCCCTTCGGCATTCGCTTGTTGCGAAATGGAAAGGTAGGCGGAAGGCGTGACGCCGTTGGGCAGCGCCAGCGCCTCGCAGGCGCCGAAACTCATACTCATGACTGGCGCCAGCCGATTCTCGATGACCCACTCGGCAGCCAGCACCACGTTGGTGGCGTAGACGTATACGACCTCGGCGCCCGGCGCTACACCGCCGGCCCATTCGGTATCGAGGTAAGCCTCACCGCAATCTTCCGGACCCAAATAGCCGTTGGGTCCCGGGTTCACGGCCCCAGTGGGCAGCACGGTCTGGAGATAGTTTCCGATGGGGCTCGAAGGCAGGCCGGCTACACCGCGAAACGTGGCGACGTCCGCTGTTGAAATCTGGCAGCGCCCCACGATGCCGATCTTCTGGCCCGACCCGTTGGCGCTCTGCTGGTAGAGGGGCAGCAGGTCGTAGATGGTGGCGAAATCGCCGGGATAGAGATAGTGACTTCCGCCGATAGTATTGTCCGCGCTTACGCCCAGGCTATGCAACTTGGCGAGCGGTTTGGGTGCGAAGTCGTCGAGGCCAAGAATTCCCAGAGTCAGGGGCGCCAGGTCCGATGGAACCAGCGGGTTGGCGGAATTCGCAAAGTGAGTCTCCTGGCCGGCGATATAACGATGGATCGAAGTGTGAAAGGCGCGTTCGACTTCGGCGACGGTTCCGCTGAAGGTCACCCAGTTGCGGCTGCGCGACACGTGGTCGACGGAGAGTCCCTGCTGTTCGAGCCAGTTGCCAATCTTCGCAATATCGGCCGCGCTCAGGCCAAAGCGCGCGCCAAATTCTTCCGGCTCGAGCCAGTGGCGGAAGAACGGAGAGTGCGGGTCCTGCTGGTCTGTCAGTAATCGATCCAGTTCGGACTGCCGATCGGCGGATGGCTTGAGTACCAGGACCAGGGAGCGCAACGGCAGAGCCGGTTCCAGCAGCCCCCGATCGAACTCCGCGAGCGCCAGCGGATTCATGTGCCCTGCCAATACGACTAGATCTTGCGCCGAGATCGGGCGCATCAGGCGATCCGGCTGGGCCGATGCAATCGCACAGAGGACTACGACGACTGCCAGCCGTTGTGTACTCTTTAGTACTCTTTGCATTTACCCATGGTGACTCGGTGCGGGAGCAGAGTCAAGGCCGGGCAGATAGTAACTCGAGGTAAGTTGCTGAAAATAGTTACAGTTTAGTTACGCGCCGACAGGGTACGCGGTTGCCAGGTCTGTGCGGCTGCTTCAAGCTGTTTGGCATCGGAGGGGTTGAGCTTGGCGGCCTCGGCCGCGCGCTGCTTTTCGAAGCGCTTCTCGCCGCGGTTAAAGGCCAGGGTCAGCCAAAAGTAGGCTTTGGCGTGATCCTGGTCTGCGCCATCGCCGCTGGCATAGCGAAGGCCCAGGCGAGCTTGGGCGGGGGCATAGCCGCGGCTGGCGGAGGCGCGAATCCAGTGGCGGGCCTGTTCCGGGTCGCGCTCCACGCCCTTACCGGAAGCATACAGCCACGCCAGCGCATATTGGGCTTCGGCATGGCCTTTCATTGCGGCCGCGTGGTACCAATAGGCGGCTTGGGCGTAGTCCTGCGGCATGCCGTAGCCTTCCACCGCCACCCAACTCGCGGGCAACGGATCGGCATCCGGCCCGCCGGCAGCCATCTGGAACCAGCGCATGGCCTCGACTTCGTCGCGGGGCGCGCCCCAGCCACGGGCATACATCTCGCCCAGGGCAAAGGCAGCAGCCGCGTTTCCCTGGCCGGCGGCGCGGCGATACCAGAAGGCGGCTTCGGTCAAATCCCTTCGCGTTCCTTTTCCCTGGGCATAGAGCACGCCCACGTCGAACTGTGCTTCGGCCAATCCGGCCTCGGCGGCGGCCTTCCATTCCTGGAACGCCTTCTGATAGTCTTTATTGCGAAAAGCCGCCATCCCCGAGGCGGTATCCGCGTAGAGCGGAGCGGCGCATAATAGAAGGCAAGCAAGGCCTAAAACGGCGGGTTTACGGGATGGATGATACTGCATTGGCAACCTCCCAGGTCTCCATAGGTTTGGTCCGGCGCCAAACTGCTGGCTCATTTATAGCATGAAACGTTACCAATTAAGAGTTTGTAATTGTATATAAAAGTACTTTGTTGGATCATAACCGGTGGCATAATTCTGCCTCCTTTAACCGCAGAGCAGGTGCAGTACGAGGTTGCCGGCCGAATCTCGCCACAGGGCGAGGCGGAGGTGACGCTTTTTGGGACATCGCAACCGTTCGCAGCGTCGGCGGAGGCGGACGAAGACGGCCAATTCCGCCTTAAGAAGATCGACGCCGGCAGCTACACGATCGCGGTGACGATGGCGGGCCGGGGGGAAGCGCGGCGAACGATTGAAGTGGGGCCTTCGACGGCGAACGCCAAAAGGCGGGTGTGGCTCGACCTCAATTTCGCCGACAGCGATTTCGTGTCCGGCGCGGCAGCCCGGCGCCACGCCGTGACCGCCACCGAACTGGCGATCCCGGAAAAGGCGATCGAGGACTACGCGGACGCGCGCAAGGCCTTGAGCCGACGGGATGCCGCCGCAGCCACCCGGAGCCTGGAACACGCCGTCCAGTTGGCGCCGGGTTTTTCGGACGCCTGGAACGAGTTGGGCACCCTAGCCTATCAAACTCGCCGCTACGATCGCGCGGCGGAGTGCTTTCGCAGGGCTTTGCAGGCCGATCCGGGCGCATACGAGCCGCTGGTGAACCTGGGTGGAGTACTCATCAACCTGCACGAGTTGGAAGAGGCGCTGGACGATAATCTGCACGCGGTGCTGACGCGCCCCAACGATCCGCTGGCCAATTCGCAATTGGGGCTGACGTATTTCGAGGTGGGCAATTACGACCTGGCGCTGAAGTACCTGACGCGGACGGTAGCTCTGGACCCGGCGCACTTTTCGACGCCGCAACTGACGATGGCGGAGATCCACCTGCGGCGCAACGACCATGGCGCCGCCGCCGACGATCTGGAGAACTTTCTGAAATACCACCCCGACTGGCCGCGGGCAGCGAAGATGCGGGAGCAGATCGAGGCGTGGCGCAAGGAGTGAAAGCTCGACGGAGCGGCGCTGACCGGCACTCTCCATCGACTCACGGTATACTCATATTATGAGTAAGCGGCTCCAGGTTCTGCTTCCCGATAACGAAATGGCGCATATTCAGCGGTTAGCAAAACGCGAACAGGTTACCGTGGGCGAATGGGTCCGGCGCGCGCTTCGACAAGCTCGGGCGGGACGGCCCGGCGCGGAGCCGGAGAGTAAGCTGAAGGCGGTTCGGCGTGCCGTACAGTACTCATTTCCCACGGCCGACATTGAGGACATGCTGACCGAAATCGAGCGTGGGTACGAGGGTTGATCTTCGTCGATTCCAATATTCCGATGTACCTGGTCGGGGCCGCCCACCCACACAAGATCGAGGCACAGGTCATTCTGGAACGGTTGATTGCCGCGGGGCAACGTTTGGTAACCGACGCTGAAGTGTTGCAAGAGATCCTGCACCGCTACACGGCTATCAACAGAAGGGAAGCCATTGTGCCAGCGCTCCAAGCGATACTGGACATCGCTGACGAAGTGATCTCTATTGAGAAGCAGGACGTTTTGCGTGCTGGGGAGATCGTCCAGAATCCCGCGCTAATGTCCTCACGCGATGCGGTCCACATCGCCGTTATGGAGCGCCATTCGATCCGGTCGATTCTAAGTTTCGATGCCGATTTCGACCGGTGGCCGGGGATCGAGCGGATTCACCGGATTTGAGCGGACTGCTGGAAATTCTATAGGTCGGGCTCATCGCTTGCGCACAAGTGGGATCAGCGCTTCGGGCGTGACGGGCCGGACTGGAGAGCCGCGAAATCCCTTGGCGTCACGCGTAACGATGTAGTCGCAATCGGCAAGTCGCCCGGCCGTCGCCGTCACCGCATCCTCAAAGTCGGGGCACGGCGATTCCAAAGCCTCGCGAACGGCCGCGCCATCGACCGCCGCTACGCCGAAGACGGTCAGGATTGCGAGGATGCTATGCCTGGCTTTGGCGGCTCCCAACTCTTTTCGGAGCAGGTAATGAATGGTGGTGACGGCATGACCGGCCAGCAGTCCTTCCGCGGCGCCGCTCTCGGCAAGGGCCCACGCCGCCGCGCTTGCTTCGGCGTAGGGCTCCCGATCGAGCAGAACATCGAGGAGGACATTGATGTCAAACAGGACCCGCTTCACTGGTATTTTGCCGCAAGATGCTTCCGGTACTCGCCGAGATCTGCTTTCCTTAGGGACCCCCGTAAGGAACGCAGAACGGGGGTATCGCGCGTGGCTGGGGAAGATGGTTCGGCAACCGCCGAGAGGTAATCCTCAACCATCCTCGACACGGAGGTGCCGCGCTGTCTGGCGTACCGCTTCGCGCGCGAAACCACGCCGCCGTCCACGCTCAACGTCAGCTTCGACATGTACGTATTATATCAAGGATCTGATACGTATCCCGTTCGCCAATCTCCTGAGCGGGTGCTATGCAAGCAACATATGGCGCGTCGTCAACGCCACGCCGGGACGGCTGCTCGGCCACGCCTCCCCTGCCTAAGATAGAAAGAGCGTGACGTTCCCGATTGACCCGCTGGTGCCGGCGATCGCCGACCATTTGCGAAATCCGAATTGCCTGGTGTTGGAAGCTCCCGCGGGGGCCGGCAAGACGACCCGCGTGCCGCCGGCGCTGCTCCATGCGCTGGGCGGGCAGGTGCTGGTGCTGGAGCCTCGGCGCCTGGCGGCGCGGCTGGCGGCGCGGTTTGTGGCGTCGGAGCGCGGGGAACGAGTGGGCGAAACGGTGGGCTACCAGGTGCGCTTCGAAGAGGTCGCCGGGCCAGAGACGCGGTTGCGCTTCCTTACCGAAGGGGTGTTTACGCGGCGCCTCGTGACGGATCGGAACCTGGACGGAGTCAGTGCCGTGGTGCTGGATGAATTTCACGAGCGGCACCTGGACGGCGACCTGGCGCTGGCCCTGCTCAGGCGATTGCAGACCACGCGCCGGCGGGATTTGCGGATCGTGGCGATGTCGGCCACCCTGGACGGCGCGCCGGTGGCGGAATACCTGGGCGGTGCGCGTATTGTGCGCGGTGAGGGGCGGGCATGGCCACTTGAAATCGAATACACGCCGCATTCAGCGGCGCCGCTGGAACAGCAAGTAGCCGGCGCTCTGGAGCGGTTGAAAGCGGCGGGCCTCGATGGGCATGTGCTGGTGTTTCTGCCGGGCGCGGCGGAAATACGCAAGGCTCAAATCGCCTGCGCCGCGTTGGCCGGGCGGCACGGATGGGAGGTGCTGGCGCTCCACGGAGACCAATCGCCGGAAGAGCAGGACCGGGCGGTAGGCCCATCGGACCGGCTCAAGATTATCTTGTCCACCAACGTGGCAGAAAGCTCGGTCACCATCGAAGGCGTTCGCGCGGTGGTGGATAGCGGCCTCGCGCGGGTGGCTGGATATTCCCCGTGGTCGGGGCTGCCGACGCTGGAGGTGGCGCGCATCAGCCAGGCATCCGCTCAACAGCGGGCGGGGCGCGCGGGCCGCACCGGGCCGGGCCGCGCGATTCGCCTGTACCCGATCGAGGACTTCCTTCGCCGGCCGCCGCAGCAGGCGCCGGAAATTACGCGCGCCGATCTGGCGCCGATGGTTCTGCTGGTGGATGCAATGGATCTGGAGTGGGACAAACTGGCGTGGCTCGAGGCGCCGCCCGGAGCCGGGGTAGCGCAGGCGCGCGAGCTGCTGTCGCGGCTGGGCGCAACCGGCGAGACGGCGCGCGAAATGGTTCGCTACCCGCTGCATCCGCGTTTGGGAAGGTTGATTGTGGAAGCGCGCAGGCGCGGGGTGTCGCAAGACGGGGCCACGGTGGCGGCGCTGTTGAGCGCCGGCGAGCGGCTTCCGGCGCAGCCTCGGCAAGCTTCGCGCTCCGATCTGCTGGAACTGCTCGAGAGCGAGTGGCAGCCGCGGACGGCGCAGGCGGTGCGGCAGATCCGGCGGCTTGCAGGCGCGAACCGGCGGGCTAGTGAACGGGACGAAGATGCTCTGCTCGAATGCATCCTGGCGGCGTTTCCCGACCGCGTGGCCAAGCGGCGGCAGGGCGGCCAATTGCAGATGGCGGATGGCAGCCCGGCGCAACTGGCCGCGGCCAGCACGGTGACCGGCGCCGAATTCCTGATCGCGGTGGAGGCGGAGGCTCGCTCGGATCAGAAGCTGCCGCTGGTACGAATCGCCAGCGCCATTGAACCGGAGTGGTTGCTGGACCTCTATCCGGAGCGGGTGCGCGAACGCTCACGGGTGGAATGGAACCGGACAGCCGAACGGGTAGAGGCGGTGGAGGAGTTGCTGTATGGCGAGGTAGCGCTGGAGACGCGGCAAGTCGAGCCGGAACCCCAAGCTGCCGCAGCATTGCTGGCGGAGAAGGCGCTGGAAGCGGGTCTGGAACGGTTCGCGGATGCCGAAGATCTGAACGCGTTTCGGGAACGGCTGCGCTTTGCCGCCGCACACGACGGCGCGCGTTTCCGCACTGCACTGGATTGGGCGGACGTGCTGCGGCAGATGGCTTACGGGCTAAAGAGCTTCGCCCAACTGGAAGGCGCCGCGCGCGATGGCGGGCTGGTGCGGACGGCACGCGACCGGATGCCGGCCGCCGAGCGCCGTGCGCTGGAAGAAAACGCTCCGGAGCGTATTGCCTTACCCAGCGGGCGGCAGACGCGGGTACATTACCAGGCGGGACAGCCGCCGTGGATCGCTTCGCGTTTGCAGGATTTCTTCGGTATGACCGAGACGCCGGCCATCGCCCGCGGCCGGGCGCCGCTGGTGGTTCGCCTGCTGGCGCCCAATCAAAGACCGGTGCAGACTACTACCGATCTGGCCGGCTTCTGGCAGCGTTTGTACCCGCAGGTGCGCAAGGAACTGGCCAGACGCTATCCCAAGCACGCGTGGCCGGAAAATCCGTTGGCGGTTCGGAGAAATTGAAACGGAATGACCACCTTGGTACACAGTTTCGCAATTACGGTCACATATTCAGCAACCGCTCCCTAACGGTCGCGGCTCGGTATCGCGCATTTCCGAGCCGCGACCGTTAGGGAGCGGTTGCCCGGGAATACGTTAGTGAACTTATGAAATGGTGTACTTAGTTAAGTTAGTGCCCACGCAAGAATGACTTTGGATTTTCGGACGGGCAAATGTGGCGCGCACTCCTGCGTGCCGGGTGGGACAGACCATCGTTGTTCGTGGTCCGTCAGGCCTCGCCAAGCCAAAACAGCCTGACAGACGACAAAAAACGATCGTCTGTCCCACCTCCGTCGGTGCGGGGCTCAGAAATAAAGCTTCAGCGCAAAACGTAACTGGCGATCGCCGGTCGAGGAGGTGATCGTGTCGTAGCCGTTCAAATTGGTGACCACGCCGTTGGTAAAGGTGGCGTTGGAGACCGTGGCGCTGGGGTTGGCGAACTGCGGCGTGTTGGTCAGGCCCAGAGCCTCGGCGCGGAATTGCAGTTTGAAACGCTCGGTCAGGTTAAAGGTGCGGAACAGGCTGGCGTTGAGATTGAAGAATCCCGGGCCGCGCAGAATATCGCGTCCGGTATTGCCGAAGGCGACGGCGGTGACCGGCGCGAATGCATTCGGATTGAAGTATGGCTCACCGGTTCCATGGCCACCGAGAATCTGCACGCTCGAAACCACTTGGTTGGCGGTCTGGGTGTTGCCGGGCGCATTCAAAGATGTTGACGAGGACGCGACATTGAAAGGCGTTCCGCTCATGCGGCTCATGATGCCGTTGACCTGCCAACCGCCGGCGATCGCCGCCGCCACTCCATGGTTCAACCAGTGCATGCCCTTCCCGAAAGGCAGCGGATAGTTGCCGTAGATCTCCAAGTTGTGAGTGCGGTCGTATCCGGCGAGCGCGTAGTTCCGATACATGGCCGGCCCCCAATTATCCAATGGCAGGCTGCCGCCGGTCTCGTTGTCGGCGGCGTCGAGGGCTTTGGAAAAGGTGTAAGCCATTCCGAAAGTGGCGCTGCCGGCGCGGTGATCGGCGCGAACCTGCAACGAGTTGTATTTGGAGGCGTCGATCGGCGCCAGCTCGCTGAGGGTGGAAGAGTTGCCCCAAAGCTGGTAGAGCGGCTGACCGGCTTTACCGGTGCCCGGCGCGGCCGCGTTGATGTTGATGCCGTCGGTGGGACGGACGTCGCGCGTTCCGACGTAACCGGCCTGGACGCTGGAGTGGTGGCCGAGGTCGCGCTGGATGGTGAAATTGTAGGATTGCGCGTAGCCGCGGCGATACGGCGTCGTATAGGTGTAGCAGCCGACGCTCGACGGCAAACTCACCTCACCGGAGGTAAGGCTGGGCCCGACAAACGCCGGTATGCCGGTAGTCAGGTTGCCGGCGGGGGTATAACTGTTGGCTCCGGAATATTGCTCGGAGATGACATCAGGATAGGTCTGTACGTTATTGCGGAAGCTCTCCGAGTTGGTATTGATGCCGTAGCCGCCGCGGAGCACGGTTTTTTCATCGAGCCGGTAGGCAATGCCCAAGCGCGGCACTACGTATCCATGTCCGGTGTCCACATTCGTGCCAGCCAAGTGCACGATGTTGGTAGTCGGGTCGTAGTGGATGCCGTCAATCGCGTACTGGCCGTGGCTGTACGGATAGATCTCGTAGCGGATGCCATAGGTAACCGTCAATTTCCGGCTCGCCTGCCACTGGTCCTGGGCGAAAAAGCCATAGTTATTCTCGATCATTACCGCCGGGTCGACGAACTGATGGTCCTGGCCCATGGCGGATGCATTGCCCAGCAGGAAATCGGCCCAGGAGTTATACATATTGGGCGCGGTGCCTCCGCTGAGCGCGGTCGATCCGCCGCTGAAACTAAAGCCGCCGCGAACGCCGTAGTCGGTGTTGGCCTGAAAATCGGCGATCTCGTAGTGGAAAAACTCGCCGCCGAAACGGATGGAATGGGAACCCTTGATCCAGGTAAGGTTGAGGGTCTCGACGTAGAGGTTGTCGCGAAACAGGAACGGGTTCGACGCATTCGGATTGCCCAGCGAAGAAAATGTGGTAAAGGCAAAGCTGGGAATGCCGCCCTGCAACTGGCTGGGGCCGTTGGTGCCGGGGATATCGAGCACGTTCAAACCGTAATTGGTATTGACGTCCACGTTTTCGCCGGCCAGGTGCAGGCGGGTGAAGGCGGCGTTGCCGTCGATCAGCAGGGTCGGGGAAAAGGTATACGTCCCGCCGATGGAGACGCTCTGAACTCTGCCGGGGCCGTTGCCGGGCTGGCCGCCGTCGATGGCATTTCCGCCGGCCGCGCCCAGCGTCTGCGGGTCGAAAACACTGTTCGGCGAGATGCTATAGCGCCCGAACACAGCAAGCTTTTCGGTCGGGTCGTAGTTGAACTTCATGTCGACGTTATCGCGCGTGAAGCTCCAGTCGCCGGTGGCGAAATAGTCGTTGGAAACCCCGCTTCCCGGCAAATTCGGTTCTGGAAGCAGCGAAGCCATTTTGGACGACGCGAAAGCGATCCGGTTGGCGGGAATCTGATTATTGGGGAAAGGCGTGCGCCCGGTTCCGGTGGACGTGCCGGTGGAAGGATCGTAGATGGTGGTCCCGGTGGCGGCGAAATTCCCCTGCTTCAGCGGATCGGTGGCCACCGTCTGGAAGGTGGAATACAACTCCCTCTGCATGAAGCGTTCCCAATCGACGAAGAAGAAGAGCTTGTTCTTCTTGATGGGGCCGCCCAAGTCCAATCCAAACTGGTTGAGAATGTTCTTGGGATTGTTGGGACCGGAAACGTAGAAGAAGTTGCGCGCCTTCAGGTCGCTGTTGGTGTTGTACTCCCAGGCCGCGCCATGGAACGCGTTGGTGCCGGACTTGACGATGGCGTTGATGGCCGATCCGGCGGCCATGCCCTGCTCGGCGGTGAAGCTATTGGTCACGATATTCACGGTTTGGATGGCCTCGGCGGGAGGGACATAGGCGGCTTCCATGGGAAGCCATGGGTAGATGTCGCTGGCGCCGTCCAGCTTCATATTGTTACCGGTCTCGGTGGACCCATTGACATAGAACGCCTGGGATTGCTGCGGATTCGAGGCCGTCGAACTACTGGCCGCCGGGGGCGAGAAGCCGGGCACGGTCACGAACACGCTTTCGAAATTTCGGGCGCCAGTGGATCCGGTCATGGGAAGGTCGGAGAGCTGCGAGGTCGGGATCTCGGCGTTCACGTCGGCGCGGTCGGTCTGCAGGGCAGCGGCCTCGGCGGTGATGGTCACGGTCTGGCCCGTGGTCGCGATTTGAAGCTGAACGTCGAGACGGCGGACGGTGTTAGCGTCCACTTCGACGCTGGGCTCCACGACGGTTGCAAACGAGGGCGCGGTAATGGTGACTTTGTAGAGCCCGGCCTGAAGATCCGGAATGACAAACGTACCGCGATCGTCGGTGGCGCCCTGCTTGCCGATACCGGTATCGACGCCGACGACGGCAACTTTGGCGCTAGGCACCCCCGCGCCGGAGGCGTCGATGACGTTTCCGGTCAACGAGCCATACAGCGTCTGGGCGTTGGAAGCGGAAGGAAGGGCCAGCACTACGACGGTGCCAAAGACGAGAGCAGCGAGTCTACGTGGTCTCATGAGCTTCTTGATCAACCTCTTTCTCCTCGGTCGCCGATCCTCCCGCACCGCGACGGCGGCCGGCTGCGCGGCCGTATCGGGGCTGGAAAGTCTGCCGAGGCGCAGCGGCCAGAACTGCGAAGCTTAGGGCTTCGGACGAGGAATCGACTTTCTCTCTTCCCTGAAGAGAAACTAATCAAGTCCAAGATACTCCGGGAGGCCATGGATGTCAACGGTTATCGTTGAAGTAACCGCTAAAGCTTTTCTAGATAAGCCTGGCGGATTATCTGAAATCCTGCGAGAATAAAGACCGGTTATGCCGGTCCGGATGAAAGATATCGCGCTCGACCTCGGGGTTTCCGTGGTCACGGTTTCCAAGGTTTTGCGTAACCACGCGGATATTGGCGAGGAGACGCGGGCGCGGGTTCTGCGGCGAATCAAGGAACTGCACTACCGGCCGAACATGGCGGCGCGGGCGCTCATCACGGGGCGAAGCTCCATGGCGGGCCTGATCGTTCCGGACCTGCTGCATCCTTTTTTTGCCCGCATCGCGAAGGCGCTGTCGGCGGCGCTTCGCCAGGCGGGTTATGGATTGTTGATATCGTCTTCGGAAGAGGACCCGCTGCTGGAGCGGCAGGAAATCGAGCAGATGTTGGCGCGGGGCGTGGATGCGATTCTGCTGGCATCGGCGCAGTCGTCGGCGCAGAGCTTGCGGCGCGTTCGGGAACACAAAACGCCGTATGTACTCGTCGACCGGCGGTTTTCCGGCCTCGGGAATTTCGTGGGAAACGACGATGCCGCGGTGGGCAGGCTGGCCACCGCGCACCTGGTGGAGCAGGGATCGAGGCGCATCGCGCACATACGGGGCCCTGGCGTCAGCACCGCGGTGGGCCGGCTTATGGGATACCGGCACGCGCTGGCCGACGCCGGCCTCGCGCCCGCTCCCGGCCACGTGATCGCCATCGGTTCGGTGGACGATCGGGGCGACACGGCGGGGTATGAAGCCGCCCGCAAACTCTTGGCGACCGATCCCAGGCCGGACGCCATTTTTTGCTACAACGATCCGGTTGCCTTGGGAGCCATGCAGGCGATCCTGGAGAGCGGCTTGCGGATTCCCGAGGACGTGGCCATCATCGGCTGCGGGAATGTCTCCTATTCGGGGTTTCTCCGGGTACCGCTGTCGAGCATCGACCAGGACAGCGACACCATCGGATACGAAGCGGCCAAGCGGGCGCTGGCGCTGATCAACTGCCGCAAACCTTGCCGCCCGAAACCGGTTATCGTGGGTGCGAAGCTGGTAGCTCGGGCCTCCAGCCTGCGGAAGATCACAGGCTGAAGCCTGCGCCGCCTCTTCGGTGGTAGCGTGGCTTAAGAACCATGCGGGAGCCTTTATGAATTCCCCCACTCTTCGCCGCGCGCGCTGGATGGGCGCGCTGCTATGGCCGTGCCTTGTCCTGGCGGCCAGTCCATACCCCGATATGGAGGCTCGCCTGGCGCAGTTGCGCGGCGATCCCCCCGCGCTCTACGCGTTCCTGTTGCGCATGCCGAAAGGCGGCGACTTGCACAACCACCTGACCGGAGCGGTGTACGCCGAAAGCTATATCGATGCTGCCGCGGAAGATGGCTTGTGCGCCAATCTTCGAGCCGGCTCGCTGGTGTTCCCGAACCCGGGCGGCGGCTGCGGTGAAGGCGAAGTGCCCGCCGCCCGGGCCGCCGCCGACAATACCCTGCGCAATGCCTTGATCGACAGCCTCTCCATGCGAAACTTCGTGCCCGGCCGGGAATCCGCTCACGACCATTTTTTCGGCGTGTTCGCGAAATTCAACGCCGTGAAACCCGAGCACCGCGGGGCGTTTTTGGCTGAGATGACGCGCCGCGCGGCGGAGCAGAACGAGTCGTACCTGGAAGTGATGGCGATCAACGGTAAGCCGGTGAATGCGCTGGCGGATAGAATCGGCTGGAGCGACGACTTCGAATTCACCCAACAACAACTCTTGGCGGGCGGCCTCGACAGCGTGGTGGGGCAGCTTCGCGCGCGAATCGGCGACATCGACAAAGCGCGGCGCATGGCGCTGGGGTGCGACAAGGAGCCACACGCGCCGGCTTGCCGGGTGGTGGTGCGGTACGTGTTCGAGGTGTTGCGCGAGTCTCCCCGCCAGCAAGTCTTCGCCGAGGCGCTGGCCGGTTTCCGACTGGCCACGGTGGAACCGCTGGTGGTGGGTGTGAACTTCGTGCAGGCGGAAGACGGCGTGATTTCGATGCGCGACTATCATCTGCACATGCGCATCGTGCAACACCTGCGCCAGACCTATCCCAAGGTGCACGTGAGTCTGCATGCCGGCGAATTGGGGCCGGGGCTGGTGCCGCCGGAGGGTTTGCGGTTTCACATTCGCGAGGCGGTGGAAATCGCTGGGGCCGAGCGCATCGGCCACGGCGCCGATTTGGGCTACGAAAACGACTCTCAGGGGTTGCTCGCGCTGATGCGCCAAAACCACGTTATGGTGGAGATCAACCTGACCAGCAACGACCTGATTCTGGGCGTGCGCGGCCAGGATCACCCGCTGCCGGAATACCTGAAGGCAGGCGTGCCGGTGGCGATCTCGACCGACGACGAAGGCGTTTCCCGGACGCACCTGACCCAGGAGTTTCTCCGCGCCGAGCTGACTTACAAACTGAGTTACGCCGATTTGAAAGAGATGGTGCGCAACAGCCTGAAATACGCCTTCGTGGAAGAAGCGGAAAAGGCGCGGCTGGAGAGCGACTTGGAGGAGAAGTTGAGGGAGTTTGAAGTGAGCGCGGTTCATTCTCTTTCGCGGCGGTAACTTGTATTGGGCAGAAACGCGAATTTTCGAATCTCAAGTCTGACGGCTCTTTCGCAAACTCGAGCATGTTGGCATCAGGATCGAATGTTTCGGGTAAGAGCCGCGACTGTCAAGGAGCGGTTGCCGAGGGCTGAGACGACGAGTAGGCGTGCAATTCCTACGCGCCTCAGGGACCCTGTAAGAATTGCCGAGACGGTCCACGGTTCTCTTCGGCCCCTGCCATAATCGAAACAGGAAGGGGTTGTTCGATTGCGCGTCGCCTTGCTGCAGATCAATACCACGGCGGGCGATCTGGCCGGTAATGCGGCACGGATCGTCGCGGGGGCTCGCCAGGCGGGCGAACTGGGCGCGGAACTGGCGGTGACGCCCGAGCTGGCGCTGCTGGGCTATCTGCCGCGCGACCTGCTGATGAGGGAAGGGTTCATTCGTCGCGGGGAACAAACCCTGGCGGCCATGGCACGGCAGTTGGCGGATGCGCCGCCGCTGCTGGTGGGAACCGCAACGCTCAATCCCTGCGACGTGGGCCGGCCGCTGTTCAATAGCGCCGTGCTGATCGAAGGCGGCAGCGTGGGCCGGAAATTTCACAAGAGCCTGCTTCCCACCTACGACGTGTTCGACGAGGACCGCTACTTCGAGCCCGCGCGGACCCCGCAGATTCTGGACTGGGAAGGGCGCAAGCTGGGGATCAGCATTTGCGAGGACGTGTGGAACGATCGCGACTTCTGGCAGCGCCGCCGTTATTGCCAGGATCCGATCGAGCTGGTCGCGGCCGAAGGCGTCAAGCTGCTGCTCAACCTTTCCGCGTCGCCTTTCGTGGTGGGCAAGCAGTTGCTGCGGGAACAAATGCTGAGCCACATGGCGCGGCGTCACGGGCTTCCGGTGGTCACCGTGAACCTGGTGGGCGGCAACGACGATTTGATCTTTGACGGCCGCAGCGCCGCTTTCGACGCCGAGGGCCGCTTGTTCGCGCGCGCTAAGGGTTTCGAGGAAGACGTGATCGTGGTGGACGTGGACGGCCGGAGTGGCTCGATCTGGGAGGACGACTTCACGCCCGAATCGGAGATTTGGAACGCGCTGGTGTTGGGCGTGCGCGATTACGCCCGCAAGACCCGGTTTCGGCATGTGCTGCTGGGGCTTTCCGGCGGTATCGATTCGGCTCTTACGGCGGCGATTGCCGCCGATGCCCTGGGCGCGGAGAACGTGCTGGGAGTGCTGATGCCTTCGGAGTATTCCAGCTCGGGAAGCATCGACGATTCTCTGGCATTGGCCCGCAACCTTGGCATTCGCACTCTCACCCTGCCCATCGGCCCCATGGTCCACAGCTACGATGCGGCGCTGGCGGACGCCTTCCGCGGCTATCCACGCGACGTGACCGAAGAGAATATTCAATCGCGGATTCGGGGCAACCTGCTGATGGCGCTATCGAACAAATACGGAGGGCTGTTGCTGACCACCGGCAACAAGTCGGAGATGGCGGTTGGCTACTGCACCCTCTATGGCGATATGAACGGCGGCCTGGCGGTGATTGCGGATCTGCCCAAGACGATGGTGTATCGCGTGGCGCGCTGGCGGAACCGGCGCGCGCCGGATATCCCGGAAGCGATCTTCACCAAGGCGCCCTCGGCGGAGTTGCGGCCCAATCAGACGGACCAGGACTCGCTGCCTCCCTACGATGTGCTCGATCAGATTCTGGAGATGCACGTGGAGCAATCCTTATCGGCCGACGAAATTGTCGCTAAAGGATTCGACGAAGCTACCGTGCGGCGGGTGGTGAAACTGGTGCGCAGCGCCGAGTTCAAGCGCCGCCAAGCCGCGCCGGTGCTGAAAGTGACCTCGCGAGCGTTTGGAACCGGCTGGCGGATGCCGATTGCCGCGGGGCCGGGATAGGCGGACATCTGCCCGCGTTTAGTTAGGACTGGCTAAGGCTCCCCACCCAAATCACCTCCCCTGGCCGGATACATTCCATAGCAGCAAGGCAGTCAGGAACGAGAGGAAGCAAATCCTTCGGGGAAGGTTTTCGTCGATCAATACCTTCATCGCGCGCGCGTGAGAAGCGTTTTGGCTTCTTCGAGCGCGGCAACGGCGGCTTCCCTCGAAACGGAAGGAAAGTTGTCCAGAAACTCATCCAGCGTATCGCCGGCTTCGAGGTGGTCGATCATGGAATCGACTGGGACGCGGGTCCCGCGGAAGCAGGGGACACCACCGAGGATTTCGGGGTCGCTGACGATTACAGACTGTTCCATAAGCTACCTGCCGCTTTCCAGTGTAGCAGTGCCCTGCTCTACGAACTCCCTCATGGCTTCGACCACCGCGGCCTGCTCTTCGGCGGTCAACTCCGGGAAGACTGGCAGGCTGACGACCTCAGCAGCCATCCGTTCGCATAGCGGCAGCGGCGGCTGGGGGCCTAAATAGCGGAAGCATTCCTGCGCGTGCAACGGGACGGGGTAATAGATTTCCGAGCCGATGCCGCGCTCGGTCAAGTGGCGGCGAAGGGCATCGCGCGGCGATTCCGGGCGCTGCCAATTCGGGCCGCGCTGGACCCGGATGGTGTATTGATTCACGATGTGGGAACGGTCTCCGAGCATCGCCGGCAAGCGCAGTTCCACCGCTCCCTGGCCGTCTAGCCGCCGCAACTCCCGGTCGTACTGACAGGCGTGCTGCCGGCGCAGTTCCGTGTAGCGGCAAAGATGCGGCAGCTTGACGCCCAGCAGGGCCGCTTGTAGAGCATCGATGCGGAAATTGCCGCCGATCATGTGGTGATAGTACTTGGGCTGGGCGCCGTGGTTGCGCAGCAAACGGGTTTTTTCGGCCAGCTTAGCGTCATTGGTGACGAGCAGACCGGCTTCGCCCAGCGCGCCCAGATTCTTGGTGGGGAAGAAACTGACGGTTCCGAAATCACCCAAAGTGCCCAGCGGGCGTCCGCGGTAGGCGGCGCCAAAAGCCTGGGCGACATCTTCGATGACGGGCAGGCGATGGCGACCGGCGATTTGGCAAATTTCGTCCATATCGGCGGCCTGGCCGAACAGATGAACGGGGATGATGGCGCGGGCGCGGGCGGTGATGCGGCGCTCCACGTCGGCGGGGTCGAGGTTGAATGTGTCGTCCCGCGAATCCACGAACACCGGCCGGGCGCCAAGGCGCGCCACTGAGCCGGCGGTGGCAAAAAAAGTAAACGACGGGCAGATGACTTCGTCGCCGGGTCCGATTTCGAGCGCCATCAGCGCCAGCAGTAGGGCATCCGTGCCGGAAGAAACACCGATCGCATAGCGCGCGCCGGCCACGGCCGCGGCGGCGCTCTCAAACTGGTCCACTTCCCTGCCTAATATGAACTGCCCGGAATCGAGCACGCGCTGAAACGCGTCCAGCAACTCGTCGCGAATGGGATCGTTTTGGCGGCGGAGGTCGAGCAGCGGAACTTTCATGGAAAGCTAATCATAACAATTGGAACAAGAGCGCCGACCGGCAAGGCGGTTACAACTTCAGGACCTGAAGGCCGGGGATTTTTCCGAAATGGCGCAGGTTCTCGGTCAAAACCGCATAGCCCTGCTCGATGGCGGATGCGGCGATGAGCAGATCGTTAAAAGGCAGGACGTTTCCTTTCGCTGCCTCCTGGCCTTCGATTTGCCCAACCAGGTAAGCCGTCTCCAGCGTTACGGGATGGAGAGGAACCAACGTGACCAGTTCCTGGATGTAGGCGCGGCGGCGCTGGCTCGCTTCCGCTGTTCTGGCCCGGTAGATTCCATGCACGAGTTCGGCCACCGTGACCGGCGAAAGCGACACCTCGACTTCTCCGTGGGCAGCTCGGATGGACTCGACCAGCGTGGGGACGGGAAGACTTCTTCGTTCGGCGGTGATGACGACGCTGGAGTCGAGCACTACTCCCAGGATGGCGGATTCCATGGCTGCTGGTGGCTGGCGATGACAGCCTCCAGGTCCTTTCCGAAGTCAGGATCCAGTGTGACCGTCGAGTTGCGCTCCTTCGCTTGCCGGAGGATCTCCGAGATGGGCCGCCCGCTTCGATGTGGCGTCTTGATCACTGCCACGGGACGATGGTCCTGCTCCACAATCACCTCTACACCCTCCTGAACCTTGGCCAGCACGGCGTGGATGTCGCTGGCAAGCTCGGCTTCCGTAATGCGGAGTGTCATCTCATCTTCGATGATAGCGGTTCTTCCGCCTCGCTGTCTCGCTCGGCTTTGGCGTCGAGTAGGCCGTGCCAACGCCTACGTTCTGCGGTTGCACCGGTGCTGAATCGCTAACCCTAGCAGGAAGATGAGGATGGCGTTCAGGCCACCGCAGACAACGGGAAAGACGAAGAAGGTCCCAACTGTGGATGTGAGTGGGCGAAGGATGGCTTCCGGCAGAGAAGTGGTAATGGCCATCGCCAGCAGGCTCGAAGGCGCTGTCAGGGCCGCCATCGGGATAGCTCCGATGCTAATCATATCGAAGCCAGCCCACTGAACGGCAAAGAACGCCAGAATCACTATGATCCAGTACACAACCGCGAGCTTCGCCGGGACCGTGCGAATCAGCCCGGATAATGTCGTCCAGCCTGGCTGCTTATCCGCGAATCTGGCTTCCCAGTCTTTCTCCACGATCCGTAACCTGCTGCCGAGCTCCCTTATCAGGCCCTATTTCGGCGCCGTCACCGCCGGGATGTTGGCGTCGCGCACCAGCTTGTTGAACGCGGCTAGGTCAGTCGTCAGCAGACCGTTCAGCGAGCGCAGCTTGCCATTTACGTCGGTGGCCAGGTCCTCGTACACCACGTAGGATTGCGCGGTCGGCTGGTTATCGGAGCTCTCAATTTCGCCCATCACATAAGCCAGTTTGTTATTCAGTTTGATGGGGAAATTCAGCGGATCTTCACTGGCGCGGTTCTTGGTCTGGTAGAGGTCCTCCTCAATGGAAGTGAGCTTCGCAGTCAGGGTTTTGGCCGCGTCGGCCACTTTGGCGTCCGGGCTCGACGCGTATTCGTCCAGCTTCTTGCGCACCGCGCGAATGCGGATCACCGCGGCGTTGGTTTCGGAAAGCTTATCGCGAATCTGCAGCGCGAGCGTTAGCTGTTTGGCGTACTCCTCGGGCGTGGTCGCGAGCCGCGGGTCCTTCATCAGCTCGAAAGTTTCGCTTTGCGGCTTGCCGTCCACTGTCAGGCGCACGGTATATTTTCCGGGCGGGACGCGCGGTCCGGTCACGTTGCCGGCCCACATAATCAAGCCGGGGAACGTGGTCGCGTCCGGGTAGCGCAGGTTCCAAACGAAGCTGTTCATGCCGGGAACGGTGGTGACGCGCGGCGGGGGCGGAGCACGAAATGGATTCTCTTCCCCGCCCTGCTCTTCCTCGGTGGCGGCAGGATGCGCCGCCGGCGCCTTGCTGGAATACGTGTTGACGGTCTTGCCGGCGGCATCCAGGAATTCGAGTGTCACATCGCCGCGGCCCTTCAGCCAGTAGTGGACCACCGCGCCCGCGGGCGGGTTCTGACCCACGGCCGCGGAGCCGCGCCCACCGCCAAAGCCGCGCCCGCCACCCACCCGATAGGTATCGTTGGGACGGAACAGGTGCGCGTCGGAAGAAGTCACGCTGTCGTTCATTTGGTAAAGCAGCGGCAAATCGTCGAACACCCAAAACGCGCGCCCCTGGGTGGCGATCACCAATTCCTTATCGCGCTTTTGAAATGCCACGTCGGCAATCGACACCACCGGCAGGTTCAACTGGAACGATTTCCAGTTCTCGCCATCGTCAAAGGAAATGAACAAACCAAACTCGGTGCCGGTTACCAGCAGGCCGCGCCGGCTGGGGTCGATTTTCACCACGCGGGTGAAATCGCGGTCGGGAATGCCGTTGACGATCTTCTTCCAGGTCTTGCCGTAGTCGGTAGTCTTGAAGAGGTACGGCCGAAAGTCGTCGAGCTTATAAGCCGTAGCCGCCACATACGCCGTGCCGGCATCGAAAGGCGAAGCGTCGATCGAATTGATCTGGCTCCATTCCGGGATGCCCGGAGGGGTGACGTTCTGCCAGGTCTTGCCGCCGTCGCGAGTGATTTGCACCAGGCCGTCGTCGGTGCCCACCCAGATCAGATCTTTAGCTACCGGCGATTCGATCACGGTGAAAATCGTGTCGAAGTATTCCACCGAGGTGTTGTCCTGGGTGATGGGGCCGCCCGAAGAAGCCTGCTTGCTCTTGTCGTTGCGCGTCAGATCGCCGCTGATCGGTTCCCAGCTCTGCCCCTCGTTGGCGGTCTTCATGAGCACATTGCCGCCGGCGTAGAGCACCTTGGGGTCGTGCGGCGAAAAGACGATCGGAAAGCTCCACTGGAAGCGGTACTTCAGCACGTCGGCGCCGTAGCCCATGGGGTTATCGGGCCAGGGATTGATGTTGCGCAACTGGCCGGTGCGGTGATCCTGGCGGGTGATCAGGTTGCCGTAGGAGCCGGCGTAGACGATCTGGGAATCGCGCGGATCGGGCGCGATCCAGCCGCTTTCGCCGCCGCCTACGTCGTACCATTCCTTATCGGTGATGCCGCCGGCCGTGGTGCGGGTGGCGATCCGCACGGTGGTGTTGTCCTGCTGCGCGCCGTAAGCGTTGTAGGGAAAATCGTTGTCCAAGGCCACGCGATAGAACTGCGCGGTGGGTTGGTTGCCTTCGGGCGACCAGTTCAGGCCGCCGTCATTGGAGACAGCCGCGCCGCCGTCATTCGATTCGATCATGCGCAACGGGTTATCGGGAGCGATCCAGAGGTCGTGGTTATCGCCGTGCTCCTGGCGGATGGCCGCGTAGGTCTTGCCGCCATCGATGGAGCGGTAGAGACCGGTGTTGAGCGCGTAAACGGTATCGACACTCTTGGGGTCGGCATAGATATGGGAGTAATACCAGGCGCGCTGGCGGAGAATGTTCTGGTCGTTGACCTTGGTCCAGGTGCGGCCGCCGTTATCGGAGCGAAACACCCCGCCATCGGCGGCTTCCACAATGGCCCAGACGCGGTCGGGATTGGCGGGCGAAACGGTCACGCCGATGCGGCCCAGCACGCCGCGCGGCATGCCGGGAGCGCGCGATAGATCGCTCCAGGTGTCGCCGCCGTCGGTGGATTTCCAAAGGCCGCTGCCGGGTCCGCCCGAATCGAGCCGCCATGGATTGCGGCTGACCTGCCAGAACGCGGCGTAGAGCACGCGCGGGTTGGTTGGGTCCATGGCAAGATCGGAAGCGCCGGCTTCCGGTCCGCGGCTCAAAACCTGCTTCCAGGTGGCCCCGCCATCGGTCGAACGGTACACCCCGCGCTCGGCATTCGGCCCCCAGAGATGGCCGAGGGCCGCCACATAAACGATGTCGGGATTCTTCGGGTGCACCGCCACCGCGCCGATATGATACGAATCTTTGAGCCCGACGTTGCGCCAGGTCTTGCCGGCATCCACCGATTTGTAGACGCCGTCGCCGTTGGACGCATTGCCGCGAACGCAAGCCTCACCCATGCCCGCGTAGACCACGTTGGGATCGGAGCCCGCCACGGCAAGCGCGCCCACCGAGCCGGTCTGAAGCTGGCCGTCCGCAACCGGCAGCCAGGAGGCGCCGCCATCGGTGGTCTTCCAAATGCCGCCACCAGTGGCACCGAAGTAATAAACGTTGGGTTGTGAGGCAACGCCGGCCACCGCCACCACACGGCCCCCACGGAAGGGACCAATCAGGCGGAAGCGAAGATCCTTCCAGAGATCGGGCGTCTGGGCTGCAGCCAGCACGGCACAAAAGCAGAGCAAGAAAGCGCGGAGGGTTTTCATGGTTTTGTATTTTGCATCGTACCAGAACGGACGTGGCGCAGGCACGGCTGTGCACAGTGTGGGGCAGGTTGGCAACCTGCGGACCGACTGTCAGTCGGTCCAGCCGGGCGCTAGCCCGGCTACGTGCCGCCCGAGCCTGAACCTCGGCCCAGCCGAGATTCTACGACTTCCAGGATTCAGAGGCTCTTCTCGGCGCATCCCCTCACCCACTGCGAGCTACCGCTCCCTCGGGTGCAGTGTCAGAACACCAAATCCTGGTTTTCCACTGCTGGCGCTGCACAAGAGATCGCCTTCGAAGGCCTCGCAACTGTGGACCGAATACGGAAGATTCTGTTTGAGCCAGTGCGAACCGCCATCGCTGGTGTAAAGGGTCTGGGTGTCGGACTGTTCACCTGCGTTTCCGGCGGCGAACAGGAAGCCGACCTTTTCCGAAACGAAATCCACGACGTCCGCCGCACGGTCAACGCTCTTGAGAGCGTCAGCAGACATCGGGCTCCAGGTCTTGCCGCCGTCAACAGTTCCGAACAAACGGATGTCGTCCTCGCGCCCGGCGGCGAGCCAGCCGCGGTCCTGATCGAGGAAAGAGAGTTCCCGCACTTCAGACCATCCCTTCGGAAGCTCCGTTCGAAACTCTTTTCAAGAATGACCGCTGTCGATGGTTCGACGGAGCAACAGAGCGTCGCCGTCATGGTCCACAATCCAGCCGACCTGGCCCGAGAGGAAATAGATGCTGGCGAACCCGCTCAAGCCCGGAGGAGTTTCGAGCTTGAACCAGGTTCGGCCACCGTCGTCGGTCCGGACTAACTGCTTGTAGTCGAAGCTCCATGTCGCCCCGATTCCGTGGACTTGATCGGAGAAAAACAGGTCGCCCACCGGCTCTTGGGACATGAGACGCCAGTGCCTACCTCCGTCCGTTGTGCGGACCAATTTCGTGCCGTGGACGCCTCCGTAGGGCGGATTCCAATAAGCCATCCAGCCGTGCGCCGTATCGACGAATGACACGACGGGAGGTGCGGCATGCTGCCACGTCCGGGGAAGTTCTTCCCACGTGCGTCCGCCGTCGCCGGTGTGAACAACGATGTAATCGCCCGCCCCTTCCGCACCGGGAGGTGGAAAGCTATAGCCAATACCCCAAGCATCCATGCGGCTCGTGAAGTGGACGCGGCCGAGGTATCGGGCGATCTTGCAGCGAAGGCAGGTGCCTTTGGTCCAGGCAACGGTGAACGGTGCCTTACTGCTAAGTTGCTGCTCGTGGGATGCCAACGCCAGCCCCAACAGCGGTAGCCACCATGAGCCCTTCACGTTAGCCCCCAAAGCACAAACCCGAACCGGATTCTTGGCGTCTCGGCTATTCTCCCTATAGGGAAACCAATCTCTGCCGAACGGGCAGGCCTTCGCCGGGACCCACGCCTTCACAGTATGCAATTGAAAACGACGTGTCAATGGGGGCACGGGCAGGCGGGACGATCAAAGCCCGAATGCCGTATCGGCTACATCCGCTGCAAAAGCATATATGGCGGCGAAGTCGTCTTTCTCGAGACCGGGATGCTCCTCGAGAATCTCTTCTTCGGTCATGCCGTGGGACAGCCAGCCAAGAACGTCATTCACCGTGATCCGCATCCCGCAAATGCAGGGCTTACCATCCCGCTTGTCGGGTTCAATCGTGATGCGAGGGTGAGCGGCCATCATAGACAAGCCCATTATCGCGCAGTCCCACGCGATCAATTTTTGGGACGAAAGATCAGGCGCCCGCCGCGCGGCTAGTGATACGATTCTGCCTGAGGAACCGACCGGGTGAAGAACGCACGCGAGGCGGAACGGCTGCGGCAGGTGGTGGTGGAATCGCTCGACACCGAAGGCGAGACGCGCGATCTGGCGCGGCGCGCCTTTCAAAGCCGGACGCACTTCCACCGCGTCTTTCGCGCCATGCTGGAAGAGACGCCCGCGGCCATGCGCCGGCGGCTGTTGTTGGAGCGGGCAGCATGGCAATTGGGGCGCACCGCCAGCGCCGTCACCGAGATCGCCCTGGAAGCGCAGTACGGTTCCCTCGAAGCGTTCACGCGCGCGTTCCGCAAGGCGTTCGGCGTCTCGCCCAGTCTCTATCGCAGGATGGGCCTCTTGCATTTCCGGCTGGCCGGAGCAAGCCGCGTGCATTTCTTTGCCCCCGGTTCCCTCTCGAAAGGAGCACTCGAAATGGATCTGTTCGACCGATTCGCCGGGTTCGAAACCTGGCATACCCGCAAACTGCTGGAACACGCACGCCAGCTAACCGATGAACAACTCGACCGGCCCATCGCCTCGCCGCAACTCGTGCCCTGGCAAGAACCCGAGCGCAGCTTGCGCGACCTGCTCGACCGCATCGTGTTCGAAAAGGAAGTATGGACGGCCGCGATCGCCGGCGGCCCGCTGCCCGAAATGAAGCGGCGGCTCAGTCCGGCGGAGCTTCTGCCCCTCTACGAAAAAGCCGATTCCGAATTCCAGCGCGTGCTCTGCGCGGTGCGCTCGCGCGGCGGGTGGGACGACACCTTTATCGACGAATTGTGCCAGCCGCCCGAGAGCTTTACGTTTGGCGGCATGCTGGCGCACCTGATCACGTTCAACTCCTACCGGCGGCTGACCGCGGCCGCCGTTCTGCGAGGCTTGGGAGTCGATGACGTGGGCTTCGGCGATCCCATCGAATACGAACGCCAGGCTTCGGGGCAGTGAGCGGACCGTCGCCGCGCCCTGAAGCTCTGAAGAAATATGGCCACGGATAAACACGGATGGACACAGATAAAAACCCCAAAAAACCTATTGTCTTTGGTCTTATCCGTGTTTATCTGTGTTCATCCGTGGCTCAATCGTTTTTCCGCGCTGCTACCACAGGCCGATCAGCTTCCACCACCACATCCCAACGCCCATCCAGAGCAGCATGTCAATCAGGGAGATCAGCAGCCCCGCACGCCACCACGCGCCCTGTTTCACGTAGCCGCTTTCGAAAAATACGGGCGCAGAGCCAGTGCCGTAATGCGTCATGGCGGCGTCCAGACTCGAAAAGTAAGCCAGTGGCAGCGCGGCCAGAAGCGGAGGGACTCCGGCTGCCAGAGCCGCGGCCAGAAAGCCCGGATAGAGCGCCGTCAGGTGCGCGGTCATGCTGGCGAAGCCGTAGTGAATATAGTTATAGGCAACTACCAGCACCACCAGCGACAGCATCCACGGCCAGCCCGCGATCTGGCTGAACAGGCGGGAAGAAAATATCTTGATCACCCCGGCTTCATTGAGCTGGTCGGACATCATAATCAAGCCCGCGAACCAGACCAGCGCGTCCCAGGCGCGCTTTTCCCGCAGCAGTTCATCCCAGGTGAGCACTCGCAACAGCAGCAGGGTGCAAACCCCGGCCAGTGCCACGAAAGTATTGGGAATGCCGTGCCAGGGAGACGTAATCCAGCCGATCACGACTCCACTCATGACAACCACCAGGGTCCATTCGGGGCGGCGCATCGGCCCCATCTTTTTGAGTTCGCGCCGGGCAAATTCGCGGGCCGGCGCCATATCGCGGATTTCCGGGGGGAAGAGCTTATGGATCACCCAGGGAACAATCGCCAGCGTCAGGAATCCCGGCACCACGGAACCGGCGAACCAGCGCATCCAGGTGAGCTCTACATGCGCGATCCGGCGCGCAAAGTCGGCAATCAGGGGGTTGGCGGCCATGCTCGTCAAGAACATGGCCGACGCGGTGTAGGTAGTGTGAAAGGAATTCAGGACCAGAAACGTGCCCATGCGGCCGGCGGTAGGTCCCGGCTCGGACCCTAGCTCGGCGGCAATGCTGCGGACGATGGGATAGATCACGCCACCGCCGCGGGCCGTATCGGAAGGAACGAACGGCGCCAGCACCAGGTCGGACGCAGCCAGCGAGTACCCCAGAGACAGCGAAGTGCGGCCAAAGGCTCCGACAAACAGGTAGCCGACCCGCGCCCCGAAACCGGTGGAGGTGACGGCGCGCGCAAACAGGAAAGCGCTGAAAATCAGCCAGACTGTGACGTTCGCAAATCCGGAAAAAATCTTCGCCGGTGCCAGCGTGCCGGTGAGATCCAGCAAGGTAAGCGCCAGCAGCACCGATACAGCCATCGGGACGGGCTGCGCCACCAGCGCCACGATGGTGGCGACAAAAATCGCCAGCAAATGGGCCTGAACCGCCGTCAAGCCCAGCACCGGAATGAAATAAAGCAGGAGCCCCGGAACCAGAACTGCCAGCCACCGCCCGCCGGCTTTCATCCGCTAGCTCACCGTACTCGTGCAGAAGGCGCAGCGCCGCGCCGCGATGGGAATCTCGCTGCAGCACTCAGGGCATTTCTTGGTGGTCGGATCGGGCGGCTTTTCGCCGCGATTCAGCCGCGCCGTCACCGCATTCATGGGCATCACGATGAAGAAGTAAATGGTGGCCGCGACCATGAGGAAGGCAATCACTGCGTCTACTAAATCGCCGATCGGGAATTTGCTGCCATGGAGCGTAATCACGAAGCTCTTGAAATCCGGGGTGCCTCCGAAAACACCGATTAATGGCGTCAGAAAATCGGTAGTGAGCGACGTCACCACTTTGCCGAATGCGCCCCCGATGATCACGGCCACCGCCAGGTCCACTACGTTGCCGCGCAGCAGGAAGGTTTTGAAGCCCTTGAACACGTGCACTCCTTTCGCCGGACAAAGATCCTATTTAGCATGAATGACTACGCCCCGGCGCGCAAGAAGCGTTCCATCCGTTCCAGGGCCGGCTCCAGCACCTCCCGGCTGGCGGCATAGCAGATGCGCAGCGAGCCTTCGCCGCCCGCGCCGAATGCCACCCCCGGCGCCACGCCCACGCGCGTTTCCATCAGCAGCCGTTTCGCCAGCGCGAACGAATCCGTGGCTCCCTCAATGCGTGGGAACACATAGAACGCTCCCTCCGGTGCGGGCACGGTGACGCCGGGTATCGCGCCCAAAACTTCCAGGCAGAGATCGCGGTTCTGGCGCAAGCGCGTGAGCATTTCGCAGAGCGGCCCTTCGCCCTCCGCCAGCGCGGTCTCGCCAGCCTTTTGGGTAAAGCTGGGCGCGTGCGAAACCACAAATTCATTCAACTGCGTCGCCTTCGCGATCAGGTCGCGCCGGCCTGCGAGATACCCCAGCCGCCAACCGGTCATGCAGTAACTCTTCGAAAACGATTGCACCACCATCACCGCATCCTGGCGTGTCACCAGACGCAGAATCGAAGGGGCCGCTTCGAGCGCCGCCGTTCCTCTCCAGTAGAGGCGATCGTATACTTCGTCGGCCAGCAACCACAGATCGTGGCGGCGTGCGAAATCGAGCAATTGCCGCTGCTCTTCTTCAGTGGCCACCCACCCCAGAGGATTCGAAGGCGAAATATAGATCAGCAACCGCGTGCATGGGCTGACCGCGGCTTCCAAAGCCGGGAAATCGATGGAATAGCGGCCATTGAGCGGCAGCGGCACCTCCACCGCGCGGGCGTTCGCCATCGCTACAATCGACGCTCCATTAGGCCAGGCCGGCGTCAGCACCAGGGCCTCGTCGCCGGGATCGAGCACTGTGCGGATGCCCATATGCAAAGCTTGCACTCCCGAAGCCGTGACCACGATCTCGGTCTCCGGATCGAGCTCCACGTTCTGCCGCAAGCGGTGATGAGTGGCGATAGCGCGCCGCAGAGAAGGCATTCCCGCGTTTTCGGTGTAAAACGTGTAGCCCTCCTCCATGGCGCGCCAAGCCGCCCGCTTGATGTATTCCGGCGTGGGCTGGTCGGATTCGCCGAAATACAGCCGCAGCACTCCATCCATCTGCATGGCGATCTCCGCCAGTTCGCGAATGCGCGAGTAAGGAACGCGTTCCACCGAGGAAGCAATATGGGCCATAAAGGGCAATTTTCACACAGTTTGTGTTGCGGTAGTTCGTATCGCTGGCGATCATGTCGCCGGTACGTTTCCGCGCCTGCGCGCTTCGCCGCTCAGTGCTTCGTCATCGGTATCAGTTTGCGTCGGCGCGGGGTCTGGGAACATTCCCGGCAGTTTGAGTGTCAAAGGTCTGTGGAGGTATACGCGGTGCTGAGGCGGTGGCTTCTATCGCTTTTGTTCCTAACGCTTGTGGCGTTCGGGTGCATTTTTGCTCAGCCCGGACCAGGTGGTCGTCGCCAAGATCCGACTGCTGAGCAAGAACGTCTCTGCTCCACCGCTATGCTCCACTTCCGCTGCCTGAGGCAACCAGCGGTTTATCACATCGGCGAGACGATTCAGGCCGGCCTCTCGTTTAGCAGCAACGGGCAACACGGATTCACGGCAATGCCCGAGTTCCGGCGCGGTTTTTTTTTGCAGATCGTCATGTCAGAACCTACGGAGGGCACAATTGATCCATTGACCTTGGACAACCGAATCCGCGTTGGAGGAAGCGGTGGTTGGTCGGAAGCGGAATCCTGGGATCGGGAGATCGACGTTAACGAATGGATTCAGTTCCGGCGTCCCGGCCGCTATATGGTGCATGTCGTCTTGAAACGCGGCCTGCCATTGCCGGTTGAGGGAGAAAAGACCAAGGCTTTTCGATATTGTGACCTGAATTCCAACGCCGAATCCGTGGAAGTCCTCTCGCCCGATACCGCCTGGGAAGCTAACGAACTAGCCAGAACCAACAAGCTGCTGGAATCGCCTTCAGAGAGCACCCGCTTCCGTGGAGCCAGCGCCCTCCGGTATCTCAACACGCCATCGTCAGCCGTAGCATTAGTGAGGTGGTGGATGCAGATACCGGATGGGCCGGTGAACTCAGAACTGACAAAAGGCATTTTTGAGTCTCAGTACTCCGAAATCGTGAAAACAGAGATGGAGAAGGCTCTTCGATCTGGTGTGTCTTTCCCCACCAGCGTTGTAGGGATTCTTGCGTACCTTGAGGTCAGGCGACAGTTCATCAATCGCCCGCGCCCATCGGATCCACAAGCGGCCCAAGCCTGGTCTCGCGAATATTGGGACCTCTTCGACTCCGTGAAGAGCAGGTATTCGGCTGCGGCGGGGCATTCCATTCGCTGACTTTACCCGACCGCTTTTCATTTCCGCGTGCAGCAAATCGGGGCCGAAGAACAGCGTCATCGGAAAAGTGGACCATGATCGAGTACGTCAAGAGGTAGAGGAAAAGCGACGCGACAATTCACGCACTCTTCTTGATGTCCTCGATCATGGCCTTCCGAAGCACGCGGTTGAGCCGGGTCTGATAGCCTTTTCCCTGCCGGCGAAGCCAAGCCACAATATCGGCATCCAGCCGGACGGTAAGTTGCTGCTTCACTGGCCTGTAGAAAGGATTCCGGACGGCATTGTTCCAGAAGCTCTCGGGGAGAGGTGGAATGTCGGAAAAATCGATCTCCGAATCCGGCCGCGCTGCGAGTTCGGCGAGTTTACGTTTCCGCGCCGGCGTCAGCGCGCAGTCAGCCAGCGTCTTGCGCACGAGTTTGCTCATAACGGTTTCTCTCCTTCCGGGTGGCTCGGCGGGCCGAAATAAGGCGGATTACTTCTTCCTGGTCTTCCTCTCGAATCGTGTGGACTACAAGCAGCAGAATCAGCGCTCCAGCCATGCCGACGGCCCGCCAGCGGGTCTCGCCGGTTTCGTCGGTGCGGTCCTGCTCGAACAGGGCGTACGGATCGTCGAAGAGGTTGGCCGCTTCCTCGAAGGTGACGCCGTGCTTCCGCTGGTTGGTCCGCGCTTTCGCCGGGTCCCATTCGAACCGAATCATTCCCAGCCATAAGTATAGCTCCAAATTTGTAGTTACACTATCGCTTCTCTCACTCTTCCCGCATCGGCTGTACCAGTAAGCACGCCTGCAACATCGCGACCGGCGAAGAAACCGCGCGCGTACTGGCGGCACTCAACCATCCCGCGTTGAAAGTAGTCTGGGACCCCGCCAATGCCATGGTTGCCGGCGAGAACCCGTTTCCCGAAGGCTACGCGCGCATCCCGCCCAGTCGCATTGTGCATGTTCATGCCAAGGATTGCCGGGTCCACGATCGCCAAGCCGAATGGCTGGAACTGGGCCAAGGCAGCGTGGATTGGAAAGGCCAGATTGCGGCACTGGAGCGCGATGGCTACAGCGGCTGGATCAGCCTCGAAACCCACTGGCCCGGCCCCGGCGGCCATAAGCACCAGGCTAGCGTAATTTGCGGGCGGAATCTGGCCAGGCTGGTAAATAGCTGATAAATAACACCATTCCCTTCCTTGACATTCGCCGCCCGCTCGCTGTAAAAATAGAGTAATAGGCGAATAAAAAGCGAATGTCGGCGGCTGTCCTGCAATCCCAATTCGCATCGGTGCTAGGCGGCGATCTGGACTGGCGCTGCCGGCCGGCGCCGGAAACCGTGCCCTCGGGAATTGCCGAAATCGATGCCGATTCCGGAGGATTGCCGCGCGGTTGTTTGACGGAAATATTTGGCGCCGGCTCCTCCGGCCGGGCTACGATAATGGCCGCAATTCTAGCCCAGGCCACGGCGCGGCAGGAATTCTGCGCCCTGGTGGATGCGGAAGACGCATTCGACCCCGCCTCGGCCGAACGCGCCGGAGTTTGCCTGGCGCGGCTGCTTTGGGTGCGCTGCGGCCATAATGCCGAGCACGCGCTGCGGGCGGCCGATCTGCTGATTCAAGGCGGCGGTTTCGGCGTGGTGGCGCTCGATCTGGGCGATACTGCGGCCGCCAATGCCCGCCGCATCTCGCTGACTTCCTGGTTTCGCCTGCGCCGCGCGGTGGAGCACACTCCCACAGTGCTGGTTGCCATCGCGCGGCAATCGAACGCCAAAACCTGCGCCACTTTGCAACTGGAATGCGCGCGCGAGCGGACCGTCTGGTCGGGAGCGCATCCCGGCCGCCTGTTGCGCGGCGTATGCGTGCGGGCATCTCATCCACTGGGCCATCGTCGGAGCACTATATGTTCGCCTGTCTTTACGGCCAAGGCAATTTGACGGCTCTGGCAGGCGAATTTTCGCCCCTCGTGGAGCAGACCGCGGCCGATACCGTGACCTTCGATATTTCCGGCCTGGATCGCCTTTTCGGACTGCCACAGGAGATCGCCGCCGCTATTTTGCGTCGCGCCGAAGAACGTGGAGCGGAACTCTGGATAAACAGTGGGGCGGACCCCCTGGTCCGCGCGGGTCCCCCTGGACCCGCTCTTCTCCCGAAGAATCAAAGTCTCGGTATCGCCGACAAGCCGGCCAGGGGGCCGGCTGCGGACCAGGGGGTCCGCCCCACAACTGGCGCCGGTGTTCGATCTCGGGAAAACTATACGGCATTGGGTACCCGTCCGGACGGTCACCACTTCGATGCGGGAGTCCGGAGCCTCGCCCTGGCTTCCAATCCCGATGCTGCCATCTGCGCCGCGCGGGGCTTCCCGCGGCTCAGCATCGTTCCTTACGGCGATGAAGCCAAGTTTCTGGGGCCGCTGCCGTTGGCGCAACTGGCGCCTTCTCCGGAACTGGCGGAGACGCTCGCCCGCTGGGGCATCCGCCGTTTTCAGGACCTGGCTGCGCTGCCGCCGCTGGGCATCGCCGAACGCCTCGGCCCGGAAGGTCTCCGTCTGCGCGAGTTGGCGCGCGGGGAGGCCAAACGGAAGCTCGTGCCCATCGCCGATCCGGAGTGCTTCGAAGATTCGCTCGAACCGGAGTACCCGGTGGATCTGCTGGAGCCGCTGGCATTCCTGCTGGCGCGCCTGCTCAATGGCCTCGCCACGCGTTTGGCCACACGCGCGCTGGCCACCGACGAATTGCGCCTGCGCTTGAAGCTCGAAAACGGCGCCGCCCACGAGCGCATTCTGCGCCTGCCCGTGCCGTCGCTCGATACCAAAGCGTTTTTGAAACTCTGGCAGCTCGATCTGGCGGCTCATCCGCCGGCCGCGCCGATTGTCGAAATATGGCTCGAATTGCACCCGGCCAAACCGCAGGCGGCACAGAGCGGGCTGTTCCTGCCGGCCGCGCCCGAGCCGGTAAAATTCGAAATCACCCTCGCGCGTGTGCGGGCCATCGTAGGCGAGCGGAACGTGGGCATGCCGCAGGTGCTCGATACGCATCGGCCGGATGCATTCTCCAATCGCGGCGGATGGGGCCGCGCTTCCGCGGCGGCGGCGGCGCCGGCGGCCGGCAGTCCGGCATTGCTGATTCTGCGCCGCTTCCGCCCCGCCCGAGCCGCTCGCGTCACGCTGGTTCGGTGCCAGCCCGGAGCGGTCGCCGCCGCGGGTGTCCGCGGCAGAGTGATCGATCTGGCCGGTCCCTGGCGAGGCTCGGGCGACTGGTGGACCCCCGATCCCTGGTCGCGCGATGAATGGGATATCGCCCTTTCCGACGGTGGCCTCTACCGGCTTTATTGCGATCCGGCAGGCTGGTTCGTGGAGGGAAGTTATGACTAAAAAGTTATCAGTTGTCAGTTATCAGTTATCAGGTAAGCCCGTGGCGCGGGCTGTCCAGCCTAATCCGCATACTTTTCGCAGGAGCCAGCACGGCATACTAGTAGGGCGGACCCCCGGTCCGCGCGGGACGCCCTCGTCCCGCTCTTTTCCCCACCATCCGACACCGGCGAAGAGCCGGCCGGGGGGCCGGCTGCGGACCAGGGTAGTCGCCGTTGCAGGCTCACTCCTTGCCGTAACTGACAACTGATAACTGACAACTGATAACTGACAACTCATGTACTCCGAACTCTACGCCCGCTCCGCTTTCAGCTTTCTCGAAGGCGCTTCTCTGCCCGAGGAAATGATCGGCGCCTGCGCGCTGTACGGCATGCCGGCGATGGCGCTGGCGGACCGCAACGGCGTCTATGGCGCCCCGCGCTTTCATATGGCGGCCCAAAAAGCCGGCGTGCGCGCGCACATCGGCTCGGAAATTACCTGCACCGACGGCGCCAGCTACGTGCTGCTGGCGGCTTCACGCGAAGGCTACCGCAATCTTTGCCGGCTCATCACGCGCATGAAGCTTCGTGCCAAGAAAGGCGAGGGCGCGGCCACGCCGGAAGAACTGGCCGAATTCGCGCCCGGCCTGATCTGCCTCACCCGCCATCCATCGCCGCTGCTAATGGAGATGTTCGGCAAGCACAATGTTTACGCGCGGCTGGAACGCCACTACCACCGCGGTCAGGAAGCCGCCAATCAACGCATTGTCGAGACCGCGCGCGGTTTGGGCATGCCGCTGGTAGCCACCAACGCCCCCGCCTACGCCACGCCCGATCGTCGCCAGTTGCTGGATGTCTTCACCTGCGTTCGCCATAAAGTCACGTTGGCAACGGCCGGCCGAAAGCTGGAGGCCAATTCCGAGCGGCACGTCAAAACGCCGGCGGAAATGGAGCGCTTGTTTGCCGATCTTCCGGAAGCCATCGCCAACACGATGGAAGTTTCCTCGCGCCTGGAATTCACCTTGAACGATCTCGGCTATCGCTTCCCTCGCTACCCGGTTCCGGGAAACCAAAGCATGGCAAGTTTCCTGCGCCGCCTGGCGGACGAAGGCGCGCGCTGCCGCTACCGCCCCTACCACGAGCGCGCCCGCGCCCAGATCGAGCGCGAGCTGGCGCTCATCGAAAAACTCGGTCTCGAAGGCTATTTCCTCATCGTCTGGGACATCGTGCGCTTCTGCCGGGAAAACAACATCCTGGCGCAGGGCCGCGGCTCGGCCGCCAACAGCGCGGTCTGCTACGCGCTCGAAATCACCGCCGTGGACCCTGTCGGCATGGACCTCCTGTTCGAGCGCTTTCTTTCCGAAGAGCGCGGCGAATGGCCGGACATCGATATCGACCTGCCCAGCGGCGACCGGCGCGAACGCGCCATCCAGTACGTATACCAGCGTTTCGGACAATTGGGCGCCGCCATGACCGCCAACGTGATCACCTATCGCGGCCGCTCCGCCGCGCGCGAAGTGGGCAAAGCCCTGGGCTTCGAAGTGACTATGCTCGACCGGCTGGCCTCGCTCACCCACGTGATGGAATGGAAGGATCCCAAAGACACCGCCGAGCTGCGTTTCCGCGATGCGGGCCTCGACCTGAATCACCCGCGCGTGCGCAAATTCTTCGAGCTGTACTCCATGACGCTGGATCTGCCGCGCCATCTCGGCCAGCACTCGGGCGGTATGGTGATCTGCCAGGATGCGCTCGATTCGGTCGTGCCGCTCGAACCCGCCACCATGCCCGGCCGCGTGGTCGTGCAGTGGGACAAGGAAGACTGCGCCGATATGGGCATCGTCAAAGTCGACCTGCTGGGCCTGGGCATGATGGCCGTCATCGAAGAAACCTTGCAGCGGATCCCGCCGGTCTACGGCGAAGAAGTTGATCTGGCGCACCTGCCGCAGGACGACCCGGCGGTCTTCGAAGCCTTGCAAAAAGCCGACACCATCGGCATGTTTCAGGTGGAAAGCCGGGCCCAGATGTCCTCGCTGCCGCGCATGAAGCCGCGCTGCTTCTACGACGTGGTGGTACAGGTGGCGATCATCCGCCCCGGCCCGATCGTGGGCAAGATGGTGCACCCTTACTTAAACCGGCGCCAGGGAAAAGAGCCGCCGGATTGCCTCCATCCCTCGCTCGAACCGGTGCTGCGCCGCACCCTGGGTGTGCCGCTGTTTCAGGAACAATTGCTGCGCATGGCGATGATCGCGGCCGGGTTCACCGGCGGCCAGGCGGAGGAGCTGCGCCGCGCCATGGGGTTCAAGCGCTCCGAAAAACGCATGGCGGAAATCGAGATCAAGCTGCGCGAGGGGATGCGGCGCAAGGGAATTCCGCGCGCTACCGAGGAAGCCATCGTCCGCTCCATCACCTCGTTCGCGCTCTACGGTTTTCCCGAATCGCACGCCGCCAGCTTCGCCCTGCTGGCCTATGCCAGCGCCTATCTGAAATGCCATCATCTGGCCGCCTTCACCTGCGCCATGCTCAACAACCAGCCCATGGGATTCTACTCGCCGGCCATCTTGATCAAAGACGCGCAGCGCCACGGCCTGCGGGTGCTGCCGGTGGATGTGACGGTTTCCGGCTGGGACTGCAGCGTGATCGACCGCCATAGCATGCGGCTGGGCCTGCGTTACGCGCGCGGGCTGCGTGAGGAATCGGCGCGCGCGATTTTGCAAGCGCGGCCGTTTTCGTCGATCGACGACTTGGCCTTGCGTGTTCGCGAGCTGCGCAAGGACGAGATCAATCGCCTAGCCGAAATCGGCGCGCTCAATTCTCTCGACCGCCTCCATCGCCGCGACGCGCTCTGGCAAACGCAGCGCGCGGTGCTGCCGGTGGGCCCGCTCCTGGCCCCGCTCGAAGAAAAAGGCGCGCCCTCGCCGCTCGCCGCTATGAGCACGGAAGAGCGGCTGTGGGCCGATTACCACGGTACTGGAATCAATATCGGCCGCCATCCCATGGCGCACCGGCGCGCCGAGATGGACCGAATGGGAGTCGCCCGCGCCGCCGACTTGGCCCACATTCCCAATGGACGGCTGGTGCGGGTAGCCGGCGCCATCATCGTGCGACAGCGTCCCGGCACCGCCAAGGGTTTCGTCTTCCTCAGCCTGGAAGACGAAACCGGAATCGCAAATGCCATCCTGGAGCCGGCCGTTTTCGACCGTTACAAACTCACCGTGCTGGGCGAGCGATTTCTGCTGCTCGACGGTATTCTGCAAAATCAGGACGGAGCGATTTCCGTCAAAGTGGGACGCGTAGCCGCATTGAGCTCAGGCGCTGCAGCGGAAGCACACAATTTTTATTGAGGGGAAACGTGGCGAACGCAGTCTGAAACGCAGTACCGTATCCATTACAGATCCGCAATGATTGCATCACGGGTCACACGCTTATGTTGGGCGACCGCGCGGAGAATTGAATTGAGAGTGCCAACACGAACAGGATGATGATCCGGTATCGCGATTCGGTGATGTGTCGGGTCGGAGGTCTCCAGAATAATGTGACTGCCGACCTGGTGCGCCCTTGTGTAACGCCATTTTCTGCAAAGAACGTCAGCAAGGTGCTCGCCAGACACATCGCGAGGAAGTTTCATGCCACCTGTAGGATCTCGTCACGTACAAGATGGAGACGAATTCGCTCGGGCCGTGGACGATCGAAAAAGAACGCGGCAGTCGCCTCCAATACGTTCTTTCGGAGTTCATCCCACGTATCCCCTTCCGTGAATATGCTCTCCGTAAGGCATTCAGCGCAATAGCCGCCGTCGGACTCCTGGACGACTTCGAATACCAGCTCGGACATATGTTCATGATACGGCATACGTCCACTCACTCGCTGTAGCTGATCTCGCCTCGCCGCGCGGTGACAGCCGTGTACGCCACCAGCAGAGCGGCCACCGCCAGAAGGCCGGGAATAGCGATCCACGCGGGCGTCGGGTCGATATCCACTACGATCACGTTGAGCGGCGGCGGCAGCGGCACTTCCACGGGGCACAAACCCTTCAGATAAGAGATGACGCTGATCTTTTGCAGCATCGACGGCAGGAACGGATTCACGTTCTCCCAAACATACACGGCCGCCGCGGGGATCATCGGATTGCGAAACAGCAGACCGCACGCCAGAAAGACCGCGCCATAGCCGATGCAGGCCAAGACCGTCACCAGCACGTAAGCTCCCAACTGACCCAAGCCCGGCCCATGCCAGATGTAATCGCTGTAGGCGCGGTCGTGGCTGCCGATGAGCAACATCGACGCGGCCACGCTGGGAACGAACATCGCACAAGCCGCCAGCAAACCGGCCAGGTACTTCCCCGCCACCAGAGACTCGCGGCGAAGCGGGGTGAGGTAGTAGTAGTGCAGCGTCTTTTCCAGCATCTCGCCGCGAAACAGGCTGGCGAAGATGCCCATCGAGCCGAAGAAGATGGCGCCCCGCAGATAGAACAACTGAAACATCAGGGCAAAAGCCGTAACGTCGTTTCCCAGATTATGGCGGGGATGGGCCCGGCGAGCGGTGAACAGGGCATGCAGCAGGCAGATGCCGACCGGACCGGCGGCCAGCAGGTAAATCCACCAGCCACGGCGCGAGAGCAGCGTCTTACGCCACTCCAGGCGGAACACCGCGGCGATCTGCCGCTGCCACACGGTGGTCTTCTCGTTCACGCGGTGCCTCCTTCGGCGCCGATCAAGTATTGATACACCGAATTGACGTCGTCGTCGGCCGGAGCCACCGTTTCGATCTCGAGTCCGGTTTCGAGCACGATCTGGTTGAGCAGCAGATAGAGGCGGTCGGCGTCGGTGGTGCGCACCAGCAAGTTGTGGCCATCGCCGTGAACTTTGGCTTCTACCAGGTGGTCGTGCGAGAAGAGCCGTGCCGCGAGATCGCGCGGCCGGTCGCAGCGCACCAGGATCTGCATCGGCTGCTCCTTCACCTGGCTGCGTACGCCCTGAATTCCGCCCTCGGCCACCACGTAGCCGTGGCTGAGCAGAATCACTTGATCGGAGATGCGGTCGACCTCGTGCAGGATGTGGCTGGAGACGATCACGTGACGGCCCTGGTCCGCCCACTCGCGAAACAGGGCGATGGTTTCGGCGCGGGCCATGGGGTCCAGCCCGTTGAGCGGCTCGTCGAGCACCAGAACCTCGGGAGAGTGTGCCATCGCCTGCGCCAGCTTGATGCGCTGGCGCATGCCTTTGCTGTAGGCGGCCACGGGACGGCCGGACGCGGCCGTCATGCCGACGCGTTCGATGGCTTCCCAGGCGCGGCGCGCGCACTCATCGCTGCCGAATCCATGCAGCAAGAGGTAGGAATAAATAAACTGAAACCCGGTAAGCCCCCTCGGCACGGCTTCGAACTGGGCGCAGTATCCCACCAGGCGGCAGAGCGTTTCGGGGTGGTCGGGCCGGGCGCCGCGCACGCGAATCTCCCCCTGGGTCGGCCGGATCAAGCCGGTCATCAAATTCATGAGCGTGCTCTTGCCGCTGCCGTTGGGGCCAACCAGACTGGTGACCCCAGGCGGAATCACCAGGCTCACGCGGTTGACGCCCAGCACTTCGCCGTAGAAGCGCGAGACGTCGGCGAAGGTGATGAGAGTGTTGGTGGGAGCAGCCGTGGTCATTGGTGCCCCCTGGCGGACTTAACGTGGCGCGCGCACTCGTGCGTGCCGCGTCGAGACTCATCTCGACGCCCGCTCCCGTTCGGATGAGACGTCCTTGCTGTTCCAGGGTTCCGCCGCGCCACGCTGGGCCAATCGCGCAGGATTTTCACTGGTCGAGCGCGAGCGTCGAGACGAGTCTCGACGCGGCACGCACGAGTGCGTGCGCCACGTGAGGTTGCTCTCATCGCACCACATCCACCCCGCGGATCTTCCGCGCCAGCATATAGAGACAGGCCAGGGCCAACAGCGCCAGCATGGCCACGCACGCGGCCAGCGGCAATTGCTCGCCCATCGGCACGCGGAAGAACACCGCTCCATTGCTGGTGGGTTGGCTGCCTTCGAACAAATGCTGCCACAGCGAGCCCACCAGAAAACTGATGTTCAGCAGATGGCCCCAGTTGGTCTCCTGAATGTTGTTGATGACGGCCCCAAAGGCGGCGGCCACGAAGAACACGCCGAACATCAACCCTCCCGCCACCGGCTTCCACTTCACCCACGCCGAGAGCGCCAGCGCCAGCAGCGCCAGTAACAGAATCCACGCCCAGGATCCGAAGAACAGTCCGGCCGCGATGCGCCAGTGCTCGGCCATCCACGACCCGCCTTCGAGGCTGGCCTCCAGCCCGAACAGCAGCAGCCCCGGAACCCAGGTCATCAGCGAAAGCAAAATCAACAACACCGCCATCTTCGACGCCACGTATTCGACGCGTGAGAACGGCCGTGCCAGATAAAGCGAGAGAGCGTTGTTGGCCAAATCCGGCGAAATCTGGCCGGGGCCTATAAACGACGCCAAAAACAGTGCCAGCATGCTTTGCCAGCCGAGCAGCCCTTGGAAGAAAGGCAGGTTGATGGAAATCAGCCGCTCCGCGCCTTCGGCGTTGAACAGCTTGAGAACGCTGGCGTTGTGCACGGCGTAGACGATCAGCGCGGCCACCAGCGGGTAGATGAAGCTGGCGATATAGAACGTATTCAGGAAGCGGGAGCGGTGCAGGTCCTCGAACGCGTAGCGGGGGATCACCAGCAAGCGGCGCCAGCGTGGGGTCAGATTGCCCTGGTAGGGCCGGTAGGTTTTCTTATAGACGGCCACCGGGCGCCTCCATGGCTTTGAGGAAGATGTCTTCCAGCGAATCGCGCTTATGGCTCAGCCGGCGGATCTGCACGTTCTCGCGCCCGGCGATTTCGTAGAGCTGGCGCACTTCCAGATCCTCCGGCAGGACCAGCTTGAGCCGCCCCTGCGCGCCCGCGGCCGTTTGGCAGCCGATGCGTTCCAGGGCGGCGATAAAACTGCCGTTGCTGCCGCCGCGCGTCTCCAGCTCCAGGAAGCGGCGGTTGGCCTTTCGCTCCTCTTCCAAATCGCAGTATGCGGCCAGCCGGCCCTCCTTGAGGATGAGCGCCTGGTCGCAGCACTCCTCCACGTCGCGAAGCAGGTGCGAGCTGACCACCAGATGAAGATCGCCGCGGGCGCGGACATCCTGAATGAGTTGGATCATGCGCGTCCGTGCGGGCGGGTCGAGGCCATTGGTGGGCTCGTCCAGAAGCAGCAGCTTGGGCCCGTGCGCGATGGCCTGCGCCAATTTGGCCGCCTGCTTCATGCCCAGCGAATAGGTTCCCAGCGCGCGATAGCGCACTTCGCCCAGGCCGACGTAAAAGAACGCCTCGTGGGCCCGCTCCAGAGCCTGAGCTTTGGGCAGCCCGGCCAACTCCGCCATCATCCGCACATAGCGCACGCCGCTCATGGACGCAATGAAGGCGTCGTTCTCCGGCATGTAGCCGATCAAGCTGCGCACCTCGCGCGCCGCTGTCCTCACATCGTGGCCCAGCACGCGCACCGTCCCGGCGGAAGGCCGGTGAAAACCGAGCAGCGTGTTGAGCAGGGTCGATTTGCCGGCGCCGTTCGGGCCCAGCAGGCCGATCGATTGGCCGGTGAGCGAGGCAGTGAGCCGGTCGAGAATCACCCGCGCGCCGAAGCGCACCTCCAGCGCGTCGAGTTCAATGACCGCGTCCATTCAGCCTATTTATACGCTTTTTCGCGCCGCCGTGTTCCGCCCATATTGAAGCCCGAGCCCGAGCCGAACCCGAGCATCTGGCCCAACGGCAGGGCGTGACTGGCGAAACCGGCAATGCCGCCGCTAACAAGATCCCTGAGGTTGCCGCCCAGCAGCTCGCTCGATCCGGCCACCGTGATCTGGTCCGGCGCCCCGTAGGCGGCCACCAACGCGGGCTTCAATCCGTTCCAGGAACGCGCCTGCTCCGGCGTAGACAACAGGCTCGCCAGCGGCACCACCGTCGGACCCAGGTTTTCGTACAGCACGGCCGAAAAGTTCGCGAAATGATCGCGCGGCGCGAGGCTCAGAAAGCCGGCCGCATGCGCGATCGAAAGGTGCGTGGCTTTGGCCTCGAGCGCGCTCGAAATCAGCGCCCGGCTGGGGGCCGCAATCAGATAGCCATCGGCAAAGGTATATTGCGCCTGGGTGAGCGGATTGGAGCGGCCGTTTTCGGGCGTGTAGGAGAGCGAGTAGAACACCCGGCCGTCCACCGTCTCCTGCGAAAGGCGCAGAGCTTTCGGGGCGCCGGCCGCAAGCTTGGCGATCGCCGCCTGGCATCGTGCCGGGTCGTACACTTCCGCCACCAGCTTCCAGGAGGGCACCGGGATCACCGGCCCATCCATGGCCAGGGCAAACTCTCCGCCAAAGCTGGCGGAAAGATCGGCCAGCGCTTCCGCATCGGCCGTGCCGGCGTTCGTATGGAGCAGCGACTGCACCTGGGTGGTGAGCGCCGCTGGGTCTCGGACGACAAAGGCGGCCATCGCCGAAGCTTCCGGCGTGACGTAGTCGAGCGAGCCCATGGGAGCGGGATCGGCCAGCCAGGCCGCGATTCCCTGGTTGGCCCCATCGAACCCCAGCGTGGCGCGGTCCTCCATCTTTTGCTCCACTTCCTTCTGTTCCACGATCAGGTAATGCAATCCGGCCAGCGGCGTCTTTTCTACCCGCCCGCCGGACAAGCGGGAAAGATCGGCGCAAATCAGCAGGCCCGCGCCTTGGCCATACGCTTGGGCGATACGCGCCCGAAACGGCGTGCCGGTGAAACCGCCGGATGCATGGTCGAGCGCCGGCGCCAGCGCGGCCACGGCATCGGCCTGGTGCCCAAAAACTACGAAACCGTTACGGGTTTCCACCGTCAGAGGAATGCCCTGAGCTTTGAGAAACTCCGGGAAGCCATCGCGCCTTACCTGGGCGAACAACACCGGGGCGTGCGGTCGGCCATCGGCGCCGGCCACGCTGACCAGGGCGATCTCGTCTCCCAGGTATTCGCTGGCGGCACGGAGTTTTTCCAGTACCGGACCGATGCGCTGGCCGCGCTCGGCCCACCAGGCCCGCAATTCCGGGCTCTCCACCAGTTGGCGATCGAGCACCGACTGGGCTTCGGCGAGATACGGCCCCAGGTTGGGAATCGAGGCATAGAGCACGGTATCGGCCGGCAAGCGGTCCATCAGCACGCTGGAATAACGAAGAGCCGGCAGACGGATCTCGCGCAAGCCGGTGCGCAGCGCGTCGAGTTGGCGCAGCAAAGCGTCGCGGTTGCGGCTCCAGCCGATATCCTCGCGCACCGATTCGGGCTCGAGCGTCATGCTGGAAACCGCCTGGTCGCCGGGATTGAGCACCGTGTCGATATTGTTGTGGGCCACATGGACCTGGCCCTGAACCACCGAAATGCGCGAGCCCTTGACCCCCGAGCTGACGCCGAAAACCGTGCCGGTTACCGCCACCCGGCAATCGTCGGTATCCACATACAAATGGCCTTTGCGGCGTTTGGCGGCTGACACGATGATGCTGCCGCGCGCCAGGCGCAGGGTGAGATCGTCGCCGGATGCATAGGTGACCAGGCTCGCGCGCTCCCGCAGCTCTACCCGCGAGCCGTCGCCCAGGTAAAGCACGGCGTCCGATGCTTTGGCTGCGCGGATCTCGACGTTTTCGGGGAGCCTCTGGCCGTTGGTCATCGGCTGCATGCCGGCCGCGGTCACTTCATACAGCGCGCCGTTGATCGACTCCACGCTGGCCGGGCCATGATCGGCGCCACGCTGGACCACCACAACCCAGAACACGGCTTCCGCCGCAACCGCGGCCGCGACCACACCCCAGCGCCACCGAACCACGCGGCGCGACCGACGATCGGAGGCCGCCGCAGCCTCGCGGCCGGCTGTGATCGGCGTCGCCCGGCCTTCGTATACTTTGCGGCAGGCCACACAGGCATGCAGGTGATCGCGCACCAACAAGGATCGGGATTCCGGCAGCGTGCCGGCGCGAAACGCGGGGATCAGAGCTTGAAAAGCGGCGCAATCGGCGATGTGTTCCCCGGCCGGCACAAACTCCGACGCCAGCCGGCGCCAAACCCTCGAGCGGGCGGATTCGATCGCGGCGGGATCGACCTCTTCGTCACGGATTTCCGTCACGGCACGATCGAGTTGCGGGTCCAAAAAGCGTTCTTCCGGGGTCATGCCACTCCTCCCATGTACGCGCGAAACTCTTTTTCCAGCCGGTCGCGGGTCCGGGATAACGTCACCGCCACGGTTCCGGGGGTGGTCTCCAACAGCCGCGCGATCTCGGGATTTTCCTTTCCCTCGAAGAACCGCAGCGCGAACATCTGCGCGATGCGCGGGTTGAGACGCGCCAGCGCCCCGCGCAGCCAGTCGCGGATTTCCCCCGACGACTGCTGCCGCTCTGGCGACCGGTGGGCCGGCTCGGCCAAAATCGGCTCCAACTCATCTAACGGGATATTCCGCACCTTTTGCCGGGTTCGCATCAGGTCGAGCCCCGCGTTAACCGCGGCGCGGTGCAGAAAGCTGGCCATATTCCCGACCGGTTCCGCGTCCGGATCGCGCTTCAACAGCCGCAGAAATACCGTCTGCAGAACGTCCTCCGCATCGCTGGCATTACCCGTGATGCGGTAGGCGGCGCGAAACACCAGCCCGTGGTGCTCGTCAAAAATGCGCTCCAGTTCGGCGGCCGGCATGCCGGCGGAGTCCACCGAGGCAGCCATCGGCAATTTCATCCTGTCCGGTTCTTCCAATAGATAGGACGAGCGGACAACCCTATTCTTAGCATGGCGACCCCTCCCCGTGGCGCAAGCCTTCAGGCTTGCAGAGTCGGGGTGGGACAGACCACCGCACTTCGTGGTCTGTCAGGCTCTGACCCGTGGCTCTTTCCCAAACTCAAGCACGCTGGCATCAGGATCGAATGCCCGGGTCAGAGCCGCGACCAAAGGGAGCGGTTGCCGGCGACGAAAACCCTCCTGAAATAAAAAAGCCCCGCGCCGTGAGGCGTGGGGCTAAAAATGCTTCAATCTGTCTCGGAGGATGACAGACCGGTGACAATGTTATCATCGGCCTACAAAACAAAACAATCAGATAATCCTGACTCGAAATCCAGATTATGTGCAGGATTTCAAAGGTTTTGTCATGGCCTGCCTAGTCAGCGGAGTTCATCCATTGCCTGTTCCAGCACTGCCGGCGACGGCCGCAGCTTGGCATCCGGAAGCGTAGCCAGAGGCGCATCGTCAAGCTGCAGCACGTCGGCAAAAGTCGGCTTGCTGGTATTGACATACAGCAAACCGGTCAGCACTTCGCCGGCCGCTTCGGCCTGATCCAGGGCCGCCAGGCCCGCCATGCGGTTGGTGGGGTCGAAATCGCGCCCCAGTTTGCGGATCCGAATGCGCGAGCCGTCGTGCAACTCCACTTCGCTGGTCTCGCCTTCCGGAAGCTCGACCGAAATGTCGTCATAGAAGGGCACGAAGTCCAGCTCGTGCAACGGCTCTTCGTGGTCCTTCATATACGAATAGCTCTTGGTCGAGCCTTCGTGGTCGTTAAACGTGACGCACGGCGAGATCACGTCGATCACGGACAGGCCGCGGTGGGAAATCGCCGCCTTGAGTATGGCTTGCAGTTGTCTCTTGTCGCCGCTGAAGGAGCGGGCTACCAGCGTGGCGCCCCACTGCAACGCCAAAGCGCAGCAATCGAACGGAGGTAGCTCATTGGAAGTGCCGGTTTTGAGCGTCGAGCCGAGGTCGGCGGTGGCCGAGAACTGGCCCTTGGTGAGTCCATAGACGCCATTGTTTTCGATCAGGTAAATCAGCGGAAGATTGCGGCGCACCATGTGCATGAACTGGCCGATTCCGATGGAAGCGGTATCGCCATCCCCGGTTACGCCCAGCCCCATCAGGTTGCGGTTGGCCATCAGCGCGCCGGTGGCAATCGCGGGCATGCGCCCGTGCACCCCGTTGAAGCCGTGGGAAAGCCCTAGAAAATAAGCCGGCGACTTGGAGGAACAACCGATGCCGGAAAACTTGGCCACGTTCCACGGGTTTACTCCCAGCTCGAAAAAGCACTCTACGATGCGCTCGGAGATGGCATTGTGCCCGCAACCGGCGCACAGGGTAGTCTTGCCGCCCTTGTAGCTCAGCACTTCCAGGCCGAGGCGGTTGGTCTTCTTGGGAGGCGGCGTAACGGTGGTGCTCATTTCTTTCCTTCCTGCGCGACGATATCGTCGGTCACCGTGCGCGCATCGAGCGGCAGACCGCCGTAGTAGCGCACGCTGCGCAGCTTGGCGATCAGTTCGGCGGCCAGTTCCAGGCGCATCAGTCCCAGCATCTGCCCGTCGCGATTCTGTTCCACCACGTACACCCGCTGGTGACCCGCCACAAACGCGGCCAGATCGGGCGCGAACGGGTAAGCCTTCAACCGCAAATAACTGGCGCGGATTCCGTATTCGGCTTGCAACTGGTCGCGGCTCTCCCGAACCGCGTAGTCGGAAGTGCCGAAAGCGATCAACCCCACCTCGGCGCCTTCCGCCTGGTCCACCAACGGTTGCGGCACATGCTGGCGAATCACTTCGAACTTGTGCGCCAGCCGGTCCATATTGCGTTTGTAATCGTCTTCCCGCTCGGTATATTGGGCCTTCTCGTTGTGGCCGCTGCCGCGCGTAAAGTATGCCGCTTGAGGATGGTTGGTGCCGGGCAACGTGCGCCAGCCCACGCCGTCGCCATCGACGTCTTTATACCGCGCGAAGCCCCCCAACCGCTCCAGATCTTCCGCGCTCAGAACCTTGCCGCGGTCGATCGGCTTCGATGGATACGGGAAGGGATCGGCCATCCAATTGTTCATTCCCAGATCCAGGTCGCTCATCACGAATACCGGGGTCTGAAATCGCGCCGCCAGATCGAAAGCGTCGATGGTGAACTCGAAGCACTCTTCCGGCGAAGCCGGGAAGAACATGGGGTGCTTGGAATCGCCATGCGAAAGGATGGCCGTGGTCAGCACGTCGCCTTGCTGGGTACGGGTAGGCAATCCGGTGGAAGGGCCCACCCGTTCCACGTCGATAATCACCGCCGGCGTCTCGGCATAGTAGCCCAGGCCGACGAATTCCGACATCAGCGAGATCCCCGGACCGGCGGTAGCCGTCATGGCCCGCGCCCCGGCCCAACCGGCGCCCAGGCACATGCCGATCGACGCCAGCTCGTCTTCCGCCTGCACGATGGCATAGCTCGCCTTGCCGGTTTCTTTGTCCGTGCGGAAGCGGCGCATATAGCCGATCAGAGTCTCCACCAGCGAAGAGGACGGCGTGATCGGATACCATGCCACGAAGCTTACGCCCGCGAACATCGCGCCCAACGCGCAGGCCGCGTTGCCGTCGATGATGATCTTGCCGGCGGTCTGGTTCGATCGCTCCACCCGATAGGCGTCGGTCTTGGTAAAGGTGGCCTTGGCGTAATCGAAACCGGCTTGCGCGGCCCGCCAGTTGACTTCGGCCGCCTTGGCTTTCTTGGGGCCGAACTGTTTCACCAGCGCCTTGCGCACCTCTTCCATTTCGATCGAAAGCAGATTGGCCACCACGCCGTCGTAAAGCATGTTGCGCACCAGCTTGCGCAGCTTCGGCTCCGGGCATACCGGCCCGACCAGCTTGTCGAAAGGCACCGGGTAAAAGTGCAAATCCGAGCGGATCTGGTTGAGCTTGAGCGGCTCGTCGTAAACCACGGCGGCGCCGCGCTCGAGCTTCCGCACGTCCTCCTCCGCCGTTTCGGGGTTCATGGCCACCAGAAAATCGATCGCCTTGCGGCGGCCGATATAGCCCTGCTTGGAAGCTCGTATGGTGAACCAGGTGGGCAGCCCGGCGATGTTCGAAGGGAACATGTTCTTGCCCGAAACCGGAACTCCCATCTGAAAAATGGCGCGCATCAGGACGGCGTTCGCAGTCTGGCTGCCGGAACCGTTGACGGTTGCGACCTGAAGGCTGAAATCGTTAATAACCGCTGGGCCGGTTGGCCCCGAGGAAGGCTCGACCGGGGAGACCTCGAGAGTTGACATGCGGAGTCCTCTAAGTGTGGGGGGAGAGTATTTCCCAACACAACATTCCACTTGATTATATGCAAAACCGGCCAAGGGTGGAGGTTCGTCCGATGCGTCCGCGATGAATTCCGCCGGGAGTAAAATGTATCGAGGTGCCGATGCCAAGGATCGCGCGCGCCGCTGGCGTGCTGGCAGTCGTCGTGGCGGCGCTCGTCGTCGTCTCTGCATGGATGGGGCAAATTGTCACCGCGCCTTTTGCTCTAATTCCGCTGATGGCCGGGATCGGCATCTTGCGAAAGCGCGCCTGGAGCGCCTACGGTTTCGTTCTATTTTTCGCTTCACAGCTCCTGGTGTTGGCGCTTGTTGTCATCCGGGGTGGCATCCCCCCTGGGCGGTCGCTGGATTTCATTACGGCGGCGGCAATGTGGGCGATTCTGATTCCGTTGTTCCTCCTCGCGGGTAGGGCGCTGGCGAAATCGGGTGCCCAGCGCGGCTCGCCGCTGCCATGGATCGCGATTTCCGCCCTGTGCAGCCTGCCGCTGATCTTCGTTCAGCCATTTGTGATCCCGTCGGCTGCCATGGAGGACACCCTGCTCGTCGGCGACCGTATTCTGGTGCAACGCCTCCCTGGGCCCAGACCGGTACGCGGAGATATGGTTGTTTTCGTTTATCCCATCGACCGCCAGCAGACCTACGTGAAGCGCGTCGTTGGCGTTCCGGGAGACCGCATCAGAATCTCCGGCAAGGTTCTCTACCGAAACGGGACCGCGATCCAGGAACCATATGCCGTGCACAAGACCGATTACGTCGACCGCTACCGCGACAATTCTCCGAGCGAACCGAATGTTCCCCTCCCGTACCCTGCTCAGCAGATGCTTGAGCGCAACGTGGTGAACGGCGAGGTCGTCGTACCCGAGGGAAACTACTTCGTTCTGGGCGACAATCGGGACGACTCGCTAGATAGCCGGTATTGGGGATTCGTCAGCTCTGGCGACTTAATCGGCAAGCCTCTTTTGATATACGATTCCGAGGAACAACCAGCCGAGGCGCTCTTAAATGGGCAGACCTCCGGACGCGGTCGAATACGCTGGTCGCGCTTTTTCAAGCTGCTCTAACAGGCCGCGGTGAAGATCGGGGACTGCCCCAAGCCGCCAAATAACTCCTTCAATTTCAAAGGCTACGGCGAACTGCCCCCACTTTTTCCCCGCGCTGCCAGGCCCACAATGCGTTTCAGACACCCGAAACGTGTTACCCTTCACTTGGGAGCCAAATATGATTGAAGATCTTCTGCAACCCAGGCACCTGCTTGTGATCTTGGCCATCGCCATCCTCTTTTTCGGGCCGCAAAAGCTGCCCGAACTTGGCAAGGGACTGGCCCAGGGCATCCGCAGCTTTAAAGATTCGATGAAGGAAGTCACCTCTTCCGACAAGCCCAAAGACAGCTAAAGCCAGCTTGATAGTCGTCACGCGGGCCTCCAGGCCTGCTGCGCCGGCTGTCCAGCCGGCGTTTCGCGCCGGCGGCTAGAGCAAATGTGCACAAATTTGCACAAGCCGCCCGTAGCGCCAGTCGTCCCGCCCGCACGGGCCTTTTCCGACCCCCTCCAAAACCTCGGTCCTACAAAAATACTGCCCTAGATCCCCATTCTGATCAATGGTCTAGCCGGTTAGCACCGCTTTGCGGCGGCAAATAAAAACTCCCGCGACTGGCGCCCATTTTCATCCGTCCCGTTGGGCGCGCGCCAGCGCGCCGAAATGGGTCACAGATCTTCGAAATGTTCTTTACCCTAGCCGTTTCATCGCTCTACAGCTATTCCCGCCCCCTCCCCCGACCCGGTTTTCCTTGCTCGTACGCTATCGTATGGCTGTGGTTAGTCTTATATGACGGATTTACCAGCCGACAAAAAGGCAATTCTCGGTATGGCGCCGCGGCCAGACGGACTCCGATATTTTCGAACTGGCGCCCAAGGATGCACACCCGACCGGCCGTCTCGTTAAAATAAGCCGCTGAACATGATCGCCCTCAAGTCCCTTGCCTGCGCATTTCTTCTGTGCTCCCCGGCCCTGGTGAGCGCACAGACCGCCATTCCCCATATCGAGAAGCGTGGCGATGCCACCCAGTTGATCGTCGATGGCAAGCCCTTCCTCGTGCTCGGCGGAGAACTGAGCAACACCGTGTCTTCGGATACCGAGCGCATGCGAACCGTCTGGCCGCTGTTGGCCAACCAAGTCCACATAAACACCGTATTGACCGGCGTCTCCTGGGACTGGATCGAGCCGGAGGAAGGCAAGTACGATTTTCGTCTCGTCGATCGGCTCATCGACGGCGCACGCCGCAACGACGTCCATATCGTCTGGCTCTGGTTTGCCAGTTGGAAGAACGGGCTCTCGAGCTTCGCCCCCGCCTGGGTCAAAGCCGCGCAGGACCGCTTCCCGCGCGCCCAGATCCGCGGCGGCAAAACCATCGAGGCGCTCTCCACCTTGAGCCGCAACAACCTCGAGGCCGATGCGCGCGCCTTCGCCGCCCTGATGCGCCATACCCGCCAGGCAGACCCCACCCATCGCGTCATCATGGTGCAGGTCGAGAACGAAGTCGGCGTGCTCGGTGACGCGCGCGACCGCTCCGAAGCCGCCAACCAGGCTTTTGCCAGCCCCGTGCCCCGCGAGCTGATGGATTATCTGGTGAAACATAAGCAGGACTTGCTGCCGGAGCTCAGGCAGGTGTGGGATGCGGCCGGTTCCAAAACCTCCGGCACGTGGGCCGAGGTTTTCGGCGCAGGCTCCAAAGGCGAAGAGATCTTCATGGCCTGGAATTACGCCCGCTACCTCAATGCGGTGGCCGAGGCCGGCAAAAAGGAGTATGCCCTCCCGATGTATGTCAACGCCTGGATTGTGCAGCCTGAAGACAAAGGACCGGGCGACTATCCGAGCGGCGGCCCGCAAAGCCACCTGCACGACATCTGGCGCGCCGGAGCCCCGCTCCTCGATCTGCTTTGCCCCGATATCTACCTGCCTGACTTCACGGGTATTGCGACGAGCTACAGCCGCTCCGGCAACACGCTTTTCGTCCCCGAATCGGCCGCCGGCACGCCCGGCGCCGCCAACGCCTTCTATGCCATCGGCCAACTTCGCGCCATTGGCTACTCGCCGTTCGGAATCGATAACGTCGCGCGCCTGGTAGGAGTTGGCCCGGACGGTCCGCAGCCCGCCGGTCCGCAGCCGGCCCCGGACGTCGAGGCTCAGCCGTTTTCCGTGGCCTACAAGACGCTCGCGCAACTCGCCCCGCTCATTCTGGAGCATCAATCCAAGGGAACCATTGCGGCCGCCTCGCTCAACCGGCAAAATCCCGGCCGCGAGATCAAGCTCGGCGACTACATCCTCAACGTCGGTCTGCCCCGCGACCGCCGTACGCCGGACGCCGTGCCCAACCTCACCGGCTACGGCATCTTCATGTCCACTGGCCCCGACGAATACCTGCTGGCCGGCGACAATCTCCAGATCACCTTCACGCCCAACACCCCGGGCCCGCCCATCGCCGGCATCGCGCGCCAAGAGAACGGCCACTTCGCAAACGGCAACTGGGTGGTCACGCGCTATTTGGCCGGCGACGATTCCGTGCTGCGATACGACATGGCAACCGTCGCCGATCTAGGCCAGTCCGGCAGCGGAGTGCGCCTCCAAGCGCCCAACCGCGCCATCCAGCGCGTCAAGCTCTACCGGTATCGCTAAGCACACGATTTCGCAATGTCGCAACGTACGCCCATATCTCTCACAGGCGGTTCGCGTCTGTGGCGCACGCACTCATGCGTAGCACGAATGCCCGCGCCGTGTCGAGACTCCGAACTCCTGATGTCGCTGGCCATTTTCCAGGGATGAGGAAAATAAGGTGACCCAATTGAAGGGGAATCGGCGCGAGAAACCAGGTGGGGCAGATGATCGTTTTTTGTCGTCTGTCAGGCTGTTGTGGCTTGGCGAAAGCCTGACAGACCACGAAGAACGATGGTCTGTCCCACCTCTGGGTCATCCAGACATGGCTCACCTCAAATTCCACGGCATCAAGAGTTCGGAGACTCTTCTCGACACGTCTTTGGAGTGCGGGCTAAACCGGCTCGAGAATTAACCGAGCCGTGGCCGTAGGAAGCGGTTGCCGAATACGTGATCGTAATTGCCAAACCGAGCACCGCGTCACAGGTTCCTCAACCGAAAATCCCGGTATTCCACTTTCATCGGCGGCCCTACGTGCACCTGCACGCCGATCAGGCCCTCGAAGGTGCGGTGCGCCTCGTCGTCGTCGATCACGGCGCTCATCAGGTGGCCGTTCAAAATGTGAACGAGCACGTTGCCGCGCACGATCAGGTGGTACGAATTCCAATCGGCGGAAATGAATTTGGCCAGATCCTGGGGCTCGCCTAGCGGGAGTTTACTGAGAAGGGCCGGAACAAAGGCGTAAGTAATTGTTTCCTTAGCGGGTTACGAGTTGGCCTGCGTATTACCCACGCGGGGTAATACGGAGGTGCTCCAGCCCCAGC
>Ga0187848_10000187_pt1 | contig 57338 bp, 47 predicted proteins | sample June2016WEW_4_40_FD_132424 | JGI IMG/M metagenome (GOLD analysis project Ga0187848, IMG submission 132424) | Peatland microbial communities from SPRUCE experiment site at the Marcell Experimental Forest, Minnesota, USA - June2016WEW_4_40 | ecosystem: Environmental > Terrestrial > Soil >... | reverse complement strand
GATAGGGAAACGGCGGCGCCGCAACGGGGACAACTGGATTGGGCCGCATCCACCGGGTTGCCGCACCAGGCGCATTTGGCGCTGGCACTGTGCGAGGTTGGAGCAGGCGGAGGCTGGGAAGGTATCGGTGGCGCCTGCGGAGCGGCCGAAGTGCGTTTCACGGGCGAGCCGCAACTCACGCAGAAATTGCCGCTTTCGGGAATCTGGGTACCGCAATGAACGCAAAACATGGCGCCGCCTATTCCGTACGATGGTGCACGTACATCGACTGGATGCCGATGCGGCCCGGACCGGTCATGCGCGCCAGGCTCATGTTCGTGCCCCCCAAAAAGCCCGTGCCCAGCCGCTGAAATTCCACCTGCATGGTGACGGAGGAATCCTTGTAGAGGAAGGCACCCGGTTCCACCATGATGCTTTCGCCGGGCCCCAGGCGCCGCTCGAATACGTTGCCGTAACCGTGCAGGATGAGCAGGCCGGGCGCGCCGGTGGTGACGAAGCGGTCCATGTACATGCCCTGCCCGCCGAAGAGAATATTGGTAAGCCCTTTGATGCGGACGAACGAGTAAGCGACCTGGTGCGAGGAGAGCAGGAAGGCGTGCTCGCGTACGTCCACCTCCATGCCGGGGTGCAGCGGCAGAAGCACCAGCTCGCCGGTGGCGTCGCGCGAAAACGCGATCCGGCCCGGCCCACTGGCCACGGTGATCAGAAACGGCATGCCGCCGAAGGCGCGCTTCAGGCCGCCGGGAAGCTGCATCACGCTGAGCGGCACGCGCTCGTCCTTCCACAGCATGACGTGATGCTCGAAGAAAATGGCGTCGCCGGGGCCGAGATTGATCTCCGCCGCGGGCACGATCTCGCCTTCCACCTGGCAGGTACTCGAGCTGAAATGGATCTCGGTCATATCTTTGATGCGCGGGGCTTCGCGCCAGCCCGACTCGCTCACCAGGTTGCGCACGTCGAGCGGCGCGCCGCAGGCCTGGCAGGAAAGCGCCGTCTTCACGTTCATGCTTTGGCACCACTGGCATTGGATGCGCTCGAGCGGTTCGCCGGGCGGGATGTATGCGGGATCGGTCATAAGGGCAAGTGTACCCGGAAAAGCCGGGCGCGTACCCAGGCGACCGCTCCCTAGAACGTGTGAAGAATATAGCCGCCGATGAACACCGATGAACGCCGATAGAGAAAACAATGAAGTTATCGGCGTTCATCGGCGTTTATCGGCGGCTCAAATTTGATTTTTCACGGCTCCTGACGGTTGCCGGGAGTGGTCTACCCATTTCGCCCCAAACACGGTACAATTGAACTGTAGCGTCGGAGCCAACGAGTGGGCGAAAGCCCACTTTTTTATTAGGCGCGACGATTGCGAACGATGCGGGAAGCGGTAGCGTCTAAAATCGAGGAGATCGCCGGGCGAGTGGCCGGGTCCGAAGGCTTGGAAGTGGTCGAAGTGGAAGTCAAGGGCGGCGGCAACAATCGTTTTGTGCGCATCTCGATCGACAAGCCGGAGGGAGTAACTCACGCCGATTGCGAACTGGTTTCCCAGCAGGTCGGCACCATTCTGGATGTCGAAGAGGTGGTGCCCGGCGGCCGGTACACGCTCGAAGTCAGCTCTCCGGGTGTCGAACGCAAGCTGCTCAAACCCGCCGATTACCAGCGGTTTCAGGGAAAGAAGGTCAAGATTACGCTGCGCACCGCCATCGACGGTCGCCGTAATTTCGAAGGCACGCTCGCCGGATTGGCCGCGGGCGTGGTCCGGCTCGAAACCGCGCCCGGCCTCGAACTCCATTTCAATCTCGATCAGGTGCTGAACGCCCACCTGAAGTTCGAGTGGTAACCGCCGGCAACCAACCCAATCGACAGACGAGGGCACTTTGGAAACAATCTTTCAATCTATCGAGATTCTGAGCAAGGAAAAGGGTATCGATCCGCAGATCGTGCTCGATGCGGTCAAGGACGCCATGCTGATCGCGGCGCGCAAGCACTATCGGACCAATGAGGATTATGTGGCCGACATGGACGCCAAAACCGGCGCCATCAGCTTGTATGCCATCAAGAAGGCGGTAGAAACCGTCGCCGATCCGACGCATGAGATGACCCTGGCCGAAGCGCGCCGCATCGATCCGGAAGCGGAAGTCGGCGCGGAGGTCCGCATCCCCAAGAACACCGACGCGCTGGGGCGTATTTCGGCGCAGACCGCCAAACAAGTGATTTTCCAGAAGGTCCGCGAGGCCGAACGCGAAACCGTGTTCAACGAGTATTCCGGCCGCGCCGGCGAATTGGTCAACTGCACCATCAAACGGGTGGAAGGGCCGGACTATATCCTCGATCTCGGCAAGACCGAAGCCCGCTTGCCCAAAAAGGAACAATCGCGCCTGGAAGGCTATTCGGTGGGTGATCGCGTGCGCTGCGTGATTCGCCTGGTGGATAAATCCAGCAAGGGACCCGGCGTGGTCGTGTCGCGCGCCGCGCCCGAACTGGTGATGCGTCTGTTCGAGCAGGAAGTACCGGAAATCTACGACGGCACCGTATCGATTCGCGGCTGCGCCCGCGAAGCCGGCGAGCGCACCAAGATCGCCGTGCAGAGCCGCGACCGGGACGTGGATAGCGTGGGGGCGTGCGTCGGTATGAAGGGCATGCGCGTGCAATCCATCATTCGCGAGCTGCGCGGCGAGAAGATCGATATCATCGAGTACTCGGAAGACTCGGTGGTTTTTGCCGGCCACGCGCTTAGCCCGGCCAAGGTGAGCCGCATCACCGTGATCGACCCGCTCGAAAAGCACATGGAAGTGATTGTCGACGATTCCCAGCTTTCGCTGGCGATTGGAAAGAAGGGGCAGAACGTGCGCCTGGCGGCCAAGCTGCTGGGCTGGAAAATCGATATCAAGAGCGAGGAAGAGAAGCGGCAAGAGGTGGAATCGCAGATGGCCGCGCTGGTGACGCCGGGCGCTCCGGTGGGCGTGCTGATCGATTACGGCCTGCCGGAAAAGGTGGTCGAGAAGCTGGCCGAAGCGGGTGTGGGCACGGTGGAGCGGCTGGGCGAGATGACTCCCGAGCAACTGGAGGCAATCCAGGGAATCGGGCCGAAGATGGTGGAGAAGATCCAGGAAACCGTGGTGGCCTACTACAGCCAGTTCGAGGAGCCGGCTTCTACCCAGGCGGCTGAAGCATCCGAAACGAGCTCTGCCGAAGCGGTGCAGGCGGAAGCTGCTGCCGAAGTCGAGACTGGCGAAGGGGAGGCCAAGGCCGACGAAGCAGAGGCCAAGGCCGGCGAAGCAGAAGCCGGGGCCGGCGAAGCGGAGGCCGATGCCACGCCAGTTGAGGAGCCTGAACCGGTCGATTCCAGGACGGAGGAGGTGGGGCCGGTGGAGGAAGTCGCCGCCGAAATCGCCGATTCCGAGGAAACTGAAGCGGCTCCGGAACAGTTTGCTACCATGGTGGACGCGGGTTCTCCCCCTGACAATCCGCAAGGAGCGGGGCCAGAGCACGCTCCAACTGTGGATTAAAGAGGTTGCGACGAAGAGTAGATCGTTTCATCTATGAAGAAGATTCGAATCAACGAGCTGGCGCGGGAGCTGGAAGTCAAGGCTCACGAAATCCTGGATCGCCTGCCCGAATTAGGCGTTGCGGAGAAGAAAACGCATTCCAGCTCGATCGACGAGGACGTGGCTATTAAGCTGCGGCGCCTCTACGGTAAAGAGTCCCCGGCGAACGGCGACGGCGCCGCGGACGATTCTTCGGCCATCGCGGTGGAGGAGCCGCCCGAGACCTTCGAGGCTCGGGAAGACGAAGCAGCGCCTCCCACCCAGGTCCACGTCACCGTTCAGGAGTTTCCCGCCGGCGAGCCGGAACGGCCCGCAAGCGAGGGTGGCCGTCCGGCCCATGCCGCTCCCGTCCGGCCGCCCTTGGCAACCGGGCGTCCGGTGCATCCTCCGGTAGCCATTCCGGGCAGCCATCCGCCGCAAGCGGTACCTCAACGTCCAACGCCGTCGGCGCCTCCGCCGCAGCCACCCCAAATGCCTCCTGTCGCGATGATCGCGCCCGGCCGCCCGAGCGCGCCCGCGGCCAAACCAATTTCACCCGCTGGGCCCGCCCCCCGGCCTGGACAGATTCTTTCCGGACCGCGCGCTCCCCTGGTTTCCGCGGAACCGTCCCGCCCGCCCATGGGATCTCCCGGTGTGGCTGGCGCTCCGGTTCCGGGCGCGCCCCGGCCTCCGCTGGCGCCGCGCCCACGCCCGGAAGGCATACGCCCCGCCACCGGCGCACCGGCCGCGCAAACCACGCCCCAGCCTGCTCGCCCCCTGGCGGGACAGCCCGCGGCTCGTCCGATCGTTCCGCCGCGCGCCGACCTGGTGGCCAAGCTGACCGCGCCGCGCCCCAGCATGCCGGCTCAGCCCGTCGCGCCGCGCCCCGGAGTGCCCAAGCCGCAAAGTGCGCCCGTTCCCGGCCAACCCATTTATCGCGGCCCGATTCGTCCCGGCCAGCCGATGGTGGCTCGTCAGGGCCCCGGCCCAAGCCGTCCGGCGGGCGCGCCTCTGCGCTCCGGTCCGCGGCCGCAGCATCCCACGTCGGCCCGTCCCGGCATGGGCCCCGGCCTGGCGCCGCCGCCCATGGACCAGCCGCGCCCCCGTCTGGGCGACAAACGTCCCGGCCGCCAGCAGCGCGAACGCGTGGAGGAAGAGAAAGTTCTTCGCCCGCAAGTCCGCCGCCGGGTGGAAACCGGGCCGCCGCCCATCAACCGCGAAATCACCATCTCCGAGGGCATCACCGTCAAGGAGCTGTGCGAAAAGCTCGACGTCAAAGCTACCCTGGTGATGAAGAAATTGATGGATCGCGGCATTTTCGCCACCATCAACCAGACTCTCGATTCCAAGCTGGCCACCGAGGTTGCCCGCGATTTCGGCGCTTCCACGGCTACGGTCAGCTACGAAACCGAGGCCATGCAGGCGGTCGAAGACGCCGAAGTGATCACGGATCTCGAACCCCGCGCTCCGGTGGTCACCATCATGGGCCACGTGGACCACGGCAAGACCTCCTTGCTCGACGGCATCCGCGAGGCCAACGTGGCGGGCCGCGAGGCCGGCGGCATCACCCAGCACATCGGCGCGTACCAGGTCGAAATGAATGGCCGCAAAATCGTGTTCATCGATACCCCCGGCCACGAAGCGTTCACCCGCATGCGCGCCCGCGGCGCCAAAGTGACCGATATCGTGGTGCTGGTAGTCGCGGCCGACGACGGCGTCATGCCGCAGACCCTCGAAGCCATCGATCACGCCAGGGCTGCCGGCGTTCCCATCATCGTGGCGATTAACAAGATCGATAAGCCCGACGCCCAGCCCGAGCGCATCAAGCAGCAGCTTGCCGATCGCGGCCTGCTGGCCGAGGATTGGGGCGGCGACGTGGTGATGGTGCCGGTTTCGGCCAAAACCCACGAAAACCTGGACCGGCTGCTCGAAATGATCATCCTGGTGGCCGATATCCAGGAGCTCAAGGCCAACCCCAGCCGGCCGGGTGTCGGAACGGTGCTGGAAGCCCAGCTCGATCGCGGCCGCGGCCCGGTGGCCACCGTGCTGGTGCGCAACGGGACGCTTTCGGTGGGCGACTTCTTCATTTGCGGCGCCGTCTTCGGCAAGGTGCGCGCCATGATGGACGACCGCGGCACGCAGATTCGCAAAGCCGGCCCCGCTACCCCGGTCGAAGTGCTCGGCCTCGAATCGATGCCCGAGGTGGGCGACGACTTCCAGGTGGTGACCGATACCGCCAAGGCCAAGCAAATCGTTCAATTCCGCGATCAGAAGGTCCGCGATGCGGCCCTGGCCAAGAGCGGACGCCTGACGCTGGAGCAATTCCACAAGCAGATGCGCGAGGGCGAGATCAAGGAACTGCCGGTGATCATCAAGGCCGACGTGGGCGGTTCGGCCGAAGTGCTGGCCGAGACTCTGCTCAAGCTCTCGAACGACAAGGTGACCGTCAAGGTGATCCGTTCCGGCGTCGGCGCCATCAACGAGAGCGACGTGCTGCTGGCTACCGCTTCCAACGCCATTATCATCGGTTTCAACGTGCGTCCCGAGCGCAATGCCTCCGCCCTGGCCGAGCAGGAAAAGGTCGATATCCGCCTGTACACCATCATTTACAACCTCACCGACGAGATTAAGCGCGCCATGAGCGGGCTGCTCGAACCGGTGTTCAAGGAAGTGTACCGGGGCAAGGCCGAAGTGCGCGAGACGTTCCGCATCAGCAAGGTGGGCAACGTGGCCGGCTGCATCGTGCAGGACGGCTCGATTGCCAGCCGCTCGGAGGTCCGGCTGCTGCGCGACAACGTGGTGGTCTATACCGGCAAAATCGCTTCCTTGCGCCGCTTCAAAGACGACGTGAGCGAGGTGAAGAGCGGCATGGAGTGCGGCATCACGCTCGAAAATTACGGCGACATCAAGCAGGGCGACGCGATCGAAGCATTCGTGACCGAGCGCGTGGCCACCGAAGTATTCGCCTGAAATGGCCACCGTCGGCGTGCTCACCCTGGAGTTGCGCATCGAGGATGCGCACTCGCTCAAGGACAAGCGGCACGTCGTCAAAGGACTGAAGGACCGCCTGCGCGCCCGCTTCAACGTGGCCGTGGCCGAGATCGATTTCGAGGATGTGTGGCAGCGCGCGCTGGTGGCGGCCGTAACGGTTTCCTCCAGCCGCGAGCGGGCCGAACAGGTGCTCCAGGCGGTGGAAGAGGATGCCGCCGGCGTGCTCGGCGGAAGTTTGGTGTCGACGGCGGTCGAGTGGCTGTGAGGAGCTTTCAGCGATCGGCTTTCAGCTTGACCGCTCCCTGACGGTCGCGGCTCGGATAGGCGCTTTGGCGCGTTTCCGAGGTTTGCTGAGCTGAAAGCTGATTGCTGATAGCTAGTGTGCTATGGACGAGCGGCGGACGTTGCGGGTCTCCGAGGCGGTTCGAGAGGAGCTCGCGGAGATCATTGGATTTGAAACCGAGGACCCCCGGCTCCTGGCTGTGGAAGTGATCGAGGCGCATGTCAGCCCGGACGGGCGCCACGCCGGGGTGAGGGTCGCGGTCCGGGCGAGCGAGCGCGAGCAGAAGCAATCCTTGGAGGCCCTCGAACATGCCAAAGGGTTTCTGCGGCATGAGCTGGCTACCCGCCTGAGCCTGCGCCACGTCCCCGAGCTGCATTTTGAACTGGACCGCAACCCCGACGTAGACAGCCGGATCGATTTCCTGCTCAAACGGGCGAAAAAATTGCGTGGCCGCGGTGAAAATTAGCCCTAAAACCAAACCAATCGTGTTAGTTTTGTTTTTGTTGGCGGCGTTCGCGCCGGCCGGGGCGCAAACCGCGCTGCGGCTGGAAAAGAGCGCCGACGCCATGGGGTCGACTTATACGGTGGTGCTCTACGGTACCGGCCGCGTGGCCATGGAAGCCGCCGCCGACGCGGCGCTTGACGAGGCACGGCGCCTGGACGACCTGCTGTCGAATTACAAGCCCTCGAGCGAGTGGAGCGGCGTGAACCGGCACGCCGCCGAAGGCCCGGTCCGGATTTCCGAGGAGCTGTTCCAGTTGTTGGCGGCTTGCCGGGATTACAGCCGCGAAAGTGAAGGGGCGTTTGATATTTCGGTGGGTCCGTTGATGAAAGTTTGGGGGTTTTATAAGGGCACGGGACATCTGCCGCATCGCGCCGAGGTCATGGCCGCGAGGGAGAAGACCGGCTATCGGCACGTTCATCTCGACGCCGCGGCGCGCACGGTGCGGTTCGACCGGCCGGGCGTGGAGCTCGATCCGGGGGGCATCGGCAAAGGCTACGCCGTGGATCGCATGGTGGCCATCCTCCGCCGGATGTCGGTCGATACCGCCCTGGTGGCGGCGTCCGGCAGCAGCATCTATGGCCTGGGCGCGCCGCCCGATTCGCCGCGCGGCTGGCCGGTCGATATCAAAGACCCTTGGGACCAGCGCCGGAAGGTTGCGGAAGTGTTTTTGAAGGATATGTCCATGTCTACCTCGGGCAGCTACGAGAAGTTCTTCCGCGCGGAAGGACGCGTGTATGCTCATATCATGGATCCGCGCACGGGTTACCCGGCGCAGGGAAGCGTGGCGGTTTCGGTCGTGGCTCCGCGAACCATCGACAGCGAAGCTTGGGCCAAACCCTATTTTGTGAACGGCCGCCAGTGGGCGGCCCAGCATAAGGCAAAAGATTTCCGCGTTTTCTTTTGCCAGGACAGGACGGATCACCCATGCGCGTGGCTCCAATGACAAGCCGCTTCCTCGACGCGTGCCGCCGCCGGCCCACCGATGTGCGGCCGGTGTGGTTTATGCGGCAGGCCGGCCGCTATCTGAAACAGTACCGGCAAATTCGCGAGCGGCACGGCATCCTCGAAATGTGCAAGCGGCCCGATCTGGCATCCACCGTCACGCTCCAGCCCGTGGAATTGCTGGACGTGGACGCCGCCATCATCTTCGCCGACCTGCTGCTGCCGGTCGAGCCCATGGGCCTGAAGCTGCGTTATGCCAGCGGCGAAGGCCCCATCATCGATAATCCCGTGCGCACTTCCGACGATGTCGATTCGCTGGCCACCACCAATACCGACGACCTGGGCTACGTCGGCGAATCCATCCAGCAGGTGGTGCGCGCCCTGTCCGGCCGTGTGCCCGTCATCGGCTTCGTGGGCGCGCCCTTCACCATGGCGAGTTACATGATCGAGGGCGGCGCTTCCCGCAATTTTGTCCGCACCAAGCGCCTGATGTACAGCGACGAAACCCTGTGGCGCCGTTTAATGGGCAAGATCGTGGACGTGCTGGCCCCCTTTGCGCACCTTCAAGTCACCGCCGGAGCTCGCGCCATCCAGGTGTTCGATAGCTGGGTGGGCGCGCTGGGGTCGGACGATTACGTGCGCTTTGCCGCGCCCTATTCCCGCGCCCTGATCGAACGCATCCGCTCCACCGGCGTGCCAGTCATTCATTTCGGCACTGGCGCGGCCGGTTTCTTTCGCGAGTTGCACGCCGCCGGTGGCGACGTCATGGGCGTCGACTGGCGCATGAATATCGACCAAGCCTGGATGGATATCAGCTATCGCTCCGCCATTCAGGGCAACCTCGACCCGGTGGCGCTGTTCGCGCCGCTCCACGAACTGCGCAGCAAGGTTCACGAACTGCTCAAGCGCACCGGCACTCGTCCCGGGCACATTTTCAACCTGGGCCACGGCATCCTGCCCGAAACCCCACCCGAACACGTCCGCGCCGTGGTGCAGATGGTGCGGGAATACAAAGCGTAGGGAGTGGCGCGGCAACGCGACCGTGAGGAAGTGGCAAAGAAATATAGAGCCACAGATGAACACAGATAAACACAGATACGGAAACCAAATAACTTATCTGTGTTCATCTGTGTTCATCTGTGGCTCTAATCCAGTTTTTCCACGGCTTCTGAGTGGGCTTCTGGCTTCCGTCCTGCCTCCTCCATGCGCGTAGCCATCGTTGGCGGCGGCATTTCCGGGCTCTCCGCCGCCTACTATCTGGCCCGCCATGGGGTCGCCTCCACCATCGTCGAATCGCGGCCCCGGCTGGGCGGCGTCATCCGGACCGAACACGTGGATGGCTGCACCGTGGAAGCGGGTCCGGATAGCTTTCTCTCCGCCAAACCGGCGGCTCTCGACCTGATCCGCGAGTTGGGGCTCGAGGCCGAAGTGATCGGCTCCAATGATCGCGTGCGCCGCACCTACGTCCGCCGCCGCGGCCGCCTGGTGCCGCTTCCCGACGGCCTCTTGATGATGGTGCCCACGCGAATTCTGCCCATGCTGGCGAGCCCGCTGGTCGGCTTCGGCACCAAACTGCGCATGGGCCTCGAGCTGTTTCGCGCCCCCAAGCCCAAAGCCGCCGATCAATCCGTCACGGAATTCATTCTGGAGCATTACGGCCGCGAAGCCGTCGATTATCTGGCCGAGCCGCTGCTTTCCGGCGTCTACGGCGGCGACCCGGCCGAGCTCAGCGTGCGCAGCGTGTTGGGCCGCTTCGTGGAGCTTTCGGAGCGCTACGGCAGCCTGACCCGCGGCGTGCTGGCCGAACGCGCCAAAGCTGCGCGCGCACGGGGAAATACCGAGCCGCTTCCTCTCTTCCGCACGCTCAAGGGCGGGCTGCAGCAAATGACCGACGCCGTTGGCGCCGCCATCGCCGGCCACGCCGAGGTTCGCCACGCGCGGGTGGAAGCCGTGGAGCGCGCGGCCGCCGGTTTTCGCCTGCGTCTCGATGGCGATTGGCTGGATGCCGATCGCCTGGTGGTTGCCACCGAAGCCCACAGCGCCGCCCGGTTCCTGCCGCCCGTCGATGGCCGCCTGGCCGAACTGCTCGGCGCCGTGCCCTACAGCTCGTCCATGACGGTCGCTTTGGGTTTCGAAGCAGCCGATTTCGCCGGGCGCCCGCCCGATGGCTTCGGTTTTCTGGTGCCAAGGGTGGAGCGCCGCCGCTTGGTAGCCTGCACCTGGGTCGGCACCAAGTTCTCGCACCGCGCTCCCCAAGCCAAGCTGGTGGCGCGCTGCTTCCTGGGCGGCCGGCAAGACGCTGCCATCCTGGATCGAAGCGACTCCGACGTGCTCGCCATCGTCCGCGAGGAGCTCCGCGATATCGCCGGCGTCGCCGCCGAGCCCCGCTTTCATCGCTTCTTCCGCTGGCCCCGCTCCATGGCCCAATACACCGTCGGCCATGGCGCCCGCCTGGCCGAAATCGAAGCCCGCACCGCCGCCATCCCCGGGCTATATCTGGCTGGCAACGCCTATCAAGGGATCGGCATCCCCGATTGCATCCGGATGGGGAAAGCCGCCGCGGAAGCGATAGCCGTCAGCGGTCAGCCATCAGGTCTGAGCTAACCCCGCCCTCGCCGATCGCTGCCGCTGATGCCAATACGTGTCCTCTCGGCGCAGGCCGCAATAGCTGAGGAGGACCACTTGCCCCAGAATATCGTATCGGAACCGCCAGCGACCAAGGGCGAGCCGGTACTGGCCTTCCCCCGAGGGCACGCCCTCCAGTTTCTTGATGTGGTGGGTCCGCGACTGGTTATGCGGATCTGCTGAAAGAATAGCGACCGCGCTGCGTTCGGTAGCCTCAAAACCTCGATGGACCCGCAGGAGCTTCGTGGAGAGCCGTTGGTAATGGGAAGTCGAATGGACGGCGAAACGAGGAGGCATGGTCAAGCGCGGCGTGCGCGCTTCCGTGCCCGCAATGTGCGTGCCGCGAAGAACTCCTCAATGGGACAAGTCTTGCCTGCCAGAAACTCCTCATGACCCTTTCGGATCGCTGCGCGGATTTTCGGGTCGCGGAGCTCGCTGGCATCCTGCAACTCGTCGGCAGACAGCTTCGGGACGATCATGATCACGCCGCCGGACGCCTTGACTTCCAACTCCTGTCCGGACTTAAAGCCAGCCTTGCGACGAGCAGCCGTAGGAATCACGAGCGGCGATGTATTTTTGACGGTGACGGTCACGATAGAGATTATGTCGGTTAGCTTAGTTCGCTTTCAGTTTAGGCTGTGCCGCCAGTCGCGTCAAGGCAACCTCAGCGATCGGCCTTCAGCCTTCAAATCTCAGCTTAATCTAAAGACCCTTACCCAATTGCGACTAGCCGGTCGTACAGGGCGTGGGGCCCCACCCAGAACCACACCACATCGTTCCCGCGCTCCACGGCAAGTGCCCGGTAATGCAGTCCAACCCGGACTGACCAGAGACGACCGGTTCTCTTGAAGTGAAGGGAGGGATGATGCGGATCGTGCCGCAGCAGTTGGTAGGACTCGTCAGCGAGGCGGCGTACGTCCGCCGGAAGCTCGCGATAACATTGCCAGAACCGAGGATTGGCGCGGTGCCTCACCGTTCCGTGCAGCGGCCAGCGCGGAGATCGTCGAGGGCTTCGTCCGCTAGCGCATCCAGGCGTCCCGCCATGGCGTCCGCTTCAATCCGGCGGTCCCACGCTTCGGCCTCGAGCTCGGCAAACCACGCCCGGAACACCGCAAGCTCGGCCGCGGAGAGCCGGAGCACAGCCTCCTCTATTTCCTTCACACTGCCCATCGTTTCCACTGTACTCTCCCCTATTGTGCACGCTCAACCCTGCCCCGTGGACTCGACGCTCCTCAACGCTGAGATTCTTCACGTCAAGTATTTCACGAACAACACCGCATTCCGCTTCTCGTTATAAATCAGTTCATCCACCATGTTCCGCGCCATTAGGATTCCGAAGCCGCCGGGGCGTGCGCCCTGTTTAGCGCGCACTGTCACATGCTGGATAGGTGAATCCTCGGGGTTGGAAATGGCGGCATGGGATAGTCGCTTCAGCGAAAAACCCTTGCCCGGGTCTTCGATCTCCACCAGCACCGAGCGCGCGGTCCGAATGAGGGAAGCGCGCACGCGCTTGCGGGGGTCGGAACCGGCGCCGTGCTCGATGCCGTTGATCAGCAGCTCGCGGAAGGCGCTGGCAATATCCTCGCGCGCCGCGGAGGCCACGTCCGCGGTCATTTCCCGCACCAACTGGGTGGCCCGCTCGGCGGCTTCGAGCTTCGAGCGGATATCCACGGTGCACCAATCCGGCCGGCCTGAAATCACCCGCAAATCGTCGCGCCAAGCGGAAGCGTTGAGGGCCTGCTGCACCATTTCGGCCACCTGGCCGGGCGGAAAAGGCTTGTGGAAATACGAATATGCCCGGTGCCGGACGGCAGCCAGGGCGCGCGCCGGATCGAGGTCGCCGGTCAGGATCACGCGCGCTTCGGGCCGTACCGTCCGAACCTGCCGCAGCAGCGCACCACCGTCCCCGCGGCCATTGGGTTCCTGTCCCGCTACCACCACTTCGCAGGGCAGCCGGCGCAATAAATCCATAGCCTGGTTCGAATCGTAAGCGGCCTCGACGGCGCGGTCATCGCGGCGCAGGAGCCCTTCCAGCGCCTGATGAACCGCCGGATCGGCATCCAAAACCAATAGATGACGTGACGGCAAATTCCCCTCACCCTTACTGTAGCCGAGGTGCATGTGCGCGCGCGCTAGTGCTTTGGTTTACTTTTGACCCAACCGCCGCGAAAACCGATTTTAGCCACGGATGAACACGGATGCACACGGATAAGGTAGATAAGTCATTTATTTTCTTTTATCCGTGTCCATTCGTGTTCATCCGTGGCTCATGGTTTTCGCCGGCATGGCACGGTTCCGTAACCTCTGCGCCTCGTAATGCATCTCTTGTGACGATGCGTCACACTGTGCCTGCCCGTAGTGTCGGCCTGGGCATCCCCAGCGCCAAGTTGCTGTCACTTGCGCTTCTCGCGGCTGGTCTCGCCACCGCGCAGGTTTATCCCCCGAATGGTTATCCCGGCGGGTATCCGGGCGGGTATCCGGGCGGTTACCCCGGCGGCTATCCCGGCGGCGGCACTCCGATCCCCATGCCCGGCAAGAAGCAGCCCAATTCCACCAAGGGCCAGCCCATGCCCAACTTCCGCGGCAAGCTGAAGCAGGAAATGGACGCCAAGTCGATCTTGCTGTCCCTCGACGACGATCGCGTCATCGTGTTCCGGCGAACCGATAAGACCAAGTTTTTCAAGGGCGGAGACGAAATCAAGAACCCAAAGTTCCACGTGGGCGACCAGCTTTCGGTGGAAGGCCCGGAAGAGATGGATGGCACTATGACGGCGGCCAACGTCTACTGGGAAAAAGCCGGCACCGGAGGCGGTACCACTTCCAGCGACGCCCAGAAGAAGGATGACAGCGGCGCCGTCGATACCTGGAAAGACGCTCCCAAGCAGGATAGTGCCACCGCCGTGGCGCCGCCACCCGCCAAACCGGATGCCGACGATCCCGGCCCGCCAACCCTGCAGCGTGGCAAGGTGGCCGACACCAACCGCGAGCACGCTTCGGACGCTGCGCCGGCTCCCCTGCCCCAATCGCCGGCGCCGCAGACGCCGCGGGATTCGGCGCCGGTGGAAAGCGCGGCCAATATGCCTCCGCCGCAGCCGCAACCCATGGATTCGATTCCCTCCGGCGGCGATCCCGACCTCTCCGTCTCGCGGCCCAATGGCGACGACCTGATCCGCAAGGCCACCGACGCGGCGTTCGACTTCACCCAGAACCTGCCCAATTACGTTTGCCTGGAACTGATCAATCGCTATGAAAGCGATAGCAAGCCGGTGAATTGGCAGGCCGTCGACCGCGTCCAGACCAACGTCATCTACGAGAACGGCAAGGAAGACTATCGCAATCTGCAGATCAATGGACGGCCGGTGAATAAGAAGATGGAGGAAATGGGCGGCGCCTGGTCCACCGGCGAGTTCGGCACCATGCTGATCGACCTGTTCTCTCCCGCTACCGCCGCCGATTTTCGCTATAGCCACACCTCGCGGTCGAGCGGCATCAGCTCCAAGGTGTACGATTACACCGTCGACCACCAGCACTCTCACTGGGACGTGAAAATGGGCTCGCAGGAATATTCGCCTGCCTATCGCGGCTCGGTTTGGATCGATCCGCAGACCGCGCGCGTACTGCGCATCGAGATGGAAGCGTTCGGTTTTCCATCGACCTTCCCTACCGATCACGTGGAATCCGCCACCGATTACGAATATGTCCGGCTGGGCGACGCCAAACAATACCTACTGCCGGTGCATTCGGAGACCCTGAGCTGCGAGCGCGGCACCCCGAATTGCAGCCGCAACGTGATCGACTTCCGCAATTACCACAAATACTCCGGCGAATCGACCATCACCTTCGGCGATCCGAAGAACCCGAAGTAAGCTCGATACTGCCAGCCGTGGGGCAGACCATCGTTCTTAGTGGTCTGCCCTCGACCGGACTTCCCCTGCGTACCCAAATCCCAATCAACCGCCTGAAAGCAAGGCAGTTATAGTCTCTCCACGTTACTCGCTCGACGGTCCAAACCCCGATGGGTGAGCGCTGAAAGCTGACCGCTGATAGCTCTTCTTTCTCAACCCACTTGCATTTCGCCGCCGGTTCAGGCAACCTAAAAGGTTTTCCCCGGACTCATTCATGTTGGTACGCGTGCTTTATCACGACCACTGCTTCGACGGCGCTGCCTCCGCCGCCTTTTTTAGCCGCTTCATCGCGGGCGCAATTCACCCGGATGCCGAATTCCGTTATACCGGAATGGCGCACAGGGCCGATCAGACTTTCGACCCCGCCCTTTTCGACGGCGACGAAAATGCCATTGTCGACTTCAAGTACTCGAGCAATCCGCGCCTGACGTGGTGGTTCGATCATCATCAAAGCGCCTTTCTCAACGCCCGGGACGCCGAGCATTTTCGCCGCGATACCAGCGGCCAAAAACTGTACGACCCCAGCTTCAAATCCTGCGCCTCGTTCATCGCCGCCACCGTGCGCCAACGTTTCGGATTCTGCGCCCCGGACCTGGACGATCTGGTCTACTGGTCGCTGATCATCGACGGCGCGCAGTATCCGGACGCCAGAACCGCCGTGGAATTGGGCGCTCCGGCCATGAAGCTCACCCTCGTGATCGAGGCCGCCAAAGGCTCCGGCATCGTTCAGAAAATCATCGGCTGGATGCAACACCGCAAGCTCGACGAGATCGTCGCCGAGCCCGAAGTGAACCGGCTCTACGCCCCGCTCTATCGGCGGCACGTGGAAAACCAGCAGGTGATCCGCGAGCTGGCCCGTGAGGACCGCGGGGTGGTGTTCTTCGACCTGGACGGCCACGACGCCGAAGGCTACAACAAGTTCATCCCCTACTATCTGTTCCCCGATTCGGTGTACACCGTCTCGGTCAGCCCTTCGACGTTCCGCACCAAAATCTCGGTCGGCTCCAACCCTTGGGCCAAGGTCGAGCTGAAACACAACCTGGCCACCATTTGCGAGCGCTACGGCGGCGGCGGCCACGCCCGCGTGGGAGCGATCAGCCTGGCGCCCGGCGCCCTCGATCAAGCCCGCGCCGTCGCCCGCGAAATCGTGACCGAACTGCAGAGCTGAGCCCTCGTAGCGCCGGCGATCTTGTCGCCGGCGCTTTCGTGTCTAATGGAAATGGAGCCATGTTGACGGCCTTCATCGTGGATGACGAGCCCATTGCCCGCCAGGTCCTGCGCGAGCAACTGGAGACCATGCGCGACATCGAGGTCGTGGGGGAAGCCGGCGATGGCGGCCAGGCGCTGGTCGAAATTGCGCGCCTCCGCCCGGATCTGGTTTTCCTCGATCTGCAGATGCCCGTGATGGGCGGCTTCGAGGTGGTGCGCAACCTGGAAGGTTCGCGCCTGCCGGTACTGGTCATTGTCACCGCTTTCGACCAGCACGCCATCGAGGCTTTTGAAGCCGGCGCCATCGATTACCTCTTGAAACCGGTGAGCGAGGCGCGTCTTGCCAAGGCGGTGGAGCGAGCCCGCGGCCTCGCCGGTAATCCGGCCGAGGCCGCCGGCAACATGGCCCGCATCGCCGCCATCGCCGATACCGCGCCTTCGGCCGGCAGCCGCAAACTGGTGGGCCGAATCGGCTCCGATTATGTCTTGCTCGATGCCGACGAGGTGCTGGCCTTCCAGGCCGAACGCGAATTGGTTTGGATCGTCACCGCCCGCCAGCGTCTGCTCGCCACCCACACCCTCCGCGCCATCTGCGCGCGCCTGCCCGGACCGCAGTTCCAGCGCGTCCACCGCAATGCCGTCGTGAACGTCAATCACATTCGCAAAATGAGCGCCCTCAGCAGCCAGCGTTGGCTGGTCACCCTAAGCAACTCACTCGAATTGATCGTCAGCAAACGTCAGGCCCACGGGATTCGGCAGATTTTGCATTGGTGAAAGAAGAAAGAAGTCAGAAAGTAAAACGCGTAATTGATGCTGAAAAGCCCGAAAAACGTGCCCCAGGCGGACCGTTGCCGCAGAATCCGGCCGAAGCCCGGCCCTTCGTGGCGGTGCGGCTTGCCCGCGGCTTTGGTACGCGGCGCCCAGGGACCCATAATGGGACCCACAGCAGGGCGCCGAAGCCCAGGATCGAGAACAGGGCTCGCCACCCGAACCGCGCCACCACCAGGCCGCCGATCAGCGTCCCCAGGGCAGGCCCAGTTTTCGAGCCGGCATCGATGAGGCCGTTCGTGAGGCCGCGTCGGTGTTCCGGGAAACGAGTGGCGATGATCTTCGAATAGGAGGGATAGGCCACCGATTCCGCGGCGCCGAGCACCAGCCGCAGAGGCGAACCAGGGACAGTAGCCCCTTCGCCGAATTCTCGACGTTACTGGACTGAGGACTTGGGGACAGCCCGCGTTTTTCTTGGACTGTTTTCCTGTTTCTAACCAGGCGTTGAGCCCGTGCGCGCTTGACACCTTCCGATCGTCGGACGCTCTCAAGAGCCATGGGAACAAAATCAACTTCAAAGCAAAAGTGGATCGGCCGCGTTGGCAAGCGGCGCCAAGCGGCGATTCCGCGGTAGATGCTTGAAACACTCAATGTCCGAAACGCGGGCGGTGGGCGCAGCGAAATCACGCCGACACTGCGAGTAGCGGTCTCTTCTCCCGCTCCCGATCAAGTGTGTCGCCGCCCTCAGGCGCGTTCAAACTGGTGACGTAACGGGGGCCGCAGTCCAGCAGCTTCTGAAGAATCGGGGTCTTCGAGCAACTGGATTCTACGAAGTCCACGCCGAGTGCCGTCAGCGTAAGGTCCGAGTTGTCGGCTACGGTGATGTACTCCTTGCTCTTGAGATACCAGGTGGTAAACTCCAGGTACTCGCGGGGTATACCCATCCGCTTTTCAAGGTCGAGCAGCGAAACACCGGGGCGGTCAGGGCTGGTTCTGCGCCGGTTGTACAACAGCGAAAGGACCCCAAGCCGCCGGTTCATCTCACCCTCGATGCCATTGACGAACTCGCTCAGTTCGAAGATGGGAAGAGTCCCGGTCTCCCTGCTTTGGAGACTGGCATCGTAGGCGGCCCGGCGCTCGGGATCCGACAGTACCTCACAGGCAGCCTGTAGAATCAGAAACTTCTCAGAGTCGCCGGTCTCCGTGTTATCCGGATGAAACCGGCTTGCCATCATTCGATAAATTCGATGGATGGTCGACCATTCCGCTTTGGGGTTGACCTGGAGAAACGTATAATAATCGACGTCGGTGTCATCCGCGTACGGGGCCGTTACTTTGGTATCTTCATTTAATTCGAGCCCGATGGCGTAACCGTCGTGGTGGGGAGTGCAATGGCGCACCACACCGTAGCCATTCAGCGTGCCGAACCGAAGGAACACGACGGTTGTCAGCGGAAGCACCTGGGACGAGCTGACGCAAATGCCGTGTCTCGAGAAGTCCACACCGCGAGCCTCGAGAGAGCGCATTCTCCCGTCTTCGGGCCGCCAGCACAAGGTATACGTCGGCCCTCCGATGCGACGCGGTTCCCGGCGCCTGTTAACTTTCACTTGCGTTCCTCAAGAGTAGTCAGGCAGAATCGCACCTGCCATGCTCTTCAACCTAAGAAGATTCTAGGACCTTTCTCAGGCGAGCACTATAATGTCTTTGGGCAACCTCTGGCGAGATGGATCCCCTCTGTGTACCTGCGCCTCTTGCACCAAAACCAGGAATGAATGACAGGCTTACAACATGCCTATTTTCAATCGCTTACACCAAATATGTAAACTAGAAGTCGATGTCGCCCTCACCCAAGGACACAGTACCTCGCTGGCCCAAAACAAGAGCCTGAAACGGACTCCGGGCCGAACGCAAAGCCGCCTTCGAGAAAGTCGTCGACGACGCCGAACTGCTCATCGAACTTGCTGAAAAAGCGAAAAAGCGGGAGAAACCTACGACGCTTTCCCCAACCACCCAACCCGCCGCGCGTCTACTCGTGGGCGTACTCTCTTTCGATCTCTTCCAGCGTCTTGCCCTTGGTTTCCGAGACTTCAAACAGCACGAACACGAAACCAGCCAGGCAAATCGACGCGTACAGCCAAAATGTCGCGGCCGGACCCAGCGCCCGATTCAGAATCGGAAAAGTAAAGGTCAGCAGAAAGCAGGCGATCCACAGCGCCGAAACCGACACCGAAACCGCCGCGCCACGAACCCGGTTGGGGAAAATCTCCGAAATCAGCACCCACGTCACGGGCGCCAGGGACATGGAGTAACAGGCGATAGTCGCCAAGGTGCAGACGAGCACGGGCAGGCCCTTCAAGCCAAAATAATAAGAGAACCCCAGAAGCGTGTGACAAGTGGCAATGCCGGCGCATCCGGCCAACATCAGGACGCGCCGCCCCAAGCGGTCCACGAACGCCAGCGCGACCAGGGTAAAAACAAGGTTGATGGCGCCCGTGATCACGATGTTGAACAGAATGTCGCTCACGCCGTAGCCGGCGTTGCGATAGATTTCCTCGGCGTAGTTGAAGATGACGTTGATGCCGCTCCACTGTTGCAACACCGCCAGAAATACTCCGATGCCCAGCACCTTGAGCAGGCCGGGCGCCAGCAACCCGGCCAGGCGGCCTCGCGCCTCGCGCGGGTTCGCGGTAGCCAACACTTCGCCCAGTTCGCGGTCGGCGTATTCCCCGCCCCCGATGCGCGCCAGCGTCCGGCGGGCGCGTTCCCTGTGCCCGTGTGCGGCGAGCCATCGCGGGCTCTCCGGAATGAACAGCGCGCCGGCCAGGAAAACCAGCGCGGGAACGGCCACCGCGGTGAACATCCAGCGCCAGCCGGCCTGCCCGTTCCAGGATTGACGAATCATTTCCGCCGTCGCTCCCGCGGCTACCGGTTTGGCGATCGCCCAGTTGACCACCTGCGCGCCCAGAAGGCCCACCACGATGGTCATCTGGTTCATCGCCACCAACCGGCCGCGCCACGGAGCAGGGCTGATTTCCGCGATGTACACCGGCGAAACATTGGAAGCGATTCCGATCGCCACCCCGCCCGCCATGCGCCACACTACGAACTGAGCGAAGGTTTGCGCCCACCCGGTAGCCACCGACGAAACCGCAAACAGCACCGCCGATCCGATCAGCAGCTTCTTCCGCCCGACCCGGTCGGCGCCCGTTCCCGACAAAATCGAACCCACCAGGCAACCGAGCAGCGCGCAACTGTTGGCCCAGCCGATCGCTTGCTCCGATTGCAACCGGAAGAACGTTTCATAAAAAGGTTTGGCGCCGCCGATGACCACCCAATCGTAGCCAAACAGCAGCCCGCCCAGCGCCGCCACGGCCGCCAGCGTCCAAACATAGCGGGCATTGTAATGTTCGTGCACGTTCCCAATGCTATCTCGTGGCGGGGGCGGCATTTCCCATGCCCCGCGAGACTCGCTAATATCGAGAGGAGCCAATGCTGAAGAATCTGGATCCGATCTTGAGTCCCGAGCTGGTATCCGTGCTCGCCGCCATGGGCCATGGCGACGAGTTGGCAATCGTGGATGCAAATTTCCCGGCCGCGGCGATGGCGCGCAGGCTGATCCGCCTGGATGGCCTGAAGGCCACCCGCGTGCTTGAGGCCGTGCTGAGCGTGCTGCCGCTGGACGATTTCGTCGATTCACCGGTCGCGGTGATGCAGACCGCCGGCCAGCCCGAAACCATTCCCGAGCCGGTGCGGGAATTCCAGCAAGCCGTGAATGCGGCCGAATCGAAGAGCGTCAAAATTACTGCCATCGACCGGTTCGATTTCTACGACCGGTCCCGCGCCGCTTTCGCCATCGTGATTACCGGAGAAACGCGGCTCTATGGAAATGTTCTGGTAAAAAAAGGTGTCATCCGTCTATAGGTTTCCAACCATGCAACGCCGCCGCTTTCTTGCCAATCTTCTTCCCGCCGCCTTCTTCCGGACGTTGCTCCCGAAGGCCGTTTTTGCGTTTCCAGACGACACCCCGGTCCCTCCGGATACGGACATCAAGCGCGTCCTGATCCTGTTCAAGTGCCACCTGGACGTAGGATTCATCGATACCCAGGCCAATGTGGTGCGGAAATATTTCGACGTGTATTTCCCGCGGGCCATCGATACCGCCGGGCCGATGCGTCAAGCCGGCGGCGATCGATACATCTGGACCACTGGCTCATGGCTGGTCTACGAGTATCTGGAAAAGGCCGCGGCCCCTGAGCGCAAGCGTATGGAGCAGGCCATTGCGGGCGGCGACATCGCCTGGCACGCTCTCCCGTTCACCTGGCAGACGGAGCTCATGGACCCGTCCTTGATCGCCGGAGGTTTAGGCTTGGCCAAGTCGCTCGATGGCCGCTTCGGCCGCACCACCACGGGCGCGAAGATGACCGACGTTCCCGGCCACACCCGCGCGATCATCGGCCCGCTAGCTGAGCACGGAGTGAAGTTGCTCGACATCGGGGTGAATTCGGCCAGTACTCCGCCCGACGTTCCGCCCCTCTGCGTATGGAAAGATGCCCAAGGCCGGTCGCTGGTAATGATGTATCACCATCATGAATACGGCGGCGTGGTGAAGGCGCCGGGCTCGGACCTCGCCATCGACGTCGAGGTCCGCAACGATAACAGCGGTCCGCATTCCGTCGACGAGATTCACAAAATCTATTCCGGCTTGCGAAACCGCTTCCCCAACGCTCAGGTAACTGCATCCGACCTTTCCGCTATCGCCGATGCCATCCAGCCTTATCGCGATCGATTGCCGGTAGTGACCGAAGAGATCGGCGACACGTGGATCTATGGCGTGCCCAGCGATCCGCTCAAGGTGGCTCGTTATCTCGAAATCGCCCGGCTGAGGAGCGAGTGGATTGAGAAGCGTAAAATTGAGGCCGGCGACGCTACCGACCTCGCATTTCTCAGCCGCTTTCTGCTGGAAGTCGAACACACCTGGGGCACCGACACCAAGACCTGGCTGGACTTCGATCACTACACGCCCGCCGACCTGGCCAAAATGCTCGACCTGCCCAAGTACAAAGTGGTGCAACAGAGTTGGGTGGAAAAACGGCAAGATCTGCTGGATGCCGTCGCGACTTTGCCCGAACCTCTTCGCAAGGAGGCCGACAACCGCATCGCCGGCCTTCGGCCCGTGGTTCCCAATACTGCTGGATTGGAGCTGCACGTCGTGGCCGGGCCGGTCGAAACCGAACATTTCCTAATCGCCCTCGATCCCCGAACCGGCGCCATTCGTCAACTGCATAACAAGCAGACGGGACGTGATTGGGCTTCATTCCGTCACCCCCTCGCGCTGTTTTCTTACCAGACGCTCTCGAAAGCCGATTACGACCGCTTCTTTGACGACTACTTGAAAAGTCATGAGGATTGGGCGCCAAAGGATTTCGGCAAGCCCAATATCGAACGGTTTGGCGCCCAGAGCCGCACCTGGCTGGCCAAGTTCTCCGCATGCCGGGCGGGTAGAATCGCGAACGGCCACAGGATCGTTGCCCGCTTGAAGATCGACGATGCCGAAGCGCAAAAGTCTGGGCGGGTCGCATGGCCGCGAGACATGTATCTCGAGTTGATCCTGCCGGACGCCGAACCGGTTGTCGAGATCGCCTTTTCCTGGTTCGGCAAAGTTTCTAACCGCATGCCCGAAGCGCTTTGGCTCAGCTTCTATCCAACCGCTTCCGATCCGCGCGGCTGGCTGCTGGAGAAATCCGGCGCGCCGGTTTCGCCATTCGACGTCGTAAGCGGGGGGAATCGCGTCATGCACGCGGCTCTCGGAGGCGTGCGCTACAACGGCCCCGAAGGCGCCTTCGCCATCGAAACACTGGATGCGCCGGTCGTCTCCCTGGGCGAAAAAATGCCGGTACGTTTCTCGAGGGACCAGCCCGATCTCTCCCAGGGCTTTCATTTCAACCTTTTCAACAACGGCTGGGGGACCAATTACATTCAGTGGTTCGGTGAGGATATGCGCTTCCGATTCCGGCTTCGCGCGTGAGACAGCTTGGCAAACTTCCGGGATTGATGTCTAATAGTCGAAGGCACTCATTACCCGGCCGTCGGGCCTGTTGAGCAAAGATGCGTCGCGCGCTTGTATCGATCCTGCTGGTTTCGCTCAGCTTTCCGCTGATCGCGCCGTTGCTCATCGCAGATACGGATTCCAACTTACCCTCGTGCTGCCGCCGCAACGGCAAGCACCATTGTGCCATGATGGCGATGTTCGAAAGCGCGTCGTCCGGCCGGGGGTTCCGGGCGATTCAGCCAAAGTGCCCATGTTTCCCGGCCGCCAATACCGTGCCGGCTAACCCGAATGCCGCGTTGCTACGGAGCTTGCCAGAGTTTTCCGCGTTGCTGTTCAGCCGGCCCGCGGGCCAGGCGCGAACGGCGGCGGGGTATCGGATTTCGTTTAACCGCTCGCGCCAGAAGCGCGGACCGCCAGCGCCTCTCTCCTGATTACTGTGGGGCAGGTTGGCAACCTGCAGCGGGTTGGTAACCCGCCTGCGAACGCTTGTGTGGGCGGGCCGGCTTGCGCCGATTGACAATCGGCGGCTGGATCCCATCCTGCCCCACACGCTCCCTAACGGTCGCCGCGCGGTTTCGTTTCGTTCGTTTGCAAGAATGGCCGAACTGCACGGGTCAGAGCCGCGACCGTCAGGGAGCGGTTGCCGGCTTGGTTGGCACCTCCACTCAACAAACTGGAGATCAAATGAAAGGTATTGGCGAAAAGTGGGCGTGGTGTCTCGCGGTCCTGTCCGCTGTGGCTGCCGGCAACGGCGCCCTTCGGGGCATTGTTCACGACCCGCAGCATCGGCCGCTGGCGGGCGCGCGAGTCGTTCTTCACGGCCCAGCGTCAGCGTCGACGAACACTGTGCAGTCCGATGCGAACGGGGAGTTTCAAGTGAGTGGGATGGCGGAGGGCATCTATTCGGTGACCGTATCGGCGCAGGGGTTCACGCCGCTCGAGCGGCAGGTAACCGTGACCGCGGCAAACGCGCCTGTGCTGCACTTTCAGCTCGAAGTCGCGGGGGTCAGTTCCAGCGTCGAAGTCTCCGGCGCGGCGAGCAAGCTGGACGGCCAGGCTTCGACGGTTCAGACCATGGTTTCGTCCCTGGAAATTACACGCGTTGCCGGAGCGGACCAGACCGACAGCCTGGCGATGATCACCGATTTCACCCCGGGCGCTTACATGGTTCACGACATGCTCCACATGCGCGGCGGCCATCAGGTGAATTGGTTTTTCGATGGCATTCCTGTCGTCAATACCAATATCGCGGCCAACGTGGCGCCGCTGATCAATCCCAAAAACGTGGCCGAGCTGGAAATCGAGCGCGGCGGTTTCTCGAGCGAATACGGCGATCGTACCTACGGGTTCTTCAATGTGGTGACGCCCTCCGGTTTCGAGCGTAACAACGATGCCGAACTGATTGCGTCGGCGGGCAACTTCGGTTCCACCGACGATCAAATCAATTTCGGCGGTCACACCGAACGTTTTGCTTACTACCTGAGCTTTGACGGAAGCCGCTCGGAATTGGGGCTCGCGCCACCGGTTGCCGCGGTCATCCACGATCAATCGAGCGGCGAAGGTGGGTTTCTCTCTCTCCTGTATAATCCCAGCGCCAAAGATCAACTTCGGTGGATCGCTTCCATTCGCCAGGATCATTACCAGATTCCCAATACCGAGGACGATCAGGCTGCCGGCATCCGCGACCTCGACCTGGAACAAGACGACTTAGTAGGTTTCCATTGGACACATAGCTTCGCGGATGGAATCATGCTTACACTCGCTCCCTATCTTCATTTCAACAGCGCGCATTACCTGGGCGGGCCGAACGACACTCCTTTCGCACTCGACGACAATGTGCGTTCGAACTACTTCGGTGGCCGCTCGGTTCTACAGGTGCAAAGGAAGAGAAACAACCTGCACGCGGGCGTTGAAGTCTGGGGGCAGCACGACAACACATTTTTCGGACTTACGGCCAACCCCGGCGCCGGCGTTCTGAATCAGGTAGAGCGGCAATGGGCTAATTCGAGCGCGCTGTTTTTGGAAGATCAATGGCAGGCCGCGCACTGGCTGACTTTCGACCTCGGCATTCGCCTCACGCACTACAGCGGGTTGGTGAGTGAGAACGCCGCCGATCCGCGCGTGGGAGCGGCCGTTCGCATTCCGCGCTGGAACTGGACGCTGCACGGCTACTACGCGTATTATTACCAGCCTCCTCCGCTCGACAGCCTGGCCGGGCCCTCGCTCGATTTCGCGGTGTCGCAGGGTTTCGGTTTCATTCCGCTGCCGGGCGAGCGCGATATCCAACACGACATCGGCTTGAGCGTACCGGTTCGTGGATGGTCTCTCGACCTCGATCAGTTTCACACCAGCGCGCGCAATTTCCTGGACCACGACGTGATCGGCGACTCCGGTATTTTTATTCCGCTGACGGATTTGGGCGCGATCGTTAGTGGCACTGAGGTGACGTTGCGCTCGCCGCGGCTGTTCCGCGTGGCACAGTGGCGAGTAGCGTACTCGAACCAGATTGCGCAGGGCATCGGGCCGATTACCGGAGGGTTACTGGAGTACGCTCCCACCGGCAATTTCCTGCTCGATCACGATCAGCGCAATACCGTGACTTCGGTTCTCTCGTTCACCTTGCCCGGCCGCATATGGGCCACGCCGGCTTATCAGTTCGGCTCGGGCTTTCTGAATGGAAATGGGCCCTCGCACCTTCCGCCCCACTCCACCTTCGATCTCTCGTTTGGCAAAGACTTCGGAGAGAGCTGGACGGTTTCGGCCAACGCGGTGAATATCGCCAACACGCGCTATCTGCTCGATACCAGCAACACCTTCGGCGGGACTCACTACATCAATCCGCGCCTGATCTACGGCGAGATAAGGTGCCGGTTTCACTTATGAGACGGTGCTTACAAGCTATTCATTTGAAGATCACAGGCTAAAGCCTGTGCTACCTACTGCTTGATCACAGTGCCGTCGCGCCTTCGGACCTCACCCCAACCTCCGTTCAGGTTGTTGGGGCCCGGAGTGAACGGCGCCTTCGCGGCGGCCTTCTCATCCACTTCGATGCCCCAGCCGGGCTTCTCGTTGGCCCAAAGGTAACCGTCTCTCATCACCGGACAGCCCTGGAATATCTCCTGGGTGCGCTGGTTGAAGGCCGAGTATTCCTGAATTCCGAAATTGTAGCTCACCAGGTCGAGCGTGACGTTGGCCATATGGCCGACGGGGGAAACGTCGCCGGGACCGTGCCAGGCCGTCTTGACGCCGAAGTTCTCCGCCAGAATCGCGATCTTGCGCGCTGGCGTGAATCCGCCTGCTTGCGAAACGTGCACGCGGATGTAATCGATCAGCCGTTCGGCGATCAACGGCTGCCACTCGTGCGGGCTGTTGAACAGTTCCCCCATGGCGAGCGGGGTGGCGCATTGTTGGCGGATCTGGCGGAAGTAGGCGATATCCTCCGGCGAGAGCGGGTCTTCCAGGAAGAACATCTTGAACTTCTCGGCGTCCTTGCAGAACTGCACGGCCTGGTTCGGCGAGACTCGCTCGTGCATATCGTGCAGGAGCTCGATTTCGTCGCCCAGTTCTTGGCGGCAAAGTTCGAACAGCTTCATCGCCCGGCGGATGTAATAGGTCGGCTCGAAGACGGGCTTGTCGTGCAGCGCCTTGATGGCGATGGCGCCACGCGGGCTGCCGTAGCCCGACATGCCGGGCACGCCCACCTGCACGCGGACGTAGCGAAAGCCTTGCGCGATAAAACGCTTCGCCGCCTCAATCGTGTTCTCGGGTTCCTCGCCCGCGGCATGGGTATAGCAATCCACGGCCTCGCGGCATTTACCGCCGGCAAGCTGGTAGACGGGCATGCCCGCCTGGCGGCCCTTGATATCCCACAACGCCTGATCCACGCCGCTGATGGCGTTGTTCAGCACCGGGCCATTCTTCCAGTAAGAGCTGTCATAGCAAGACTGCCAGATATCTTCGATGCGGTCGGTGGTCTTGCCCAAGAGAAACGGCTTGAGGTAGCGCTCGACGGCCGGCTTGACCAGGTCGGCGCGCTGGGTGAAGGTGGCGCAGCCGTAACCGTAGAGGCCGTCCTGGTCGGTGGTGACTTTGACTACGGTGAGCCGCACTCCGGCGGGCTGGCACTCAATCACGCCGATGTCTTTGATCTTCGGAGCGGGCAAGGCGCGGGTAGCGCGGGCAGCTTGCTCCTGGGCTTTCTGCACCCGCGGATTGACAAGGCCGAACAGCCCTGCGGCGCCAACTGCCTGCAATAGATTACGACGCGGAATGGACATGTTGGCAGTATAGTGCACGGCGAAGCGGAAGATGCGCGGGCCGACGAACACAAGAAAAGCCGAGATGACTCTCGGCTCTGCAGGCTTGACAGCCCGCGCCACGAGCGTGCTGGAAGTTTAGCGCCAGTCGTCGATTACGTAGGCATCGGCCCGATTGAACCCGTCCGCGTGCGGACGTTGCATGGCGACGCCTTGGGTGGTTACGCGGAAACCGTGGGAGCGCATGCGCCGGTAGGCATCTTCGCGAGCCAGGTTGACGCCGGCCTCTATCGCCGCTCCGCGCGAGGCTGCAAACGCATCGCAAGCATCCAGCAACTTGTCGAAACGTTCGCCCGCGCCGGCGCCGCCGCGGGCCGCGCCGAACTTGACGTAACACAGCTTCTCGCCGCCTTCGGATCCAGGTCCGTTCATGCAGACCGCGAAAGCATCGAGAGTGCCGCGCGTGTGGGTCAACACCACGTCGCCGGTGCGTTGTGCGAGCACGGCGCGGATTTCGGCGGTGAGGTCGAGCCCCTTATCGATCTTGTGGGTGAGTTTCGCGCATGCCTGGATGGCTTGTTCGCGCCGGCTTTTGTTGAGAGCCGATAGTAACTCTGGCGCTGCCGCGGCCGGGGCCTCCGGCGTCCGCGTCATGATCGCGGTGAGATAGCGCGGCCAGTAGCCGAATTTCTGGTACAAACCCACGTGTTTGGCGCTATGCGCGAAGGTGTACAGCCCGGTGTGCCGCACGGCCCATTTATCGAAAACCGCCATGGTGGCTTCGAGCAGCCGCTGCGCCACGCCGCGGTCCCAGTATTCCGGCAGCACCGTCAGCGGGCCGAAGTACCCGAACGATCCCCAGCGCGTGGCTACGTTCGACCCGATGAGGCGGCCGTTTTCGCGCGCCGCGATCACCTTGATGTGGGCCGAGCGCCAGCGCGGCGTCAGGAAATTGCGGTCGCCCATGAAGGTGAGCGGATCGGGTACGCCGAGAAACGTTCCGAAGGCTACGCGGACAATGCGGTCCGCCTCGGCGAGTTCACTTTGTTTGAGCAGACCAACTTCGATAGACCGATTCGCCGGCATTGGTTCCCCCCCTTAGAGTGTAACGTCGAAGGAAAGCTCGGCGATGGTTTTGTCCAAGGCTTCCTGCGCCTTGGCCGCTTGCTGCTCCAGTTGCGCGAGGTCCTTGCGCAGTGCCTCCAGGCGGTTTTCCTGGTCGTTGAGCTGACGCGTGTACCGCTCGAGCAGCGCTTTCTCTTCGGCGCTGCCCTTGAGCGCTTTCATATTCTCGCGCAGCCGCTGCTGGTCGTCGTAGATCTTGCTCATCTCGTCGTCGCGGGCGCTCTTTTGCTCTTCCAGATCCGCGATGGCGGTTTTCTGGGCCAACACTTTTCGCAGCGCCTCCTCCACGGTCTTATCGATGGACTGCTGGCGCACAAAGAGCGCCACCTGATCCGCGTTGATATTGGTCAACTGATAGGTAGTCTCCACCGGACGGGCCTCTTCCACCACCAGGGACGCGGTTTGCTTGGCCTCAACATGGAGACGGAAACGCATCCAATCGGCGGTGGTTTCCTCGGGGCGGAGATCGCCGCGCAGCTCGTAGCCGCGGCGCACGGGATGCTCCACGATGACGCTGCGCGGCGACGTGTCTTCGTTGCGGAAAGTATAGGTTTTCTTTTCGCGCATTTCGCTGGTCTGGCGCAGCACGCCGCGGTTGACCACGACATGGGTGACTCGCTGGGCCTCGCTGTTGTTCTTGGAACTGGCGTTCAAGGCGAGATCTAGGGCGTAAGAGACCAGCCGCTTCTCCCCGGGGCGGATGGGCTCGAAAATGCCTTCTCCGGCGAAGGTACTTTCTTCCATCACGCTGAAGCTGCCGCCATCGAGCGTATTGCCGCTGGTGTTGGTGAGCCACAGAGCGCGCTGCGGGCGCGGCAGGTTGGCGCGGTCGTTCCAGATAGAGACTTTTTCGGCGCCGATCTCCGCTTGCACAATGGGCACCAGGGCGGAGCGGTTCTTGGGGATGGTGATCGGGTCCTTGAGCTTGTACTCGAACAGGTCGCCGAGCTCTTGCGCCACGGCGGCGGTCTGGAAGACTCCGCCGCCGGAACCGCTGCCATAGCCGCCGCCGACTCCGCCGGGAACGCCGCCGACGACACCGCCTCCGACCTGCCGGCCCGATCCGAGCGCGACGCCGCTGCCCAGGGCGCCGCCGCTACCGGCACTGCGAGAACGCCTGGACGCAACTGAGCTGGCTGAGGTCATCGCTTCGGCTGCCAGCGTAATAGTCTGGGACGTGCTGCCCACGTTCAACAGCACATCCTGGCGTCCCCGCTGCGCCGCCGACGCCTGCACTCCTGTGATCGTGCTGCGCTGAAAGCCCGGGGCGTCAACGTCTAGCCGCACGCCGCCATCCGGCAAGGTCTGGAATTGGTAGACGCCATCCGCGTCGGTGCGAGCCTCGCCAGCCGGTGTGCCGTTGGAGTCGAACGCTCTCACCACGGCGTTGGCGATTGCCGCGCCCGACGGGTCGAGGACGCGTCCGCTGAGAACACCTCCGCCGGGCACGAGGGTGGATTCGTGGGTTTGCGGCGTGACGGCGACGTTCTCCGGCAAGCCGACCACCGGGCGCCGGGCATAGTAAGGCTGCGACAGGTTCTCGATGAACGATTGGGGCGCGCCCGCGACTAGCGATAACTGCACGTCGGTCCAGTCTTGCCCGACCGTGTTATCGACGATGGCCCACCCCTGCAGCAGCGGCTTTTTCCCGGCTTTGGAATCGAGGACCAACCGGTAGGTGCTCTTCCACACCGGCACTTCGCTGATATAACTGACGAACAGCGACCGCGGGCCGGTGCCATCGGTCGAAATCACCATGCTCCGCAGGTCGGCTTCGCGTCCCGAAGAAACGATATCGAGCAGCCGGCCGACCTTGCCGGCGAGATCCTTGTCGAGAAGGCGCACAGAGAAGCCGGGCGATACTTCGGTGGTGCGCAGTTCGCCGGCATCGGTCAGCAGAGAAACATAGTCGACGTCCACCCCAATCCCGCCGGAGACGCGCGTCTTGCGCTCCACGCTCAGCAACCGCCCGGTAATGACGTTGCCGCCATTCTTGATTTCCAACCGGGCGCCGCGCAGCCCGGCCAGAAACTCGGATAGCGAAGTCTTGTCGCCGGTGGGAAGGTGCAGGTCGCCGAGTTGCCGCTCGACGGGCGCGGACGAGCCGTACGCCACGCCGGTGATCCGGCCGCCATCGAGATCGAGAACGGTGAGCGACTTGAGGACGTCGTTGAGCTGGCCGGATGTGAAGGGGATGGTAACGTCCTGCTTATCGCGAACCCGTCCGACGTGCTCGAAGTAGCCGACGCCGTTCTTATATAGGACGACCCGTTTGACCGGAAGATTATTGACATCCTGCGCCAGAACGCATGGCAGCGAGGCGGCAAGGAGAGTGAGCACAAGCCGAGTTAGCTTCACGCTCGTATTCTCGCCCCAGGCGCGACTGGAAGACAAGATGTCTCGTGGACGCCCAGCGTGCGTTTAGGGCACACGGAGGATTGACGGGAGGCCGCGCCTGGCCCCGCCAGGCGCTCAGCGGCCGGCGGGGTTGGAATCCGAGCCGGTTGAGTGGCGATCCCGTCCGGTGAACGGCATTGCGGGGCGATGAGCGGCGTTGCGAGGCCCCGGCGGGGCATTCGGCCGTCCAACAGAAAATTAGACCGCTCATGCGGATTCAATAGCCATCGCGGCGGGAGGCGATTAGTCTATCGTTAGCCCCATCTCAATTCATTTAGATGAGATGCCGTTCCGGGATGGGACCTTTTGGGAGGATAGGATGAAGAACTCTCTGTTGGTTGCGATGACGCTGCTGGTTCCGGCCTGGGCCGGAGACGCGCCAAACCCTCAACTCAGTTGCGATCCCTCCGGGTTTCGCATCGCCGGCATGGTGAGCGTGTGCACGATGACCGAAACCTCCACGAGCTTTTCGGGATCGCTTACGGTCACGACTCCTGTCGGCGGCATTTCCATCGTGGGATGGGATCAACCGGACGTGCTGGTACGCGCGCGCATCGAAGCCGCGGCGCCCAGCCTCGTGCAAGCCGAAGAGCTTGCCTCGCGGATCCAGGTGAACGTGGCAGGAGATCAGGTAATGGCGAATGGGCCTTCGCAAGCGGGCGGAGACTGGTCGGTGACGTTCGAGATCTTCGTTCCCCGCGCGGCCGATCTGTTGCTAAACACCAAGTTAGGCGGCATATCCATAGTAGATGTTAGTGGCACGATACGGTTCAGCGCAGCCCTCGGCGGCGTCACCTTGGTCCGGTTGGCAGGCGATGTGGCAGGATCGGCCGGGTTGGGAGGAATTTCCTGCGTGCTGGATGGGGACCACTGGGACGGAGAGGGTCTGGCCGTGAAGACCGGAGAGGGTGGCATAGAATTCAAGGCTGCCGCCAACTATTCCGCGCACTTTGTGCTGAGCACGGGGCTCGGTAAGATCGATGCGAGTTACCTCGGGGGGACCGTTGCGCCCACGAATGGATTCCACCTTGCGAACGAACTGACGTTTGACGCGGGCTCGGGCGGCGCTACGATCGCAGCCCAGACTCAACTCGGCGGAATTGCGATCCGAGGAAACTGAAGCGGACCCGGGCGGTAGGGGAGGGGTGCGGGTATTTTCAGAACCAATCGCTGCGGTAGGCAACCCACCAACTGAAGAAGAAAATCGGGATCGTCGCGCCCAGTGCCCACCAGAGCGGAAGAAGAAAGTCAGCCATGAGACCCAGGATCGCGAAGGTGGCCCAGAAGATCTTCCGTTCCATGCTTCAAGTCTACAGTGTCCGTCTCGGCTGCCGGCGAAACATGACACGCCCTCGCCAGGCCGGAGAGCCAGTTCTCGGGAGAGAGCGGGACGAGGGCGTCCCGCGCGGACCAGGGGGTCCGCCCTACTGCCAGCCGCCGCCTAGGGCTCGGTAGAGATCGACGAAGGCTAATAGTTCCCCCAGGCGCAATTGGGCTTGGGTGAGTTGGCCCTGAAACAGGTCGCGCTCGGCGCTGAGGACCTGCAGGTAACTATCGGCGCCGCGCTGGTAGCGGAGGTTCGAAAGGCGCGACGTCTCGGCCAGGGCTTCGACGAGGCGGTCCTGTTGGGCGCGCTGCTCGCGCGTGCGGTCGTAGCGGATCAGCGTGTCGGACACCTCGCGGAAGGCGTTGTAGATGGTCTTTCGATAGGCGATGAGCATCTCACGCTTCTGGGCTTCGGAGAGGCGCACGGCCACGCGAACCTGGCCGGCGGTGAAGATCGGCAGGAGCGCGTCGGGAGTCACGGTCCAAAAACGCGCCGCGGGGGTGAACAATTGGGTGAGCGCGCGGCTCTGCCCGCCGAAAGCGCTGGTGAGGGTGATCTGCGGGAAGTAGTAAGCCTTTGCCACCCCGATCTGCGCATTGGCGGAAACGAGTTTCTGTTCGGCCTCGCGGATATCGGGCCGGCGGCCGATCAGGGAAGACGGCAAGCCGGGCGGAAGTTGCGGAGGCAGCACGAAGCTTTCGACGGGCTTGCCCCGTGCGATATCGCCGGGGAGGCTTCCCACCAGCAGGTTCAACGCATTTTCCGCCTGCCCGACGTCGCTCTCCACGCTGGCGATCCGCACCGCGGTGAGATAGAGAAACTCTTCCGCCTCGTGGACCGCCAAGCCGCTCGCAGCGCCGTGATCGTGGCGCAGGCGGATCAACTGCAGGTTGCGATCGGCGATAGCGCGCGTGTTGCCGGCGATCTGGAGCTCCAGGTCGCGCTCGCGCAAGGTGAAGTAGTTGCCGGCCACGTCGCCGATCAGCGAAACGATGACCCCGCGCCGGGCTTCTTCCGTGGCCAGGTATTCGGCGCGGGCGGATTCCTTCAGACGGCGGATGCGGCCCCAGAGGTCCAGTTCCCAAGAGAGGGCGACACTGGTTTGGGTGTAGCTGGCTTGGGTGTTCGAACCAGGCGGACCCTCCGGGCTGGGGCCGAGGGTGGAGTACCGTACCGTGCCGCCCTGCTCGTCCGCATGGACGAATGGATACTGGCTGGCGCCGGCGATGCGGTAGCGGGCGCGGGCTTCCTCCACGCGTTCGCAAGCCATGGCGAGGTCGAAATTGTGCGCCAGCGCGGTGGAGATAAGCTGCTTGAGCGTGTCGTCGGGGAACAGGTCGGGCCAGCGGACGTCGGCGAGGGAGGCTTGGTCCGGAGCTGGGCCGCCGCGGTATTGCGCGGGGGTGGGCACGGAGGGGCGTTTGTAGTTGGGACCGAGGGTGCAGGCGGAGAGTAGGGCGGCCAGGGTGCAGCAGAGGAATGCTGTCGCCAGCGGAGTGTCCTTGGGAAGCAGTGCGGGACGAGGGCGTCCCGCGCGGACCAGGCGGTCCGCCCCACTATTTGCGGCGGGTCCGCTTTTGCCGGAAAGAAAAGTATGTGGCACTTCCCTCATAGGCCCTCCGCCACCGGCTCGATGCCCGGTTTGGGCTTGCGCGCGGCGATTCGCTGGATGACCGCGAACAGGACCGGGACGATGAAGATGGCGAGCAAGGTGGCCGCGTTCATGCCGCCGAAGACTGCTGTGCCTAGCGAGCGGCGGGAAGCGGCGCCGGCGCCATGAGCGATCAGCAAGGGCGAGACTCCCAGCAGGAAGGCGAACGAGGTCATCAGAATGGGGCGCAGGCGGAGACGCGCGGCTTCGAGAGCTGCTTCGCGGATGGAAAGGCCGGCTTCGTAGCGCGTGCGCGCGAATTCCACGATCAGAATGGCGTTCTTGGCGGCCAGGCCGATCAGGGTGACGATGCCGATTTGGGTATAGATGTCGTAGGGATAAGCGCGAATCCAGACGGCGAACAGCGCCCCGAACAGACCGAGCGGCAGCGCCAGAAGGACTGCGAACGGGATCGACCAACTCTCGTAGAGGGCGGCCAGGAACAGGAAGACGAGTACAGCGGCGAAACCGAAGATGAAGCTCTCGTGACCTTGGGCCTCTTTTTCCTGGTAGGTTGTTCCGGTCCATTCGAAGCCGTAACCGGCGGGGAGGGACGACGCGGCCACTTCTTCCATGGCTTGGACCGCCTGGCCGCTGCTGTAGCCGGCGGCCGGAGTGCCGATCAACTGGACGGCGCGATTGCGGTTGTAACGATAGATCACGTCGGGAGCGGCCGTGGCCGTGACGGTGGAAAGGGTGCCCAGCGGAACCATGTCGCCGCCGCCGGTGCGGACGTAGAAACGATCGATGTCGCGAGGCTCGGTGCGGAATTCGGGCTCGGCCTGAACCATGACCTGCCAGGTGCGGCCAAACACGTTGAAGTCGTTCACATAGAGGCCGCCGAGGAACGTCTGCAGGGCGTCGTAGGCGTCGGTAGGGGGTATGCCCAGGGTCTGGACCTTATCGAGGTCGAGATCCACTTTGTAGGAGGGGACATTGGAGCGGAAGGTGTTGACGATGTTTCCGATTTCGGGCCGGGCGCGGGCGGCCTGGGCGGTTAGGTCGGCGGCTTGGGCAAGGTCTTCTACGCCGACACCGGTACGGTCTTCCAGCATGAATTGGAAGCCGCCGGTGGTGCTCAGACCCATAATGGGAGGTTGGCCGAAGGCGTTGGTAGTGGCCTCCGGCAACCGCGCCAGCTCCCGCTGCAGATTGGCGATTACGCCGCGGAACTCCAGCTCGGGCGTGGTTCGTTCGTCCCACGGTTTCAGACGGGTGATGACGGTGGCCACGTTCGAACTTGAGGTGCGGGTAGAGATATCGAGGCCGCCGAGAGTAAACGTGCCCGATACGCCCGGAGTCTTCAGGATGATTTCATCCACCTTGCGGGTGGCGGCGTCGGCGCGCTCCACGGAGGCGGCGTCGGGCAGGCGGACGGTGACGTAGATGGTGCCCTGATCTTCGTCGGGCAGAAAGCTGGTGGGAAGCTGGCGGAAGAGCAAGCCGGCCGCGAACCAAAACGCGAACAATCCCAGCATGGCCAGGGCGGATTTGCGGATGAGGGCGCCCACGCCGTCGAGATAGCGGTTGCGGGTCCATTCGAAGCCGCGGTCGAATCCGTTGAAGAATCGTCCCAGCAGACCGCGCGATTGCATTTTGGGCCGAAGGAGGATGGCGCTCAGGGCCGGGCTCAGCGATAAGGCGTTGAAAGCCGAGATCAGAACGGACGCCGCGATGGTCAGAGCGAACTGTTTATAGATCTGGCCGCTGATGCCGCCCAGGAATGCCACGGGAATGAACGCCGCGGCCAGGATGCAGGCGATGGCCACCACCGGAGCGGACACTTCCTCCATGGCGCGGATGGCGGCCGCGCGCGGGGCCAGGCCTTCGTCGATATGACGCTGGGCGGCTTCCACCACCACGATGGCGTCGTCCACCACAATGCCGATGGCCAGCACCAGGCCGAACAGGCTGGTCATGTTGATGGAGAACCCCAGCAGCGGAAACAAAGCGAAGGTGCCCACGATGGCCACCGGGACGGTGAGCAGCGGGATGAGCGTGGCGCGCCAGTTCTGCAGGAACAGGAAGACCACGATAATCACCAGCCCGGTGGCTTCGAATAACGTCAACATGACTTCGTGAATGGCCGAGCGGACGAATACGGTGGAATCGTACGGAATGACATAATCCAGACCGGGCGGGAAGGTTTTCTTGGCTTTTTCGCAGAACTGGCGCACGCGGTCGGCGGTGGCGACCGCATTGGCGCCGGGGGACAGATAAATAATAAGGTTGCCGGACGGCGCGCCACTGACGCGGCTGAAACCGCTGTAGGAGGCAGCGCCGAGCTCCACGCGGCCGACGTCGCGGATGCGCAGCAGACCGGTATCCGGGCGGGAGCGCAGCACGATGTCGCCGAATTCGGAAGCAGTCACCAGGCGTCCCTGAGCGCTGACCGAATACTGGAACGCGGTGCCGGCCGGCGATGGCGGCTGGCCGATCGATCCGGCGGGGTTCTGCCGGTTCTGCGCCACGATGGCGTCGTTGATGTCGCTGGCGGTGACTCCCAATTGGGCCATACGGTCCGGGTTCACCCAAACGCGCATGGAGTAGACCTGGGCAGCGCCAAGCCGCGCCTCGCCCACGCCGTCGATGCTGGCCAACTGGTTCAACAGGTTGATCTGCGCGTAGTTGGTGAGAAACAGCGAGTCGTAGCGCCGATCCGGGGAAATCAGGCTGACGGCGGTGAGGAAGGCGGTGGAAACTTTCTTCACCACCACGCCCTGGCGCTGCACGTCGGGCGGGAGGCGCGGCATGGCGATATTCACGCGGTTCTGCGTCTGCACCGTGGCGATGTCCGGGTTGGTGCCGAGCTTGAAGGTCACGCTGATGCTGAGACTGCCGTCGTTGGCGCTGTTGGACATGAAGTAGATCATGCCGTCGAGCGAAAACAACTGTTCTTCGATGGGCTGGGCGACGGTTTTTTCGATGTCCTGCGCGTTGCCTCCCAGATAGGTAGTGGTGATCTGCACCACCGGCGGGACCACTTCGGGGTAACTGGCAAGGGGAAGATTAGGGATGGCGACACCGCCCAAAATGACAATCACGATGGCGATCACCATCGCGAAGACGGGATGATCGATGAAGAATCGCGCCATGGCTCAGCTCCCCGCTACCCGCGGAGTGGCTTCCGGGGCGCGGTACGGCAGCAGCCGGACTCTGGACCCCGGTCTGACCTTTTGCTGGCCTTCGACGACCACGCGGTCTCCAGGCTGCAAGCCGTGTTCGACGATCCAGGCGTCACCCACCCGCTCGCCGGTGGTTACGGGCTTCAGTTCGATCGTGTTCCCCGGCCCGACCGTGAAGACAGTCTGCACGCTCTGCAACTGCTGGATGGCTTTCTGCGGGACCAAAATAGCTTTCTTGCGCTCGGCTACCTGCACGCGGACGCGGCCGAACTGGCCGGGAAGCATGGTATGGCGGGGGTTGGGGAAACGGGCCTGCAACTCAAGAGTCGCGGTCTTGGGGTCCACCTGGTTGAGCGAATTTTCGATGTGACCAGTGAAAGGGAATTCCGAAGTATCGGCCAGAAGCAAGGTGAGCGGCAGGGCCGCGCCGGGCACCCCGCCCTGGCGGGTCCATGAAATGTATTCCCCTTCGGTTACCTTGAAGCGGACCCAGATGGGGTCGAGCGGGACGATGGTGGTGAGCGGCTGGGGCGAGTTGGGCGTGACCAGGCCGCCGACCGGAATGAGCGTATCGCCGATGCGGCCGGCAATGGGCGCGACGATGGTGCCGTAGTGGAGGTTCAACTCGGCGGCGTTCAGCGCGGCCTGCTGCGCTTCCACCTTTGCCTGCATGGAGTCGATCTGGGTGCGGGTGGAAAGGCCGGCCTGCTCCACGGTGGCTTTCACGGCGTTGACGTTCGCCTGGTTGGCTTTCAGCGCGGCGACGGCGGCGTCGAGGTCCTGCTTGGAAGCGGCATCGGCCTCGACCAGGGGGGCCAGACGGTCGACGTCCTGCTGGGCCTTGACCAGGTTTGCCTCCGCGGAGGCAAGGTTGGCCTGCGCTTCGAGCAGGGCAACCTGTTTGCGGGCGAAATCCAGGTCGGCGTCGCTTTGGTGAAGGTTCCCCTTGGCTTGCGCGACGGCGGCATCGTACGGGCGAAGATCGAGCACGTACAGGGTTTGGCCGGCCGCAACCTCGGCGCCGGGGCGGAAGTTCCACTCTTCGATGTAGCCTTCTACGTGGCTGCGGACCTCGACCATGTCGCGCGCATAGGTTTGCGCCGCGAATTCGGAAAAGATGGGAACGTCGGCGGCCGCGGTCTCCATCACCACAACCGCTACCGGCGGAGCTTGAGCCGAGCCGGTCTTCTGGCCCGATGCCGCACATCCGGCTAGCAGAATCGCCGCTGGCAAGCTGCAAGAAACCAAGCCGCAACAGACGGCGGCGTCAAAGAGCTTCGAGTGTTCGTTTTTGCACATCACGGTTGTCGGAGAGAAGCCATTCAACCGGGATGCCACCCTAGACAGGGACCCGACCCGGGGGCTTCGGCGGCTGGGCGCGTCGCGATCAGGCCGCCAGTCTCATTAATTCAAACCCAATTATCTTAATATATCGGCAGTCGAGTCAAACGGCAGCATAGCCCTACATGGCTCCTTTGGCTGGTTGCGGGAGAGGTATTTCGGGAGTAGGCTCGTGGATAGAGGAGTACATCCTATGCGGTCGCTTTCCCGTCTTTTGCTTTGTGTTGCGGTGATGGCGTTTGGCGCCTATGCCCAGCGTGGTGGCGGAGGGCATGGCGGCGGTGGTGGCGGCGGTTTCCACGGTGGCGGTGGGTTTGGCGGCGGTGGCGGGCACTTTTCCGGTGGCGGCGGTATCGGCGGCGGCGGACACTTTTCCGGCGGCGGCGGTATCGGCGGCGGGTACCGTGGCGGTTACGGCGGTGGATATAGCGGCGGCTACCGCGGCGGTTACGGCGGCGCTTACGGCGGTTACGGTCGCGGGTATGGCGGCTACGGCTACGGCCGTGGATATGGCGGCTATGGGTATGGCCGCGGCCTTTACGGCGGTTGGGGCTACGGCGGCTGGGGATATCCTTACGGGGGCTGGGGCCTTGGATGGGGCTGGCCGTATTACGGCGGTTATCCCTATTATCCGTACGATTATGGATATCCCAGCTACTATCCCGACTCTTATTATGGCGATCCGCCGGCGGATCCTCCGGCCGATCCCCCGGCCATTGTGCAGGCTCAGCCGGCGTACCCCGGTACAGGCGACTACGATCAATACGGACAGCGGATTAGCCGAGCCAACTTTAACCAGGTGGATTCGACCCCGATGTATCTGTTCGCGTTTAAGGATCACACCATACAGGCGGCTTCCGGTTATAGCGTGACGGGCGGTACTTTGCACTACACGACGCTGGAGCATGTCGCCAAGCAAGCGCCTCTGAACACGCTCGACCGGACCCTGACTTTGCGCCTGAACAGAGAGCATTCAAACTTTAACTTGCCAAGCGAGTGAACCTGCTAAACTGAAGTCGTTTCAGTTATTTCGCGGCAAACCGAGGTGTGGTGGCGGAGCCACAGTGTGCGCCAAAGTTTCGCCCTCAAGGTCGCAGGTTCATGAGCAAAAGTTGTGACGCGTTTATCCGATTTTCTCTACTGACAGTCCTCGTCAGTTCCGCTTGCTGGAGCCAGCAATATACGGTCTCGACGATCGCCGGCAATTTCACGGAGGGGTTGGGGTTCACGGGAGACGGCGGTCCGGCGGGCGGCGGGAACTCGCAACTCTACAGTCCAACCCGCGTACTTTACCGGTCGGGCAAGCTGTACGTTTCCGATTCCTTGAATTTCCGCATCCGGGTGATTTCCGGCGGTAATATCAACACCTACGTGGGAAACGGCACGGAGGGGTATTCCGGCGATACCCTACAAGCTGCCAGCGCGGAGATCGCTGTTCCCGGCGGAATCTGCATGGATGGGCAGGGTCAACTTTACCTCGCAGACACGGCCAACGACGTGATTCGCAAGATAAGTCCTTCGGGGGTCATCAATACCATTGCCGGAGTCGGCTCGGCGGGTTATAGCGGCGATAACGGTGTAGCAACCAACGCGCAGCTCAACAATCCCCTGGATGTCGCCGTGGATGCGGCCGCCAACGTCTACATTGCCGATTCCGACAATAATGCGATCCGCCAGATCGACGTCAACAACGGCTATATCTCGACCTACATTGGAACGGGCGCGACCAGCAACACGCTGAGTCACCCGGTGGCGGTGACGGTGGATTCGGCCGGGAACCTCTACATCTCGGACGCGGGCAACCACCGTATCGCCAAGTATGCGGCAGGGGTGGTGACTACCTATGCGGGAAACGGAGTGGACGGCTATTCGGGCGATGGCGGCCCAGCCACGGCGGCAGAGATCAGCAATCCGCAGCAGTTGGTATTCGACGCGGCGGGCAACCTGTACTTCGCGGATTCCACCAACGGGCGTATCCGGATGGTGACCCCTGCCGGCATCATCACGACCATAGCGGGAAACGGCTTGCCCGCATATACCGGCGATGGCGGTCTAGCCTCGGTAGCCAGCTTTTTCGTTCCGGAGGGCGTGGCGGTGGATCCGGGTGGCAACGTGTACGTGAGCGATACGCAGAACAACGTGATTCGCGAGTTGTCGCCGGCCTACCCCGGTATCACTACCGGCGGGGTGGTCAACGCAGCGAGCTATGCACCCCAGTTGGCTCCGGGCTCCTTGGCCAGCATTTTCGTGAGCAACCTTCCGCCAGTGGCGGCGACCTCCGGCCTGCCGTTGTCAACCAACTATAAGAACGTCTCGCTCACGGTGAATGGGGTGAACGCGCCGATTCTGGGCGTTTACGGTTCGGCCAACCAAGTGAATTTCCAGGTGCCCTATGAGACCAAGACGGGATCGGCCAGCATCGTGGTGACGGTAGCGGGCCTCGCCAGCAACACGGTGACGGTGCCGGTTACAGCCGCTTCTCCGGGGATGTTCCTGGTGGGGACGTCGCCGGCAGTGCAGAATTACCCGAGCTACACGCTGAACTCGAGCAGCAACCCGATTGCGGCGGGCGGCACGATCATCGCGTATCTTACCGGCACGGGCGCGGTGACTCCGGCGGTTGCGGACGGCGCGCCGGCGCCGACTTCCACCCTGACTTACACGACCATCACACCGACGGCAACCATCGGAAATGCGACCGGTCAGGTGACGTTTTCCGGGCTGGCGCCAGGATTCGTCGGACTGACTCAGGTAGATATCACGGTGCCATCATCGCTCAAGACCGGGAGTTATCCGTTGGTGATCACTTATGCCGGGCAATCGACCGTGGCGGGTAATATCTACGTGAAGTAAGAGGGGGGCCAACAGGCCAGCAGACGCATCCTGGAAGCCCGTGGGGCAGACCATCGGTGTCTGTGGTCTGCCCTACACCGTCCCGGCGGCGCATCGCTCAAAAACTTCAGCGGCGGTATACCGCAATGGCCGCGACATGACCGCATCGCTTGGGGCCAGCAGCGACATGCGAATACAGGCAGTGCGCGATATCTAGTTTTCCGACGGTTCCTCTAAATGATCCACGACCAGCACATCGACCGGCCCTCTCTCCGAAACCAATTTCAAGCCGAGCTGCTCCTGAAGGGCAGCAAAAATGGACGGTCCGGAGGAACTAGGCGCAACTTCGGGCAGCGCATCGCCTGCGACGTTCGATGGTGCCTGGTCTGGCGTCCATGTAAGCTCCACGTCAAAGCCCCCTGTCAGCCCCGTCTTATCAACGGTGAATCGGTGGACAAACGGCGCCAAGTTAGTCGCGAGCTGTGTCATCGGGATTGCCTTCGCCGACAGAGCGCCGAAACCAATTCTCGCCCCGCAGTTCGGCGCACGGCCAGGCTCCGGGGGTGGGTGCGGGCCGGCCAGATATGCAGCACAGTCAAAAGCGGATTGGATCAACTGTGGACCGAGCTTCCCATCGCTTTTTGCCAGGACCAGCGCGAAGATAGGCAGTTCGCGCGTCTCATTGTGAGCCACCAGTTTGAAGCGGTCTTTCAGCAGCATTCGAAGGAGTGCCTGTTGTGACGGCGCCGGATGATCCTCGACTTTAGCTTCTATATCGTAGCGCCCGGTCGAAATCCAGGCCGGTGCTCCAACGAGCTGATAGGGCTGGATGCGGTAGGCAATGCGGAGCAGTTGTGCAACGGTAACCGCAGTAGCGGTTAATCGGCCTCCAGGGAGATACTCGGAGAATATCCGAGCGTCGACAGCGTTGTTGGGCTTGACGGAAGCCACATAAGAGATCGCCTGGGCCGCTGCGGGCGACTGGGCTTGCGCTTGGCTTGCGGGTGCATTCAGGAGACTGATTGCGATGGGCGCGGTCACCGCTGCGGCTCCGGCCACCGCCAGCAAGAGCTTTCTTGGGAAATCGAGGTCATGCGTGATCGGGTGCGCCATGATAATCGCGATTCGCCTTTTGAGATCCGCGCCGGTGACGCCGGAGACGCACGCCAACGGCGACTCCAGATAGAACTTACACACGCTCAGAATCCCCTCCGCATAGACTGCCGGGTCAGCTACGCGTAGCACCTCTTCGTCGCAAGCCAGCTCGCGCTCCGCCACAAGCCGCGTCCTGATCCACCACACCAGGAGAGCTCGAACACGTAGCCAGAACCGAAGGCAGACCAGGGCGCTAATGGTGAATCCGCAGAGCCACACAGCGAACAGAATCGCCGGAACCGGGGCTGAAGCCGGAGGCGCAACCGCGGGCGTGGGTGCATCCATGGCCGGTCCAAACGGCCGGCCAATCTCATCCATCACAATAGAAACCTGAGGCTGCATGGCCGTCGGGGCCGTCCGCCATCCCAATTGACCGCCCGCACTGACCAACAGCGAAAACGGAATCAGAAACTTCACCGACGCCGCCAGCCAGATCCAATACCGTACTGCCGCGCGATTCCGCCGCAGGGCGAGTGTCAACAGCCACGCCACGCCCGCGCAAAGAGTCGATTGCCAGAGATGATTACCCAAGGGCGACAGATTCGCCGGAATCATTGCTGTTTATCCTTTCTTCGGAGCCTTGCGGAGGGCCTTCTCCGCTTCCTTTACGTCGTCCAGAGTGAGGTCCCCCGATTCCACTAGGTGCGCCATCACCAGCTTGGCCCGGCCGCCGAATAGGGCTAGCAGATCGTCAATCAACCGGCCCTGCGCTTCCTTGCGCGAGATGGCGGCCTCGAAAATGTTGGCGTTGCTGATCCGCTTCACGCAGCGGAGGGCCTTCTTTCGCTCCAGGCGATACACCGTGGTCTGCACCGTCGTATAAGCGGGCCTGGGCTCAGGGAAGGTCTCCTGAATCTCGCGGATCGAGCACGCGCCCTTCCGCCAGAGCGCCTCCAGAACTTGCAGTTCCAATTTCGTCAGTTTTGGACTGGGCATTTTTGAATCTAACTACGGCAAAATCCAGGCTACTACCGTAATAGTCGGATTGCAAGAAGTTTTATTCGGGCGGCGACTTGGAACAGGAGCGCCGCTCATTCGGGCGGTTTGCTATCCTGACTATGCAGGCAGTGCTCCGCGGGGGCTCCCAAATGGCGGATATCGAAGGCGAGATCAATGCGGTTGGTTCCTCCGGATCGGGGATCGGCGACCATTCGGATGCCATTCTTAGGGAGATCCGCGAATTGAGATCTGCAATCGCCCAAAGATCGGAGGCGGTTGTGGTTCCTATCGCCACGATGGCCCCTGAGCCATACCGGGTTCTGCGGGATATTCCGGCCGTTCTGGAACCGGCAGACGATGGATTCATTGCCACATTCTTCGACGCGAATATCAGCACATCCGGCGACACCGCGGAAGAAGCCGTTTCAAACCTCCGAAGCCTGATTTTGGACGTCTTCGACTATTTATCGTCCGAGCCCCTGAACTCACTAGGGCCGGAACCTGCCCGCCAGCTTGCTGTCCTGCGCGAATTCCTCGCGCGAACATCGGAATGCTACCACCTGAATTATGCGCACGGCGAACATTCCGAACGCCGGCTGCGCTCGGTTGATGTCTTCCAGAGTTGTGTAAGTCAGTTCGATTTCCGCTGCTTCACCATCCTCCCGAGAGTCTGACTCCGCCAAGCCCCGGCCCCACCCTTCGGCCTTTCCTCGACAACCCTACCCCGCGAAACTAATGAAACCTTTATCAGTCACAGGCTTTCGAAGTTTTTCTTGACTGCACTTACCCCTTTCCTTTCATCGCCTCCCAGCCGTCCCGCCCACGCGGCTCACCCCGTCCGCGCGCGCTCGCCTGCTATCGTGTTGTCCGGATGAAGTTCTCATGACAGAAATCCCACTCACCCTCCAGCAGCAGGTCATCGACGCCATCTGCGCTGGCGGCGCCGTCCACGGCGCCATCGCCGCCGCCAACGTTCTCCATAAGGATTTCCTCGCCTAGCGCCGCGAGCTCACCCATTTCGCCGCCGCCCTCGAGCTGGCTTTCGCCGAACGCTGATGCACCGCGAAAGAGCCATAGCCCTGGTTGACCAGGCCTACCGAACCCTCGGCGACATTCTCAGCAACGACAAAGCTTCCCCCAGCCTCCAGTTCAAAGCCGCCAAATTCATCATCGAGCAAGCCACTCCCCCCATCCCGCCCGAACAGAAACCCCGTCGTACCGCCGCAAAACCCGCCCCGGCAGGCGCGCAAACGGCGGCAAATCGCACAAAAATGCACAACGCCACCGATTTCGCCTTGAATGCGCCCTGCATCTGCGGCAGCGGTAAGAAATTCAACGAATGCTGCCTCCTCGAGATCCTTGTCGGCGCCGCCTGATCGTTTCCTGTCCGCCAGCCTGAGCGGCCTGGGAGGCCGCCGCAGGCCGAGGCCCCGGGCCACGTAGTCCGCCGCGCCAGGCACCTATTTGCTAAGTGGTTGCCGAGTAACCGCGCTCGATGGATTCGCGCAGCACTTTGCGAAGGGAAGCCATGACGGCGCGAATCTCAGCGCCGCGGGCAACCGGGCCGTGGCCGGCGACGATAACCGCTGGCGCGAGCGCCTCCAGCCGATCGATCGATTCGAGCCAGCGTTGCCAATCCGCGGAGGTTCCGGCGTCGAGGTTAGGGAGATACTCGGCAATCAGGCAATCGCCGGTGAACAAGACGCGCTCTTGGGCAACCCAAACCGAAAGATTGGTGGGAGTGTGGCCCGGAGTGAGCAGGATCTCGGCTGTGCATTCGCCTAGATCGAAGGTTGTGTCTCGATGGATTAGGCAGTTGGGATTGGCCAGCCGGGTATTATGAAAGAATGCCTGTGCCTCACCGCGTTCGCGGCGGGCCGGGTTGGGGATGGCCTGGTTGAATTCGGCGATTTCGGCTTCGAACTCAGCCTGGGTCCGCGCGATTCCGGCGTGGCCCCAAACGTCGATGCCCTGCTGGCGAAAGAACCCATTGCCGCCGATATGATCGAAATGCTTCTCGGTGTTGATGACGCGCAACCGATTTCCGGGCCTGGCGGCGAGGGCATAGCCGTGAATGGACTGTGCCGCCAACGTGTTCGCGCCGGTGTCAACCACCAAAGTCAGTTCGCCGCCGGCGATAAATCCGGCGTTCACGCACCATGGCGGCGAGTAGCCAAGCCCCGTAATGGCGTAACAGCGGTTGGAGAGGCGCATGGAAACCAGTATGGCTCACAGTCGTGCCTGCTGCGTCGGCTGTCCATCCTGCTCAGCGGAGAGCCGGAATTGCATCTTCACCAGCTTCGGATCGAGCACTTCCAGCAAGACTTCGTAGACGAGCCGGCCGTCGACCTTGGCGAGCTCGAACCTTTCGTCGTGCAGGAACTGGGTTCCCGAGCACCGGCGGACAGGAACCCGGCCACCGCGGCATCCGTTGCCGTTTGCTTAAGAAACTCTCTTCTTGAGATTGCAGGCATGGGCGCCTCTTCGCTACGCGCCGGTCAGCTTCCACCCGTCGCGATACTCGCGTGTCAGGTATTGGTTGGCGTCGTCGGCGTTGGTGAACTTCATGCTCTCCTGGTCCCATAGCAACGCGGGCGCGCAACGCTCTGCCTGGAAGATCTTTCGGCTGTACCGAATCGCCGCTCCAGCCAGAGCAATGGTCTCCGCGCAGGTGGCCGCATTGAGGAAGTTGCCCTGCGAGGCTGGGCCGCCCTTGAAAGCCGTAAGCCACTCGTTCTCGGCGGCGCCGCCGCCACGGCCTTCGCGTCCTCCGCGGGGCGGCGGAAGTCCCTTGCCGGTGCGATACTCCTGCATCTTCTTCGCCGGGATTATCTCGTTGTTCAGAATCGCTCCCTTGTCGCCAACGAACAGGCTTCCGGTGGCGGGGATCGACTTGCCGTCTTCCAATAACTCGTCCGGCGTGAAGGGGCGCATCCCGCCGTCGTACCAATACAGCTTCATCGCCGGCCACTGGCCATGGGCCGCGAACTTGAAGCACACGCGGTTGGCGTACGGAAATGCGAAGTCGTTCATCTTGACCGTGCTTACCTGGCCGTTGATTTCGCAACTGGAGCTCGATTGCGCTTCGATGCTGTACGCGACCGGCAGGTCGAGCGCCATAAAGATCGGCCAGAGGCTGTAGTTCCCCATGTCGGCGATGCTGCCGCCTCCAAATTCGTACCAGCCGCGAAACACCGCATGAGTATAACTGGGATGATACGGGCGGTCGAGCGATGGCCCCAGCCACAGGTCCCAGTCGAAGCCTGCCGGGACCGGCGGCGTGTCGGTGGGAAGACTCAGAGCCTGCGGCCAGTACGGGCGGTCCGTCCAATTGTGCACCTCCCTGAGCGTGCCGATGGCGCCGTCCAGGATCATGTCTCGCACCGCATGGATCGGGCTCCTCCAGGCGAGCAGATGCGTGGCGGCTCCCGTCTTGCGAGCGGTCTCGACCACCATCCGAACCTCCGCCACCCGGTTGGCCAGGGGCTTGTGCACCAGCACGTGTTTCGATTTCTTCATGGCGGCGATCGAAATGGTGGCGTGCAAATGATCGGGCGTCATAATCTTGACGGCGTCCAGGTCTTTCTCTTTTTCCAGCAGTTCGCGGAAATCCGCGTAGGCGGCGACGCCCTTGAAGTTGTCCGCTGCCCGCTTGTTCGCGTAATACGTCTCGACGATCTCTTTGGCCATGTCCCGGCCGGCGCGAATGCCGTTGACTCCAGCGCCCCACTCGGGGTTTTCCAGAACCTTGCGCACGCTGTCGCGGATGCCGGTCTTGTCCCAATCGATGTAGTTGGCGCCGTCCTTGACCGGATCGCACACGGCCGTAATCTGTACGTCGGGCGTCGAGATCAATCGCAGCATCTCTCTGGTCCCCTGAGTGCCGCATCCGATGCAGGCCAGGGTAATCTTATCGCTGGGAGCGACATATCCAGGCCCGCCCAGCACATGTCTCGGAACCAGAGTGAGCGCTAGCCCCGCCGCCGCGGGGGCGAGAAATTCGCGACGGTTGATATCGTCCTTGGAAATCATTCCGAATCTCCTTTGCTGTTCCGCTCGCCGGCACGAGCGCGAACTCGGCCCGCGTTTTCGCACGATCCCGTGCGACCACAGTATAGATCTTTTGTTGGACGGCGATCGGCAACCGCCTGGCCTGGGGATACGCCTTTCGCCCCATGCTCGCGGCCAGCTTTGCTATCCTCAATCCAAGGCGCCGGTCCGAGTACAAAAGTTGTCAGTGATCAGTAATCAGTAATCAGTAATCAGTAATCAGTAATCAGTAATCAGTAATCAGTAATCAGTAATCAGTAATCAGTAATCAGTAATCAGTAATCAGTTGTCAGTTATCAGTTGTCAGTCGCATGTGGGGCAGGCACCACGCTGCTGGCGATTGTCAGTCGGCGTAATTGGTGGGGCGGACCCCGGGTCCGCGCGTGACGCCCTCGTCCCGCATTTCTCCCCAAGATCAAATCTCCGACAGCGGCGAAAAGCCGGCCAGGGGGCCGGCTGCGGACCAGGGGGTCCGCCCTACAGCATTAGCCTGCCCGCCTGGCCCAGCACGCCCGTGGCGACTCTGGGAGGTTCGAAAACTGTAAACTGATAACTGACAACTGATAACTTCTATGTACCGTTTCCTCGTAGCCGCAACCTTATGCACCGCCGCGCTGGCGCAGACCCCGCCTCTCAGTCCCATGGCCGAGGACGAATACACCGTCCACGATTTTCTTTTTCGATCCGGCGAGAAACTTGCCGATCTGCGCCTGCACTACATTACGCTGGGAACTCCGCGGCGCGATGCGGCCGGGCACGTCGGGAATGCCGTGCTGATCATGCACGGCACCGGCGGCACTGGCCATGCATTTTTGAGCGAGCAGTTTTCGGGAGTGCTGTTCGGCCCGGGCCAGCCGCTCGATATCGCGCGCTATTACATCATCCTTCCCGATGCCATCGGGCACGGCAAATCCAGCAAGCCCAGCGACGGCCTCCATCAGAAGTTTCCCCACTACGATTATTACGACATGGTGCGCGCGCAATATCTGCTGGTGCACGACGGGTTAAAGGTCGAGCATCTGCGCCTGGCAATGGGAACGTCGATGGGCGCCATGCACACCTGGCTGTGGGGCGAGCTGTACCCGGATTTCATGGACGCGTTGATGCCGCTGGCGAGCGCGCCGATCGAAATCGCCGGCCGAAACCGCATCCTGCGGGACATGATCATCGATTCCATTCGCACCGATCCGGATTTCCACGACGGCGAATACACCACCCACATTCGTGGGCTCTATGCGGCCGAGTACGCGCTCTATATTATGACCAGCAGCCCGCTGCAGCAGCAAAAATCCGCGCCGACCAAGGCCGCCGCCGACGAAGCGTTTCAACAAATCAAGCGGCGCGCCCTGAATCTTGACGCCAACGATTTCGTCTATCAGGTGGAGAGTTCGAGGACCTACAATCCGGAGCCCGACCTGGAAAAGATCCGCGTCCCGCTCTACGCCGTCAATTCGGCCGACGACGAAGTGAACCCGCCGGAATTGGGCATCCTGGAGCGGGAGATCCGCCACGTAGCGCACGGCCGCTACATCCTGATCCCTATCAGCGACGAAACCCGCGGCCATGGCACCCATTCGCGCCCCATCGTGTGGCAGAAATACCTGTTGGAGCTGCTGGCGGAATCGGAGCGGCCGTAGGGGAAACGTCAGTTCGTGAAATCGACGGTGCGCCAGTCGCTTGTGGATACCTCACCGGATCGGCTGACGGCCCATATTCTCCAGCGATGCGGCTGGTGGCCGATTCCGAATGGGATTTGCGCGATAACCGAAGGTTGGCCGAGAGGGGCGCGCATAAACTTGATATAGCTGATGGACCAGAATTCCCGCCCTGGCTGACCGAATTGATACTCGATGACGTACGCCGCCGCACGCGCGCCAAGGCTCTCCCATTCCAGATCGGACCGCGGGTAACGCGGCAGTGGCGCATGATCTGCTGGGTTCAGGAGCGTCACCGGTGCGAGCGATTCCGCCTGGCCGTCCTCCAGGTTTAGATTGTCAAAGGATTGGAGCAAATTCTCAAGGTTCGGAAGCGAATCCCGCAGCAAAAGGAGCGCCTTCCAACGGCCATCGACCTTCCTGAAGACCAGGGCCGAATGCGACATCCCAAAGGTCCTATTTCCTTCGCCCACGGCGGACAACAACGCAAAAGCCAGCCTCGAGTTGCCAACCGTCATTAGGGGATCCACGCTGGCAAGCGTTTTTACCGGCGGGAATTCCCAATCGAAGTGGCTTGCCTGTTCATCCATGAGCGACGAGAGCGAATGAGTGTCGGTATACTCATAGCTCCGAACGCCTCTTTGGCAATCGACTGGACGGCCGCTGAGTCTTGCGGAGACAGGGCTGCCGTGGTTACTTGCAACGGCTTCCAATGGGGGGACTGCGCCAGCCAGAGCAGGAAAGCCCTGCCGGCTTCGAGATTTTTCGTCTCCCGAAAGATCGTCCACCAGCCGTTGTAGCGAAAGCGCGGACGGCCCAACATCTGAATCAGGGCGTCTTTGTCCATCAACGGACCGCGCTCGCTTTGGTTGTCCAAGAACGCCATGTCGGGATAGGCGGGATTCTTCCCGGGAGAATGGAATGCCCGCACAAAATCGTCCCGGACCAGTATCTTGAAGCGAAGGTCGAAGTCCGGGAAGTCTCGCTTGAACTCGTCCAGCAGGGTTTGCCATTGGTAGGTGACGACCACTCGCGCGGTGGGATCGCCGAAGCGCCCCATAATGAAAGTTTGCGGAGCCCAAACCTCCAGCGTCCCCCGCTGCAGTGCCGCGAGTTCGGTGGCACGGTCCAGTTGCGCGGGCGCGTTATCCTCTTGGCCGCCCGCGAGGCGAGCCGGTAACAGACTCGCGACGATACCGAGGCCCGCCAGGAGCAGAATTAAGCAGAACTTTCGCCAGTATTGCATCGGAATGATCCTTTCCCCGGATGAAGTGATTGTAGCCAAAAGTTCATGGCTGATCGGTGACAGCCGGGGAGGGAGAATGTCAACTCGGGCGGGGCTCCGAGCGTAATGCAAGGAAGAAAAGCCGAGAGGACTCTCGGCTCAGCAGCCTTGACAGGCCGCGCCACGAGTTTCCGGAGGAGGGTGAATAGCCATCTGTGCCACGTGTCAGGCGGCGGCGCCGGCGGGTTTGTTCAGACAGCAGAATTTGTGTTTTTTGCCGCTGCCGCAGGGGCAGGGGCGGTAGGGTTCCTGCTTTTGTGCATTTTTGTGCAGATTTTCGGGTTTTTGCGCGGCGGGTTGGGAGTTCTCTTCCTCCTCCTCTTTCTTCAGCTCTTCCCGCTCGCGTTTCATTCATGATGGTGCGGGTGACGCTGGAGGGGCTGAAAGAGACGGGCGAGAAGACCTTCGAGACGCTGGCGCAAGGGATGGGCGGGAACATCGCGCACGCGGCGATCTATTCCAAATCCATCAAAGAGGCGATGAAGGCGGAGCTGGAGAGCACGCTGGAGTCGCTCTCGGCGCAGGCGATCACGTACGCCATCTTTTCGACGGCGCTGGGCTTCACGGATTTGGCGGAGGGGAACGAGGCGGGGGCGACGGCGGCGTTCACGGCGGCGGCAGGCGGAGGGGCGTCGAAGGGCTCCAGCGGCTCCGGATCGGCCGATACGCGGGGCGCGGACACCGGGGCGATCTGGCCGGAGCAGCGGGCTAGCGGGCGGAACGTGACGGTGAACGTGTGGGGGCATGTGGTGGGGACTTCGGGGGTGAGCGAGTTCGCCAACATGCTGAACGATGCGGTGCTGAATTCCGATGTGCAACTGACGGCGACGAATACCAAGACGGGGGTGCAGTTGCAGAGATGAAGTCTACAGTCGTCAGTTAAGACGCGCCCCGTGATCCGGATGTCGCGGATGGGACGGGCGTGCACGCTCGACGTGCTGGCGCTGAAAGAGGTGCTGGCAGCGGGGACGTTATCGGAGCGGGATCGCGGGATCGCGGAGAGGCTGCTGCCGGGGTGTTGCGAGAGGCTGATGCGATGAGCGTTCAGATCCAATACACGCCTGCCGGCGGGCCGCTCACTACGCTGACATTCAAGCGGGGGCCGGTGAATTTCAAGCCTTATTTCGACGGGCGGGTACACGACAATCTGGGCTGGAAGGGACGCTGGAAACGTTTATCGAAGGCAAGACCGAACTCACCGAGACCGGTTCGGTGATTTATTTCGCCTCCAACCAGATGCACAGCGTCCGGAATGCGGGACGAGGCCGGCCAGATATTATGTGCTCGAGCTGCGCGGCAGCCAAGCGTGATCCACTCGGAAACTCCGAGCCGCGACGATAGCGCCCGGTTCCCGGCGCCAGTCCATCACGCTCCAATTTGGTTCCGGCTCTTACGCGATCCGGTCCGCCGCCTGGATCAGCGCCCGAATATACCCATAACAGAAAGCAAAACTCTCGAGGCCGTTCGTATCCGAAGCGGCTTGCGGTACATGGTCGGGCATTAACAGGTAGGGGTAACCCACTTCCCGGTAAACTTTGATGGCTTCCACGAAATTCACGTCGCCCTCGTCGGGATAAACCTCCACGAAATCGTCGCGGTGGCCACGGATATTGCGGAAGTGCACGTTGAAGATCTTGTTGCGCGTGCCGAAATAGCGGATCACGTCGAAGATTTCCTTGCCCGGATCGCGCAGCATTTCGGAGACCGTACCCTGGCAAAAGTTCAGGCCGTGATACGCGCTTTCGCGAACGGACACAAAGCGTTTCAATCCGTCGACCGTGCCGAGCACGCGCACCACGCCCTGGTACCCTTGCGGAGGCACGCCGGGATCGTGGGGATGGCAGGCCATCCGGACCTTATATTCATTGGCCACCGGCACCACGCGGTCGAGAAAATAGGTGATTCGCTCCCAGGCGCGATCCGCATCCACGCGGCCGGCGCGGGTGAGCGGCGGTTCCGGATGGGCGTCGCGCCAGCGCCAGGCGCTGTAAGTGCAATCCCCGCGGCCGGGAACGCGCCCGGTGCGCAGCACTCCCAGAAGGCTCATGTTGTACTTGAAAGAAGGAATGCCGGCGGCGGCGCAGTTGCGAATGAAGGTTTGCAACTGCTCGATGTCGCGATCCCGCCCCGGGCTATCGGCCAGCATAATGGCGCCATGCTTTTCCTTATCGATGTGGCTCGAGGTGAGAAATGGCGGCGCCGTCGATTCCACGTGAATGCCGTTCGATTCGGCCAGATCGCGCATGCGTTTGAGCTCATCGACGGTGGCATAGAGCCGGCCGGCGGGAATCTCGGGATAGCCGCAAATGTCGCGGACGCCATAGCGCGCCAGGAACTTCAGGTGGGCGTCGCTGGTGGGCGCGCTCTGGCATCCCAGGCGCATGCGCGCGCGGGGCCCGGGCGTATCCGCCGCGGCGTACTGTGGGCGCGCGGCGGCAGGCGCCACTGCGACGGCTCCGGCGGAAGAAACGAATTGGCGTCGATTCATGAATGCACCTCGTAGTGGCCCGCGGCGGAGATCCGGATGCGGGCGCGCGTTCCATTTTCGACAGGCGTGGTTGCCACCGGCTGCCCGTTGACGGTGATCTGGCGCCCCGGCCCGGGCGAAGGCATCAGCAGGTCGGTTTCCACGCCGGCCGGCAGATCGAGCGCAGTTTCGAGCACGGTTTGCCCCGAGACCAGCGCGTTCTTCAAGCCGATGCGGATGGGCCCATGCGGCGTGGGCTCCTCGCCCTTGGCCCATTCCAGACCGGCAAGATCGGGACGGATTACGGCCGCATCAAAGCCGCGCGCGGTGGGCCGGATGCCGAGAATTTCCTCCATCAGCCAAGCCGTGGGACCGCTCGACCAGCCGTGGTCCAGGCTCACGTAAAAACCGGCGGTGTCATCGGCCTGCAAGGAAACGTGCGATTTGTCTTTGGACCAGTTGAGATCGTAAGCTTCCCAAAAAGTGGTGGCGCCCTCCTCCAGCATGCCACCCCAATATTTGCGAATCCAATCCAGCGCTTCCGCGCGATGGCCCATCCGCGCCATGGCGCTCACCACGTAGTAGTTGTAATAAGGACTGATGATCCAGGCGCTGAAACGCTCGTGGCCCAGTTGCGACAAGACCTGGTCCCAAATGGCCGCGTATTGCTTGGGACCGGCCAGGCCGCTCACGACGGCCATGGCATTGACTTGCCAGCGAGTGCCCCAAATGCCCAGGTAGGCATCGAATAAATAATGATCGGCGGCTTGCTCGAGCATGTCTGCCCGCGCCTCGAAGCGTTCCGCGGCGGCGGTGTCGCTCAACTCGCGCAACAGCCAGGCGCCTTCGCGATAAGCCCGATAAAACTCAATCTGCGTCCCGCGCCGGGCCTCGGCGGTATCGCCGTACAGATCCGGCGCCCAATCCACGAACGGCCAGCTCTTGTTCAGATTCGCGTAAAGATGGTTCTCATCGAGCTCGGTATCCATGTAGCGCTGGAGCTCGATCAAGCGCTGGTGAATGCTCTCGAGATGTTCGCGGTCGCCGATGTGACGGTAGTAATCGGCCTCACCGGTTATCCAGAACGCCGAATAGCCGGCGATGCCGTTGACGTGCTGGGTCACCGGCGCGGGGCCGATCAGGCGGGTCAGGGTGTCTTCCATGAGGAATCGATCGGCGAACACTTTGCCGATCACGTGGCCGCTCACGTCCAGGTCGCCCATCCAGCGGCCGCGGTCGCGCTTGGGAGCGTCCCAAATATCGTCCTGCATGCATAGGTGCGCGGTGTAGGCGCCGGCCTTCCAAATCCGGTTCAGCAGATCGTCGGACGATTCGAACGAGCCCTGGTAGCGGACCGGATAATAGATGCCGTCGAGGCGAATGGCGCGAAAGCGAACCGGCGAATCGCCGGCAACGAACCGGATGAGCGCATAGCGGAAGGCGCTCTTGGGACCATGCGCGGTTCGGTGCGGCGCAATGTAGAGAGGGTTCACGCCCAGGTATTGCTGGTTGCTGCGTGCTTCGTCTTCGGATTCCCCATACTGCACCGTAACTTCGGCGGGAGCGTCCGAATCGGACACGAATTCGATCCGCCCGGCGACTTCGCGGCCGAAATCGAGCGTAAGCGAAGGCGCGGCGAGATCCTCCATGCGGTTCGCGGCCAGGCGCACCGCGAACTCGGTGTTAGGCGAGGCGGCCGTGAGCGCTTCCGGATTCTCGAAATGGCTGCGCCCTTCGAAGCTACGCGCGATGGCGGTAGGGGCCAGTTCGTAGCGGGCGAGAAACGGCGAAATGCCATCGTAGCCAGGCCAATCGTACAGGCCGGCATCGGCATTCCACTGGAACAGGTCGATATCGCTTTCGATCCCTCCCAGCGATTCCACCTTCGCCCAGGCGTGGTCGTCGAAGCCGGGCTGCTGCCAGCCGGAGGGCGCGTCGAGCTTGCTTTTCCATTGGCCATCGCTTATGAGGAGAGCGGGAGCTTCGATGCCGCGCGCGGCCGGCACAAGCTTCACTACCAGCACTTCGCCGAAAGTCTGCTGCGCCACTTTGGCGCTGTTGGCAAAGCCCGAAACGCCGCGCCCGCGGACTACCTCGAGCGCCAGCGCGTTGGAGCCGGCGCGTAGGGCCGAGGCCACGTCAGTCGAGAAAACGTGCATGCCGAGCGGATGATCGAGGTCGCTTGCAACTTCATCCACCAGCTTGCCGTTGAGAAAAATGCGTGCCGAGCGAGGCCCGGCGACGTAGAGCGTGGCAGCTTTGGGCACCGCCGTCACCGTGAACGTGCGGCGGAAAAAATGCGGTGCGGCCTTGTAGCTTTCCTTAGGCCCTTCGTAAGTGATTTTCGCCAGAGCCTGGGCATCGCCGGCGGTCCAAATGTATTCCTCAGGCAAAGGCCGGTGCAGCGACGATTGCAAGCGCGGATGCTCGATCTCAGCCGTAGGATCGAGCGGCCCAGGCGGCAAACCCTGAGCGGCGACCCAGACAGTGGAGAAACTCAGAAAAAGAGACCGGGAAATGAACATGATTTCCTTCTTTGAATCCCCCAGTGTAGCGCCGGGCCGTGGCGCGGGCGCCGCGACGATTTTTGGTGGGGCAGACCGTCGTTTTATGGTCTGTCACGCAATCGGCAGGTCTCGTGGAGCAGGCGTTTTCGCCTGGATAGCGTCGGGATAAACCGGCGTGAAGTGGTGAATGAAAGAGTCATACCGGAAAGGAATGGAATGAGGTCTGCCCGGCGGGCTTGCTGGCTTCCATCGGTGGGAGCAAGCTTTGGCGCTAGTTGCACCAGGACGCCATTCGGCCCTGGTACCACCGTAGTTGGATCTTCCCGCGCGATCCCCACTTCGCCGACAAAGCGGGCCGCCGGTTGGATCTGTACGCCCGCGAATGGGAAGGTAAGCCATTGAACCTAAAAGCGGCAGCCAGGCCCAGCTTGAATTTCAGGCGCAGAATGTTGCGCACCCCATTGTCGAGACGTTTCGAATCGAGCAGGCCGCGTTCGACCGCCGATCGCAGATGGTCGAAATAGTCCGTGCCACCATCTCCATGTCCACACCGGCGAGGGCGGCTTTGCGAGCGGCATCGGCGCCATCCGCCGCATAGCCGTGGGCGATCATTTCGTCGATGGGGATGTCGGCCCTTGGCGCTCCCTGGCACGCATTGGGGAAAGACCCAGAACGAAGAGAACGGGACGCTTTCAGGCAGGCGGCGGCGATGAGTTCAAACCGCGCCGAAATGCCAATGAACGAACGGTGGCGACTCACTTCCGACGCCCCCGAGGCCGAGATGCCCGGCGACAGCCCAATCACGGAAACCCAATGAAAACGACGGTTTCACGAATTCCTGCGGCGAGTCGGATGGCATTTGGGCTTATACTGAATGAGATTTGGAAGTCCAAAATGGAGATTTCGATTTACGATATTTGTGTGTCCAGGTTGCATTTGGACCTTAGGCTCAGCGGCTGTACCTGAGCTCTGACATCAAGCATCAGCCATGCGCGTCAAAACTTCCATCGTGATAGGCAAGTCACCGGCTGAGGTTTGGCCATTGTTATGTATTTAAGAACTGGTCACGAACTGATGTCTAACAATTCACCTCTACATCCTTGTTCTCTCTTTGTGTACCGCTATAGCCTTCGGACAGCCCTGCGTGTGCGATGTGATCCTGGCTGGAAGGTAGCTCCAAATGGCAATTGCATTCCAGCTAGGGCAGCTTTGGCCCAGGCAGAAGCGAATGCCGCATAATAACCAAGCGAATGGAGCGCCGCCGATGTCGCGGAGATTCCTTCTTGCCGCCGTTCTCATTTTCTACACCGCGGTCGCGGCACACGCCCAAGCGGACCGGATTACCGAACCGATCGACGATGCAGACCGGGTGCCAATAGCCGGTCAAACGCGGGAGATCCCCCGATCGTATGCCGACGAAGGGCCTCTCGCTCCGTCGCTCCGGATGGACGGCCTGACACTGTATTTGAAGCCGTCTGCCGCGCAACAAGCGGCGCTCGACCGGTGGCTGCTCGATCTGCACGATCCGCGTTCGCCGAACTATCATCGGTGGCTAACGCCGGAGGAGTACGCTTCCCGTTTCGGGGTAAGCCCGGGGGATGCCGTCAGGATCGTGGACTGGCTGCGCGCGGAAGGTTTCACCGTGGACCAGTTGGCACGCGGCCGTTCCTGGATAGTGTTTCATGGGACGGTGAACGCCGTGGAACGCGCCTTTCAGGCGGGTCTTCACCGCTACCGCGTGGCCGGCCAGCCGCACTATACGTATGCGTCGAATCCTTCGGTGCCGCGGGCGCTCGATGGCCTCGTGGGCGCGGTCGGGGGGCTTGACGATCTTCTCTTCCGGCCCGTGGGGGGCGAGTCCGCGCCGACGAGCACCACGGCCCCAGTTCCCGCGCCGGAGTATACGGCGGACGACGGCACCCACTACGTGGGACCGGACGATCTGGCGACGATCTACGATTATGCGCCCCTGTTGCAGCAGGGAATCGATGGCACCGGGCAGACGATCGTCGTGGTCGGAGAATCGGCCATACAGGAAGACGATCTCAGTCTCTTTCGTCAGTACTACAATCTTCCGGCGCCGCCCGTGCAGTATATTTTGCCTCCCAATTTCAATGACCCGGGTGTGAACAGTGCCATGGGCGAAGCGATTTTGGATCTGGAGGCAGTCTCGTCGGTGGCACGCAACGCAACCATAATCTATGTTTACGCCGCTAATCCATACGATGCCCTTACCTACGCTGTGGATCAGAACCTGGCACCGGTTATCACGGCGAGCTTTGCGGCGTCCGCGTGCAGTCCGTCTATCACGGCCGCGTTGAGGTCCAGCTTCCGGTTGATCGCGCAACAGGCAAACGCGCAAGGGATCACATGGCTGAATGCGAGCGGAGACAGTGGGGCGGCGGGGTGCGACGCCGACACCAGCGCCGTG
>Ga0187848_10000185_pt1 | contig 57413 bp, 50 predicted proteins | sample June2016WEW_4_40_FD_132424 | JGI IMG/M metagenome (GOLD analysis project Ga0187848, IMG submission 132424) | Peatland microbial communities from SPRUCE experiment site at the Marcell Experimental Forest, Minnesota, USA - June2016WEW_4_40 | ecosystem: Environmental > Terrestrial > Soil >... | reverse complement strand
TTGGCGGACAGGCCCACGAAAATGCCGTGGTTCGGCAACAAACAGCTCCTGATCCGCTTCGCCTAGAGCCGTGAAACCAGCGAAATGTTAGGTCAAGGCAGTACCGTGGAAATCGAGGCTAGGTGTACAACGGTAGAAGAGTCTAGAAAGTAGAGTTTTAAAGTAGAGTTTCAAATAGGTCCAAACGTCGTTCCCACAACGCCCACTCCAGCAGCTATCGTCTTAATCCCTAATGCACGCGCTTGTCGCAGCGTAGAAAATTGTCCAGTACTTACGCCTAATGGGACTAAAAGAACCACATGTGTTAGACCAGAAGCATGCTTCCTTTCGAGATACTGAAGAAACTCTGGCTCCCACAACGCAATCATCTCCATAGAGCCAGGACGGATGTCGTACAGTTTGCTAACTTGGACCCTCGGCGCATCGAGAGGCTCAACCGTCCCGTCGTATAAGAAACAAGCCGATGCCACCTTGTAACCATTTCGGTACCGAAGAAATCGGTCTCCAGTGATATTTAGTGTGCACCAACCTTGTTTAGGATCATCTCCCCAAGCACGCACAGCGGGATTCTGCTCCGATTCTGGCCACCAAGGTAAGTTATCTGGTCTCATCCAGTACGGAATCCATGCCGAAGCTCCCAGTAAGATGCAGACAACTACTGGCCAGTAGTTACGCGGGATTCCGTTCGTGGTCCGAGGCTGTTCCCTCCATCCGCTCGTAGACAATTGCTGCTCCGCAATTTTGAGTTGCCTCCACGCGAGGAATAACGCGGCGATACTGATGAGCACCGGCAACCAAAAATCCATGCCGACAGACTATCACCGATACAGGAAGGACGCCAATAAACGCAACTATTGCAATCTGCAATAGACGATTTTGTCAAGCCTCGTTCAACGCTCATTTCAGACACCGCCAGGGCCGGGCGCGGGGGCGGGGCCCCCCTTGAGCAAAGAACCGTTTTATGAAACGTGGATGAACCTCCAAACTTGCGCGTTGGAAGGTTTTTTGAATGATACAATTTGAGGCGTGCCGACGAATGAAGAGATCCTGCAAAAAGCCGTTGTAAGGATTGCAGATACCTTGCAAAGAATCGCGGATGCGCTCGAAGCTATTGCGAAAAAGTCTGATCCTGAGTTCAAGCCAGGCAGCATAAAGAGGTGAACGCCAAAGAGTAGAGGGGCCGAAGGGGAGAGCCTGACATAAGCCCTTGGCCAGAACGGCGGACACGTCGGAGGGCTCCGACATGTTCACGATTTTCGCGCTTCCGGAATGAAGAAGGGGAGGCGCTGGCGGCGAAAGAGCCGCCCTTCGAAGCCCCAGCGGCGCCTTGATCGGCGGCCCTTGTCCGGTGCGCAGTGCCAGATCCGGCTTGGCTCTTGGCCTCAGTTCTGATACTGTGAGGCACATGAAGCGACTCCAACCGGTGATCTGGAGCAAGGGCACTTTCCTCAGCCCGCAACACCTGCAGTTGCAGGATCGCTTTCTCGAAAACCTGCTGCAATTCCAGCTCGACAACCTGGCCTTTCGCCCTTGGGGCTTTCGGTCGCTGCAGATCGCGAAGGAGCCCTTGGGCGCCGGCGAATTTGGAATCGCCAGCGCGTCGGGAATCTTCGCCGACGGCTTACTCTTCGACATCCCCGCTTCCGACGCCGCCCCGCCGCTCAAGCAACTGGCCGAATGCTTCGACCCCGATCAGACCTCCCTCGACCTTTATCTGGCCGTGCCGGATTATCGCGAGCGCGGCTTGAACGTGGCGACTTCGGCGCGCGAGGGCGGCGCCCGCTACCGCGCCGAGACCGAGTTGTTTCGCGACGAGAATACCGGCTTGGCGGAGCGTCCCGTTCAGATTGCGCGCAAGAACCTGCGCCTGCTGGCCGAAGGCGAATCGCGCGACGGTTATTCCACCTTGCGCGTGGCGCGCGTGGTCCGCACCGCGGCCGGCCTGTTCCAACTCGATCCGCGGTTCGTCCCGCCGCTGCTCGATCTGAATGCGAGCGATTACCTGGTGGCCATCGCGCGGCGCCTGGTGGAGCTGCTCACCACGCGCTCCAGCGCCATTTCCGGTATGCGCCGCCAGAAGAACCAAACCCTGGCCGATTTCACCGCCGCCGATATCGCCAATTTCTGGCTGCTCTACACCGTCAATTCCGCCTATCCGGTGTTCCGCCATCTTTTCGAGACTCGCGGCGGCCATCCGGAAACGTTATACGCAGCCATGCTGGAACTGGCCGGAGCGCTCACTACCTTCTCCACCAAGATTCACCCCCGCGACTTGCCCGTCTACGACCACGACGACCTGGGCGCCTGTTTCACCGAGCTCGACGAGAAGCTGCGCGCGCTGCTTGAAACCGTGGTGCCAACCAACGTAGTCGCGTTGCCCCTCAAGCTGGTGCAGCCCTCGATTTACGCCACTGCGATCGATCAGGACAAATACCTGACGAATACGCGCATGTACCTGGCGGCCGGCGCCGAAGCGCGGGAGGCGGAAATCGTTACCCGAGTGCCGGTGCTGGTGAAGGTCTGCTCGGCCAGCCATATCGAGCACATCGTGCGCAACGCGCTCCCCGGCCTGACGCTCACGCACCTGCCGTCGCCGCCCAGCGCGATCCCGATTAAGTTGAACTATCAGTATTTCAGCCTGAACCAATCGGGCGTCTGCTGGGAAGCCATCCAGCGCGCGCGCAACCTGGCGGCCTACGTGCCGGCCGATTTGCCCAACCCGCAACTGGAGTTGATCATCCTGCTGCCGCAAGCGGGATAGGGCCAGTCAGACCGTGCCGCTGCTTGATGTTCGCGTCCATTGAATCGAGTCTTTCCGGGTCGTTTGGCTCTCAGCGCCGAACCAGTAGATAGACAACCAGCGAACCAACCAGGAAGCTCAGCAGGCAGAAGATTGCAATTAGCAACCAGTTGGTCTGCGGCGCCGCTGGGCCGGCGGGCATTTGGGGCGCTGGCATCTGCGGCGCCTGCATTTGAACCTGCGGAATCTGCATCTGGGGCGGCGGGGCCGAGAACGACGGCGGTTGCATCTGCAGATTCGGTCCCTGCATGCTCATTTGCGGACCTTGTACCTGCGGCGCTTGCATCTGCATTTGGGGCACCTGCATTTGGGGCATCTGCATTTGCGGAGACTGGGGCGGCGCGGCAACTGGCGGCGCCGGCGGCGCATTCAGGGCTTGCATCATGCGGGTGTATTCGCTGGGGCCCTGCGGCGCGGATGGCGGCGGAGCTTGCGCCGGAAGCGAGAAAGCTCCGGTCGCGCCCGCACCCGCGGGTGGCCCGTACGCCGGAGTGTATGGAGCTGGCGCGGCAGGCGGCGGTGGCGGGGGAGCTGGCGGCGCATTCAACCTGCCGAACATTTGTGTGAACTCGCCAGGCTGGGCGGCGGGTGGCGGAGTTACAGCCGGCGGCGGCAGCGGCGGCGGCGGTGGGAGGCCTGTGGACGCGGGGAGCTGCGGGCCGGGAGTGGGTGCGCTGGCCTGGAAATAGCGAGTAAATTCTCCGCCCTGCGCCGGAGGCGGCGAAACCGGAGAGGCCGGCGACGGCGAATGAAACATCTGGGTAAACTCGCCCGGCGGTGGTGGCGCCGGCTTCGCTTGGGTCTCAGGCCAATCGCCCTGTGTTTTCCCGGCTGGAAGCGGGGATTGGAACATGCGCGTGAATTCACCCGGCTGCCCCGAAGGCGGAGAAACTGGCTGCGGTCGAGCGGCGGGAGGAGTTGGCGCTGTTTCTGCCGGCGCGTGGAACAACCGCGTGAACTCGCCGGGCTCTTTGCTTCCTGCAGCGGGAGGCGTGGCGGCCGGTTCGGCAGAAGATTGCGGAGTTGCCGGCATCGCCATCGTCGGCTGGGCCGTCGGCGCCTGGAATAGTCTGGTGAATTCTCCAGGCGCCTGGGCCGCTGCAGCCGGAGCCGCGGCGGCTGGGGCAGCAGGAGGCTCCGGAGTTGCCGGCATCGCCGGCATCGTCATCGTCGGCTGAACCGCCGGCGCCTCAAAGAGCCGGGTAAATTCCCCAGGCTCCTGGTTCGCCGCGGTCGGCGCGGGAGCGGCTGCCGGCATCCGCGATGTCGGCTGGGGCGCCGGTGCTTCGAACATCCGGGTGAATTCGCCAGGCGCCTGGGGCGGCGCCGGAGTCGCGGGTGGCTGGGGAAGCGGAGGTGTTTTTGCCACCGGAGGCTGAGGCAGGGTAACTTTCCAAGTCCCGACCCGGTTGTATTTCTGCGCTTCGGCCAGGGCTGCGCGTTCCATCATGACCACCCACTCGTTCAGGTGCACGAATGGCGGCGCGTCGGTCACCACGTAGTCGGTACCTTCGAAATCGCCGATTTCGATCAGGCGCGGCGCCTCGCGAAACGCCTGGACTCGCGCCAGAAGCAGTTGGTTTTCGGGCGTCTTGCCGCCGAGGAGCAGGTGGACCGTAACCTCCCGGCCGCTATCTTTCCGCCGGGCCCGGAAGCCCCTGGTCCCTTCACCTTCGAGCTGGGCGATCAGCTCGTATTGGTCATAAAAGCTCATGACACCCCCGAAGTGCCGGACCTGGCACCTTCACATGGTACCGCGCCCGATTCGAAAATGCGCCGGATGGAACCGCCTATGCTAAAGTGGCGAACGAGCGTATGAAGCTGCTGTCGCGCGTGGTGTGGTCGGAAGGTATGTATCTGGGGCCGCATCATTTCCAGGTACAGAGCCGGTATTTTGAGGATTCCATCCAGTTCGCCGTTTCCTCGCTCTGGTTCGCGGCGTATGGCGTTGCGGGCCTGGAGCTCGATGCCGAAGCTCTGCGCAACGGCACCGTCTCGCTGATTCACGCCCGCGGCATCTTTGCCGACGGCCTGCCGTTCAACATGCCGGAAAGCGACGCACTTCCCGCGCCGCGCGCCATTGCCGACCTCTTCCCGCCGACCCGCGATTCCATCACGGTGCTGCTGGCCATTCCGCCGCGCAAGCCCAACGGCTTCAATTGCGTGTTGGAGACCAACGGCGCGTCCGGCGAAGATGCCCGCTATTTAGCCGAGGCGCGAGTGCTGCACGACGAGAACACGGGCGCCGACGAACGGCCGGTGCGCTTCGGGCGCAAAAACCTTCGCCTGCTGATGGATACCGAGCAGGCCGGAGACCTGATCACCCTACCGCTCGGTCGCGTCATGCGCGATGGCGCCGGCCACTTCGTTTACGACGCGCAATTCGTGCCGCCGGTGCTGGGCATCGGCGCCAGCCAGCGTTTGATGGAAATCCTGGGACGTTTGATCGAAATCCTGAACGAGAAATCCGCCTCGATCGGCCGTGGCGCGGCAGCGGCCGGCGGCGCGATGGAATTTTCGACCCGCGAGATCGCCAATTTCTGGTTGCTGCATGCGGTGAATTCAGCCTTGGCTCCGTTGCGCCATCTGTTTCTTGCCAAGCGCGGCCATCCCGAGGAACTCTACCGCGAGCTGGCGCGTCTGGGTGGGGCGCTATGCACTTTCGCTCTGGATTCCCATCCGCGCAGCCTCCCGGTTTACGACCACCTGAATCTGAGCGAATGCTTCGACGCGCTCGACCGCCATATTCGCGCGCACCTGGAAACCATCGTCCCGACCAACTGTTTGTCCATTCCGCTGGCAAAGACCGGGAATTATTACTGGGAGGGACAGGTGAGCGATCAACGCTGCCTGGGCCGCGCGCGATGGGTGCTGGCGGTACGCGCGGACATGGGGGAAGCCGAGCTGATGACCCACGCTCCCCAGCTCATCAAGGTCTGTACGCCGCCCTTTGTTCGCGAGCTTGTCCGCCGCGCTCTTCCCGGCATGACCCTGACCCATTTATCGGTTCCCCCGGCCGCCATTTCGGCCCGAGTGGAAACGCAATACTTCGGCATTAGCCGTACGGGACCGTGCTGGGATCATATCGTGCAGACGCGCACCGTCGGACTGTACGTTCCCGGCGAGTTCCCCAACCCGGAAGTAGAGATTCTGGTGGTTTTGGATGCATAAGCAATGATGCCTACTGCTGCCACCGGCCGCCGGCCGGAAAACTTGCCTTTGATTTACCAGGAAGTGTTGACTGCCGTCGTTCGCCTGCGCGCGGGCCGGCAGGGCGTTACCGAGCCGGAGGCTTTTCGCCACCACAGCCGGGAAGCGTTGAGGACCGCCGCCAGCCAGGCCATGGCCGCGGGCTACACTGCCGAAGACGTGAAGTACGCCACTTTCGCCGCGGTGGCGTTCCTCGACGAATCCATCCTCAATTCGCAAAACCCGATCTTTGCCGACTGGCTGCGCAAACCTCTTCAGGAAGAACTGTTCGGGACCCATATCGCTGGGGAAGTCTTCTTCCAGAATCTGCAGCAACTGCTGGGCCGGCAGGATTCGCACGATCTGGCCGACCTGCTCGAGATCCATCTGCTGGCGATGCTGCTCGGTTTCAGCGGCCGTTACAGCGTGGGCAACCGCGGCGAACTGGCGCAAATCATCGCCATGACGCGCGACAAAATCCGCCGGGTGAGGGGAGCGTTCGGACCGCTTTCGCCGGCCTGGAACCCGCCGGCGGAAGCCTTGAGCAAGCGGGGCGATCCGTGGGTGCGCAAGCTGGCCGCGATCGCCATCGTGTGCGCGGCCGTCACCGTGCTGCTGTTCGCCGGCTACAAAATCGGTCTAAGTTCCGGAGTGTCGGATGTTCACAACATCGCCGCACAGGCGAAAGGCTAGGAGCGGAGCATGATTTTCTACGTGATCCTGGGCGTCGTCCTGGTCGCGCTCTTGGTTCTCACCGCGCTGTGGCTGCGCCAACGGAAGAGGCAGAAACAAGCGCAAGCCGCGGGAACCGCGGATCAGGCGCCGGGCAGCGATGAAATCTCGCTGCTGGTTCGCGAAGCCGAAGCCAAGCTTTCCGCCGGCAAACTGGCCGAAGGCGCCCGCGTGGGCCAATTGCCCGTTTATCTCGTGATGGGCGACACCGGGAGCACCAAGACCAGCGTGATGCTCAATTCCGGCCTGGAAGCGGAGTTGATTGCCGGGCAGGTGTATCAGAGCGGAAACGTGACACCCACACGAGCCGCCAACATCTGGTTTTCGCGCCGCTCGTTATTCGTGGAAGCCGGTGGGCGGATGGCTGCGGAAGCTCCCAAGTGGAGCAAGCTGATTTCGCGGCTCCAGCCGCACTCCTCGGTAATGGGCAAGGGCGAGCAAGCCCCGCGCGCCGCCGTGGTCTGTTTCGATTGCGAAGTCTTCACTCGCTCGGGGGCGCAGGAGGCAGCCGTGAATTCGGCGCGGGCCCTGCGGGCGCGCCTGGGAGAGATTTGCCAAGCCATGGGCATTAACCTGCCCGTGTACGTGCTTTTCACTAAGGGCGACCGCGTGCCTTTCTTCACCGACTTTTTCCGCAATCTGAGCAACGAGGAAGCGGGCCAGGTGCTCGGCGTGACCCTCCCCATGCTGGGGCGCCGCAATGAAGGCGTTTATGGCGACGAGGAGACGGCCCGGCTGACCGGCAACTTCGAGCGCCTGTTTCGCACGCTGGCCGACGCCCGTCCGGAGTTTCTGGGGCGCGAAACGGATGGCAGCAAGTTGCCCGCCGCTTATGAATTTCCGCGCGAGTTTCGCAAGCTGCGCACCGCGGCGGTACAGTTCCTGGTGGATCTTTGCCGTCCCAGCCAGTTGACGGTGGGGCCGTTTCTGCGCGGCTTCTACTTCACCGGTGTGCGCCCTGTCCTGATCAACGAATCCGCACCCGTGGCGCCCGCCGCCGCGGAGCAGGCAGCGGGCTACGGGTCGGCCAGCGGCGCGACTGGCATCTTCCATGTGGGCGGACGCCCGCAGGCCGCGGCGCCGCAACCGGTCGGCGCCACGCGCAAGGTTCCACAGTGGGTTTTTCTCACACACCTGTTCCATAACGTGCTGCTGGCCGATCGCGGGGCTTTGGGAGCGAGCGGATCGAGCACCAAGACCAGCCGCGGACGGCGTATCTTGCTGGCCGCCGGAGCGGCCCTGTGCCTGCTGCTGGCGACGGCGTTTACGGTCAGCTTCTTTCGCAATCGCGGATTGGAATCGCAGGTTCGGGACGCCGCCGAGAGCATCGCTTCGGGCGAATCCACCCGCGCCGACCTGGCTTCCCTTCCCAGCTTGCAGAAGCTCGAAGGGCTGCGGCAGTCACTCGAAACGCTCGCGGCTTATCACCGCGACGGCGCTCCTTGGAGCTATCGCTGGGGTCTATATGCGGGCGACGACTTATACCCCGAGGCTCGCAGGCTTTATTTCGCGCGCTTCAAGCAGTTGCTGTTCGCCCAGACGCAGGGTAACATCCAGCACTTCCTGGCATCTCTGCCCGCCACACCCGGTCCGGAGTACGGCCAGACTTACAACGCGCTCAAGGCCTACTTAATCACCACTTCTTTTCACGATAAGAGCACCAAGGAGTGGCTCGCTCCGGTGCTGCTGAGCTGGTGGGTGAATAACCAGGGTGTCGACGGCGATCGACAGGCCTTGGCGCAGAAGCAGTTTGAATATTACGCCGAAGAATTGCAGAGCGCCAACCCGTATTCCAGCGTCAATGACTCCGACGCGATCGAGCACGCGCGCCATTACCTGGCCCAGTTCGCGGGCGAAGAGGCGGTTTACGCATTCCTGCTGGCCGAAGCCGGCAAGAGCAGCCCGCCCATCGATTTCAACCGCCAGTTTCCGGGCTCGGCGCAAACCGTGGTGGAGTCGCACGAAGTGCCGGGAGCCTTTTCCAAGAGCGGCTGGGCGTTCATGAAAGATGCGCTCAACCACGTGGATCGCTACATCAACGGTGAGCGCTGGGTGCTGGGCGAACAGGCGCAGGCCAATATCGATAGAAACAAGCTGGCCGTGGATCTGCGCGCCCGCTATAACACAGACTTTACCAATCAGTGGCGCACTTACGTCAAGTCCGCCAATGTGGTCCGCTACGCCGGCCTGAAAGACGCCAGCCAGAAGCTGCAGCAACTCTCCGGCAATCAATCCGCCCTGCTGGCGCTGCTGTGCGTGGCGTCGCAGAATACTTCGGTGGACGACACCGGGGTAGCCGGCCTGTTCCAGCCGGTGCAATCGGTCACTCCGGCTCCATGCTCGGATAGGTACATCCAGGGCCCGAACCAGAGTTACATGAGTAATCTGCTGGCGCTTCAGACCGCCGTCGACCAAGTGGCTTCGCAGCCGGGACCGCTTACCGACGCGGGCGCGGGCACGGTGCAGGGCGCCGCTTCGACCGCCAAGCTTTCCACCGGTCAAATCGCGCAAGCTTTTCGCCCCGACCCGGACGGCCACGTGGATGCCCTGACTCATACGTTGCTGGAGGAGCCGATCACCTATGTGGATCCCCTGGTCCGCAACCCCGGTTTGGGCGAGATCAACGCCAAGGGCAAAGATCTGTGCGGGCAGATGCGACCCCTGCTCGCTAAATATCCCTTTACGCCGTCGAGTAAAGCGATGGCCACGCTGGCCGACATCGACGCTGTCTTCAAGCCCAAAGACGGCATGCTGTGGCAGTTTTACGATCAAAACCTGCAGAAGGCAATTACCCGCGTCGGGTCTCAGTTCATCGCCGCTTCCTCGGGCGGCATGACCATCAACCCCTCGTTCCTCGCATTCCTGAATCGGGCGGCCGCGTTTGCCGACGCAGCATATTCGAATAACTCCGCCGACCCTCATTTCAACTACACGGTTCGCCTGATTCCGCTGCCCGATACGGAAAGCGCGAAACTGACGGTGGACGGCAAAGCCATGCAGTTCAGCGCCGCCGATCCTTCCAAATCGGCTCCCTTCGCATGGCCCGGTTCCGCCTCCGGCGTACAACTTTCGGTCAAGGTCAAAGGCGGAAGCGATCACGACTATGGCAGTTACGACGGTCTCTGGGCCATCTTCCAGTTGGTGGACGATGCCGATCTGCACCAGGGAACGCAAGTCGAAATTGCCATGAAACGCGGTAAGTCCGACACTCAAGTTACTGACAATGGCCGCCCGGTGAGAGTTCGCTTCGACTTACAATCCACGCCTTCGGTCTTCGATAGAGGTTACTTCGCCGGCATGTCGTGTGTAGCAGAGGTGGCACGGCCTTGATCCAGTTGCCGGCGCGCATCGGCAAGTACGAGCTGGAAGAGTTTCTGGGCGGCGGCATGTCGCATGTCTATCGCGCCAGGGATACGGTAATCGGCCGCACCGTGGCGGTGAAGATTCTGACCGAGGCCGGCTGCGCCGATGCCGAAACCAAGGCCCGCTTCCTGGCCGAGGCCCGCATGGCCGGCAACCTGGCGCACGACAACATCATCAGCATTTACGATTTCGGCGAGGATCAAAACGGCCATCCTTTCCTGGTGATGGAATTTCTGCGTGGCGAGGACCTGCGCCATGCCATTCGCGACGGCCATACGGGCGACCTTCGCGGGAAGCTCAAAATCGCTCTGCAAGTGGCCCGCGCGCTGGAATATATCCACTCACAGGGCATCGTTCACCGCGACATCAAGCCGGAAAACGTGCACCTGAACGCGGCCGCTGTCGTAAAACTGATGGATTTCGGCATTGCCAAGACCGCCGATATGTCGCTTACGCGCGCCGGTTACGTGTTGGGGACGCCATATTACATGGCTCCCGAGCAAGTTACCGGGCAGAACGTCACTGAGCAGGTGGACGTCTATGCGTTCGGCGTGCTGCTGTTTGAGCTGCTTTCGGGTCAAAAACCCATCAGCGGCGACACGGTGGAGCGCATTTTCTATAGCATTCTGAACGAGCCTCTCAACCTGGAACCGTTGCGCCAGGCGGGCGTGCCGCCGGCAATCTGCGATCTGGTGGCGCGCTCGACGGCCAAGAGTCCCGCGGAAAGGCCGCAGGGGTTTGGCGCCGTATGCGCGGAGATCGAACAATTCATCGACAATACCGATGCAGCTACGACGGTGTTACCTCAAGTGGCTGTTACGCCGGCGGTGACGCTAGTTTCGACACGGCCGGCGTGGCTGGTGCCGGGGATTATTGTGCTAGCGCTGGCAGCGATCGGCGGTACTTACTTCGTGGTTCGTCCCAAAGCGGTGCCCGCCCCTTCCACACCAATACTGGCGGCCACGATTTCCACCTCCACGGGCACCATGCTCCTGGTGCCCGCTGGAACTTTTGAATACGGCGGGGATAAGCGCCCGATCCCCCTGACGACCTTCTACATCGATAAGACGGAAGTTCCTAATTCCGCTTATGCCGACTTCTGCTCGGCCACCGGCCGTAAGTTACCCGATGGCTTTCCGTCCGATAAACCCGACTTACCCGTGGTGAACGTGACAATCACAGATGCGCACGCGTTCGCCGCATGGGCTGGCAAGCGTTTGCCTAACGACAAGGAGTGGGAAAAGGCCGCCCGCGGCGCTGACGGCCGTTCCTTCCCCTGGGGCAATCAACAGGACGGCTCGCGCGCCAACCTGAATTCGAACGGCCTGCGTCCGGTCGGCGATTTCGCCGACGGCGCCAGCCCCTGCGGTGCACTGAACATGATCGGCAATGCCTGGGAGTTGGTGGAACAATTGACGCCGCCCAGCAAGCAAGCGATCGAGATTTTCCGCACCCAGCTTGTTCCTCCGCCCACCGCCGACGAACCCTGGTACCTGATTCGCGGCACGTCGTTCAAATATCCCCTCGATGCTGATGCGATTTGGGACAAAACCACCGTGCCCGCCCGATTCAAAGGCCCCGACATCGGCTTTCGCTGTGCGAAAGATGCGCATTGAAGGGGAAGGAGTCAGAAGTCAGAATGAAGCATACGCAAGCATTGCGGACTGCTGACTCCTGACTTCTCCAATGCCGTTTACTTCGGGTCGCGTGCGGCAAGAAAAGCCGAGATGGCTCTCGGCTCAGCAGGCTTGACAGCCCGCGCCACGGGGCTAAGTGAACCTACTCCAGCACTTCAATTGCATCGCCGGGCCGCACCAACCCCGGTTCTCGCACGGCGGCATATAGGCCGCTCATGCCCCAACAGGGCGACGAGCAGTCGCCGGCTTTCACGTGCCGGTCGAAGATCTCGCCTTTGATGGCCGGGCCGTAGATGTCGAGTTGGTGGCACGGAATGCGCGGTTGGGTAATTTCCAGGCATGCGGCCCCGGCGCGCAGGCGGTCGCCGGGCTTCAACAATCGGACGTCGATATCGCGGGTGGTGAGGTTTTCGCCTAATGCGCCGTAAAAGAGCGGATACCCGCGTTCCCGCAGCCGGTCGACGACTTCCGAGGCCACCAGCAAAATAGCTTTTCGCGGCCCGCCATGATATTGGGGATGGGCGTGGAGATCCCCCTCCAAGCCCGGGAAATCGATGAGGCCTCCCGAGATGGCATGTTTCGGAAGGCCCCCCGCACCGATGCTGACTTGGACGATGGTTCCCCGCATCACCGCTTCCTAACGGTCGCGGCTCGGTTTGCGCTTAAATGTCGTAGTAAAGCTGGAACTCGTACGGATGCGGCCGCAGACGCACGGCTTCCGCCTCGTTCTTTCGCTTGTACTCGATGAACGTCTCGATGAGGTCTTCGGTAAAGACGTCGCCACGGAGCAGAAACGCATGGTCGTCTTCGAGGCAGCTCAACGCTTCGTCGAGCGAGCCCGGCATGGACGGCACGCGCTTCATCTCCTCCGGCGAAAGATCGTAAATATCCTTATCCAGCGGTTCGCCAGGGTCGATCTTATTCATCACGCCGTCGAGACCGGCCATGAGCATGGCCGCGAACGCCAGGTACGGGTTGGCCGCCGGATCGGGCGGGCGGAACTCCACCCGCTTGGCCTTCGGGCTGGCCGAATACATGGGAATGCGACAGGCCGCCGAACGGTTGCGGCGCGAATACGCCAGGTTGACCGGCGCCTCATAGCCCGGCACCAGCCGCTTGTAGCTGTTGGTGGTGGGGGCAATGATGGCCGACAACGCGCGCGCGTGCTTCAGCAGGCCGCCGATGTAATGCAGCCCCATCTGGCTGAAGCCCGCATAGCCGTCGCCCGCGAACAGCGCCTTGCCGTCCTTCCACAAGCTCTGGTGCGTGTGCATGCCGCTGCCGTTATCCGCAAAGAGAGGTTTCGGCATGAACGTGACCGTCTTGCCGTACTGATTGGCCACGTTGCGGATCACGTATTTGTACATCATCATGTTGTCGGCCGATTTCACCAGCTTGTCGAAGCGCTGATCGATTTCGGCCTGGCCGCCGGTGGCGACTTCATGATGGTGGCATTCGATGTTCAGACCGACCTTGATCATGGTCTGCACCATTTCGCTGCGCAGGTCCTGATAGTGGTCGGTGGGCGGCACCGGGAAATAGCCTTCCTTATAGCGCGGCCGGTAACCCAGATTGTTTTCCCTTCGGCCCGAGTTCCAGCGCCCTTCTTCGGCATCGATGAAATAGAAGCCGCAGTGCTGGTTCTGATCGAAGCTGATGTTGTCGAAAATGAAAAACTCGGCTTCCGCGCCGAAATAGGCGGTGTCGGCCACGCCGCTGTTCTTCAGATAGAGTTCGGCCTTTTGCGCGACCCAGCGCGGGTCGCGTTCGTACCGCTGCCGGGTGATGGGATCCTGTACATCGCCCAGCATCACCAAGGTAGGCACCTCGGCGAACGGATCCATGACGGCCGTGGCCGGGTCCGGAATCAGCAGCATGTCGCTTTCGTGGATCGCCGCCCATCCGCGGATGCTCGATCCATCCATGCCAAAGCCGTCGGTGAAGCTGCCTTCATCCAGCTCGCTGATCGGATAGGAAACGTGATGTTGCAAGCTTGGGATATCGGTGAACCGGATATCCACCTGCTTGGCGTCATTTTTTTTGACGAATTCTAAGACTTCTTGCGGAGTCATCCATCCTCCAGGGTGGAGATAAATTAGCGGGCTTCTGACAGTCGCAGATCAGGCACAGAATAGCCTATGGCAGGCTAGCGGTCAAGTTTGGGTTACAGTCCGGGCCGTAGGAGCCAGGAGTCGAGGAAGCCAGAAGCCGGAATGTTCGCGCTGTCAGCGCCTAATGCATCGCCGCGCCGCGCGGAGCTTTGGCCGGCTTCTTCATCAACATCAGCAGCGGCGTCACCAGCAGAAACACCACCGAGAGCGCCAGAAACGTATCCACGAACGACAGCATGGCCGACTGCTGCTGGACCATACCCCAGATCGCGCCGTAGGCCCGGCGTGTCGCCTCCACCGGACCCGAGCCGCGGCTGGCGAACGAGCTCGCCAGGCTGTCGGTCATTTGCCGCGTCGCCGCGCTATATGGGTTGACGTGCCTTACCAGCAGGTTGGTGTGGTATTGTTGGCGCCGGAACAGGAAGGTTGTGGCAGCGGCGATGCCCATGCTCCCGCCCAGGTTGCGCATCAAGTTGAACATGCTGGTGGCGTTGCCCATATCCTCTCTCTTAATCGGACTCATGGTGACCGTGGTCAGCGGCACGAACAGCATCGCCAGCGACACGCCCTGCCAGAACTGGGGCCAGAAAATGTCCCAATAGCCCGCGTTCAGGTTCAGACGGCTCAGCGTGTAGAGCGACCACGACGCCCCCGCCAAACCAACCACCAGCACTTTGCGGGAATCGAATTTTTGCAGAACGGTTCCCACCACCGGCATCATGAGGAAAGATCCCAGGCCGCGCGGCGCCATTGCAATTCCGGCTTCAAGAGCCGGATAGCCCAGCAGCGTCTGCAGAAAAATCGGCACCAGCAAGAGACTGCCATACAGCACGAAACCCAGGATCGTCATCAAGAAGACGCCGGTCGCGTAGGTGCGGTCTTTGAACACCCGCAGTTGCACAACCGGATCGCGCGCGCTCCACTCGCGCCACAGGAACAGCACCAACCCCGCCGCCGCAATCGCCACCAGGGCGACAATCCAGCGCGAACCGAACCAGTCCTCTTCCTGCCCCTTGTCCAGCACGATCTGCAGCGCGCCAATGCCCACCGCCAGCAGCCCGATGCCCCAGTAATCGATTCCTTTGCCCGAGCGCCGGATGTACGGCGGATCGAAAATGTACAGGCGCGTCATGATTACCGAGGCCAGGCCAACCGGCAAATTGATGTAGAACACCCAGCGCCAGCTCCAGTTATCGGTGAGCCAGCCGCCGATCACAGGCCCCAGCATCGGCGCCACCACGATGCCCAACCCCCAAAGCGCCATCGCTTTGCCCCGATCCTGCGGCGGAAACGCCTCCAGCATCACCGCCTGGGAGAGCGGCTGCAAACAACCGCCGGTGGCGCCCTGAAGAATGCGGAAGAAAATCAGCACGCCTAATGAGGGGGCCACGCCGCACAGAAACGAGGCTGCCGTAAATCCGAATACCGCCGCGATCAAGACCCGCTTGCGCCCGAAATAATTCGCCAGCCAACCCGTGATGGGCAGCACAATCGCGTTGGCCACCAGGTAGGAAGTCAGCGCCCAGGTGGCTTCGTCCACGCTGGCTGAAAGACTGCCGGCGATGTGCGGCAGAGACACGTTGACCACGGTGGTGTCGAGCACTTCCATGAATGTGGCAAACATCACCGCGATCGCCACAATCCAAGGATTTACAGATGGGGTCTCTGCAGGGGCTGTAGACGGCATCCTTGTCTACAGGGTACCAAGGCAGAGGGGGTGCTTGACCGATCCGGAGAAATCGGTTCCGTTAACCGCTGCCGGAACCAAGGAGGGGCGTAATCGACCGAGGCCCGCAACCGCTCCCTGAGAACGTGTAAAGGAATATAGCCGCCGATGAACGCGGATGAACAGGCTAACTGCCCCACTCATGCCGCAGTTGCGCTACGAACCTATCCGCGTCCCGCACTTCCAGCAATACGGCGGCGCCGTCGCCCTTCGGTGGCAGCAGGACCAGCCGGCTTCCACCCGCGCGGTACATGCGGATGCGCTGGCCGTTGACCGCACGGAACCACCCGGACTGGTAATGTGTGTTCGCGAATCCATTGGTGCGCTCCGTTGGGCGCCAGTTCCGGTCCACGGCAAAGTCCAGAACCCGGATGCCGCCCACATCTACCTCGGCCTTGGTCACCGTGACCGGGTAAAACCGGTCGTGAATGGTCAAAGAGTCGGGCGTTAATGTATAGCTCGGCGGCCCGGGCGAGTAGAACATCGCAGCCGCGACCACCGCGACGGCCAACACCCCCACAAGCGCCCCGACCCACACATGCCAGCCCAAGCCGCCAGCCGCCGGCGTTGGGTAAAATTCACCGGCTCCGGTTCCGGAAACCGGTACGAATGCACGAATTGCCGCCACAAAGCGCTCCGGATCGTCCGGGCTGAGCACGACGGTCTTCGCGCCGGCGATCACCACCACCGAATTGCGACGGCTGGTCACATACCAAGTGCATTTCCCGAGCTTCGACGTGCGAAAGACGCCGTAATACCCGAACAACCCGCCGCTACCCCAGAGCCGAATGCAGCCGGCGAAATCGTCAGCGCCGGCGATTCTCGCCTCCCTTACATCATCGAGCGGAATGCGGATGTCGCCGATCAGCCGCCGAACGGCAATGGCCCGCTCAGCTACTCGATAGCCTCGCGGAGAATACGCATAGGCCAAAATCAAAAGGAATAGACCCAGCCCGCCCACGAGCGGCCCCATCGGGACCGTGTGGATGGCGATCGGAATCAGCATCACCAGAACGCAAACGATGGCTGAAACGATCTTGGTAGTTCCATCGTAGGAAGCGGGAAATTCGCCGTTCGCGGTCATCGCAGGTCTCAGTTTTAATTCTACGGTGGTTTGAGAGTGAGTGTTCCGAAACTGGCGGCGGTCTTAGGCGATTCTGGATTCTTTCTTCAGGGCCTCATGCAGCAAGGTTTTGATGAGGGTCTGGTAGCCCACCCCGCGTTTCACGGCGAGTTTTCGAGCCCGCTCAATGTCGGTGACGGGCAGCCGAACCGAGACATTCTTCGTAGGCACAGCGCCGCGGCGCCCGTGCTTCAGCAACAGATCCGCAATCAGGTCTCGATTCCGGTCCCACCACTCCGCTTCCTCGGCTTCGGAACGGAACTCCGGCGCATCGACCGTAACAGGTTTCGCATTGGCCTTCTTCGCCCTCATAACCTCTCCCTCACCTTTCTTTTCGCCACATGCGCGGTCAGTAAGTATTCGGTTTCGCAATTACGATCCCGTATTCCGCAACCGCTCCTTGACAGTCGCGGCTCTGACCCGAACATTCGATCCCGATGCCAACGTGCTCGAGTTTGCGAAAGAGCCGCAAGTCAGAGCCGTGACCGGAAGGAGCGGTTGCCGAATTGCGCGAGGGTAGCGGCGAAAAGGCGAACCCTGCCGCGGCGCATCGTGTTCGCGCGCGACATGCCACACATCATTGTATATACAGAAAAGCGCGGCATCAAGCCACCAGGAAGCCGCTACGACTTCGCTGCCGGTGTAGCTTTCACGGCCGGAGTCGAGCTCTCGCTCGCCGGTTGTTCCAGCTTGCCGGCACGATAGGCGCGGAGGTAGCGCGCGCAGTACTCGTCGCGGCCCAACAGCGCTTCGGCGGCGATGAGGTTGGCCATCAGTTGCCGGTCGAGCGGATCGAGGATGGCCGCATCCAGGCCGCGCGCCATCAGCAGCATGAGGAACGTCTGGTTCATCAGTTTGCGGGCCGGCACACCGAATGAAACGTTGCTCAGACCCACGCTGGTGTGCACTCCGGGAAAACGCTGCATGATGCAGCCGATGGCATCGAGAAGGGCCGCGCTCTGTTCGGCGCCGGTGCTCACCGGCATCACGCAGGCGTCGACAAAAATATCGTCGAGCGCGGCGCCACCCTCGGCCGTCAGGCGGTCGACCAACCTGGAAGCGGTTGCGATCCGGTCTTCCACACCCGAGGGCGGGCCGGCGGGGCTCATGCACAGGGCGATCACGCGGGGCCGGAATTCCTTCAGCACGGGCAGAAGGGCGTCGAGGCGCGCCGGCTCGGCGGTGATCGAATTGATTGTCGGCCGGCTCTTGCACAAGGGGATGGCGTGGCGGAACACCTCCGCGTCGGAGCTGTCGATGGCGAGCGGAAGGTCGGTAACCTCCTGCGCCAGGCCGACCAGCCACTCGAGCGACTCAGCCTCGCGCTCGGGGATGCCGCCATTGACGTCCAGAATGGCCGCGCCCGCGTCCGCCTGGCGGCGCGCCAGGTCGCGGATGTATCCGGCATCTTTGGTCTCGACGGCTGCCCTCACCTTTTTGCGGGTGGCATTGATCAGTTCACCGATAAGGATCATTAGGTATCTCCGTGGGCACCGCGGCCCGCCGCGAAAGGTTGTCGGTTCCGGCAAAGCGGTTTACCAGCGCGTTGGTGCGGTCGAGCGCCCAATCCCGGGGCGGAATCAGGGTGCGGGCCAAGTTGGCGGGGTCCTCCCCGCGGGCCAGCGCGGCCTCGTACACGCGATTCCACAAACATGGCAGCTCCGGGTGGGCCTCACAGCTTCCATCCACGCGCGAGCCGCCGCAAGGCCCGTTGCGCAGCTCTTTGTAACACCAGCGCATCGAACAGCCGGCGTAGCCGAGATGGTCCTGAATGCAGTCGCCGCAGCTTTGACATCCCAGCGCGGCTTTGCGGAACAGCGAAGAAGCGCCCAGCAGGCCACTCCAAAACCGGGCGCCGTTCGCCGCGCCGGATGCCGGCCGCAGGCGAGTTTCAAAGAACCGCGCTGAAAAGGTGCCGGGCGCGATGAACCAGCGGTGGACGCCGCGGGAGAATCGCTCGGTCAAAGACGGCCGCGCGGTACGCCGGCCCGCCAGGCATGGTCCCGTGGCGTCGCTGAGACCATCCCCGCCGGATGGGAACAGGTAGAACTCGCCGGGGTAGGGGAAGATGAGGTTGTCCAGCCGGTCCCGCCAGGCGGCGCCCGCCGAGCGGTCCAGGATGGTCATAAAATCCCGGTGGGACAGGCCGAAGCCGCCGATGTGCGCGCCGGCGAAGCCGAGGTCGCGGGCTGCCGCTACCATCAGGGACGCGCGTTCGAGGCGTTCGGCCTTGGATTCGCTCCCGACCCGCTTCACGAACTCGGCGCTGGCCACGCAGCCCGCCAGATCGCCCGCATGCATCATGCGCGCGACGGTGGCCGTGGGCACATACACATTGGCCAGCACGGGCGCCCCGCCGAGGCCCTCGCGGTCCATATACTGCTTGAGCTCGTACAGCTTGCGCAGGTTAAATCCGGCCTGGGTGACGATGAAGCGCGCGCCCATCGCGATTTTGAGACGCAGTTTGTAAAGCTGCATCATGAGATCGGGCTCGCATACTTTGAATGGACTCACCACCGCGCCGGGGAAGAAATCGAACGCGGTGGACCGCTGGGTGCGCGCGCCGATGCGGTATTCCAGGCCGTCGCGCAGCGCGGAGATCAGCCGCAGGATGAGCACCGAATCGAGATCGTGCACCGGCTTGCCGCGACCCAGAAAGCCTTCCCTCTGCGCGTCGCCGGTGATGGCCAGGATGTTCTCCACGCCCGCCAGCGCGAACGCATGCAGGCGCGCCTCTACGAACGCGCGGTTCCCATCCTTGCCCGTGACGTGCGCCAGCGGGGTCAGGCCATGCTCCAGAACGCGCCCCGCGAAGGCCTCCGGCGGCAGCGAGGGGTTGCCCCCCGGAAGATCGGTAAGGCTGACGACCTGGATGCCGTCCGGGTGGGCGGCGGCATCCTTCAGGAAGGCTTCGGCTTCAACGGTGGTGTGGTCGCGTCCCAGCACCAACTCGGCCGAGCAAACGAACCGGCGCTCGGCAAGCGCCGTTCGCAGGGCGTTGTGGCTCATCGAGCCACTCCCCGCCTTCTATCCATACGAGCCCGGACCTCCCTTGCCGTGCATCGAGAGCGTCTCGCCATAGCTCTCGAACAGCCGGTGGCCCAACTGGATGACCAAGCGGCGGAAGAATTTCAAGCCGCTGGCCGGTTCGGCTTCGAGGATACGGGTCAGATCGTCGGCGGGAATGCGCATCGCGGTGGTAGGCGCGATGCATTCGGCGGAAGCCGAGTAGCGCTCGAAGCCGGCCACGCTGGACCAGCCCAGCGCCTCGCCGCGCTCGGTGACCATATGGGCGATGTGGCCGCCGCGGCTGACGCTCAGGCGCACGCGCCCTTCGATCAGAATGTAGAGCGAGGCGGCCTCGTGGCCTGCCTGGAACAGGTACGTCCCGGGTTGGCAGTGTTCGGTAGTGGAGATGGCCTCGATCGACCGGAGCGTCCCGTCCTCCAGGTCCTGAAACACGTGCGCGGAACGAAGCAACATGGCGACTCCCCTTAGAACAGGCCCGTTACCTGGCCTGTCTGAACGTCCACATCCACGCGGCGAAAGCCGGGGTTGGAGCTGGTGCCGGGCATCAGACTGATGGCGCCGGCGCAGGGACAGAGGAACCGCGCGCCGGAGTAGACCAGCACGTCGCGAATGGGCAGAATCCAGTTCCGGGGTACGCCCTTGAGCGCAGGATCATGGCTGAGGCTGAGATGGGTTTTCACCATCATCGTGGAGTACTCATCATAGCGCCTATCGGATTCGAGGACCTTCAACTTCTCTTCGGCCTCCGGCGCCCACGCCACGCCGTCCGCGCCATAGACCTCAGAGGCGATCAGCTCCACGCGGTCGCGCAGCTTCATCTCCATCGGGTAAAGATAGCGGAACGAGACTACGTCGCCCACGGCGTCGATCACGGCGTCGGCCAACTCCAGCGCGCCTTCGCCCCCCTTTGCCCAGTGCGAGGAAAGCGCGCATCTGGCGCCCGCGCCTTCGGCCGCGCGGCGCACCAGGCGGATTTCGTCGGCCGTGTCGGTCTCGAACCGGTTAATGCACACCACCGGATTGATTCCCGATTTACGGATGACGCCAATGTGATGCAGCATGTTGGGGAGGCCCGCCTCCACTAGCTTCAGATTCTCTTTGCGGTACTCATCGGCAAGGGTAAGGCCAGGGACCACCTTGGGCCCGCCGCCGTGCATCTTGAGCGAGCGGATGGTGGTGGTCAGGACCGAAACACGCGGCTGAAGTCCGCTCAGCCGGCATTTGACGTTCCAGAACTTTTCGAACCCGATGTCGGCGGCGAACCCGCTCTCGGTCACGTGGTAATCGAACAGCTTGAGGCCGACACGGTCGCCAATAATCGACGATTGGCCGACGGCGATGTTGGCAAACGGCCCCGCGTGGACCATCACGGGCTGGTATTCCGCCGTGCTGCACAGGGTAGGGTTGATGGCGTTGCGCATCCAGGCGCACATGGCGCCGGCCACCTCCAGATCGCCGGCGGTCACGGCGTTGCCGCGCTTGTCGTAGGCCACGGTGATGTCGCCCAGGCGCTGGCGCAGGTCTTTGAGGTCGCGCACGATGGCGAGGATGGCCATCAACTCCGAGCTGACCGCGATGCCGAATTTCGACTGCATCATGTAGCCGTCGGTGCGCGCGCCGATGCCGACGATCACGCTGCGCAGAGCCTGCGCACAGAAATCCAGCACCCATCCCATTTCGACGCGGGTAGGGTCGACATCCAGGCGGCGCATGCCGGTGAGGCGGCGCAACTGGTCGTCGTTGTAGTTGCGCTCGTGCTGCATGCGGGCGGTAAGCGCCACCATGGCCAGATTGTGGGCGTTCATGACGTCGTTGATGTCGCCGGTCAGGCCCATCGAAAACTCCGTCATGGGGATCAGCAGCGCGTTGCCGCCCCCGGCCGCGGTTCCCTTGATGTTCATGGTGGGACCGCCGGAGGGTTGGCGCAGGCAGCCGCCCACGTGGCGGCCGCGCTTGCCGAGTCCTTCGATGAGTCCGAGCGAGGTGGTGCTCTTGCCTTCGCCCAGGGGTGTGGGCGTGATGGCCGTGACTTCGATGTACTGGCCGTCGGGACGGTCTTTGAGGCGGTCGATAATGCGGAGGAAATCGAGCTTGGCCACCCGGCCCATGGGAATGACCTCGTCCTTCTCGAGACCCAGGCGGCTGCGCCAATCGGAGGGCGAGGGCATGTGTTTTTCCGCGGCTTCGGCGATTTGCCAGTCCGCGAGCACGGTGGCGTCGTAAGCGCCCGCCGGGTGTTCGGAATGCCGCGCCATCGTCTCGCGGGCCAGCCTGAGGAGGGCGCGGGCATCCGGCCAGTACCCGTCGGCGCCGATCTCTCGCGCCAGGACGCTGTCGGCTGCCGTTCCGCCGACGAGGATTTTCACGCGGCCATGGGGATCCGCGCGCCGTAACGCATCGACGGCGGACCGCACGCCGGGAATGGACGCCGGGAGCGCCGCCGAGAGACACACCAAATCGGGATTGTGGGTCCCGGCCGCCTCCGCGAACCGTTCCGGCAGTACGTCCGCACCTAGATCCAGGACTTCGAAACCTCCGCTTTCGAGCACCGCCGCGGCAAGGTCCTTGTCGAGATCGCGTGACACCCCGCATGGGGCGCCGACGACCACCCGGCCAGCCGGGACAGCCGGCTGCGCTTCCCTGGCCGCGCGAGCGGACCGGGCCAAATCCGGCAGAAAAGACTCCTCGGCGTCGAAGCGCCGGCCGGCCTCCTGAATGGCGCTGGAGACCTCGAAGGCAAGATCGGCGGCATCCGGGCCCGCGCCGGCAGCCTGGTGCGCCAGCGTGGCGGCTGCCTCCGCGTCACCGTCTAGAATGGCTGTACTTAAAGGGCGAAGGTCGTTCATCGGCACACCTCAAGGAGCTACGGAAAAACCGCACAGGCACCCGATTTTCAACAGTTTCAGATGCTTCGATTGTGTTTTAACATGCAGATCCGGTGCGAGCAAGGCCGCACGACGGAAGCAACGCAGCCCGGCAAAATTCACTGGCTGCAAAGCTGTTGATTTGATTGGTGGGCCCTGAAGGATTTGAACCTTCGACCAACGGATTATGAGTGCCAACGCTCGGCGTCCATTGGGTCCACCGAGGCGACTTTTCAAACACTTACGGGCGGCGGGTGTCCACTGATTCCACGGAATAGCGCCGGAATCCATCGCCATTGCCACCAGTTTTGCCACCAGATCTTCGTGCGGTCGCGAAGGCGTGGGCGCGCCCGGGTGGCCATCCTGGTATCCTTGTATTGCGAGGGCGAACCTTATGACCATCGCCGCCAAATACGAGGACGGGGTCTTCAAGCCACTGGAAGAAGTGAAGCTCACGGAAGGCACCAGGGTCGAGGTGCATGTCGCCGAGCAGCCGCGCCGCCGGCCAAAATCCGTACGTGAGTTTGCCGCTTTCGGAATGTGGGCCGACCGCGAGGACATCCCCGACGGCGTCACGTACGTGAACCGCCTGCGGGAACCCCGGTTCTGATCGCTCGCGACTCCCGATGGCTTACCTGATCGATTCCGATGTCATGGTAGATTTCACGCGCGGAAACGCCAAGGCCGCCGACTACCTGGATAGCCTCGGCGACGATTGCCTGCTCTCGGCGATCACGGCGCTCGAATTGATCGCAGGCGCGCGCAACCAGCGCGAGGTGGCCGATCTCGACATCTTGATTTCGGCCTACGAACAGATCCCGCCGAACGAGGAAATCGCACGCCGGGCGTATGCTCTCATGATGACCTTCGCGCGCTCTCACGGCTTGCACGCGCTCGATGCGCTGATCGCCGCCACCGCCATCGAGAACGGCTTCACGCTGGTCTCAAAGAACCGGAAGCACTTCCAGATGATCGGCGAGTTGGAGCTGGAAGTGCCGAGTTACTGAGCTCGATTCCACGGGCGCCTGATCAGGCTCATGCCAGCCAGTTTCAGTTGCGCACCAGGGGGGATGCAACGGGACACGCCGGTCTTTAGAACTGCCTCCCCGGCGACGTCTGAGAACTTCGTGGCGCCGACCATCCCGGCGGGCGGCCAGAGGCGTAGACGCTCAACACATGCTCTGACATCCAATCCGCCAGCGTGAGCGCAACCACGGCGAAACCGCTCGTTGAGCGCGGTTGCAGCATACGAATTTGACATTCGTAACACGAAATGTGGTAAATTCGGCATTTCTATCATGCGTACAGCCGAAGTTGTTCTCATGACGATTGTCGCGGGCGGTCTGTTTGCGCAGACTCAGCCGTCCGGAGATGGCGTGCAGCAGGACGCCTCGGACCCGTTCCATCTCAAGACCACGATCGTGGTCATCGGTACCCGAACACAAACGGAATTGCACGAATCGCCGGTGTCCACCAGCATTCTGACCCGCACCGAACTGGACATGAGGGACACCCGAACTCTCGATCAGGGCTTGGGCCTGGTCGAGGGTCTCTATTCGTTGCGCGCGAAGGGATCGCAGGATACGCTGACCGGCGTTGGCATGCGAGGCTTCGACGCTCGGGGCTCGGACCAGACGCGCGTCCTGATTCTGCTCGACGGCCAGCCGCTCAACGACGCGTACACCGGCTCTGTCTTCTGGGCGACTCTACCCGTAACGGAAGTGGAGCGGGTGGAGGTCGCGCGCGGGCCGTTTTCTTCTCTGTACGGCGGAAACGCCATGGGCGGCGTGGTGAACATTCTCACCCGGCCGGTGGACCAACGCCAGATCGAGGTGGAGGGGCAGTACGGAACGTACCGCTCGGCCGAGTATACCTTGCGTTACAGCGAGCGCTTCTGGAAGAAGTTGGGAGTAGCCGCCAGTTATCAGAGGCAGCAATATGGCGGGTACTCCACCAACGACATCTTTGCCAGCCCAACAGTGGTGAGTTCGGCGACCGCCCCGCTTATTCCCTCACCGGTATTCATGCCGACCACCACCGGCGGTTCGCATTACGTGGTTGGGCAGCAGGGCGACAACTGGTTCAACCAGCACGTCTTTCGGAGCAAACTCGACTATACGTTTTCCGCCAAGACGACCGCTTCGCTGCAGTACATCTGGCGGCGCTATGGGTACGGTTACGACGGCGCAACTTCGCTGATTCCAGACGCCAACGGGCAACCCACGGAGACCGGCGCGTTCTTCTTCAATAATGGCAGCCTTCGCCGCTTCTCGCTGACGCCATCCTCCTTTCTTTCCGGTCCGGGCGAGGGCGTCTCGCAAATGGCCAACGTGCAGGTGTTTCATTCATTTACTCCGACGCAGTATTTTCGCCTGACGGGCGGAGTGCAGGACGTTCCCTATGATTACTACCTGACGCCGGGCAGCGCAGCTCTGCCGGCCAGCGGACCCGGCCAGACCGCTGAGCGCCCGAACCGCACATGGCATGGGGACGCGCAGTGGAACTGGGCCATTTCTCCGAACCAGGAACTGGTTGTCGGGGCCGAAGCCCGCCACGATCAGAGCACCATCACCGAGTACAACCTCTCCAACTGGGCGATTCGCGACAGCCACACCAGCATGGCGACCTATGGCCGGGGCAAGGCTTTGACTCAGGCCGAGTATGTGCAGTACCGGCGGTCTGTCACGCGCCGGCTCCATGTGACGGCCGGCGGCCGCCTGGACTACTGGAAGGGCTACGACGGGGTGAGCGTCCCGGCACTCAATGCCACGCCAACCATTTATCCGGATCGGACCGACACCTCTCTCTCGGGCAAACTTGCGGCGGCTTACGACCTCGGCGGCGGCTGGTCTCTGCGCGGGAGCGCCGGCACCGCGTTCCGGAACCCCACGGTGTATGAGCTGTACCGCACCTGGAAATCCAGCACGGGGACTACCTATCTCTCGAATCCCGCGCTTGAGCCCGAGCGCCTGAAGAGCTGGGAAGCGGGCGTTCGTAAGTCCATAGGGCGCGTCTTCGAGGTGGATGCGGCGTATTACGAGAACTGGATACACAACCTGGTGTATCGCTCCACGGACCTTGCGGACGATCCGACCGGGGCCACCCAGAAATACTACAATGCCGGCCAGGGGCGGACTCGCGGCGCCGAACTGGCGCTGCGCGAGAACTTGACCTCCTGGCTGCTCCTGCGCCAAACGTACACCATCACCGATGCCCGCATCGTCCAGAATCAGTATGCGCCCGGCGATGTTGGCCGGCGCGTGCCGTTTGTACCGCGGAATATCAGCTCGTTTGCCATCATGGCCTCACGCCGCGGCTGGAGCGGTTCGATTAACGGCCAGTATTTCGGAAGGATCTACAGCAGCGATCTCAACACCGACACATTGAAGGGCGTGTACGGGGCCTACGATGCTTTCTTTTTGGCCGACGCGACCTTGAGTTACAAGTTCGAGAAGAACGTGACGGCTTTCGTGAACGCGCAAAACGTCCTGGACCGGCAGTATCACGAGTACTATCTGGCGCCGGGACGCGCCGTGTCGCTCGGCTTGCGATTCCGATTATGACGGCTGGGCACGGCTTGCGCTGATCGCGCTGCTGGCAGTCTGCCAAGATTGATTTATCCGACTTGGCCATGCGCCATACGTAGAAGAGGGAGGAAACCCAATGGAAGGTAAACACGATCATAGCCACGAGCATGAGCACGAACACGCTCATACTCACACACATGAGCACCCCCACGACGAGTCTGCGCACACTCACGAGCACGACCACGTCCACGAACACGAGCATGAGCATGAACATGCGCACGAGCATTCCCACGCAGACGATCCTCAGCAACACGAGCACTCGCATAAGGGGGAACACGGCCCGCACGACCATTCGCACCAACCGGCGGAGATGGAACCACACGACCACCCCCACAAACCGTAAGCCGATGCCCGCCGCGGGTTCGCATCACGATGGGTGATCGCGGCGGCGGTGTGAGTTCACTATCTCGCTCCTGCTCATGAAACGCTGGACACAATGTGCGCTGTTGACGCTGATCGCGCTCGGAACGGGACGCGCCGCCGATCCCGTTCGGGTGGCCGTCTACACCAGCGCTCCGCAGCAATTGCCGGACGCGCTCGGCGAATTCGAGCGCGTCGACGGCAAGGGGCTGATCGACCTGGTGGTGATGGACGCCGATACTGCGCCGGAGAAGGTAGCCGGTGCGCGCGTAATCTATGCGTACCTGATGAACGCGGCGATGTACGCGCAGTTCGCCCCTGCGGCGCAGAAGGCCGCCGCCGCAGGGGCTGTGATCATGGCGCAGCCGCCGGACATCGCCGAACACCGCTGGCAGGTGAAGGCGGACGTCAAAGCCAGCGACTCCGCGTACGAATACTGGTACAACGGCGGGGCCGATAACCTCAGCGCGTTTCTGGCCTACTGCTACAAGCTTGGCGGTGGCGAGAGGCCGGTTGCGGTTCCGGCGCCGCAACAGCACGCCGTCAAAGGCATATACCACCCCGGAGCGGACAAGCCGTTCGAATCGCTGGGCGACTATCTCGCCTGGTATCGCGCGCGGAGGCTCGTTCCGGAGAGCGCTCCCCTGGCCGGGATTCTCTTCTACCAGACGAACTACAAGGTTCACGATCTGGAACATATCGATGCGCTGATCGCCGCACTGGAAAAGCGCGGGATTGGCGCCGTGCCGGTATTTGGCTGGCCGGTTCCCGAGCTGGCGCCGCTCCTGGGCGAGCCAGGACGCTCTCCGCTGCGCCTGCTCTATTCCTTCAATCTGGGATTTTCCCAGGCTTCCGACAGCGAGACGCTGGAGCGCTACGGATTGCACGTGATCGACCTGATGACGTCGCGCGATTCCTACGAAACGTGGAGCAAGTCCGCCTTCGGCATCACGCCCGAGCGCCTTTCCACGCAGGTGGCGCTGCCGGAGATCGCCGGCGCCACCGAGCCGATAGTAGTCGGCGCGACGGAGAAGTCCGCCGGGGTGGCTGGTCCGGTGACCAAGCCGATACGGGAACGAATCGAGATGGCCGTCAGCCGCGGCGCGCGCTGGCTGGCGCTGCAGGACAAGCCCAACGCGGAGAAACGCATCGGTCTGCTCTACTTCAATAACCCGCCCGGCAAGGGAAACATCGGCGCCAGCTACCTCAACCTTTTTCCAACCCTGGTGGCCGTGCTGGCCCGGCTGCGCGAAGGCGGCTATCAGACCGGCGGCCAGTTGCCCACCGAGAAAGAACTGGAAGCGTTACTTGAGATCAGTGGCCGCAACATCGAAGTATGGGCGCCCGGTGAGTTGGAAGCGCTGGTGGAGAAGGGCCACGTGGCGTTGGTATCGATGAAGAAGTACCGGGCGTGGTTTCAGGCGCTGCCCAGGCAGTTCCGCGACTTCGTGAATGCGGGCTGGGGACCGCCCGAGAAGTCGCAGTTGATGACCATCACGTCGCGCGACGGCGAGAAGTTCTTTGTGGTGCCCGGCGTTCGCATGGGCAACATCTTCCTCGGGCCGCAGCCCCTGCGCACCACCTTCGAACGCAGCATGGAGATGGCGCACAACACCGACATCCCGCCGCCGCACTCCTATATCGCCGCCTACCTCTGGTACCGCAACGAGTTCCAGGCGGACGCCGTGGTTCACTTCGGAAGGCACGGCACTCTGGAATTCCTGCCGGGTAAAAACGTCGGGCAGGCGGGATCGGACAGCTCGGAGGCGATCCTTGGCGATCTGCCGAACGCGTATTACTACATCATGGACGGCGGCGGCGAATCGACCACGGCGAGGCGGCGCAGCGCGGCGGTGATGATCAGCCACCTGACACCGATGGTGGTGGCTGCCGGCGCCCAGGACCAGTTCGCGGCGCTGCGACGGATCTTCGAGAACCTCCAGACAACCGTAGATGTTCCGCCCGCGTTGCAGGACCAATACCGTCAAAGCGCCACGGCCGAGATTCGGCGGTTGAAGCTCGATACGCAACTGGGAATCGATCCAGGGAAGGCGGACTGGACTGAGGTGCGGGAAAAGATCGAGGCGTTTCTGGAGGCGACCGAATCAGGACCCATACCGGCGGGCATGCACACAGTGGGCAGCCCGCCAGCCCCGGCCCTTCAGAAGGAGGCGCTGGGTGAACTCATCAAGCTGGGCTTGTCCGATGCCGAGAAGCGCCTGTGGCGCGTCGAAATCGAAGCATGGGTCAGCGCGATTTTCGAAGGCCGGAAACCCGCGGCGCCGGGTGGAGTACCACCAGATGCGAGGGACCGCCTGGAAACCGTGCTGGCGCAGGGCGAGACATGGCTGCGGAATCTGCGGGAGTCGCCGGAGAGGGAACTGGCGAGCCTGATCACAATTCTCGCAGGCCGGTTTGAACCCAGCGGGATGTCGGGCGATCCGCTGCGCACGCCGGCCGGCCTGCCCACGGGGCGCAACCTCCACACCTTCGATCCGAACCTCATTCCCACGCGTGAAGCATGGGATCTCGGCAAGAAGATGGCCGTTGCCACGCTGGAGCGGTTCACGAAGGACCAGGGCAAGTTGCCCGAGAAGGTCAGCATGGTGCTCTGGTATGGCGAGACGATCCGCCACCAGGGCGCCATGGAGTCCGAGGCGCTCTATCTGATGGGAGTGGAGCCGCAATGGAACGCGCGTGGCGTGGTGGATGGCCTGCGCCTGGTTCCGGAGAAGGAACTGGGCCGCCCGCGCGTGGATGTGGTACTCACCCTGGGCGGCATCTACCGGGACGGGTTTCCCGATAAGGTGCTGCTGCTGGATCGCGCCTCGAAGCTGGCCGCGGCAGATGGAGAGAACGCGATCATCCGCCATACGCGACAGGTGGCCGAGGCCCTGAAGAAGGCAGGCGTCGCTCCGGATTTGGCGGAAAAGGCGGCGCGCGCACGGGCCTTCGCCGCCGCGCCGGGGGACTATGGCGCCGGCATCTCGAACATGGTGAAGCAGAGCAAGGACGCGGGCAACCTGCAAGGGCTGGCGAATGAGTATCTGAATCACATGAACCACGCCTACTCCGGCGACCTTTGGGGAGAGGCCGTTCCCGGCGCTCTTTCCACGCAACTGGAAGGCAACCAGGCGGTGATTCACAGCCGGACCACCAACGTCTACGGCGTGCTGGACAACGACGACTTCTACGACTATGCCGGCGGCCTGAATGCGGCTACCAAGACGGTCAATGGGGGAAACGCTCCGGCGTTCTATGTGAACGACATGAAGACGCGCGGGAAGGAGCGCGTCACCGGCATTCAGGCCTTCCTTGCGACCGAACTGAACGCGCGCTACTGGAATCCCAAGTGGATTCAGGAGATGCAGAAGGCAGGCTACGCCGGAGCGCGCGCCATCGCCAACAATATGGAGAATCTCTACGGCTGGCAAGCCACATCCGCCGAGCATATGGACGGGACGTTCTGGCAGAACAGCTACGACGTGTATGTGGCCGATAAGAATGGCCTGGAGATGAACAAGTTCTTCGAACAGGCGAACCCGCACGCCCAGCAGATCATGATGGCCCGCATGCTGGAAGTGGACCGGCAGGGATCGTACAAGTTCTCGACGGAAAAGAGGGCCGAGCTGATCCGCAGGTACGTGCAGACGGTGGCGAAGATCGGCGCAACCTGCTCCGCGAATACCTGCGGGAATCTGAAGTTGCACCAGTACATTGCGGAACAGGCGGCATTGGTCCCGGGCCTTGGGACAGCGGAACTGGCGGCGTTTGGCCGCAATATGGCGAAGGCCACGGGCTGGAAACCTGCGGCGTTCGGCAACGCTCCGGCGGCCGTTCGCGCCGGCATTCAAGAAGGCCTGTCGCGGCCTCGCCTCACGCCGTCTCGGCCTGAGAACGCGGCAATTCGCCGCTCGTCCTCGGCGCCGCTTCCGTACGTGAATGGTTTCCGCATGGCACAGCAGGTCTTCCACACCACTGCCGCCAGCGCCGGCCTGCTGCCTGTATCGTTCGTCCCGATCATGCTCATTGTGATGCTGGTAGGGGCGGGCGTCCTGCTGGAAGCGCTACGAACCGCAATCAAGGGTATTTCATGACCAATCTCTATCAACTTACCGTTACGCTGTTCTACCAGTTGGCCAACGCGTTCTTCTGGCCGGTCGCGGTGGCGCTGTTGGCGCTGTTGGCGATCACCCTGATCGATCTGGGCGGTCTCTTCTTCACCTTCTGGCGGAAACGCCGCGAGTCCCGCTCGGATTTGCCGGCCATCGCGCGTGCGCTGTCGCAAAGCGAAACCGTCGAAGGCGCGCTCGACGATGCCGTCCTCTCGCCATCGCTGCGGCGTTTCTGGACAAAGGTGGAGACGCGGCTCAGAGAGACCGGTTCGGGCGCCAACGTCGACCTCTGGCTGGAGGAGGTGCTTCAGCAGGAAGAGATCGATGTGGCCGGCCGGCTGGATCGAACCCGCCTGTTTGTGCGGATCGGACCCATGCTCGGGCTGGCCGGGACCATCATCCCGCTCGGACCCGCCCTGCGCTCGCTGTTGGAGGGCGATATGGCCGGCATGGTGAATCACCTGGTGGTGGGCTTCGGCGCCGTGGTGTGCGGGCTGGTAATGTCCGGCATATCGTACTTCATTACGCTGGTACGGGAACGCTGGACGCGCGTGGAGTTGAAAGAGATGGAGAACCTGTGCGAGCTGACACTGCGGGCGCTTCGCTCCAGCGGGCGGGCGATAGGCGAGGACAAGTATGAAGGCCTTCGTACGGCGTAGGCGCGCCCTCGACTCCCTCACCTCGGTGCATCGCGAGGACCCGCTGTCGGGAGTGGCTAATCTATTCGACGCCTCCATCGTTTTCGCGGTCGGGCTGATGGTGGCGTTGATTCAGGCTTTCAGCCTGGCGCAGTTTCTCGACCCGAATTCGCAGTTCACGATCATGAAGAAAGACGCGCGAACGGGACAAGTCGAGCTGATCGAAAAAGACCATCGCGACATCAAGGTCAAGAAGATGACGCCGGAGAAGAAGGGGGGGCCGGGCGTGCGGCTGGGTGTGGCTTATCAACTGCCGGACGGCAACGTCGTCTACGTCCCCGAGGGCGCGGACGACTCGAAGCCATCACCCGTGCGCTGAGCGTCAGACTCACCCTCTCCGCGGCCGCTAGCGGGGATCGTACTGCGGCGCAAGCTGCCAGTCGTTCGCCTTCTGATCGGGTGAATCTGCGATTCGGTGCGAGATGCCGCTTGAAGTTCGGCGCCACCCGATCAATGAATCGAGGTGCCATGAACCTCGAATTCGGCGTTGCGTACCACCACAAGACAATCGATCAGTGCCGCGCGATTGGCGCTCGCGGAGGCCGGCGCAGCGGCATGACTCGCCGGGTTCGCCATCTGGCCCAGGTGGCGGCGCGTGCGAGCGACTGCCCCGGGCCGGAGTTGGAGACGGCGCATGAGGCAAGCATGTTGCTGGATGCGCGGTTCCCGCACTTGCGGAATGCCTGGGTCCGGACACCACGGCTGTCTGCCGCGTAGAAAGCCAGACAACGCGCCCCAGGGCGCGCCAGGGCGGCCCAGAGCGGCGTCCGCAACCAATGACGCCACCCAACTCGTTTATCGAATCCCGCCCATGAACTCGCGATTCGTGAGTTCCGCGGGCGGCGGCGCCACCTTCGGAACGTCCGGCGTGGTCACCCGGAAGCGAACGCGGCGGTGGCCTTCGGGTAGGTCGGACCGCCGCCAGCCCGCATTGACCGGATGGCGCGGATCGTTCAGATCATACTGCGGCTGACGCCGATCCGACGGACGAAATAGGTCTTTCAAAAACGTCAACATGGTTCACCCCTCCATGGGCGGGTGCGAGGCAGGAGTGGCCTCGGGACCGCCCTCCCGGCTGCTGGCGAAGAGAGGAACAGCGGCCGGCCTCAACATCGCCGCCAGCGGTCAAGGCTGGACGATCTGAATACCGGCAGCCCGCAACGTGTTTACCAACACGCGGGCGTTGTGCTCAGCGCGGTATCGCGCGTAGACTTCCGGATCGCCTTCCAGGGCACGCGCTATGGCCTGTTCCTTTGTGGGTGCGGCCGCGGCACCGGGGACATACAATCCCGGAAGGCTCGCACCGCGGAATCTGAGGGCCATCGCATCGCGGGTGGCCTCGGCTTCGATCTGTCTGAACGTTTTGGTTTCCACTTCGACTCTCCTTTCGTAATCCAACTGCTACGCACCCTGCCCGCGATGCGCCAGGCGCTCATCCGCCCCCAACATCGTACCGAGCGCCGCCAGTTGTTCGGCCAGCGGGCGAAGGTGTTGATGACCGCCGACGAACGCCGTCTCGATGTACGGGCGCATGCCGGTAGCGAGCGCGGCCCGCGTCGTACAGCCCTTGAGCGAGCGATGAAATGCTCCACCGGCAAGCCGGAATTCGTTGAGCAATCCCTCGATGGCCTGGAGGTGTTCCGCCGCCTGCTCGAAGAGGCCGTCCACCGCAGCGGCATACTGCCGGATGTTGGTGGCCACGGCTGCGCGCCGGGCACACTGGGCTTCCAGCTTCGCGCGATGCTCGGCATCCTGCAGTTTCTTGAGCTCGGCCTGGCCGAGTTCGATTGCCGCGCGGAGCGAATCGGCGCGCCGCTCCAGTTCCCGTTCTTCTACCTCGAGGGCGACGGCAACATCGGTATCGCCCCCGAAAACCAGCGCGGCACCGGCGGCCTCGCGCCGCGCCGCACGCTTCTCCATCACCAACTGCTCCGCACCGGCCGCCTCCCTTTCCAGTTCGCCGATCCGCTCGCGCCACTCGGCCACGGTCGAGGGCGTCTGCATCACAGGCTCATCCGTTCTTGCTTGTTTCGTTCTCATCTGCACTTTTCTCCTTTTCAAAACTGTCCGACAACATGCTCAACACCGTTCGAACCTCGCCCGAGAGGATGGTCTCCATCGCGGCCAGATTCAGCCTGGCCGACACGCTTGATACCATCTCGGCGGGCATGCCCATCTCCTCAATCGCGCGGCGGATCTCGGCCGCAATCGCGCCGCAACACCGCGTGGGAATGTTCATGCAGGCATCCCGGATGCGCCTGGACGCGTTGAAGGCGGCGATCTTCACTTCCGCTGCGGGGAGCAACTCTCCGGAGAGTTTCTTGAGCTGCATGTCCGCGAGGCGCGCCTTTGACACCATGTAGATGGTCCGCGCCCGCAGTAGCTTGCCGCCGTCGCCCTCGGGCGCGATGGTGTTGCGCTCCCACTCGGCGTCGGCCAGGTCCGCATCGATCTGCCCGTCCGGCGCGGTGGAGATGCGGCCCTCGTTGATGGCGCGCTGCACGGCGGAACGGGCCAGTCCCCGGTGCGCGGCGTATTGCCGCTGGCTCATCATCGCCATGTGATTTCGCGCCTCCCGTCGCATGGCGCGGCCACCGGCCACGCGAATTTCCGCCGTGTCGCTGTTGCGGGTGGGCAGCATTCCGACCCGCTCGCGGCGCGCCCCGGAAGGACCCAGAGGAGCATTGATCGCGACACCACGGCGGTACACCAGTGGTTGGTGTAAGGCGTTCTCGCCGGTTCACACGATTCACGCGATTCACTCGATTTCGCCCTGCTTGTTTTCCGCTCCTCCCGCCTCTCTGTGCGCGCACCACTGCCGCCAATCCCTGCGATAAACAAGTTAGGGAAATTCGCGTGAATCGCGTGAATCACTGGGCCTCCTTGGCTAGCATCCCGATTCCCACGTAACACCAGGCAAGCAGGCCGTTTATGGTTCTCTGGCGCTTCTCTACGACGGGGCGCAACTGCACGATGGCGCGCCCGAGGGCGTTCTTGCTGATGGTGGGCCGCCCCTTGGCAACACACTCGCGGTTGTACTCGTCCCACAGCCGGTCGGCAGGTATCACTCCCTCCGGGTGTACGATGGTGTTCCGATCCAGCCAGACCGACAGCGGGTCGGTGGTCTGGCGAAACTCATCCATGGCGCGTCGGGTTGATTCGCATTCGCTGAAGCCGCGTTCCCGGATGGACGCCAGCGCCAGCAGCGCCTTGTTCAAAACGCCCGACAGTTCGCTTGGATCGGCCAGTCTCGCATCAAGTTCGCCGCGCGGGATCGTACCGGGCGCGCCCGGCTGGAAGGTCCGCTCGAACGGCACCACCACCCACCGCCGGAAGAATGCGCCCGACGCATCCTGGCTCTTGGGCAGATGGTTCGCGCTGAACACCAGCCTTGAATACGGCGTGAACTCAAAGCTTTGTTCGAATTTGCGCTCGGCCAACAACTCATCACCGCCCGTGATGGCCTTGAACACCGAAGTGCCGGTGAGGTCCGTACTGGGCAGGTCGGGGCAGATGTTGGCGAGTTTGCCCACAAGACGTGCCACGGAAAAGCGGTCGTTCTCCAGCTTGTGCAACGACACGGCCGAGGCGTTGCGCCGGCCGATGAAGGCCAACACCGCGTTCAAGTATGTGCTCTTGCCGTTGGCGCCGTCGCCGTTGAGCAGGACGGCTTTTTGGATCGACGTGTCGGGCGTCGCCAGCCAGGCCGGAATTTCCCAAGCGATTGCTTCCGCATCCGGCGGGAACGTCGTCGACACAAAGTCGTCCCAGTGCGGACACCGCGCCGCGGGATCGAAGTTGACCGGCAATTGGATGGGCGAAAGGAATTCCGGCGAGTGCGGTTCGAGCTTGCGCTTGCTCAGGTTCAGCAGCCCGTTCATCACGTTGATCTTGTCCAGCGGGGGCCGTTCCCACAGCACCGGAGCGTCAACGCTGATGTACTTGACCACCTCCTCGCTCTTCCGGCTGGTCCATTGCTCCGGCCTGTTCAACTCACCCAGGATCGCTTTGACGCGCCGCTTCAGGTAGCTCTCGCCGGATGGCTTATAGACGCCGCCATCGAAAACATACAGCTTGCCGCCCGTGTCCACCGCGAGATGCGCGTCGGCGGTGATCATGTCGGCGATCTCGCAGATGGCGAGCTTATCGTCATCATCGGCGGTCGCCGCGCCGCCGGATTGCTCCGTGCTGTCGTTCATCACATGCGGCTTGCCGTTTCCTTTGGGATGCTTGCACGCCGACTCGACGAGGGTCCGCACATCACCAACAGGAAGCGGCGGGTTGCATCTGGATTCGTTGGCCGCGGAGACGGCATTCAGAATCTCCGCGAACTCGAGGCCGCCGCCGGTGCCGCGGAGCGAACAAGCATAGCGGTGCAGTGTCTCGTTCCTCTCACCCTCCGGGATCTCGGCGGGCAACTCGAATCGAGTCTTTCTGCCGACAGGCAGTTTTCCGAATATCAAATCGACAAGCCAGCCGGGCGCGGGCAGGATCTCCGACGCAAGCCCATCGATCCCATCCCAGTCGTAACGCCGGCCGGATGCGTGAATCGAAGGTGGGGCCACGACCAGGCCGCCGTCGCCGCGTACATCGATTCCGGGAAGCAGCCCGACGAAATTCGGAACAGGCACAGCCGGGTGCGCGAAGTAGAAATGCCGCCCGCCGCTGCCCGTGATGGCCTGAAGCGTATCGGGCAGCCTGCCGTGCTTCACGATCAACGTGTCGAGGGAATCCTCGCCGCCGTTCCGGACATCGATGTCCAGCACGAAGATGCCGGAGCCCGCGCCCGTCGCAATCGCCACGTTGGAACCCTTGTGATGCCACCAGAACTCCTCGATGGCGACAAGATCCGAGGTCGCGCGCTCCTGCCAGTTCCGAAAGCGGGGATGTTTCCCAGGATGTTCGCAAGGTCCTTTGCCGTTCTTGTCGCGCCACGGCTGGCAGGTGCAGACTCCATCCCGGACCGAATGCACCGGGAAAACCCGCAGCCCGCGCTTTCCGCACGCGATGGCGCCGGCCAGGCAGGTTGTGGCCTCGGGCGAGGATGTGGCTGCTGCACCCACGTGGTGTACCGTGCCTGTCACCGAGCCCCCAACTGCGGCAGCGATTTCATGCGCTCCGCGAATTCCGCGATGCAGTTCAGTTCGACCTGCTGAACCATCACTTGGCGATTCCACAACGCATGGTCCACGAGACTTTCCACGGCGGCATCGACCCGCCGGCGCAGCTCCGATGCCGGCAGCGCATCCAACTCTACAGTCGCGGCGTCGGCTCCGAACCTGCGGCGGAACGATTCGGCGCGGCTGTCGGTCATCTTGATTGACTGCGGCGGCAGGTGGAACGAAGTGATGTCCTCTTTGTGAATGGCCAGGCGCACCATCCGGAAATCGACGCCGCTGGCGGTTTGGGCGCGCCGGTGAATGTCCTGCTCGATGACATGTCCGCTCGGGTCATGGTCGCCGAGGAAGAACACCGTGATGTCCTGGTCGATGTCCTCGAAGAGCATGCCCACCTGCTCCTCCATCCCCGTGCTGCCGAAACCATGGCAGACACGAAGCGTGATTCCCCATTTGTCCGCCACAGGCCGGATCGCGCCCAGGATGGTGGCCTTCTCGCTCCACACTTCGCAGTAGCTGGGCTGGTCCTGCCAGTTGTCGCGGCGGTAGGATCGCTTGACAGCCTCGACGTACTGTTTCGCATCCCGCCAAACGCAGACGGTTTCCGGTTCCCGTGTCTCGTCCAGCATGTGGTCGGGCGGGATGGAATACGCCGGAGGGTTTCCTGCGCCCCCGGTTTCCAACTCCCAGGCTCGATAGGCCCGGCGAGCGACCGTCGTGGCTCGGCTCAGCCGTTTGTAGTCGGCCTGGGTGTTCTCGTATGGAATCTCCTTCCGGGAGAAGATCGCATAATGAGCCTGCCGCAAGGTCTGCGGGTGGTCCTGCTCCAGCAGCCTGGCGGCGTACCGAATCAGCTCCTTCGTCCTTTTGGATAGCCCGCGCATATTGAGACCTGTCCCGGCTTGCTCACCCGATTCCGCCGCAGTTGGTCCGCACCGGATTGTTGGTGCGCGCCGTGATCCACCGCATCAGTTCCTCGCGCGGCACGCGGATGGACCGCGACACGCGCACTGTAGGCAGAATGCCGCTGGCCATCCAGCGATAGGCGAGAGCCCTGCTGATACCCAGCGTGTCGGCAACTTCGCTGCCACGGAGCAGCAGCGGCTTACGTTCCATGTGGTTGATTGCGTCCATATTGATCCGTTCCCAGAATAGTTGTACCATGTACGCATAAGGAGATATAAAGTGATAACAAACGTCCGATTCTCCATTGACCGCTGCTTGCGACGGCCGCTATCCGATGGCGAATGGAACATGGTCGTGAACGAAGGAGTAGCCCGGCAGGTGGACGTCGGCGAAATGGCGCCAGCGGGAGCTGCGGCCTATGTAGAGCAATGGAGACATGCGACGGCGGAAACTCGCGAGGCCCCACGTATGGAACTTCCGCCGATGCGGGGCAACCCGGCCCGGGACGCCCGCGGGGAACTCATCGCGTTTCTGATGAGCCGGTACGCCGCCCGGCTAGACGAGGTACGCGAATTTCGCGAGGAGTTTCTCCCGAAAGGTCCTCTGCCAATCGAGCAGGTGGAATCCTGGCTGCAGGCCCGCGCCCAAGAGCAACCGTTTATCGCATGGTTTGAAGTTCCGATTCCCGGTGACGCCGGCGACCTCCGCCACGACGAGAGCGGAGTCTGGGTCGATCCACCCTTCTCTGTCTCGAAGGAGCACCCCGCGACCAGCGTGAGATCCAAGTGGCTTTACTACGCTCTTCCGGACCGGCCCGAGCAGAAGATCAGCGTTGCCGCGTCAGGCGTCCTCGCACAGCTCCGCTCTGCAAGCGAGAAGATCACGCAAGTGCTTGGGTGCTCGGAAGGGGACGCCACCATGTTCGTCTTGACGAGGCGCTCCGTCAGTATCCACGTTTGCGAACGCTCGTTCGTCCTTCGGGGCGCAGATCAGATTGCTTCGCTCAACCGCATCCGCCTGACCATCGATCCGACGCTCTCGCCGCGCGAGGTCGCCAACATCTACGCCGACATGCGGCGGAAGATCTTCGGCCGCCAGCGCTATCGGGCCATGAGCGAGAAGCACATCCGCCTTGCCATCTTCGCCTTTATGCGCCCTGCTGAAGAGAGCCTGAAGGACAAGATGGCCGCGTGGAACAAGGCGCACTCGAAGTGGCGGTACCGGCAGGAGACGATCTTTGGGCGTGATCTGGCCGCCGCCCGCCGCAGGGCGATCACCACCGTGACGGATCATCCCAAGACGACGCAGCAGGCCGTCGAGGAATGGCTTGTGGAAGGCGGCGAAGCATCGCCGGCCAAGGCCGGGCCAAAGCCGAAGGCTCGAAAGGGAAAGTAAAATGGCGAAACGAAGAGGGCACGGCGAGGGTTCGATCTACCAGTTGCCGGACGGGCGCTGGCGCGCGGCCGTCAGCCTCGGCTGGCGCGAAACGAAAGGCGGCCAGCTGATCTGGAGACGCAAGATCGTCATCGGCAAGACGCGGTACGAAGTCCAGGAGGAACTGAAGAAGCTCCTGCGCGACCAGCAGCGCGGCATCAACATCGATCCCGAGAAGCAGACCGTCCAGGAGTTCCTGGAGCATTGGCTGGAGCAGGTGGCGAAACCCAGGGTTCGCGCGGCGACCTACGCGAGTTATGACTGGATCGTGAAGAAGCACTTGGTGCCGGGACTTGGGCGCATACGCCTCGCGAAACTCTCTCCGCAGGCGGTGCAGACGTTTCTCAACGAACTGCTCGAATCCGGACGCCTGCCGCGGCCTTGGGAAAAGAAGGAATCGGAAGGCCAACAGGACAAGCCCCAGCCTGAGCCGGGCCTCACGCCGCGCACCGTGCAGCACATACACGCGACGCTGCGCACCGCGCTCGATCAGGCCGTCAAGTGGGATCTGACGCCTCGCAACGTCGCGATGCTGGTAGACGCGCCGCGCGTCCGGAGATCGGAGGTGAAGCCGTTCACGCCGGAGCAGGCCCGAAAGTTTCTGGAAGCCGCACGTCAGGATCGGCTCGAAGGCCTGTACGCCGTCGCGATGTTGGGATTGCGCCAGGGCGAGATCCTCGGTCTGCGGTGGACCGATATTGATTTCGCGACCGCCACGCTTGCCGTCCAACAGTCACTCCAGCGAGTTGGCGGCAAGCTCAGTGTCGTAGACACGAAGACTGATCGCAGCCGGCGCAGCGTGCGATTGCCACAGGTAACGTTAGCCGCGCTTGTTCGACACCAGGGCCGGCAGGAGCAGGAGCGCCAGTTGGCTGGCACACGGTGGAAAGAAAGCAGCTTCGTGTTCACCACCACCGTCGGCACGCCGATGGACGGGCCCACCGTGACACATCGGTTTCAATCGCTTCTGAAAAAGGTCGCCCTGCCACGCATGCGCTTCCATGACCTGCGCCATACCTGCGCGACCTTGCTGCTGGCGCAAGGCGTGCATCCCCGCATCGTCATGGAGATCCTGGGGCACAGCCAGATCAGCATCACGATGAACCTCTACAGCCACGTGATCCCGGCCATGCAGCAGGAGGTCGCCGCGCGGCTGGACGCGATCCTCGCGCCGCCCGCCCCGGACGGTTTTGCCACCAGTTTTGCCACCAATGCGCCGACCGACCCGGTGAACTAGCCCGTAAGTCTTTGAGGAATCTGGTGGGCCCTGAAGGATTTGAACCTTCGACCAACGGATTATGAGTCCGCTGCTCTAACCGCTGAGCTAAGGGCCCGTTCGTTTAATTTCAATTATTTGCGAGGATTCACGCGAACGTTGCTTTTTCACTGTAGTGACTTTTGCAGGGACCCCGGAGCCGCCGGCCGCCTCCGCCTTCGCTTCAGCTTTCGCCTGTTCGAACTTCACTGCGTTCAGGTCCTCCAGCCGTTCGAAGGCGCGCTCCATGCCCTCGGGGGTAGGATGCACGTACCTTTGCGACACAGTAACGCTGCTGTGCCCCGCAATTCGCATGATGGTGAAGGCGTCCGCGCCGGCTTCCCCGAGGCGAGTCAACATGGTGTGCCTTAACGAATGTATCACGAAGTCCGCGGGCAGCTTCAGAGCCTCCCGCACGTCCTCGTGCTGGTGATCGAGCGAGGTCCCGAGGATCGCCGCGTCTGGTGAATCACCGGGAAACACCCACGCCGATTTCACCGCCGTTTTCCGTGCCTTCAGCATTTCTGCGGCGGCCGCGGTCAGGCTTAGATTCCGCTTCGCCTTTGGGGATTTTCCGCGACGGATAGCGATATAGCCAAACTTCGCGCGGACGGCCGGCTGCAGGTAGACATCCGACCACTGCAGGTTTGCTGCTTCACCTGGCCGGATTCCGGATTCGAGAATCAATAGAGCCACGTCCTTCAGCGGTTGCGGCGCCGCCTCCAGGTACGTCGGCTGTAGCTTGTGGCTCAGCACGAATTCCCGGTTGCGTTCGCCGCGGAGTAATCGAATGCGCGGAACCCGGTCCAAGACCTTCCACTCTTGCGCCAAACGCAATAGGCGCCTCAGCGTTGCCAGCTCCCGGTTCACTGATGCCGGCGAGAGCGGACGGCCATACCTGGAAGCCTGCCGCGTCCTCCGCTGCTTGTAGCCGTCAATTACGGCTTCATCGATGGCACTCAAACGGGCGCCCGCGAGCTTCCGGTCCTCCAGCAATCGCCGGAGCTTTTCCTTGTAGAAACTGACCGTCGCCGGCTTCTCCGCGCACAAGGTCACAATGGCGGATTCGAACCGCGGACCAAATTCGGCCAGCGTAGGAACCGGCGGCCGATCATGGATACCAGCCTCGCCCTTTGCCAGGCGGACCCGGTGGGCGGCCTCGATCTGGCGCGCCGCGTCTTTGTTGCCGGTTTGCGCGCTCTCCTGAACGCGTTCGCCGTTGAACTGGAATTCGTACCAGTAAGTGTCACCGCGCTTGTAAATCGCCATGCCGCTACCTCTTTCCTGTGAGAATTCGGTTGACTACCACACCATGCCACGGCCGGCCCGTGCGAGTCGGAACGTGTTCCTCGTTCAACCGAACCGCGATGCGATCAAAGCCCAGGCCTTCGGCGCGGAGTGCTTTCACGCGTTCCAATGCCGCGGCCTCACCGTCATAGAACCCGTAGGGCTTGCGACCCTCGCAGCGTCCTTCCTTCGCCCGCTTGCGCATCCGCGCGCCGCGGAGTTTCAGAACGATTTGGGATTTCTCGTATTGCGCCACGGCGCCCATCATTTGCCGTACCAGGATGCGGGTTGGATCGTTTGCCATCAGGTCCGGTTCCGCCACGCTCACGAGTTCGAAGCCGTATTTGCGAAGGTCTGCCACGATGGTTTCCTGAACCATCAGGTCGCGCGCCAGCCGATCCAGCCTTTCCACGATAACGACTTTCACGCCGTTAGAGTGCAGCGCCGTCATAAGTTCAGACCACGCCGGCCGGTCCGCGGATTCCTTCGTACCGCTCACACCCAACTCCCGGTACACGGTCACTATCTTGATGTCATGCGCCGCGGCATATTCGCGAATGGCCTTTAACTGGCGGGTGAAGCCGTCGCCTTCAACCTGCCCTTTGCCGGAAACCCTGAGGTACGCATGAGCCTTCGTCATGACTACAGAATGCGCCTATTTTGTCACCCTGTCAATACCAATTCTGTAGAAAAAGTATCATTAAAGATATCAAAGCACTTAAGCCCAAGCGGCTCGATTCGGCCGGTGGTATAGTCCCGTCAGAGGATTTCAGATGAGAAAACTCCTACTGCTATTCCCACTGCTCGCCGCCACTGCTCCGGCGCAGTGCACCTGTCCCTGCTACCCGCAAGCCGCCCCTCTCTCACCTGTCGTACTCGACAGCATCGCGAATTTCAATGTCTACGGTTCCATGCTCGGCAACCAGCAGCGCGCCGCCACTGTGGCGCAGACGCGCGCTGCCACGGAGAACATGAACGCCCAGACCGAGCTTCTTCGGCAGCAAACAGAGGCGCTTCGGCAGCAAAGCAGCTCGCAACCCCCGGTCCTTCACGTTGCGCCCGGTGCCGCATCGCCCCAAGGCGCGGTGACTGGAGCTGCGGTCACGGCCGAACAGACTGAAATGGAGCGCCTGACGGCCGCTTTCAAATTGCGTGTGGCGCGGGCGCGGCAAAGGCACCCCGACTTCGATGCCGTCACCAGCCGGCAGGATGTGCCTATCACGCCGGCCATGTGGCGCGCAGTATTGGAGTCCGACTCCGGCGCGGAGGTCGTCTACTACTTCGGGAAGCATGCCGAGGAGGCGCAAACCATCGCCAAGCTGTCGCCGGTCTCGTCGATTCTGGAAATCGGGAGAATAGCGGCCACGCTAAGCCCAGCCAACTGAAACCGTGCGGCTCAGTTCTTCATGTGTTCTTTGATGAACTGCTCCGCCTTTGCGCAGTCGGCCGGCTCGTCCTCGATCTTACAAGCGTCTCCCCAAGCCAATGCGGCGATTGTCTTATCCCTACACTCTTCAGGCTTATCGTCCTGGCGACATGTATACCCCGCCGAAGGGATGACACCCACCGCCCAACTGGCCACATCCGAGTTTTCAAACGCATCGATCAAATAGGTCCAGATGAGCGGGCCACCCTTGGTTGAGTCCTTCTCACCCACAATGAATTCAGCCTTCACGAAACACCGGGAATATTTTGGGCTGTAGTGGTTGCTCCACCAATCCAAGCCGTGTGCTCCAAATGAAGCGGATCGGCGGTTACGCTCCGCCACCACCTTCTCCGCCTGTGCCGCGCATTCTTTGCTCCGTTCCCAAGTGTCTGGAGTTGCGTCTGGCGCCGTGGCCTTCTTGGTGATTGGCGTAGCTTCCTTTGTGGCGCTCTGAGGGAATGAGGGCACCGCCGCGGCCAAAATGATCCAAGCCGCCTGAATAAAACGATAAACAGGTCTTGTCATGTGGGAGGCCTCCCGCGATCATCATAACCGACTTCTGCGTTTGCCACGTCGCCGATTCTCGCCAACCAAGCGCGGCATTCTTTCAACAATTTCTGACAGTACTTCTTCTCCGCCTTCGCCGCGGCGGTATAGCGCCCATGCTTCAGCGCCGCCCTACGGCTACGTTCGCGTCCTTCCGCCGTCTTCGGCCCGGTGCTCAATCCACCATGAAGCCGGCAACGTCCATTAGCCATTGAGGGACACTGGCAACGCGCCCCGCGCCGGGTCTTTGCTCCGCATCGCGGCGCCGTGTTGAGGTCGCCTACGGGGTTCCCGTTCTTGAGTCTTCCTCGCCGCTTCTCATGGGGTGCCTTATCGCTTCTCTTTTCCATCCCCCACCCCGGGCCCCGGTCCTTCCGCCGCGACCGCGCCCACAATCGCCTGTCCGCCCTGATGGACATGGACGTGCTCCACCGTCACCTTTTGCTGGCCCACCTTGCCCTTCAACTTCTGCATGGCCTCAAGCTGTTCAGTGAAGACCCGCATCAGCCGGGTCGCGCGGAGTACGTTCAGGTCTATGGCTTCGGTCCCCTGATTCGGCGCCGTCGCGCGCGCCAAGAACAGGTGAACCGCGTCATTCACCGCGATCATCTGTGCCGATAGCATGGCTTCAGTCAGATTCTGCGGCCCCATCGCCGCGATGGTGCGTGCAGTGCTCACGATGGAGCTGTGGGTGTCTTTTGGCCTTGGGCAAACCAACCCACAGCCGATCTGTTCCACGATCCGAATTGCCACGTCGAAATCGGCTATGCCGGTTATGGCAGGTAAGCGATCAATGATCTCATCAAGTACACGCTCGCGGGACTTCTCTAACGCTACAGTGCCAGAATCGCCGGTTTCAGGTGCGGGCTTCTGAAGCGCCTCCGTTCGCCCGTTGTTTTTTCCGCTTCGTTTCATCGTCAAAATGCCCTCCACCCGCTCCACAGATTGCGTGACTCCTCACCTATTTCCGCTCGCGTTCCAACTCGCCTTGCTGGACAGTTGCCGCCGGCGAGCAGTTCTCACAATGCGCGGGACACCGTAAGCCCCTGCCGTGCATCGGCACATGCACCACTTCCGGCCGCGCGCCGCATACGTCGCAGGGTGCGGAAACGTTCCGGGTTCGCAAGCAATCGCGCGGACTGCGAACAACGTCTGTCCAGGCCTTCATGGCCGCGCCCCGTCTTCTTTTCGCACTTGCCCTCCGACACGCCATGTTACGTTTACTGCCATCCCCCGCGGCGGACGGACAGACGGACGGACAGCCCCTAAAGGGGGGCTGTGTCCGCCGCCGGTCTGCACGGACAGTTCAAACGGACAGTCCGCAAAGTGTCCGCGGCGCACCGAATCAATAGATTGCAGCCAGTGAAGGGGTTCAGGCCGGACACAGGACGCCGAAAGTGTCCGGGTTTCGAGTGTCCGCCCCCTCATAGTGCCCTCTTTTCGAGCAAGCCAACGTGCCCGCCCGGAATCATGACGAAGAGATTCTTGTAACGCCGGGCGGTTCGCTTCACGATCTCCGCCTCGGCTTCGATCTCTTCGGCGATGGCCTCCGGCGTCATGGCACCTTTGCGGAGGAGGGAGGTCATGCGCTGGCGGACCGTCAGTTTCCGGGCCAGGTCGGGAGTGTCCGCTACATCAGTCCGCCGGAACGTGGTGGTCTCCTCGCCGAACGTGATGCTGTAGCCCAACGGCGGGCGCAATCGCCCAAGGTTGCTCTTTCGGTTGAAAAGACCAATCTGGAGAACATCCGAGCCGGCCGATGCTTCGTCCTGCTTCACGTACCAGGTTGCGCGGGCGCCATTATGCCAAAAGCTCGAGCCGAAGGGTTTTTGATCGGCGTTTTCGCTCTTGTTGACGTGCGCCACATGAAGTGAACCACCCCCGATCTGCCGCGCCGCGCGGAAGTAACGGCCGGCGACTTCGGCGGCCTCCGGCGGTCCGTCGCACGCGAACGCCACCGAATCGAAGACTGTAAAATCGATATCGGCGTCCCTGACGATCCGCCGCAAGCGATCCGCTTCATAAACCAGTGGGCGTTCACAGCGAGCGTACAGAATCTGTGGCATTCCGTCCGGAAAGAGCCGTTCAAGCCGCTCGCGGTGGTCGTCGCCGGCCAACTCCCAATCGAATAGCGCCACCGAAACACACTGCTCCGCGAGACGGCCGGCGATATAGAGACCCAGGTACGACTTTCCGGCGCCGCCGTCGCCGAATAGGATGCTCGGGTGCCGCCTGGGCAGCGCCAGCCCTTCTACGGTCAGCATGTCGTCATCGGCGCTGGGCCTCGGCAGTGTGCGGAGGTCTACCGCGGGTTGGCCGGTCCGGTCCGCTTCTAGTACCTTCTGGGAAAACTGTTCTACCAGCCCGGCCCAGTCCACACCTGGACCCGTGTTCGCGCGCTGGGCCAACAGCTTCGCGCGATCCGAACGCGCGCGCGCTGAAGAGAAATTGAAGTCAGCAATACTGAGGCTTGCATCGCTCCCGATAGTGCGGGCGCCCGGCAATTCGCAACGAACCGAGAGTTCACCAATCAGCTCGTTGTGATCGCGGCGGAGCCGGTCGGCGTCGAATACTACGCCGATCGCGGGTAACGAAAAGCGGTATCGGTCATCACCCAGCGGTGAGAATTCCGCGCCGGCCGTGGCAGCCGCCCGAGCGCTGCGACCTTGCTCCTCCGCGCGGATCTTTGCAGCCTCTTGCTCCACCATCACGCGGATATCGGGGCTCATGCCGCCTCCCGGGCCAGGTACCGGAGCAGCGCGCGCACCTCGGCTCGCTCGCGCAGGCGCGCCGCGTGCACCATGTCGGCGGTCAATTGTGGCTCGCGTTCCAGCCACGTGCGATACTCTGGGACCAGCGCGGCATCGCCCATGCGCTTAAGACTCGCCAGCATGGCCGTCAGGTGCTGTAGTTCGGAACTCGACGGCCTTTCCTCCGCTGTCGGATCAAAGAATTGGCTCTTGAGTACGCACAGCAGCTCCTCGGTGAGTGCTACGGCCGCACGCCGCCAATGCCGGGCCTTGGGCAGATCGCGCGCGAATTCTCGTCTCTCCGCGGCCCACTGCTCCCGCTTGTGTGGCGATAGCGGCGCATCGTTCATCGGCACGCCGGCGAAGTCTGCGCACCAGCGAAGGGCATCTGCGCGAGTACCGCCGCGGATGGACACCACCAGGTCTAGAATGCCGCCACCCTCGCCGCTAACAAAGTCACGCCACACTCCACGGGCGTCATCACCGCTCACTCTGTCCGGAGAGTCGCCGCCGGGCCATGTGGCGCGCCAGGTATCGCGCCCGGTACGCCGCGGGGTGATGCTGGTTAGAGCGCTGTACGCCTCGCTGATGCGGACCTTCGAGAGCACGTCCTGTACGGCGCTCATGCCGCATCTCCCGAGCGCTGGACGCGCCGCTGCTCGATGAAATCTGCCAGGTCCTCAGGTCGAAATCGCACCAGATTCCCGACGCGGACGTAGACCAAGCCAGACCGCATCAGGCGCTCAAGCGATCCCACAGAGACACCCAAATACCTGGCGGCCTCTCGCTTACTCTTGAGATAGGTTGCTTCGCTCACGCCCCCATGAAATCATTTCCTACACTGCGGGCTGCAACACCAAAAAGTGCGGATAAAGTGCGGAACTGCGGAAAAATCTTAGGCGTGGGGATCGCTAAGGTGGGGTTTTTTCAAAAACACGTTTCTGATTCGTTGATCAGGCGTACCCTCATACTTCGGATCGCAGGCGAGCCACTTCTGAATGTTGCTGCGGCTATGCCAGCCCTTATTGTTGGGCGTGGTCGGATTCGCGGCCTCCGCGATGATTACATCAGTCACCTTGACGCCCGCCCGCTTGCACTCCGCTTTGTAGTCGTCGCGAAGCTTCTTCCGCTCGGCCTTACGTTCATTGATATCGGGCCCCACTCCCTCGGGCGCCGTCGGTGCGCACACCTCGGGAGGGATTTGCTGCTCGGGTATCTCTGTCGTATGCCCATCCGGAACGGCGGCCGTCTCACCGTCCGCGGCCTTGGGAGCGATTTCTCCGTGCGCCGCCAGTTCCTCACAGAAGCGGGCCGAAGACGCGAACACCTGCTCGATCTCTCCGTCTTCGAGCCAATCATCAGCAACCGTGAGCTCGGTTTCGGCAGCAGCGCCTTCGGGGAGCTCCTTACTGACAAATTCAACCGGTTTCCCGCCTTTCGTGCCGACGTTTCCCGTAACACGGAAGCCCCACCCGCGCTGTCGCATGGACCCCAGCCAAACACACCAGGGTTCACCATCGCCCGCAACGCTGAGGTGCGATAGCCCGGCTGCGGCCTTGTGAGCTATCGCCTTGAATACGTCCTCGCCTTGCTGGTGTTCCCGACGCGCCGGTGCCGAGCCGTTCCAGAACACCCACTTTGCGAACGCCGCTCGCCAAATGGCGCGGAGTTCTGGGTATTGCCCTGCGTACATCTCGAATTGGGCCTGATGGTCCCTCCAAGCCGTTGAGCGTTCGGCGCGGTTTCGACAAACGGGGCAATAATCAGCGGACGCTAGAGCAAGGTCCTGAATCCAGCCGCCTTCATCGTCTTTGCGAGCCGCGCTAAAAACGCGGAAGTGCGGGCTTTCTTCCCTCAAGCGGTCTAGCCAGCCCTCAACTGTGTCAGGTGCACCCGCCGCGCGCGCCGCACTCTCCGCACACGCCTCGAATAGGATCAAAAGCTGCTTTCTTTTTCTCTCGTCGCGAGGCCCGTCGCGAGGCCCGTTAATCGAGATCCTGGACCAGCGTGAGTCGCCGCCGTACCAGGTGGCCTCCAGTCGTATCGGCCCCAGCAGTTCTCGGAATTGGTTTTCCAGATCGCGCCAAAAAACATAATCGGTCGGCATCGCTCCCTCGACGATCCCTTGAATGGAATTGCCGCCAACCGGGCAGGGTCCCCGGCTTGTCGCCCCGTCGAGCTAGGCGGCTTCCCCAAACATATCATCCCTTCGATGTCTCGCAACTCAATGTAGTGACTTTTGCAGGGAGTCAGGCCTTCCCACCGCTCCTCATGGCCCTGCATGGCTTCCGGCAAGATTCCGCGTAAGCATAGAGTTATAAAGGCATTTGTATGAAATCAGGGACATACGCAGGGAAGGCGAAAAGCGCCCCTGAAGTGATTATGAGTCCGCTGCTCTAACCGCTGAGCTAAGGGCCCGTGATTGCTTGCGCTTACGTTATTGTAGCGGTCCGGCCCATGTCGTGTACTGTCCTCCGATGGCAACGGGTGTGCGGCGGGCGCTGTAGCGAAGCTCGCCGCGTCCGCTGCGCGGAACGCGCGAGAGGGCAGGCGAAACCGCCTGCCCCACCTCCCACCAGCCATTCCACTCTTATATCGATTGTAATGCGTCCCCCGGAAATCGCCGGCATGAGTGCCTCGGCTTCATCGTCCCCGCAGGTGTGCGCCTCGGGGATATCGGGCACGTCCACGAGAATGGTGCCGTTCGTGTTTTTGGAGAGCTTCACGAGATAGCGCACCATGCTCGTTCCTCCTACTTTAAGCCAAGGTCTTTCTTGATGCGGCGTTCCAAACCTTTGCCGACCTCCTTGCCCGAGGGGTTCGTCTTTAGTTCGCCACTTCATAAGTCCACCAACGTATACCCGAGCAACCGCTGAACATGTGGCTGTAATTACGAAACTGAGTACTTAATTCGCCGACGCCGTAGAATTAGAGTTCAGATACGTTGTCAGCCACGCCGTCCATCGCCGAAACACATCTCTCGATCGAATCGGATCGGCCGGACTATGCCCGGGCACCGGAAACGCGATGAACTTCACCGGCACGCGATTGTCCTTGAGCGCATGATACAGCTTGTACGCCTGCGTGGTGGTCACGCGCCAATCGCCCACGTCGGACATAATCAGCGTCGGCGCTTTCACACGCCAGGCATAGCTGATGGGCGACTGCGCCGCGTAAGCCTTCATGTTGTCGCCCACAAAAGGCGATGGCCCATAGCCTGCCGCGCGCTCAACATTGTTGTCGCTTAGCGTGTACTGGTCCACCAGATCCGTCACGGGCGCTCCCGCTACCGCGGCCTTCCAGACCGCCGGGTAGTTGCCAATCAGCCACGAAGTCATATAGCCCCCATACGACCAGCCGCTGACCGCGATCTTGGACTCATCCACAATGCCGCGCCTTTCCAGCATCTCGATGCCCGCCATCACATCGCGACCCGGTCCGGCCCCGGCGTCTCTCACAATCGCGGTCATGAACGCGTTGCCTTCGTTGTTGCTGCCGCGATAGTTCGGTTCGAAGACCAGCCATCCCTGCGCCGCGAAGATCTGCGCCGGCATGGAAAACGTCTCCAAGGAAGCCGCCGATGGGCCGCCATGAATGTAGAGCACCAGCGGATACTTCTTGCCGGGCACATATCCCGGCGGATAAGTCAGCACACCATCCACGTCGAACTGGTCGCTTTTCCAGTGCACCGTCTCCGGCTTGCCCAGCTCTACTCCATCGGTTACCGTCTGCAGATGTGTCAACTGCGCTGCGGAGGCGCCCGCATGCGCCATGTAAAACAGCTCCACCGCATGCCCCGTGTCGGTGGCGGTAAAGGCTACTGCGCCGTCTTTCCCTATGTGAAATGCCGCCACGTTCAGGCCGCCTAACGCCACCTTCTGTGTCTTGCCGCCGATCGGTTGCAACCACACCGAGCTGTGAGTGCCATCATTCCCTGCCAACAATAGCGACTGGCCGTCCGGCATCCATGCCGCACTCGCAATACTCCGGTCGAGCGAATACGCCGCGTCCGTCCCCGCGCCGCCAGCCACTGGAGCGATGTACACGGTCTCCTCGTTGCGCGCTTTGCCGTCGCGCGAAAACACATAGGCCACACGCGAGCCGTCGGGTGAAAGAACCGGATCCGACTCCTCGCTGGCCGCCTGTGTGATCGGCCGTATTGCGCCGGTTGCCACGTCCAACACTTCGAGGCGGCTCGAATCGGTATCGCCGCTCAGAGGCGAATCCGCCTTCACAAACACTAACGACCGGCCGTCCGGCGTGAAGCCGATCTGCGATGGCGGCCCCGCCGGCGCAAAGTGATTCGGCAGCGACCAAGTCCCCGAGGTCAGACGCTTCAATTCGCCACTCGACGCCTGCACCAGCCACAGGTGCACCGGCAGCGCGCGGGAACGCTCCAGATAGCCATTGTTTCCGACCTCGAAGGCGTCCTCGAACTTCGCCTCGTCTTTCTTCTCCGGTTCCTCGTCCGCGGCTGCATAGGCCAGCGCCGCCCCATCCGGCCGCCACGCCAGCAGGCCGATCGACGTCTTCGAGTGCGTCAGTTGCGCCGAATCGCCGCCGCCCACCGGCATCACAAAGATCTGCGCCTTCCGGTTCGCGTCTTGTGCCAGGTAGGCAATGCGGTCGCCGTTCGGCGACCACTTCACCGACGCGATTCCCAGGCGGTCGTGCGTCATTACCCGCAACTGCCTGGTCGAGACGTCGACGAAGTCGATCTCCGTATCGTAGCGGTCTTCTTTCAGATTCGCGCGCCCTACCGTGATTGCGACCGTCTTGCCATCGGGCGAGATTTGGGGATCGGCGATGCGCACCACCTTCGGCATGTCATCGGCGGAGAGGTGACGCATCTGCGCATCCCCGGAAACTGCGAACGATATCGAAAGCACGACAAACGAAAGCGCGAAAGCAGGGCTTTTCAAGGGGCACCTCCAGCCAGAGATTCGGTGAGTTCTCACTTTATCGCGTTTTCCGCCGGGGCGCCGACTCGCCCCGTGCCGAGGCAGTCGATTGGGGCGTCGCCGCGTCTACCCTCTGAATCCAAGCATTCTCGGCTCGGCCATCAAATCGACGGTTTGGGACATCTCGGCCAAGTGACTTCCGACGAGAGCGCTTGGCGCCCGAACCGACTCGTTCGCCCTCGTCCTGCGGCAAGAACCGGGTCAAAGGGGCTGCTTGCGTCAGCTATTGGCGTTGTGCGGGCCAGTTGGCATGTGGTTTAATTCTGATAGCCCGTGCGGACTGTGCAGGTCCCCGACAGGGGAGTTTTGCTGCGATCCCAGTCCGCATTTCGGATGGGCGCGGAGCCAGAATGCTTGATGCGCAGAGAGCCCGCTTTCCAGCAACGATACTCTTCTGCGCGGACTGCGACCGTGACTTTGGGCCGGCAAGAAGCGGAACCTTAGGGGCCTACTTCGTCTGTCCCTCCGAGCGAAGAGGCAAGCGGCATCTTGCTCGCGTCATCTTGGACCAGGGTCCTGCTAAGTGGTGGCTGCGCCGGGAGAGGGAGTGCTTGATCTTCCAAGCAACACTCTCTCCTCTCGCGGTGCTGCGCAGGCTATGGCCCGGAATGCAAGCAGGAGCATACCTCCTAATCTCTACAGCATTGCTATTCCTGGCCATCGCGCTCTGGAGGTTTGCCTCACTAGTACTACCCAATGCACTAGGGCATGTCCTAGGGACTATTGTCTTGGCCTTGGTGCTATGGCGATTTCTCGATATCCTTTTGACAAACGTCTCAATCACATTCACCACGCGATTCCCAGCGAACCCAATCCGCAGCGTATTCTTTACTCTCGTAGCGTACGTTCAAATCGCCCTTTCTTTTGCTCTCGTCTACCTAGCACTAGGAAGCGGACACTTTAGGAAGGAACTCAACGGGGCATCATCGATTTTCTTCAGTTTTGGCACGATTACAACTGTGGGTTACGGCAACCTCTTGCCGACGACGAACTGGGCCCGATTCCTTGTGACGCTGGAGCTTGTCGCTGGCTTGGCTTTCCTGGCCATCATCATTGCGGTCGTCGCCGGATGGGCAGCCAGCTCTCGACGAGAGGAAGGAGAATATCCTATCGACGACCTCAGGTAGCGCGCATTTGGGCGCGGGATCAATCGGCGCTCCAAGTCAGGTGCCTAACAAAAGAGTCGCGCCTGAGAAGCGGACATTCTGCACGACCTCCGGGGCGTTCCCATTGCGCATCCGGGGTGAAACCCCCTCCTCACAAGAAATCGCACTTGCGATCGAGAAAACGACCTTGTGGGGAGTAGCGGAACCACGCGGCCGTATCACGCCCTACCCGTAGAAGTGCTGTCGGTTGGCGGGCCGTCCGCCGACCGCAGCCGGGAACCGTGGGACTGCACCGGGGACGCACGTTCGTTGCCCCAATCAATCTAAACGAGGAGCACACCTACCGGGTAGTCTTGCAGGCGCGCAAGACCTTGGTGACGCGCCGAGGCTACCGCTGCCGCCTTGCCAGGATTTCGTAGACGGGTTTGTTTTCCGCGAACACACGCCACTCCGCGACTTTGCATTCGCAGACCGTCGCCTGCCATGCGGCGGGCGTGCGCCACGCCACACCGTCTATGGTCCCGCCAGCTTCTCCCACGGCCAACGCAGCGTCACCTTCCGCCATCACGCGGTCGGTGCGAATCCAGTAATCCGGGCACATGGCGAAATAGCCACGCCATCCGGCTTCCATGGCAACAGCTCCCTGCACCCGATTTCCCAATGAGTCTACGAATGCATGATCGCCGGTCATCAGCGCAGCGATAGCACTTATGTCGTGGCGATTGATAGCCGTCACGAATTGCTTGAGAGCTTCGGCAGAGTCGATTACAGCCGCCCGATCGGACATGCACCCATTCTCCCGCAGGCGAAAACGCCCAATCCCATTTAGTTTTGGACAAGAAAGCGGCAGCACACACTGGGGGGCGGACGCCCTCGTCCGCGCGCGACCCCCTGGTCGCGCATCGGCCCGTCTGGGAGAGTGATTCCAGGGCAGAAAAGCGGGACGAGGGCGTCCCGCGCGGGCCAGGGGGCCCGCCCCACAAGCTTGCCCCCGCAGCTGCCTTCGAAAAACTAAATGGCATTGGTCGAAAACGCCTGCTCCACGATGCTACGTTCCCACTACTTCGAAGGTTACTCCGTCCACCCAGACGCGGCCGCGGCCTACCGACATCACGCCGATGTTGATGAATTGGGCATCGGGCGCTACCGGGCCGGTGATTTCGGTGCGGGTCCATTCGCTCGAGCGGATGGGGCGGTCGTCCATGTTGTCGAAGAAGCCCTGCTGGCGGTTTTCGCGGTCCACGCTGAGCCACATCTGGGCGCGGTCGTCGGGGGCGGTCGATTCCAGACGGAGCCAGGCCCGGAGGCGGACCGTTTTGCCGCGGTAGGCGGCCGCACTGAAGCTCTGCGACAGGCTGCTGAACGGCCGGGGAGCGTTGGACGGCACCAGCACCACCGCGCACCCGGCGGAATCGCGGCAGCCGGTGCGGCTGAGCGCGGCCAGGTAATCGGCGTCGCGCGGCAAGGCAGGCACGAACCAGCCGGGCGGCACTTTGCCCGGTTGCCCTTCGGCGAAATTGAGATTGCGCGGACCGGAGATCGCGTCTTCCGGTTCGGCGATCTGACGGCGGGCTTCGGCTGCGGCTTCGGTCTGGTCGGAATAATCCCGCAGCAGGCGGCGATACTGGGCCTGCGCCTGCGCGTGCTCCCCGAGCTTTTCCTCGCAATGCGCCAGCCCCAACACCGCGCGCGCGGCGAGCTCGCGGGAGGCGCCGGCCTGCGCGGCGATCGCCTGGTATTGCTCAACGGCGCCTTTCAGATCGCCGAGCACGTCCTGGCGGTAAAGCGCGTCTTCGAGGCGCCGCTCCGGCTGCGCGTCCGGCCCGATCTGCGCGACGAGAACCACAGCAACCATCAGGCCAACCAGTATCGCGACACCCTGGGGCAGAACATGGCTTTTCGCGGTCCGCCGCGATCCGTCCGCGGCAACCGCTCCCTCACGGTCGCGGCTCTGACTTGCGGCTGTTAGAACTGACGACTGACAACTGATCACTGACAACTTCCTACCCATCGAATCTGTACCCCAATCCCCGCAGATTTCGCAGGTAAATCGGATTGGCCGGATCGGGCTCGATCTTGCGCCGCAGGTTGGCGATATGGTTATCCACGATGCGGTCGCTGGCATAGGTATCGGGGCCCCAGGCTCCGGCCAGCAGGCGATCGCGGCTCATGACGCGGCCGCGCGCGCGCACGAACAGCGCCAGCAACTTGAACTCGATGGGCGTGAGCTCCAAAGGCTGCCCGTTGCGCCGCAGCTCGCCGCGTTCGAAATCCACCTCCACTTCGCCGAAGCGGTAGGTGGGAGCGGGCGGCTCCGCGGAAGCGCGCCGCAGCAGGGCCTTGATGCGCGCCCGCAGCTCGCGGGTTCCGAACGGCTTGGTGACGTAATCGTCGGCGCCAAGCTCGAAGCCCAGAACCTTTTCGGCTTCCTGGGTTTTGGCGGTCAGCATCAGGATGGGCGTGCGCAAGCCGGCGCGGCGCAACTCGCGGCAAACTTCGAAGCCGTCTTTTCCGGGCAGCATCACGTCCAGCAGAATGAGGTCGAAAGGCGCCTGGCGGGCGCGGCGGGCGGCCTCGGCGCCATCGCCCAGCACCTCCACCTCGTAGCCTTCCATCTTGAGGTCGTCTTCCAAGCCGAGGGCGATCCCCGGTTCGTCTTCCACCACCAGAATGCGCGTCATGATGTTGTCACACCCGCCTCCATGGCCGGCAGCAGCACGGTGAACGTGCTGCCCTGCCCCGGCTGGCTGGCCACGCGGATGGCTCCGCCGTGCGCCGCCACGATGTGCCGCACCATCGCCAGGCCTACGCCCGAGCCCTTCACGTTGCCCTTCGCCGCCGCGCTGCCGCGCACGAATTTGCGAAAAATCGCCTTCCGTTCCGAAGGCTGAATGCCCACGCCTTGGTCGCGCACGCGAATCGCCACGAATTCGCGCTGCCGCTCCCACTCCACCCACACCGTCGGGCACGCCGGCGAATATTTGATGGCGTTGTCCACCAGGTTGCGCAGCGCCACCGACATCGCCTCGGGATCGGCTTCGATGGTGCAACCGTCGCCCGCACCAACCAGCTCGATGTGCCGGCCCTGGCCGGCGATCTGCGGCTCGAATTCCGCCACCACGCGCCCTACCAGGGTCGCCGTATCGAGCTCCTCGAAGTGGTACTGGCGGGCGCCGGCTTCCATGCGCCCGAAGTTCAACAGCGCCTCCACAAGACGCTGCAGCCGGCCCGTTTCGCGAACCAGGGTATCGTAATAAACCTGGCGCCGGTCTTCGTTGGGCACGCGCCCGAACGCCAGAATCTCGGCGAGTTGGCGCATGGAAGTGAGCGGCGAGCGAAACTCGTGCGAGACGGCCGAAACAAAATCCGATTGCATACGGGAAACTTCCATCTCGCGCCGGATGGCGCGGCCGATGAAATACGTGCCGCTGATCAGGAACAGGACCATGATGGCCATCGCCGCCATCAGAAACCGCTGCCGCGCTGCGAACCCTGCATCGCCTGCGCTAGCGGTGCCGCTCACATAGAGGGTCCAGGGCAACTGGCCTTCGGCGGCAGGCCGGACAGCCGCCTGCCGCCCGCTCGGCTCGCGGCCCGCCACCAACCGGCCTTCGCTATCGGTTGCGGACCATTCCACACCTTCGCGCGCGAGCACGGGCTGAAGAATCGCCTCCGGACGCACCAGCCATGCGGCGCGCCGTTCGGGAGCGCCGCGCCACGCCGCAAACCACGGGCGGCCATCCACCCACAAAGTGCTTTGCCCACGGGCCGCCGGCGGCCGGTTGCGGGGATCCCAAAGCTGCATGGCCGCCTCGGTCAGGGATAAGGCATCGGCCGGAGGCGAAGCGCCGCGGCCGGCCGCGCGCGCGGCGGCATCCCAATAGAACTCGAACTGGCCGCGCGTGAGTTGCCAGCGTACGGCGGCAAGTTCGGCCAGCAGGGCATCGCCATCGTCTTTTCGGCCGGAAAGCTCGGCCAGGGCCAGACGCGCCACCAGGTCTGCGGGCGCTCCCGCCACCTTGGCCGAAAAGATCGCCGCCAGTTGCCGGTAAGCCTGGGCCGCGGCCGCCGCTTGCCCCGAGTTGCGCTCCACGCGCGCCAGCCGCATCAGCGCTCCAGCCCTGACGGCCGGGTCTCTGGAACTCGCCAGGCGCGCATACCAGGCGGCAGCCTGCTCTGGCTTGGGCTGGGGATACTCCAGCCGCTCGCCTTCCGCGAACGCCTCGGAAGAAGCTTCGGGCAGCATCGACGGCAGCGGCTGATAGAGCAGCCGCGCGCCCCGCGAGGCCTCCAGCATATCGCCGGCGAACAGCAGGAAGACTCCATCGTCCGGCTTCACTTCCGGCGCGGGGAAAGCCAGCCACGTGCCCAGCCGGTCGCCGGTCTCCGCCAGCGACCCGCGCAACGTCGCCGCAATCCGGTCGGCGCTTTGCTCCAGATGTTCCCGCGCGTGCTGCGCTTCCACCAGGCGTTCCTGGTCGAGCAATCGAAAACCGAACCAGGCCAGCGTCGAAATCGAGGCCAGCGTCAACAGAAACAGGCCAACCAGCAAGCTGCGCGGCGGCCGGAGCCACTGGTCGAGCAGCGTCATTCTAAACCGATTGTACTCTCAGGCGGGGGACGAGGGGCACGGGCATAGCCTTGCGCGCGAAAGGTCTATAGTGGGGTCTATGGCGATAGAGACGGTCTTTGTTCTGGGCGCCGGCGCCTCTCACGCCGATGGGGCTCCCCTGCAGAAGCATCTGTTGACGACGTACCATAGAGCGCTCCACGCGCCTGAGTCCTGTCAGGACACGACGGACGCCGAGATAACAGCGTTTTTTAAAAGCTTCTTCGGCATCGACTTTGCCGCCGCTGAACTCACGAGGCCCTTACCAACGTTTGAGGATGTGCTTGGTATCATAGAGATCGCCCTGAAGCGAGGAGAGAGTTTCCCAGACTTCGATCTCGCCCCGCAGAATCCCCGCCTGCAACGAATGCGTGAGCATCTTGTTGCCCTGATTGCAAACATGCTTGCGTACGTCGGGACCGCGGATAGCTATCACCAAAAGCTAGTCAACTCCCTTCACAAAGAAGGTTCGCTGCTCAGAACCGCCTTCATTAGCCTGAACTACGACGCCTTCATTGCGCTTGTCCCGTCGGCTGACACAAACAGTTAAGACACTGTTTCCTGGATCCGGCGCATTCCGGGCGGGGGTTTTGGTCGCAGTGCTGGGTTGACAGGGCGTTCGGCAGCTTCCTGACGTTTCGGGATAACCTAACTTTTGGTGAGGTAATCCCGAAATGCGCC
>Ga0187848_10000182_pt1 | contig 57723 bp, 54 predicted proteins | sample June2016WEW_4_40_FD_132424 | JGI IMG/M metagenome (GOLD analysis project Ga0187848, IMG submission 132424) | Peatland microbial communities from SPRUCE experiment site at the Marcell Experimental Forest, Minnesota, USA - June2016WEW_4_40 | ecosystem: Environmental > Terrestrial > Soil >... | reverse complement strand
CGTTGTCGCGTTTGGCGCGGTCCGCTTCATTCTGGGTGTCGAGCATCTTGGCGTCGTTTTCGCGCTTGAGCTGATCGGCTTGCACCTGTGAAGCGGCCACCTGTGCCGCGTTGTCGCGCTTGGCCTGATCCGCTGCATTTTGGGCGTCCAGCATCTTGGCGTCGTTTTCGCGCTTGAGGCGGTCCGCTTCGGACTGGGCTGCAGCCTGGGCGGTGTCAGCGTCGCGGGTCACACGGGCGGTGTCGGCTTGTGCCGCGGCACGTTCACCTTCGGCTTGCGACTGACGGTCTGCCGCGGCCTGGCGCTCGGTGGCCAGCCTCTCCTCTTCGATTTTCGTTACCGTAATGATGCGGGCGTCTTCGGCCATTTGGACGGCTTCCCGCGCCACCGTGTCGATCGGCTTCACACCCGCTTTACCCGTCAGGTAGCCCTCGGCGTTTTCCAGGCCCTGAGTCGCCTTTAGATAGGTATCGGGGGCATACCTGTCGGCGCCGGTCCAGCGCGCAATCCGGACGGCATTACGCGCCTCGTAGAGATCGAGCGGAACCTTCGAGTTCAGCTCCACGGGGCTGATCTCGGACGGGTTTGCGTTCAAGATGTACTGGCCTCGCTGTAAGAGCTCGTACTTCGCGTCGACCTGTTCAATGGTTCCGACGGTATCTGGCCGGATGAAGTTTTCCATTACCACGACGTCACTCGGTCGAGTTACGGCGAAATAAGGTTCGGCAGTGACAATCAAGCCGAACGACTGCAACTCGGTGGTGGCATCCAGCTTGCTTTTGTCTCCATTCAAGATCACTTCGCCAACGTTGGTGGCACGGCCCTCGGGGGTAATGGCCCACATCACATAGGTCAGGTACTCGGGACCGAATTTGGTAGCCGGCTGGAGTTTCTCCATGCGCGCGTCGATCTTAGTGACGCCTTGCTTACTCTGGACAGTGGCCTCGCCGCGGGCTTCTACTAAGAGCGGCGTACCGCGGAAATCGATCTTCGTCGATCCGCTGCGGTGATTGTAGTTGATTGCTTTGGTGGTGCGCTCGACCACGGTGATGCGATAGATGGGCATCGCGCCAGCGGCCATCCTGGCCGCATTTTCGGTTGACTGCTGAAGCGGGTTCGGAGCTTGAGGCGACTGGGCCGCCACAAGGCCACTTACCATCAAAAACGCGCTGACGAACTTCATCGTTTTTCCTCTATTCTCTTTCCGTTCCACTGGCGCGCTCGCGCGCCGATTCCGTCGCAGGTGTTGGCGGGCGACTCCTTTGCCAGTGCACGATTGGCACCGTCGCCGACCGCCCGTCCAGGGCGGCGCCTCAACTGTGCATGCAAAGGGTGTTGCCAGGAGACTTCGGCGCCGCGCCGGATCGGCCGAGGCGGTTTTCGCCGGATCGAATGCAACTTCTGCGGCGGAAAGTGCAGGTTTTGCAGGCGCCGGCGCAGAGTCTTCAGTTACGCGGCACTAGCGAGAGACTCGCTGAGAAGTCCGCCATTCTCCCGCGCGTCCCGATCGGCAGCGTCCTGGCACTGGATACAACGCGGCGCCCATGGCACGGCCGCGAGGCGTTTTGGACTGATGGCCGATTCGCAATCCATGCAGGTCCCGAAGCTGCCATCGTGAATTCGCCGCAAGGCAGCTTTCAATTCACGCAGCATGGCGGAGTCGCGGTCCACGTTTCGGATCGCCAGATCGCGTTCCGACGCATACTGAATCTCATCCATTTGATCCGCGCTCTTCTCGATGGCGATGCCGTCCCGCCTTCGCAATACGCCCGTCAGTTCAGCCGCTTTTCGTTCGAGGATCTCCTGAAACCCGTTAACGTTGCTAGGTGTTCTCTTCATGCCATTCCCTCCACCCGTAGGAGCCGCCGGTGGTTCTTAGCACGGGATGGTCCATAGTGTTCGAAGATTAGGTCACCGAGCCGCGAGGCTCCGGATCCGGAAGTGTGTAATTGTGGTGGTTTGTGTCGTTGGCGTGGCTTTTCGTCACAAAACTGGGCGGGCGGCCAGGGCCGCGGTGGTGTCCGTACTCCAAACGCTCCAGGTTAAGGATGGCGGTGTCGAGCCGGTCGCGTTCTTCGCGCAATTGAGCCAGTACGTCCTTCAAATTCATGGCAATCTCCGTGCACCCCTTTGCCCTAAGCACGAGAGGGTCCAAAAGAAAGCCCCGATTCGCGAACTGAAGCCGTGGAGCTAACGTGGCGGGATTCGGCATGGCGGCCGTTAGTCGGCCGGAGGCACGGTGAAACAGAATGTCGCCCCAACCCCAGGGGTCGACTCGACCCACATGCGACCGCCATCCCACTCAATGGCCTTCTTGCAGAATGCGAGTCCAAGCCCACTCCCGGGGTGTTCTTTGCCGTGCAGGCGCTTAAAGACTCCAAAAATACGGCTCTTAAATGCGGGGTCTATACCTGGACCATTGTCTTGGACCGAAAACACCCATTCCGCTTCCACCCGTCTGGAAGAGATATGAACGCGCGGAGGAGGTGTGCCACAGTATTCGATCGCGTTTCTCATCAGATGGTGCAGGACTTTGGCCAGTATGTCGAAGTCTCCCCACACCCATGGCAAAGGGTCATGGGTAACGATTGCGCTCCGTTCCGTGATCTGTTTGTCCGTCGAAAGGAGCGCATGGCGAAGGACCGCTTCCATGTCCGTTCGGGAGGGCTGCCGGTCGCCGGCGCCAGTGGCCCAGTAGTCCACCATGTCGCCGAGCAGCGACTGCATTCTTGCCGCGCCCTCTTGGATGCGCTCCAGGCATACGCCGGTATCGGAATCGAGGCGGCCGGCATAGGTCTCGCTCATCAGTTGACTGAACGAAGCTACGTCCCGGAGAGACTCGCGCAGGTTGTGGGCCGCCATGGAGACAAACTCTTCAAATTCCGCGTTTGTCCCGTCCAACTGCCTCTGGACACCGAGACATCGGCCGGTTTCCGCATCGAGCGCATGGCGTAAGCGCTCGATTTCGCCTTCCGGGCGGTTTTGTTCAGAGTTGCCCATCTTCAGTCAGTGTGCCGGGGTCCGGATTCGCGGGGAGGGAAGATCGTGAACTTGAACGTGGCGCCCTTACCCGCCTCCGATTCCACCCAGATTCGTCCACCCTTGCGCTCCACAATCTTCTTACAAAGCGCCAGACCGATGCCCGTACCGGCAATTTCGTTTCCATGCAGACGTTTGAACATGCCGAAGACGCGGCTGGCGTTTTGCGGATCGATACCGATTCCGTTGTCCCGTACCGAAAACAACCATCCTTGCCCATCTTTTTTCACCGAGACATGGATTCTCGGCGCCGACTCGCCTCTGTACTTGATCGAATTGGAAATGAGGTTCTGGAAAAGCTGCGTCAGCATGACCTCTTCGGCAACAACGGCCGGCAACGGATCGGAGGTTACGATGGCGCCGCTCTCCGCGATGGCTGCCTGAAGGTTCAACAGGGCTTTGGCGAGAACGGCGCCGGAATCGACCGAGGCGAAGCAGCTCTGTTCCCGCCCGGTGACTTCCCAATAGGCAAGCAGGGCTTTCAGCAGGGCCTCTATCCTCCGGGCGCCCTCCACGGAATAGGAAATGTATGTGTCCGCCTCCGCGCCCAACTTACCGCGATACTCCTGCCCCAGCAGCTCGGTGAAGTTCACTACCATGCGCAGAGGTTCCTGCAGGTCGTGCGTGAGCGCATAGGCAAAATTCTGGAGTTCGGCGTTGGTTGTGCGGAGCGCTTCCTCAGCCTGCTTGCGGTCGGTCGCGTCCTCGATCGCCAGAAGGATCGTCCGCGCCTGCGCGTTGGGATTGAAGATCTCGCTGGCGTTGAGCAGCATCACTTTCCGTCCAACGTGTTCAAAGACGTGTGTCACCTCAAAATCCCGGAACATGGAGTGGGTGGGAAGAATGTTCTCCAGCAGCTCGCGCAGCTTGGGGATGTTCCATTGTCCGTTCCCGAGGTCGTAGATAAGACGCCCCTCGGTCTCATCCGGCGCTGCCTGGAAGGTTTCGTAGAACGTCTTATTTGCTTTTACGACCCGGAGGTTCTGGCTCAGGATCACAAGAGGCTCGCGCACCGTTTCTACAATAGCTTCGGCGAAGTCAAGACCGCGTTTTGCAGCATCGATATCGATCAACATCAAAACCGCGCCATCGACTTTGCGGTCCGGTCCCAGAGACGGGAGGACGCGCAGCGAATACCAGCGGCCGTGCGAGTCGCGGATAGCACGGGGGTTCCGGTTGCCGCTCTCCATCGCATCCAAAAGCAACCGTCGCAGGTCGGGCAGTTCCATCTGAGGCTGAAGATCGGTGATGGACCGTCCAACATCGGAGGCGATCAGATTCAGCATCGGCTCAATGGCGCGGGTAAAGCGGCGGATGCGCAGATCCCGCCCGACCATGACAAGGGGTATGCTGATGCTCTCGAGAAGATTGGTAAGATCGCGGTTGACCTTGCTGAACTCCACGTTGCTGATCTTCAGCTCTTCGTTCAGCGTGTTCAGTTCTTCGTTGGCCGATTCCAGCTCTTCTTGCGCGGTTTCCAGTTCCTCGTTGCCCGCCTGCGCCTCTTCATTCGCCGCCCGAAGCTCTTCCAGGGTGGTTGCATTATCCTCGACGATCGATTGCAGATACTCCTTGGTTGCGGCGAGCTCGCGCCGGAGCCGGGCGCCTCCACCGTTATCCCCGACGGCGGGCTTGTGCGTCAGCCTGGCGCCACCTTTCGGCTCCGCGTTCTCGAACAGGACCAGGAAATAGCTCTCCTTGGACGAAGGCGAACCCCTTAATGGGGTTACCTTGACCAGGACGTCTCTTAACCGGCCACTGTCTTCCATCACAAAGCCGGCTTCTTGGGCTACCTCGTTCCTTTGTCTGGCGGTTCGGATCGCCTTGGTCAGGCCCGCAACCAGTCCTTCGCGCGCCAGTTTCAAAAGGTTATGGGTCGGCTCGCCGGGCGCGATCTCGAGATACGGAGCGGTGTGGCCCCGGACCTGGACGATATTCATAGCATTGTCGACGATGGCGCCCGGCGGGGCATGTTCGGCCAGCATCAACCGGTCGGCTTCTCTCTGTACGTCCAGCCCGGCACGGCCTTCGGCGATTTTGTCCCGCAGATCCCCCCGGCCCTCGTCCCGGCGTTCTTCGCTTAGGGGCGGCGCCGGCGTGCTCGCGGCCGGCCGTATGCAATAGATCTTATAGGTCTTGCTCACTTGATGAAACGACTCGGTAAGCGTGCCGATGCTTTCCGACGGACCGAGCACCAGGAAGCCTGATGGTTTGAGGGCGTAGTGCAGGGTCGACCACACCTTGCGCTGCAATACGGCGCCAAGGTAGATCAGCACATTGCAGCAACTGATGAGGTCGAGCCTGGAGAAAGGCGGATCCTGCGCCAGGTTATGCCTGGCAAAAACGCATACGTCACGGATGATTTTAGCGATCTGGTAGCCGCGTTCCGACGGGGTGAAGAACCGCGCCAATTGCCGCGGCGAGACATGCGCCAAGGTGGCGCCGGTGTATATGGCGGCGCGGGCTTTTTCGATTGCCGCTTCGCTGATATCGGTGGCGAAGATCTCCAATGGAACGTTTACGTTCGCATCGTCCAGGAATTCCATCAAGCAAATGGCGATGGAATAAGCCTCCTCACCGGTGGCGCAACCGGGCACCCAAATCCGGATCGGATCCTCAGGCCCTCGATTCTGAACCAGGGCGGGGAACACTTTCTTCTTCAGTTCCTCGAAGATTCCCGGTTCGCGAAAGAATTGGGTGACGGTTATAAAACAGGTCTCGCATAAGGCGTTTGCTTCCTCGCGATTGCGCTCGAGGTCCCGGCTGTAGTCGTCCAGGGTTTCGAATCCGCGGAGGGCCATGCGGCGCTTGATGCGCCGCGTGAGGGTACTGTGCTTGTAGTGGGTGAAGTCCACTCCCGTGGCGCTCCGCACCAGGCGGAGTATCTTGGCCAGTTTGGGATCCCCTGGCGGCTCAATCGGCTCGCCAGGCTCGACAGGGACATGGGAACTGTGAGCGATGGCCACCAACTGCCGCGCGATTCCGGCCGGCGGCAGGACAAAATCCACCACGCCTCTGGCGATGGCGCTTTTCGGCATGCCGTCATACTTTGCGGTTTGCATTTCCTGAGCGAAGGTGATGCCACCGGCCGCCTTGATCGCCTGGAGACCCAACGTCCCATCCGATGCGGTCCCCGATAGAATGACGCCGAGGGCCTTGCTGCGGCGGTCTGCCGCCAGGGCGCGCAGAAACGAGTCGACCGGCATATTGCAGCCGCTCCCCGGGCGGGGCAGGGTATGAAGGACTCCATCGGAGATGCCCAAATTGCACCGCGGCGGAATCACGTAAACATGATTGGCCTCAGCGCGAGTTTCGCCTTTCACTTCAGAGACTGGCATTTTGCTAGCTCTGGAAAGCAACTCCGTCAGATGGCTGTCGTGGTTCGGATCGAGGTGCTGAATCAGCACGAATGCCATGCCGGTATCGTCCGGCAGATGGCTGAGCAACTCCGTGAATGCCTCCAGTCCGCCGGCGGAGGCGCCTACGCCAACAATGATAGGGGAATTGGCTTCGGCGGCGGAAACGGGTCTCGCGGCTGTTGGGGAGGTTTTCACCGCCGGGGTGGTCCGTCGCTTTAAACGGGGCGAGTCAGGCACACGTGGAGACCGCGCGATCTTGCCTGGGGGACGACGACCGGTCTTCTTTGTCACACGCGTCCTTTAACCTTTCTCGCTGCAACGCCGGGCGTCATCATCTAGCACGCGCCGTGCCATTCTTGCGATCTGATTTCATTTACGGCGGCGCCACGGTTGCAGGCTAAAGCGGCTGCCTCACTGGGCGGGGGGAGTTTCGAGGCTTCTCGGGGCCACGCCGGCTCGAAAGCCAACGCAGCAGGCCCGCGCCATTCGTTCCCCGTTCCCCAGAATACAACGGAGGCTGGAGGCAGGTTTCGGTAAGCTGCTTATTTTCAATAAAAAATAGTCGCGATACGCTGTGAACGGGTAACCGGCTTTTGGGCCGGGATTGGTAACTTGTTCATTACACTTGGATTGGCTCGCCGCAGCCGGATTCGGGACCTGCCAGCACGTCCTTGAGGATTCTGCCGATTTCCATGAATTGATTCAGACCGGTAGGCTTGGTGATGAATTGGGAAACTCCGAGGTTCTTGAGCCGGGCCTCGTCTCGCCGGGACTGGGAAGAACTCCACACACACACGGGAACGCCACGGAGATGTCCGGCGCTTTGGATCTCGCGCAAGATGTCTTCGCCGGTGTACTTGGACAGGTTCAAGTCCAGCAGGATCAGGTTTGGAACGGCCGCATCCGCATAGGCCCCCTGGCGGCGAATAAAGGCGAGGGCTTCACCGCCGTCCAGCAAGTGAATCAGTTCAAATCGGCGATCCTGCTGGTTCAGCGCCCGCTCGAGCAGGAAGACGTCCGAGCCGTTGTCTTCGATGACAAGGATTCGGGCAGCGCCAATAACCGAAGCGTGTTTCAAGCTCACCCCCAGCAACCCATGGTAGCCAGCCGTCTTCATCATTCCACATTTGCCAGTGGCGCCGTTTGCGGCGACACCTGGCGGGCCCTTACAATCCACCGTTTGGGCGCGGCTCCGATATAGAAAAAGGGATAACAAGTTACCAGCGTCAGCACGTTTTCAGATGAGGGGGCAAGCACCCCTACATCGTTCGGCTCCACAATCATAAGCGATTCGACTACGTACTTGAAGCTGCCGCCCGGTGTTGACAATTGAATTTCATCCCCGGTTTTCAAATCCTTCAGGGCGCGAAAGAATGTGTCCCGGTGCCCGGCCAGGCCCACGTTACCCGTTTCGCCCGGCAGCGCCGTGCCGGGAATATGTCCGACTCCGCGGCGGAGAGTGGTTCTGCCGATCCCTTCGGCCACGATCGCGGCCAGGCGGAGACGCGGGATCTCCATGCGGCCGACCAGACTGTCCATGGCGGCGGCAGGCGCGCCCTTCCGGGAAGTGTGGGACTCCGGTTGAGCCGTACCCTCGCTAGCGGCGCGCCGTTCACTCAGCAGGCGGTCGAGATCCATGGTCTCGCGCCTTTGGAAATTCCAGGCGTCGGCCAGAGCGAATCCGCAATAGCCCAGCAGCAAGACGGCGCAGGCGAAGAGCGCGCGCTGGGCCCACAACAGAGTCCGCCTAAGCGGCTCTTTGGCGACGATAATCCTCATTTGGCGCTCTTCTCATCAAGCGCCGGCGCGTCGCCAGCTATGTAGCCGGTGCGCGTGCGCACGGACAGGCGGTCGTGGCCCTTCCCCCTGGCAACGACCCGAATGGCGCGATAAGCGCCGTCACGCTTCCGGTTGATGGGAGCGTAGGCGATGGTGTATTGATGGCGAATGTCCCGGGCGATGCGTTCGCAGATCGCCACCACGTCGCTGAGCTGGCTGGGAAAGAAGGCTTCGCCACCAGTCGACTGTGCCAGGCGCTTGAGCACCCCCGGGTTGCGGTCCGGATCTTCCTGGTCGAACAGGCCGAGGGTGTAAATCACGGCGCTGGATTGCCCGGCCAGTTTCATGACGTCGGCCAGGGTGCGCGCGCTGGCGTTGTCACCGCCATCGCTGACGACGATCAGCACTTTCTTGTCCCGGCTGCCTGCCCGCAATTCTGTCAACGCCCTGGCGGTGGCGTCGTAAAGAGCCGTCTGACCGCCGGTGCGTGGGGTCGCGATCGCTCTCTCGAGTGCCGCCGGGCTATCCGTGAATTGGATCGCGGGGGGCAGGCCCAGCCACACGCGCTCGTTGAAGTTGACGACGAACATTTCGTCTTCCCGATTGCTGGATCGCACGAAAGTCCTGGCGGCGGCGGTCACCTCCGCAAGTTTCGGCCGCATGGTGGTGCTGTGGTCGACAACCAGTCCCACAGTGACCGGGATATCTTCGTTTCTGAAAAGCTTGATGAGCTGCGGCACGCCGCTCTCGTAGACCTCAAAGTCGCGCTGGTCCAGATCGGAGACAAAGCCACCTTGCCGGTCGGTCACGGTCACGTGTAACACCACCAAGTCCACGTCTACTGAGATTGAGAAAGATGCCGGGGCGCGACCTTGTCCCGTCCCGGAAGCCTGACCTCCGGCGGAGCCTGCCAGGCCAATCAGGAGAAGGGCGGGGAGAGAGACGGCTTTCACCACGCCACGCTCTCCCGCCCGCGCCTGCCCCAGACTTATAGCATTCATGTGCTTCTCCGCACGAGTTTGCCGGGTTCCCGCCAAAGGGACTCCCGGCCACATAGCTCACCGGCGGCCGCGGGCGCGCCGGAACCATGACGCGCCGAATCGCCGGTCAAGCCCCTTAGCGAACGCGTCTCCGCGCCAGCCGGAGGCTCCAGGCTGCGCCCAAAGCAAGCAATCCGAACAACGCCATCAGCGGCAGCGTGCTGGCCGTGGCTGGAAGCGTTTCGACCGGCGCCGGCGCGGGCGTTGTTGGCGCGGGCGTTGCGGCCACTGCCGGTGGCGGAGTGACCACTTCAGCAACTTGTACCTCTTGCCCGGTCGGCTTGACGGCCATGAGAGGCACAGTTTTCAGTTGCAGCACCAGAGGAGCGTACGCCGACTGGACCGGCTCGGCGACTTCGACCGGAATCTCGACCGTGGTGAAAAGGATTGGCGTGTTGGTCTCTTTGGCCAATACTACCGCTCTGGCTTTCGGATAAACGAATTCGTCGCCCCAGTTTTTGCCGGGATAGAACCACGCCCGGAGCGCTTCCGGCTCACCCGCGGGCCGCTCCCGGAAAGTAACTACGGTCTTGTCAGTTGTGATAAAGCGATAATCGGGGATGGCCAGGATGGTGGCGTAGCACTGCGTTTCATCGGCGTTGAAGATCTGGACGATATGGCGGTCGGATGACGAGTCCAGGAGCTTGAACACATAGGTGCCCGCAGGCAACACCCCCCAACCCTTGAGGTGGACTCCGGGAATCTCCACAGGCGCGCTGAAAGTCATTGTGGTCTTATTGTTCCAGTCGTCTGCCTTTGCGGCTGGTGAAAATACCACTCCCATCAGCGCGAGGCAAAACGCCGTTGTCGTTACTGTTCTCAGGACACTCATCTGCTTTTTCTCCTTCGTTCTCGAATGTGTGCTACCGGCTCTTCGCTCTGTCGGGCACCATGCCGCTAGACCTCGGCTGGCCGGCCGTGCACGATGTAAAGAAGAAGCACTCCAAGGTCCATAGACCCACTCCCACGCAAATCAGGGCGGCTGTTATTTGGTTTTAGAGCCGTGCTTGCCTGGACTTGAAGACCCGGCGCGGCGCCGGATCTTGCCGCCATCCCGCCAAGCTAGCCCTTATCAAGGTCGATGGCGACCCGCGCAGCTATTGCAGAACGAAATGCAGGAATTGCGCGACGGACGCCGCGTCCCAAAGAAAGGCCGCATCGGAGCAGCTCATAGACCAGCGAGAGCTACCGCCGATGCGGCTCGCCCGGGTTCGGGCCGGGATCCGGCGTCGGGCCGTCTGGAGTGCCCTGGTGGAAGTCCGCGTCCTATGGTTCCTTCGCCAGAAACGCCAGAAGGCTACCGCAATCATGATCCCCGGAGAGACCATCATGAAGGCAATCCACAAATAACCTCTGCCGCAACCAACAAGAGAAAGTCGAGCGAGCGGCAATAAATCGAACACCGGCTCCCGCAAGCACGGTGTTGCTACAGCTCACTCTTCTTCCGCCTTCCGGTTGCAGCAGAGGGCAGGCTTGAAAGTTTACTTCGCCAATTCAACTAACGCCTAGCAATCCAATCACCGCGGCGCACTCGCCGTTGAATGCCCTTCGGAAGCGGCGCCGGGCTGGACTTTATTCCCGCTCCGTTTCGCCGGTAAACCCAATCTTCCGGGCCTCCCGCCGGATGGCAGGGGAGAACTGCCCGGCAACCACGATGGTCAAGATTTGGCTCCACGGCACCAGAATGCTGAAGCGCTCGACGGCAGAATCCGGCTTTTGCTCGTTCGCGGCCAGTTCGATCCAGACTCCTCTCGCGTCGTCGGAATCGAGGACTGTGGCGAAAATGATGTGACTTTCGTCCACCCCGCGAATCTCGGTTTGGGGACTCTCCTGCTGACGAAGAAACATCTTGACGCCATGCAGGTTCGCCCACGTTCGTTTGACTACCACCGCAATGCAGGCATCTTTATCAAGTTGCATTTGACTGAGCTCTCCATCCCATCCAAGGCAAGGGCCAAGTGAAGGTGACTTGATTGTAGTGGACGAACTTGGCGAACGCCTCGCGGCGCACGGAGCCCCACGGCCTTTGTTACGAGCACGGAATCCGCGAGTCCGTTCCGGTTGCCAAGGCGCTTTGTCCCTGGGTTTGGCGTGGCAGTGTCCCCGATGCAGGCTGCTCCCAGCACACCGGTTGCCGGCGCCCGCACGTGCGGCACTCATAGTGGCCGTGCGCGGGCCACATCGGCGCCCGGTGCATCAATCTGCACCAAAAATCCGCGATTCGCGCCTGGTTCGGTTTCATCGGTTTCCATTCCTCATCCGAATGCCCGGTTCTAAAGGCGAGTGGCTGGACTGGGTTCGCGCTCGAAATGCTTCAGCGCACGCGACCATTCGTCGGTCTGCCTTTCAGCCTCCTCTTTCGCCACCCCGTACCGCTCCTGAATTCGTCCGACTAATTGATCTTTCTTGCCGGCGATCGTTTCCCAGTCATTGTCGGTGAGTTTCCCCCAGCGCTCGCGGCCGGAACCGGTGAACTGCTTCCATTTGCCTTCGATTTGAGCCCAATTCATGTTCTTCTCCTGCTCTTCCGGTTTCCCGGCATAACTCGCCTGTGGCACGTTTGCCGCCGTTTGAGTTCCAGAGGCTTATGGCGCGAGGTTGCGGCTAGCCGCCCATGCCGCCTCATGGCACGGCAGAATGTGCATTTTCAAAGGCAGATTCTGCAGAAACGGGCGCTGGCCTACCCTGCATCGCCGCATCGCTCCGGTCTCCCGCGCTTGGCCCACTCCGTGCACATGTCCAAGGTCGACACTTCCAAAAGGAGGAATGGTAAATGGCAAGGCACACATCGGTAATGGGAATCTATTCGGATCGCACAACTGTTTCGGATGCCATCAACGTCCTGCACAAGGCGGGGTACCGCACAACAGATATTTCGATCCTATCGTCTGACAATCAAGGCTCAAAGGATTTCGGGCACGAGAAACATACCAGGGCGCCGCGGGGCGCGGCGATCGGGGCGGCAGCGGGCGCGGCGATTGGCGCGGCATTAGCCTGGTTCGTTTCCATTCAAAGTTTCACCATCGGGGGTCTAGTGCCGCTCATCGCGGCTGGACCGGTAGTGGCTGCGGCGGCTGGAGCTGGCGCCGGCGGAGTTCTGGGTTGGATCGTGGGATTCATGGCGGGCTTGCGGCAGTCCGAATACGTCGCCAGGCGGTACGCGGGCAGAGTCAGGAGTGCAGGAATTCTCCTATCCGTCCACTGTGACAGCCCAGAGTGGTGTGACCGGGCGACCAAAACCTTGGAAGACACAGGCGCCCGTAACATCTCCTCCGCCGCGGAGGCCGCAGCCGACTACGGCACTACGGATAAACCTACGGAGAGGGCGCCGGTAGCAGCCACGAATGGTGGTGAATTGGCTGCCCGGCAAACAACCGAACACGTGAATCAAGAAACCAGGGGATAGGGGGTTACGGCAATGATTGCATACGTTGGACACATGGAGAAACAGACTCTGGAGAACACTTACTTTCGCCGGGTGCTCTTCACCGGAAAGCATACTCAGCTTGTGGTGATGTGCCTGGGACCGGGAGAAGAAATCGGTGACGAGGTGCACCGGAACGTCGACCAGTTCTTCCGCATCGAACAAGGCGAAGCCACATTTGTTTTTAACGAGGGGCAAGAGCACCGCGTGCAGAACGGAGATGTGGTGGTGGTTCCGGCAGGCACGTACCATAACGTAATCAACAGGTCGAAGACAGAGCCGTTAAAGTTGTATACGCTCTACTCACCGCCCAACCACCCGGAGGGGACGGTGCAGAAGACCAAGGCGGAAGCGGAGGAAGCGGAAGCCCTGGCACACAGGTAAACCGCGCTGGTCGTCCGCGTGCACACTCAATGGCGGTCTTAACGGAGGACCATCGCTATGCAATTGGTTCGAGCAACGAGCACCGCCGCCTTGTTTTTGCTTGTCGGGACGATTGTCCCGGCGTACGCGCGACTGGAGCGCGGACAGCAAGAGCACCAGCAACCGCAACAGCAGCACGCACGACCGGCTCAACAACCGGAGCAGCAGCGTGCCCAGCAGCCTCAGCAACAGCAGCACGCGCAACCGGCCCAACCGCAGCAGCAGCGCGCGCAGCAGCCTCGGCAACAACAGCCACAGCAGCAGCGCGCCCAACAGCCGCAACAGCAGCACGCGCAACCGGCCCAACCGCAGCAGCAGCGGGCCCAGCAGCCTCGTCAACAGCAACCACAGCAGCAGCAGCGCGCCCAACAGCCTCAACCACAGCAGCACGCGCAACCGGCCCAGCCGCAGCGGCAGCGGGCGCAACAGCCGCAGGCACAACGTCCCCAGCAGGCCCGGCAACAACAGCAACCGCAGCGCACACAGCAGCAGGCGGTGGCGTGGCAACAGCAGCGGGGATGGGCACAGCATGGCGCCTGGCAGGGGCACAGTACGTTTCAGCAGGATCGGGCGCAACACTGGAACAGCGATCATCGCACTTGGGCGCAGCGTGGAGGCTATGGCGGTTACTACATTCCCGCGGACCGCTTCAGCCTCTATTTCGGGAGTCAACACTATTTCCGGATGCCCAGCCCCACGATCTACATGGGGTATCCTCGTTTCTCGTACGGCGGCTTCTCGTTCATGCTGGTGGATCCCTGGCCGGAATACTGGGCCGAAAACTGGTATGCGACCGATGACGTTTACATCGCTTATGACGACGGCTATTACCTATACGACAGCAGGTATCCGGGCGTCGGACTGGCGATTACCGTCGCACTGTAGCTGACGAATGTTTGTACGCCAAACGGAACGGCATCGCACCGGCCGCGTCGGCTGGCTGCGCGCGGCGGTCTTGGGCGCGAACGACGGGATCCTGTCGACGGCGAGTCTGGTGCTCGGTGTCGCAGCCGCCCATGCGACTCACGGCAACGTAGTGGTCGCGGGGGTCGCCGGCCTGGTCGCCGGGGCGATGTCGATGGCGGCAGGTGAATACGTGTCGGTGCACTCACAGGCAGACACCGAACAGGCCGACCTCAAGCTGGAACGCACGGAACTGAAGACGGACGACGAGGGCGAACGCAAGGAACTGATGGAGATCTACGTCGCTCGCGGGCTCGATCGCACGCTCGCCATCGAGGTTGCCGAGCAACTGATGGCCCATGACGCTTTAGGCGCGCATGCCCGCGACGAGCTCGGCATCTCCGTGGCTTTCCGGGCGCGGCCGATTCAGGCTGCGTTGGCGTCGGCCGGCAGTTTCGTAGTCGGGGCGGCCCTGCCTCTCGCGGTTACAGCCTTAGCCCCGCAGGCGGGTCTGATCCCCGTTGTCGCCGGAACTTCACTGCTGTTCCTGGCGCTTCTGGGAGGGTTGGCTGCGCGCGCCGGGGGCGCGGGTGTGACGTTAGGCGCGATACGGGTCACGTTCTGGGGGGCCCTCGCGATGGCGCTGACCGCGGGCGTCGGCGCGCTGTTCGGAACCCTCACGACCGGGACCTCCTGAGGCTCGCATATATGCCCTCGGACAGGCCGGGCCGGGAGAATCTGCAGCAACTGCCGGTTCAGTGCGGATTCTGCACCTCGCGCCAGCCGGCTCCCCGGTTCGGCAGTGCACTGGTTGGCCGCAGTCCCGACGTAGTTCCACTCACCGTTTTGGAACCGCGCTTGCACTGATCCGCCCGAAGGAGAAATAAAGATGCTGTGGACAATCTGCATCATTCTGCTGGTCTTGTGGGCCTTGGGATTGGCGACTTCCTACACCGCCGGCGGGCTGATTCACATCCTGTTGGTGATTGCGCTGGTAGTAGTGGTAATCCGCCTGATTCAGGGACGCAGAGTTATTTAGTTAGCGGGACACTTTGCAGCGCGCCGGCGATTGGGCAGCGGATTGCTCCTTGAAGCTGCAGGAGAGAAAACAACATGCCCCTGATAAACATCGTCATCGCGCTGATCGTGGTCGGCGTCGCGTTGTGGCTAATCAATAACTTCATCCCCATGGCCAGCAGTATCAAGACGATCCTAAATGTCGTCGTGGTCGTTGCGGTTGCCATTTGGGTTTTGCAGGCGGTTGGAATGTGGGGACGCGTAACCAGCTATAGATTTACCCAATGAGCCTGCACATCGAACAGCGGGAAAGCGAAGGCATCGTCATTCTTGACCTGAAAGGTCCCCTTACTCTAGGTCACGGAGACTTGGAGCTCCGGGATAGGCTACCTTCGCTGCATCAAGCCGGCAAGGTGAATATCGTATTGAATCTAAAAGACGTCAGCGAAATCGACAGCACCGGACTGGGGACGCTGGTGTTTGGACTCGCCAGGCTGCGCAAGGCCGGCGGAAGGCTGGCGCTGGCGAACGTCAATCGGTCGCACATGGAGCTTTTCGTGCTGACCAAGCTGGCCATCGCTTTCGAGTTCTTCGACGAGGAGCAGGATGCGGTGAATAGCTTCTTTCCGGACCGGGCGCTGCAGCGCTTCGACGTCCTCAACTTCGTTGAAGACGCAGCCGCTCGGGATTCGGGTCACCGCGCCCCTGCCGATGCGGCTTGCTAGAATAGGGGGCGATGCCCCGATTGCCTGCGGTTTCGGGCCGGATCCTCATCGTCGACGACGATGAGCGTCAGCGTAGCGCCTTGGCTGCCATGCTTTCGGATTGTGACTTCGACACGCAGGTCGCGGGCGACGGGCAGGAAGCGCTGGAGCGGCTCGCTGCTTTCGACGCGGACGTCGTCGTTTCGGACCTGGTCATGCCGCGCATGGACGGCTTTGAACTGCTCCGGCACCTGAAGGAACGCGGCGACCTCACTCCGGCGATTGCGCTGACCGGCTTCGGCAGCATGGAAAAGGCGCTTTCCGCCGTTCATGACCTCAACGCGTTCTGGTTCCTGGAGAAGCCGGTGGAACCGCGCGCCTTCAAGATTCTTCTGGAGCGCGCGATTCGCCACAAGAGAAGTCTGCAGAAAGCCGACGAGCTCAAGCGCGATCTGAGCCTTCGCGGCGTGCTCGGGGATTTGGTGGGAACATCCCCGGCGATGCTGGAGATCTTTTCGCTCATCCGGCAGGTGGCGCCCACTTCAGCACCGGTATTGATCCGTGGAGAGAGTGGCACTGGCAAGGAGTTGGTGGCGCGGGAGATTCATCGGTGCAGCCCCCGCGGCGACCGGCCTTTCGTCGCCATCAACGCAGCCGCCTTACCCGAAACCCTGGTGGAGAGCGAGTTGTTCGGTCACGAGAAAGGCGCGTTTACAGGGGCAATGGAGCGTTCGGCGGGTTGCTTTGAGCAGGCTCACGGGGGCACTTTATTTCTCGACGAGATCGGGGAAATGCCTTCGTCTACGCAACCAAAGCTGCTGCGGGTTCTCGAGGATTTGCGCGTGCGGCGTCTGGGCGGTAAGCATGAAATCGCGGTAGACGCCCGGGTGCTTGCCGCGACCAGCCAGCAACTCGGAACGCATTTGCGCGAGGAGCTCTACTACCGGCTGAGCGTATTTCAAATTGTGGTTCCGCCGCTGCGGGAACATAAAGAGGATATTCCGCAGATTGCCGATGTCATGCTGGAGAACCTGAACAAGAAACACGGCACGCGGGTCACCGGCGTCGATGCGGATGTGATGGCATTGTTTCATCGATATGATTGGCCGGGGAACGTGCGGGAGCTGCGCAATATTCTGGAGCGGGCCGCCATCGTGGCCGGCAAGGGTTCGATCGGGCGGCTGGACCTTCCTTCGCCTGGGCTGGGTGTAAGTCCAGACCCCTATGCCCGGCAGCCTCACGGCGATCACAATCCTATGACGCTTCAGCCTGGCCAGCCGCTCATGAAACTCGAGGACGCTTACATCAAACTCACCCTCGAGCACGTGCACGGCAATCGCAAACTGGCGGCCGGGATGTTGGGGATCAGCCTGCGGACGCTTCAGAACCGGATCGCCGCGCTGCGCGAAGAAGCGGGTGCGACGACTCCCGGTTCATGATGGTTACGTGTTTTCGTGTGCTCTCCGGACGGAGTGCGTCGTTCTCCTCAAGGCCGATCCGGCTAGAAAGCCGATCGCGGCCGCAGCCACCAGAGAGCCTGTCAAATGGCGGCGGCCAAACCTCCGCAAGTCGGCGAATACACCTTTTAGATCATGATCTTCGACGTATGACGCGGTAGCATCCAGTCGATCCGCCGCGCCGGTAGCGAGGTTATCGATTGCATCGGAACCCCGTCGTCCTGTCGCGCGAACCGAGGAGGCAGCCGAATGGAGCGCATCCCCCGTCTCCTCCCGCGCCTCATCCAGTTTCTTGCCGGCGGACCGGCCCAACTCATCCATCGACTCTTTGGCCCCGGCGCCAAGCTCCGACGCCTTTTCCGTTAACGTTCTTAGGTTAGTCAAAATGTTCCTCCAGAGCCTGGGAATATTCTCTCCAGACATGCTCGGACGGGAAATGCAGGGCACGTTTTCCTCCATTGCGATCGAAAGTCGGGCCCGTAGAGCCGCCGGGCGCCGGCGTGGCCGCAAGCGTGCTGGCTCGCACCTCGCATACAACCCGCGGTTGGGCACGTACGCTCACGTCGAGTATCTGGGAGCCTAAGTTCGGGGACGTTGGGGCGAAGCAAATCCCGCACTTCCGGGTGCAGCTTCTGCACTCATCCAGGGGTACATTCCGCCTTGTCGCGCCGCCAGTATCACTTGGGCGCACTTGGTCCGTCTCGTGCTTGAGGAGTAGGCCAGCGTTCGACTCAGCGCCAGGAAACATATGCCCAAGGACGCCGACAGAACAGGCTCGGATTGCGGCGCCATTCCACCGATCTGGGGCGATTCCGCAAAGATATGGCCGCCCCGGAAGAGGTTGGCCTTTTCTCGTGCCTACCAGGACGAGAGTTGAACTCGGCGATTGCCGGCGGCCGATGGATAATCGGCGAGAGGAGACGTAATGCGCATTCACGTTGTTTGTTCGCTGTTGTTGGCGGTAGGAATACTATTCCTGTCGACCCCGTCTTTCGGGCAAGTCGGCGGATCCATCACGATCGCGCCCCCTGAGCTACCCGCCTACGAGCAGCCCATGTGCCCCGGCGACGGTTATATCTGGACGCCAGGCTATTGGGCTTGGGATGGTGAGTATTACTGGGTACCGGGCACATGGGTGATGGCTCCCGAGGTCGGGTACCTCTGGACTCCGGGCTATTGGGGTTGGGGCGGCAGCGGATTTTTTTTCAATGAAGGCTACTGGGGCATGTCGGTAGGTTTCTATGGTGGGATCGACTATGGCTTCGGATACTTCGGTAATGGTTATGAAGGCGGACGCTGGGAGAACGGGCATTTTTTCTACAACACGGCGGTGAATCGCGTGGACGCCAACGCCATCCATAACGTTTACAACACGAGAGGGAACGAGACGGTTAACCGCGTGAGCTACAACGGCGGCAACGGCGGGATCAACGCGCGCGCCACTTCCGAAGAAGAGGCTGCTGCCCGCGGCAAACGCATTGGGCCTGTATCCGCTCAGACTCAACATGCGTGGTCTGCCCACAATAACCCCCAGCAACGGCTTTCTGCGAACCACGGCGCGCCGCCAGTTACTGCGAGTGCTCGCCCCAACACCGCAGTCCATCCTAAGGACCTGCCGCCCGTCGAACGCCCCGCTGTTGCCAAGACGGGGAACGCGAAGCTGGACCAAAAATATCAGAAGCAGCAGGACAAGGCAGTCGCGAAGCAGAACCAGGATCGGCAGAAACTCCAGCAGACTCAGGACAAGGAACATCAGCAGTTGACGAAACAGAAGGCCGATCCGGGGAAAACGCAGCAGGCAGAGCAGCGGCACCAGCAACAGACACAGCAAATGCAGCAAGGGCACACGCAGCAGATGCAGCAGATGCAGCAGAGACAGTCATCTGGCGGCGGAGGAGCCCGTGGCGGCGGGCGCCGGTAATAGAAGTGTCGTTAAGGGGCGGCGGCGGATCTTCGTCTTATCGCTCTGGCGGGATTGGCTTCGATATCGACCGGCTAAAATGCCCTAAAATATGCCGCTCTGCGAGCGGGAAAGAGGGCTCTCCGATTGACAGAGATAAACAAGCAATCAGCCATTGGCCCTGACCGTCAACTTGCGGCTCCCGTACCGGCTCGCCGCCGGCATAGGACTGCGTGGGCCGTCATGTGGGTTCTGTTGCTGTTGGTCTTGGTGCTTGCCATCGTGCTGGTCTTACGACACCACGAGGCCGCCAAGAAAGCGGCCGCACTGGCGAGCCATCCCGCGCCGGGGATCACGGTTACCAGTGCGACAGCTCAAAAAGGCAACATCGGCATCTATCTTGACGCAATCGGCACGGTCACCCCGGTCTATACCGATTCGATTACCAGCCAGGTGAATGGCTTGGTGGTTGCGGTGCAATATACCGAGGGTCAGAGGGTAGCTAAGGGAGATCCGCTAATTGAGATCGATTCGCGTCCGTACCGCGCGACGCTTTTGCAGGCGCAAGGCGCGCTGGAGCGAGACCAGAATCTGCTCGCCCAGGCACAGATGGACCTGGAACGCTACCGGGCGGCGTGGGCGCGCAACGGCATTGCAAAGCAAGTCCTGGATGACCAGGGAAAGCTCGTGCTCCAGGACGAGGGTACGGTAAAGAACGACCAGGGAACGGTGCAATACGACCAGGTCCAGGTCGACTTCTGCCATATCACCGCTCCCATCGCCGGCCGCATGGGTTTACGGCTGCTGGATCCCGGCAACGTGGTGCAGGCCGCCGGAACCCTGACCCTCGCAGTCATTACGCAGTTGGAGCCCATCACCGTAATTTTCACCATACCGGAAGACAGTCTGGGCGAGGTTCAAGCTCGCCTGAGCAAGGGCGCCAGGCTCCCCGTGGATGCCTTCGATCGCACCGCGCAAAAGAAGATTGCAAGCGGGACGCTGTTGACGATTGACAACCAGATTGACACTACGACCGGGACTGTAAAAGGGCGAGCGCTCTTCGACAACACCAACGATGCCCTCTTCCCAAACCAGTTTGTAAACACCCGGCTACTGGTAAACACACTATTGGGGGTGACGCTGATTCCGGCCTCCGCCATTCAACAAAATGGCCAGGCATCGCTCGTGTATGTGATTCAAAACAATTTCGCGCACCTGCGGAGCATAAAGCCGGGGGTTACGGACGGCGGTTTCACGCAGGTTGACGGCATCGATCCCGGAGACGTTGTCGCCAACAGCAGCTTCGATAAGTTGCAGGACAGCGTTGCGGTGGTCGTTTCGAACCCGCCTGTCTCCGCCGGCGCCGCCGGGAGCAAAGCTCATTGAGCCCATCCCGTCCATTTATCTTGCGGCCGGTAGCCACCTCTTTGCTGATGGCTGCAATCCTCCTGGTCGGTCTTGTCGGCTATACACAACTGCCTGTCTCCGCGCTGCCGGAAGTCGATTATCCGACCATTCAAATACTCACATTTTATCCGGGAGCAAGCCCGGCTGTGATGGCGACGACTGTCACGGCGCCGCTGGAGCGCCAATTCGGCGAACTTCAGGGCTTGAGCCAGATGACGTCCACCAGCTCCGGAGGCACCTCCGTCATCGTGCTGCAGTTTAATCTCACCTTGGCCATCGATGTCGCCGAGGAAGAGGTGCAGTCCGGCATAAGCTCGGCGCAGAGTTTGTTGCCATCCATCCTGCCCGCGCCGCCGATCTACAGTAAGACGAATCCAGCCGACGCCCCCGTGCTCACCTTGGCCATCACCTCGAATTCCATGCCGCTTTCCCAGGTGGAAGACCTTGTGGACACGCGCTTCGCGCCCAAGATTTCGCAGCTCAATGGGGTGGGACTTGTAACCATCAGCGGCGGGCAAAAACCCGCCGTGCGCATTCAAGCCAATCCTACGGCTCTGTCATCCTACGGCATCAACCTGGAAGATCTTCGCGCGGCGCTGACAGGAGCAAGCGTGAACGCCGCAAAAGGGAACTTCGATGGGCCGCGCCAGGATTACCAGATCGACGCCAACGATCAACTGGTGACCAGCAGCGATTATGGGAAGGTTGTAGTCGCCTACCGCAACGGCGCGCCGGTGATGCTGACCGACGTAGCACATATTGTGAATGGCGTAGAGAACAACAATCAGGCGGCGTGGATGAATCAGACCCCCGCGGTAATCCTGAATGTGCAACGCCAGCCCGGGGCCAACACCATCAGCGTGGTCAAGAGCATTAAGGGCCTAATGCCGCAACTGGAGGCCAACCTGCCTACGGGCATTCTCGTGACCACGCTTACCGATCTTACAACCGCGATCGAAGCATCGGTTTCCGACGTTGAGTTCGAATTGCTATTGACGGTCGGGCTCGTCGTGCTGGTCATCTTCCTCTTCTTGCGCAGTCTCTACGCCACCATTATCCCGAGCGTGGCTGTGCCGCTGTCGTTGGTTGGCACCTTCGGGGCGATGTACCTGCTTGGTTACAGCCTGGACAACTTATCGATGATGGCGCTGACCATCTCCACCGGGTTTGTGGTGGACGATGCCATAGTGATGATCGAGAACATCTCGCGGTACATCGAAGCGGGCGACGCTCCCTTGGAAGCGGCGCTCAAGGGTGCGGAGCAAATCGGGTTCACCATTCTCTCGCTTTCCGTGTCACTGATCGCCGTACTGATTCCGCTGTTATTCATGGGTGACGTGGTGGGGCGCCTGTTTCGCGAGTTTGCCGTGACACTTGCCGTTACCATCGTCCTTTCGGCGGTGGTTTCCCTTACGCTCACGCCCATGATGAGCGCGCGCATCTTGCGGCGCCAGCCAAAAGAGCGGCAGGGGCGCGTCTATAGGGCCACGGAGCGCGCTTTCGACGGCATGATCGCGTTCTATGGCCGGACGCTTAAGTTCGTCCTTCGGTTCCAGACGATTACACTGTTGGTCGCGGTGGCGACCCTGGTGCTTACGGTTTTCCTTTACATCGTCATCCCTAAAGGATTTTTCCCGATACAGGACACGGGCGTCATCCAGGGCATATCGCAGGCGCCGCCGGCGATCGGTTCACGGGCCATGGCAGAGAAGCAGCAGGAGCTTACAAAGGCGGTTCTGAGTGACCCGGCGGTGGAAAGCGTCTCCTCGTTTATCGGCGCGGATGGAACCAATACAACGCTGAACAGCGGCAGGATGTCGATCAATTTAAAGCCGCTTGACCAGCGCAAGATCAGTGCGTCGGACCTGATCCGCAGGCTCAACTCCCGGGTGAACCAGGTTCAAGGAATCCAGTTGTTCATGGACCCCGTGCAGGATATTACCGTGGACGACCGGGTGAGCCGCACGCAGTACCAGTACACGCTGGAAGACCCCGATGCCAACGAGCTGAGTGACTGGACCAACCGTTTCGTCAACCGGCTGAAGCAGTTGCCGGAACTGGAAGACGTGGCCAGCGATCAACAATTGGGCGGGCTGGCGGTGTCTCTGGCGATCGACCGGGTTACCGCTTCGCGACTGGGCATCGCGCCTTCGACCATCGATAACACCCTCTATGACGCCTTCGGTCAGCGGCAGATCAGCACCATGTATACCCAGGTAAACCAGTATCATGTCGTTCTGGAGAGTCAGCCGGAGTTTCAGAAAGACCCCAACAAGCTGAACCAGATCTACATTCAGTCCAATGCGTCCGCGGGCGCAAGCGGCGCCGGCGCGTCTTCCTCGTTTGCGTCTTCGGGATCGTCCTCGGCGGGGTCCAATGCGCTGACGGCTTCCGCACGGTACACTCCGGCGGCAAATACCCTTGCTCCTCCCGCGAACGCGCTTTCGGCGAGCACCTCCACGGCGGCGTCCAGCAAGGGGGCTACCTCCGCGGGCGCTACCAGTTCGACCATGAGCAGCGCCGTCCCGCTGAGCGCTTTCGCGCATTTCGAAAAGACCACGGAGCCGCTCGCGATTACCCACCAGGGTCAGTTTCCGGCGATCACAGTGTCGTTCAATCTGGCGCCGAATGCCGCCCTGGGCAACGCCATCACGGCTGTCGGCAAAGCGCAGAAGGACATGCACATGCCTCCCAGCCTGCAGGCAGGTTTTCAAGGCACCGCGGCATCCTTCACGAATTCGCTGGCTGGCGTGCCGTTGCTCATTCTGGCCGCGCTGGTCACGGTGTACATCGTGCTTGGTGTTTTGTATGAGAGCTTCGTCCACCCGATAACGATTCTGTCCACGCTACCGTCGGCGAGCGTGGGCGCTTTCCTCGCATTGCTTCTCTTTCACCAGGATTTGAGCATGGTCGCGATCATCGGCATTGTGCTGCTGATCGGTATCGTGAAAAAGAACGGCATTATGATGGTCGACTTCGCGCTGGAGGGCGAGCGCAAGCACGGCAAGAACGCGACGGATGCAATTTACGAGGCCTGTCTGCTCCGCTTCCGCCCCATTATGATGACCACCATGGCAGCGCTGCTAGCTGGCCTGCCGCTGGCGCTGGGAACGGGTTTCGGCTCCGAGTTGCGCAAGCCGCTGGGCATCGCCATGGTAGGCGGACTGCTGCTAAGCCAGGTGCTCACGCTTTACACCACGCCCGTCATCTATGTCTTTTTCGACAATCTGGGGCGCCGGTTTGCGCACAAATCGAACCAGCCGGAAGCCGGAGGCGCGGAACTGGCAGGCCCCGCATGAACATCTCGGCGCCCTTCATTCACCGGCCGGTGGCTACGACGCTGCTTACGGTGGCGATTGCCCTTGCCGGGGCGGTTGCGTTTGAGGTGCTGCCGGTATCGCCGCTGCCGGAAGTCGATTTTCCGACTATTTCGGTCGGCGCAAGTTTGCCGGGCGCCAGCGCCGACATTATGGCGTCGTCCGTCGCCACTCCCCTGGAGCGGCAGCTCGGTCATGTCGCGGGTGTGACGGAGATGACCTCCGCCAGCACGCTCGGCAGCACATCGCTCACCATCCAGTTCGACCTCAGCCGCGACATCGATGGCGCGGCGCGCGATGTCGAGGCCGCCATCAATGCGGCGCGAACGTATCTGCCCGCCAACCTGCCCGCCAATCCGACGTATCGCAAGGTCAATCCCTCCGATGCGCCGATCATGATCCTCGGTCTTACATCGGACAAATACGGTCCCGCCACGCTGTATGACGAAGCTTCCACCGTCATCGAGCAGAAGCTGTCGCAGATCCAGGGCGTAGGGCAGGTCAGTGTCGGAGGCGGCGCGTTGCCGTCCGTGCGCGTGGACGCAAATCCCACACAATTGGCCAGCTACGGACTTACGCTTGCGAATTTGCAGTCGGTGCTGAGCCTGCAGAACGCCGATCTGGCCAAAGGCCAAATCTCGGATGGCATTGTCACCGCGGACATCCTTGCCAACGACCAGATCTCGAAGGCGGACGACTACAAGCCGCTCGTCGTCGGTTATCGCCACGGGGCGGCGATCCGCCTGTCCGACGTCGCCCAGGTAACGGACTCCGTGCAAAACGTCCGTGCCGCCGGCTATTTGAACGGCAAGCGCTCGATTTCGGTCATCATCTTCCGCCAGCCCGGCGCCAACATCATTAATACGGTCGACCGCATACGCGCGCAACTTCCGTTTATCCAGGCATCCATTCCGCTCGGCATCGATACCACCATTGTTCTCGATCGGACCACAACCATCCGCGCCTCCGTCAGCGACGTCGAGCGGACGCTGCTGATTTCCATCGGCCTTGTCATCGTGGTGGTTTTTGTCTTTCTGCGCAACGGCCGCGCCACGCTGGTTCCCGCTGTTGCGGTGCCGGTCTCGCTGATCGGCACGCTCGCCGTGATGTATCTGTTCGGATATAGCCTTGACAACCTCTCGCTGATGGCCCTGACCATTTCGACGGGATTTGTGGTGGACGATGCCATCGTGGTGATGGAAAACATCACGCGCCATCTGGAAAATGGCATGCAGCCCTTTGCCGCGGCGCTGAAGGGCGCGGAAGAAATCGGTTTCACCGTCTTCACCATCAGCATTTCGCTCATTGCCGTCTTTATTCCGCTTCTGTTGATGGGAGGAATCGTCGGCCGTCTCTTCCGCGAATTTGCCGTCACTCTCTCGACGGCCATTCTCGTGTCCATGATCATCTCACTGACCACCACGCCGATGATGTGCGCCTACCTGTTAAAGAATGAGCGCACCGAAAAACATGGCCGTATCTTCACGGCCAGCGAAAAGTTTTTCGACTGGGTGCTGTCGTTGTATCGCCGCAGCCTGCGTTGGGTGCTGGACCATCCGGCTTCCACCCTCGTCGTGCTCTTCCTCACCATTGCGCTCAATGGGGTGCTCACCGTCAAGATACCCAAGGGCTTTTTCCCGCAGGAGGACACGGGAGCGATCACTGGCGCGGTGCGAGGGCCGCAGGATTCATCCTTCCCGGCGATGAACGACTCCATTCAGCGGATTGCCGGCGTGATCGAGAACGATCCCGCCGTCGCGAATGTGATTGCGTTTACCGGCGGCAATGGGGCCACAAATACCGGCTCCCTCTATGTTGCGCTCAAGCCACTGGCGGCGCGCAAGAACGTCAGTGCCGCTCAGATCATCAACCGCCTGCGCCCGCAACTGAACCGTCTGCCGGTGGCTTCCGCCTTCCTCCAAGCCGTGCAGGATCTGCGCATCGGAGGCCGGTCCAGTAATGCGATGTACCAGTACACGCTCCAATCCGACAATATACAGGATCTTTCCAAGTGGGGACCGACCCTGCTGAGCGCGATCGAGCGCCTGCCGGGCCTGCAGGACGTGAGCTCAGACCAGCAGAATGGCGGCCTCGATGAGCTGATGACCTACGATCGGGTGACGGCGGCGAAGCTCGGACTTACGGTGCAGTCGCTGGACTCGGCGTTATACGGCGCGTTCGGCCAATCGGAAGTATCCATCATCTACACCCAGTTGAATCAGTATTACGTGGTGCTGGAAGTCGCTCCCCAGTATGGGCAAAGCCCGGAAGGACTGAAAGACATCTACCTTCCAGCGTCCAGCGGCGGCAGCATTCCGCTGCTCGCGGTGGCCAGGGGCCAATCCAACACAATACCGCTGGCCGTCAACCATACGGGCTTGTTCCCCTCGGTCACTGTGTCCTTTAACCTCGCGCCGAACTTGTCTTTGAGCGATGCCACATCGAGCATCAACCAGGCGCAAAAGCGGCTCGGCACGCCTTCCACGATTCAAGGGTTTTTCGCGGGCACGCTGCTGGCGTACCAGCAGTCCCTGAGCACCGAGCCCGTGCTGATTCTGACGGCGCTGCTGGCGGTGTACATCGTTCTCGGCATTTTGTATGAGAGCCTGGTCCATCCACTGACGATCATCTCCACTCTGCCCTCGGCGAGCGTAGGCGCCATGCTCGCACTGATGCTCTTTAAGGTGGATCTGAACGTCATTTCCATCATTGGCATCGTGCTGCTGATCGGGATCGTAAAAAAGAACGCCATCATGATGATCGATTTCGCTCTTCAGGCAGAGCGCCAGGAGGGAAAGAGCACAGCCGACGCGATTTTTGAAGCGTGCATGCTGCGCTTCCGTCCGATCCTGATGACCACGATGGCTGCGTTATTGGGTGCTCTGCCGTTGGCGCTCGGGACGGGTATGGGGTTTGAGCTCCGCCGGCCGCTCGGCATCACGATTGTGGGAGGACTAATCTTGAGTCAGTTGCTCACGTTTTATACAACGCCGGTCCTCTATCTGGCATTCGACCGGCTGCGGCTGCGGATGCTGGGAAAGCAGCACGACATGCTTGGCCATGGGGCCGGACCGGCCCCCAGCGCCGCGGTTTAAGTGGAGAGAACCTATGAACGCGAAGCCCCCCAGTCCGTCTGAAAAGCGCAGAACAGCCAATAGCCTGGTCTGTGCCGCGGCGATCTCGATCTCTCTACTGAGCGGGTGCAATGTTGGCCCCAGATATGCCGCGCCCACCGCTCCTACTCCGCCGGCTTTCAAGGAGGCGTCTCCCGCGGCGTACAGCGCCGCGCCGCCGGGCGCCTGGCAGGCCGCGCAACCGCAGGACGCGTCGCTCAAGGGAAAGTGGTGGGAGATGTTCAACGAGCCCGAACTCAACGCGCTCGAAGATCAGTTGAATATCGATAACCAGAACATCGCGCAATACTTCCAGAACTTCATGGCAGCCCGCGCGCAGGTGCGGGAGGCCCATGCAGGCTACTTCCCCACCGTGGCGGTGAACCCTGCGTACACCAGGACCGGAGCGGGCGGGGCGGCCGCGAGCGCCGAAACGGGAAATGGCGGGACGACGGGCGCCTCGACGACGAAGGGACGCACCACCTTCAGCGATTTTTCCCTGCCGTTCGACGTGTCGTGGGAGCCGGACCTATGGGGCCGCATCCGCAACACGGTCGGAGAATACCGCTATGCCGCCCAAGTGAGCGCCGCGGATCTCGAAAACGAGCGTCTGACGGAGCAGGCCGCTCTGGCGGAGTATTACTTCGAGCTCCGCGGGCAAGATGCACTTCAGGATCTGTATAACCGCACCGTCGAGGCCGATCGGCAGTCGCTCGACCTGACGCGCGCCCTGGTCGAAACTGGAATCGACAGCTCGGAGGCCGTGGCTCAGGCAGAGGTAACGCTCGAGAACGCGGAAGCGGCGGGAATCGGCATTGCCACAAACCGCGCCTTATACGAACATGCGATGGCAACGCTGATTGGCAAGCCCGCATCGAGCTTTTCGATGCCTGTGAAAAGCCTGACGACGCCGGTTCCCGCGATCCCTGTCGGTGTCCCTTCGCAACTGCTCCAACGGCGCCCGGATATCGCCGCGGCGGAACGAACCATGGCCGAGGCAAATGCAATCATCGGAGTCGAGAAGGCAGCGTACTACCCGAACGTAAGCCTGACGGGGAGCGGTGGGCTTCAGTCGTCTACCATCGCGAAGTTGTTTTCACTTCCGGCGCTGGCCTGGTCGCTCGGGGCTGCGGCTTCCGAGACAATCTTCGACGCCGGTCTGCGCAGAGCTACCGTGGCTCAGTACACCGCGGCCTATAATGCCGACGTCGCCGCTTACAGGCAGACCGTGCTGACGGCGTTTCAACAGGTGGAGGACTACATTGCGACGCTGCGGGTGACGTCGCAGCAGATCGCCAAGCAAGATGCGGCGGTGCAGGCGGCGCAAAGATACGTAGACATCGCCACAGCGCGGTACCAAACCGGTCTCGATCCCTACCTTGACGTGATCGCCGCGCAGAATACTCTATTGAGCGATCGGCAGACCCAGGTGACTCTGCGCGTGAGCGAGATGGCGGCGGCGGTTCAGTTGATCCGGGCCCTTGGAGGCGGCTGGGACGTGACCGAGCTTCCCACAGCTTCGCAGGTAAGTTCAAAAGAGGCCTCGCGTCAGGTAGCTAATACTCGATAGAGCCAATGCGCAGCGGATCCGGGCTGCCATCTACGGCAATTTTGACCGGCAGCCAGCCACAGCACTCCGAAGGTTACGCGCCGGTTCGCCTGGCGAAAGCTCACGGCCCGCAGGTCGTGCACTTGAGTGCAGATTTTGCCGGTGCTCACGTGGCCGCCTTACGGGCGTGTTACGTACTTGGACGCGGCCACACGCGTGCACTGGTAAACCTCGGAGTTGTCGGCGCTTTTGCCGGCGGCTGGCGGTTTCACCTGTTTGGCGCCCCATGGCGTAAGCGGACTCAACCTCTACGGTCTCTTCGTGGCGGTCATCGGCTGAGTAGTCTCGCCGGTTCTCTATCGCGCCCTCAGGCGGAGAAAAGCTTGGTAATGTAAGTGGGAATAAAGGAGATAGCTATGTCACTTCTGTTAGTCATCGTGGTCCTTGTGCTGCTATTTGGCGGCGGCGGTTATTACGGCCGTGGCCGGTGGTATTAAGGTCTGCACTCAGTTCTTGCGGAAACGGTCCGGTATCTCAGGCTCAGACCCGGAAGGGGTCAGCATTTGAAACCGGCGCGCGTTCGCCAAGGCCGAGGCTCGTCATGCTTGATTGGTCCTGGGTGACTTCACCTTCCGGCTCCATCACGGGGTTTGGCGCGGTGTGCCAAGGCATTCCCGCCATTACACGATGAACGTCGATGGACGTTTCGTGCGCCGGTGGTCCGCCCTGGCGATTGGCGGTCGAGCTTGGCTAGAGGGCGCGCGGGCGCGCGCGGTCTCAGCCGTACGGAGAATCCGTGACAGCCGCTTTGGGAGACTGCCCTGGCGGCGTGGCGCCGGCCGCGTTTTGGTTGGCACGGCAATCGTTGCGGCCACTTTGGTCGCGGGGGCAATCCGTTACATCTATTTCGATCGAAGCAATCTGCCCGACCTGGAGGCATTCAGCCGGTTTGAGTTTCCCACCATCGGCCACGTCTACGATGTCAACGGCCAGACGCTGGTTGAGATGGCCTCTGAATACCGTCAGATTACCAGGTATGAGGACATCCCGCCTATTGTGCGCGAGGCAATTCTCGCCGCCGAGGACAAGAACTTCTTCTCACATAGCGGCGTTGACTATTCCGGATTTGTCCGCGTAGTCTCGAAACTCAGGATCCGGCACCTGCTGGGGCGCCTTACGCATATGGGGCGGCGAGACTCGGTGGACAGCGCCGCGATCTTCCCGCAGGGCGGATCGACCATCACGCAACAGCTCGTACGCGGCTATTTTCTCAAAGACATGACGGCTCAAGAAAACAGCGATCAGCTCCGGCACAGCCAAATTTTGGCCCGCACGCTGTCGTCCCTGGTTGGCGCGCGAACGGTCAACATGCTGGCGCGGAAGCTGGAGGAGATCCGGCTCTCGCTGTGGGTGGAAAAAGAGATGGAAGCGCGTTTTGGCTCGAAACGCCGCGCCAAGGAAGAAATTCTGGCCCGATACGCGAGCTTGATTTACATGGGGAACGGCCAATACGGTTTTGCGCGGGGAGCGGAATACTATTTTGGCCGGCCGCTCGCGACCTTCACGGCGGATGACGCCGACAAGGCGGCGCTTCTGGCCGGCGCCCTTAAGTCGGCTCGTTACTACGCGCCCAATGCAAGCCAAACGCAGCGAGTCTTGCAACGCAGAAATCAAATCCTGGCGCATATGGCGGCGAGCGACTTCATTTCCGGGGATCGTGCCAGGATAGCCAGCCGGCGGCCGATTGAGACGGTCGCGCTGCACAAGGACAAGACGGTGGGAGCGTCCGCGGTGGTTGGAAATATTCTGGAAGAGCTCAAGGGCCGCCACATCGATCTCAACGAAAAGGACCTGTGGCAGGGACATGTCCAGGTTTACTCGACGGTGAACGTCCGGGTGCAGGAGCTTTCGAACCAGGCATTGGAGCACGGGCTCTTGGTCTATGAGAAGCGGCACCCCAGCGCCAGCGGCCTGATCCAGGGCTCGGTGGTGGTGCTGAGGAACCGCGATGCGAGTATCCTCGCCGAGACGGGCGGCCGCGAGTTTTACAAAGGCCACTCAACCGCATACAGTGACTTCAACCGGGTAACGAAGTCATTGCGGCAACCCGGTTCGACTATGAAGCCGATTGTCTATCTCGCGGCTTTTCGGGGCGGCTCATTCAATCTCGACACCGCGGTGCCCGACGAACCCATCAGCGTTGACAACGGCTTAGGGCGCGATGCGAAATGGATTTCAAACTACGATGGTCAATTCGAGGGCATGATCCCCCTCCGAATCGCGCTGGCGGAGTCCAGAAACGCCGTGGCGATCTGGATCACGGAGCAGATCGGCATTGCCCGCATCCTGGAAACGGCCCGCGATCTTGGGATCGAGACGCCGTTGCGCCCTTACGCCACAACAGCCTTGGGGGCGTCCGAGGTGAACTTGCTGGAGCTTGCGAATGCGTACCGCACGATCGCGTCGGGCGCTCTCAGCCGGCCTCACGTGATCCGGAAGGTCGTCGTGGATTCCGGCGAGGTGATAACCGACAGCCAAGACGAGCCGGCTCCGGTCAATGTCGCGAGGGATGCCCTCCTGCTCATTCAGGAAGGTCTGCGCAGCGACGTACGAATACCTACCGGCACAGCTCACTCCCTGGACTCGCCCCCTTTCCCGTTCGCGGTGATGGGGAAGACGGGCACGACAAACGAGTTCAGAGACGGACTTTTTGTGGGGTCTACTTACGGCCCTGAAGGAATCACCGTGGCCGTCCGTATCGGCTTTGACGACGATCGTTCCCTAGGAGCGGGCGAGACCGGCGCCGTAGTTGCGCTCCCGGTGTTCAGAGAAATCGTGCTCAGCGCGTATGGCGAGAAATTGGTAGGGAGCGCGCCGCGGTTTCCGGCTGAGATGGAACAGAGGATCGACGTTTACCTGAGAGGCGACCCTGTGGCGACAACCGCGGGGCCTTCTCGCACCATCTCCCGGTAGCGGCCAGGCGAGCAGCTCATCGAGGACACGCTCGACGACACAATCCGGCAGCAACGCAGGCGATATGATCGGATGCAGTGTCCGGACTCAGGAGTGTGCGTTTTCTATCATCCCGCCCTCTCCCGGGCCAAAGCAGCATGTTGGCCAAACGCGTGCTAAGGGATTTAGCTACGGGTTCGATTCGTTGCCGCTGTCCGGGCGAGAGCGCCGGCAGTGAAGTGGGCCGTGACGACGGCGCAGCTCCTCCCGAAGAGAACAGTGCTTCCCATGTCTCTTGATGAGTTAAGATCGGGCCCTCGGCCGCGGGCGGCGGTTGTCGTCGCCCATCCGGACGACGAGACCCTCTGGTGTGGCGGCTACATACTGACCCATCCCGAGTTTCTTTGGCGCATCTTGACCTTATGCAGAGCGGCGGATCCGGACCGCGCGCCAAGGTTCCGCCAGGTGTTGCGGCGGCTGGGGGCGGAGGGTGAGATGGCGGATCTCGACGATGGACCGGACCAGGCGCCGCTGCCGGCCGGACAGGTTCAAGAAACCACCGCGAGGCTACTGGCTGGAACCGGCTACAGCCTGATTTTGACCCACGGCCCGAAGGGCGAGTACACGCGGCATCGCCGGCATTCGGAGTGCTGCCAGGCCGTGGTTGCGCTTTGGCGGTCCGGTGACATCGACACGAATCGATTGTGGCTGTTTGCTTACGAAGACGGGGGCCGGGCGTACTTCCCCCGGGTTCGCAGCGATGCCGATCGGCGGGACATGCTGACAGAGGATGTCTGGCTTGAAAAGCGCCGGCTGATGACGGAACTGTACGGGTTTGGGGCCGACAGTTGGGAAGCACAGACCACTCCGAGAGAAGAAGGGTTCTGGTGCTTTGACTCGCCGCAAGCAGCAGCAAAGCGCGCCACACCCTGGGAGCCACAATCGTGAAAGTGCTTGTGCTGACCGAATACCCGCCATCGGCGGCCGGCCTAGCGACACAGGGCGAGCTATTCTGCAGGGGCCTCGGCGAGATCGGCGTGGATGTCCACCCGGTGCATTTCGAATCGCCCCAGGAGAAGGAATGGTATTACCGCTGGTTCCAGCCGGACGTGGTGGTTGGGATAGGTTTCTGGGGCCATGTCCCGCACCTGGTCCTACATCCGCAACAGTTCGGGATGAAGACCGTGCCATGGCTCTTGGCCGATGGCTATGTCGCGGCACACCACGAGGTGTTGAACGCTCTGCCGCTGATCCTGGTCACCTCCAACTGGGTGAAGGAGACGTATATCAGGGACGGCGTCAGGGGTGACAACATCGAGGTGCTGGCGGTGGGCTGCGACACGGACTGCTTCATGCCGCGCAGCCGCGATGACCTGAAGGTCCGATCGATCCGCGCGGCTTTGGGAGTGTCCGATGAGCAGATCATGATCCTGACCGCCGGCGGCGACGCGGCGTCCAAGGGCGCCCAGGAGGTCATGCGGGCACTGGCGCTGATCGATGCCGAGGCGCGCGACTGGAGATATGTCTGCAAGGTCTGGCCTCAGCCGCGCACGGTCCAGCAGAACCGGATCGACCTCCAACTGGCGGCGGACCTGGGCATCGACAAGAAGATCGTCTTCTCCACCAACGTGGTCTCGCACGATTTCATGGCGTACTTGTTGGCCGCTTGCGATATCTACGCGGCGCCGTCGCGGCTGGAAGGTTTCGGGATGATTCAGGTGGAAGCTAACGCTTGCGGAAAGCCGGTAATCGCGATTCGCGCAATGGCATTTCTCGACACGATGGTCCACGGCGAAACGGCATTCCTGGCGGACATCGCGGAGGAAAGGAAAATCGGGGAGGCGGTGTTCGGGGAAGGCCACGGAATAGACGATAGCCATCGCATCGTGTTTCCAAGCCCGCGGACGGCGGAGTACCGGGCCAGCGTGCCCGACATTGCCAAGTACCTGCTGACACTCATCGAAGACAGCGGCCTGCGGCGGAGGATGGGCGAAGCGGGCCGAAAACGCGTGGTCGAGTTGTTCGATTATCGCCAGGTAGCCAGACGGTTCTTGAAGATCGTGTCCGACCGATTGGGAATTCAGTAGAGATGAATCAAGGCGGCGAGCGCGAGTTCGCCATCGAGGTTGCCACATTTTATGGACGAGAAGTCGAGTGCCTCTATTGACCAGGCCAAGGAAGCGGCCCTCCGTGTTCTGCTGCACAACGCGCGGGGGCCGTTTCAAGGATTGCCCCGGACTGCCGGTTGGGGATACCCGGAACCCTACACGCGGGACCTGATGATTTCAGCCCTGGGATTTCTGGCCAACGGAGACGAGGAGCTTGCGGACGCGCTGCGGCGCACACTGGCGGCGCTGGCAACCAATCAGACTCCGCGCGGCCTCGTCCCGTCGCTCGCTCACGATCCTGCCGACCGCGGCGCCAGCGATACGACGCCGCTGTTCCTCTTTGGCCTGGCATTGTACAGGAAACGGGCCAACCAGCCGGAGTTTCTCAACGAGGCGGCGCAAAAAGCCCTGAAGTGGATGCAATACCAGAGCCCTGACGATATGGTGATGGTCTCGCAATTACCCACCAGCGACTGGCGTGACGAGCAGTGGGTCATAGGCTATGGGCTGTACGTGAATACGTTGGTTTACGCTTATCTGCTTCTTTACGGCGAGCATGAGTCCGCCGGCCGGTTGCGCGAGTTGATGAATCGTCTGGAGGTCCGTGGCGAGGCGAAGAATCCTCATGAGCACGAGGGTCTTGTCGTCCCATCCAAGCCTTATTACGCCCTCTACTCCTACAAACTCTTTAATAGCGACCGTTTCGACCTGCTGGGCAACAGCCTGGCAATCCTGACTGGGATTGCTTCGCCTCAACGGGCACGAGACCTGGTGGCCTGGGTTGAGAACGAATGCGACGCCCTGCGGGATCGTGGAGAACTGGCCGTGGAGTTGCCACCTTGTCTATTTCCGTATATCTTGCGCCACGATCCCGACTGGCGGCCGCGATACGAGCAATACAACCGGCCCGGCGAATATCACAACGGGGGCGTCTGGCCGTTTGTCTGCGGCTTCTACGTGGCGGCATGCGTCGCGGCGGGGCGGATGGGACTGGCGAAGCGGAAGCTCGCGGCGCTGACCGAACTGGTCAAACCGTGGCACGAGAACGAGGCGGACTGGGGTTTCAACGAGTGGATTCAGGCGCAGACCGGCAAGCCCACCGGGCGGGATTGGCAGACTTGGTCGGCCGCTATGTACCTTTACGCTGCCGAGTGCGTACGGCAAGGGCGCACGCTGTTCTTCGACGAGATCCGTGCCAGCAGCCCGAGCGCGGAAGGGTAGCGGAGGCCCTGGAGGCGTCTGCTGGACAAAGGCTTCCGTAGTCCACGGCCAACCCATATTTCTCAGGCGGCTCGCGGACGTGGCGCACGCACTCCTACGTCGCACTCCTGCGTGCCGTGTTGAGAGACTCCGAACTCCTGGATTGTAGGTTGAGCCATGTTTGGGTGACCCAGAGGTGGGACAGACCATCGTTTTTGGTTGTCTGTCAGGCCCTCGCCAGGCCAGCCGCTCGACAGACGACAAAAAACGATCGTCTGTCCACGTCTGTCCCACCAGATTTCCCGCGCCAATTCCCCGCGAGTTGGGTCAGGTCCTCAAATCCTGGTTGAGTCCCGCATGCCCGGTGTACACATTTTTTTGCCCAACATCAGCGATGATCATTTACCCTTTATATCGACCGAATATGTGGCTCCACGTGCGCTAATAGTCTCGTCACTTCCCGCATGCAATCTGAACGACGTAGTTCTATTGGTCATATAGTAAACATGATCCAGATCCAACTGCGGCGATTCATGTGGCTGCTGGGGGTACCCGTTCGCCGCGACCCATTGGTGGGGTATGGGCGCCCGCTTCCGTTGCGCGAGTCCAAACGAGCGCAGGTAAAGACCCGCGGTATTGCTCCACACCATGGCGCGGCCCAACTTATAAGCGCGATCGCTCATGGCGGTTCGGCGTGTTCGGTCGCGCAACAACCCACACACCTCGCGCGCAATCGCCCTCGCGTCCGCGAATGGCACCAGAACGCCACGCTGGTCACTCAGCAATTCGGCGGCATGCCAATACGGTGTCGAGATGACGGCTTTGCCCGCGCCAAACGCATAAGCCAGCGTTCCCGATGTACTCTGGGCTTCGTCCAGATAAGGGGTGATGTAAAGATCCGCCGCTCCAATGAACTCGGTCAGTTCCTCCAGGTCCACAAAGCGGTTGTGGAAGATGACGCTGCTCTCAACATGGTTTTTCCTCGCAATGGCCTCGAGGCCGAGGCGGTAGGTCTCGCCTCGCGAGCGCAATTCATTCGGGTGCGTGGCGCCTAACACGATGTAGACGACGTCCGGGAACTCCGCCACTACATCCGGAAGAGCATTCAGCACATGTTCAATCCCTTTGTTCGGCGAAAGCAGCCCGAACGTCAGCAATACCTTTTTTCCGGCTACGCCGAACCGGCCCTTGTAGTAATCCGGGTCGACGAAACGAACGTCGGGAATACCATGCGGGATGAGATCGATCTTGGCTGTGGGCACCCCGTACACCTCCTCCAAAATCGTTCGGCCCCTTTTCGCCATGACCACCAGGCGGGTTGAGTGCGCGACCAATTCCCGCATCACGCGATGCTGGTCGGCGTTCGGCTTGAGGAGAACGGTGTGGAGCGTGGTGACGACCGGCGCCGATAGTCCGCGCAACAGTTCCAATAAATAGCAGCCGGCCGGGCCACCGAAAATTCCGAATTCGTGCTGGAGCGAGACAACGTCCACGTTGGCGGAGTTCAGGAAGTCGGCCGCGCGCCGGTAAGACCGCGGATCCTGCTCGGCGATCTCGAAGCGAACTGCGTCCGGATACCGATAGCACCCATCCATGTCAGTGACCGGCACCGCGAAGCATGTTCCTGTTCGATGCCGCGCCGCCACAGCCCCAAGCAAGTCGGACGTAAATGTTGCGATGCCGCACTTACGCGGCAAGTAGTCGCCGAGAAACGCGATGGTTCGAATACTGGACTCCATTTTCCCGTCCTTCTCCCGCTCTTTGATGCCGCACAGCGGGCGGTTTTCTCTAACGGTGCTCGTACGACGGATTGTCGACATAGGACTCATCTCATTCGACACCCGAGATTACTGGAACGCCTTGATCAAAGCCTCAAACTGCGCATGAATCGATTGGGCGTGCGGCGTTACCGGCGGGATCTTGCGGTCGATCCCTAGGAGTTCGTAGACGGCTATCTGGGCCGCTCGCACCGAGTATTCCACCGTAAATACGACGTCGTCCACAATCTCAACGAACTGGCTGATAAACGCGAAATTCTTTGACCCGCGGGGCACCGGGAGCGGCCGGTCCGTGCGCATGCGGGGCATAAACATACTGGTGATATAAGGCATTCTGCAAGGAATGCAGTTGGCCGACACAACCGTCTCCAAGTCGAATCGCCGAGGATCCGAATATTTCCGCCAGGCAGGCCGCCGTCGCGGATCATGAAGGCAGCGACGGCCAGGGATCCGATGCCGCCACCCACGAGATAGGCGTTTGATTTCGGGCTCATATCGTCCAGCCGGTACAACGAGTCAGAAGATATTTTCGAATCACGCTCGTTGCTACTCCAGGACTACTTGGCGCCAGGATTTGTCGGGATTGAACCGCGTCATCTGGCGGGCTTCGACGGCCGTTCTAGTGCCCAGATCTTTTTCGTAAACCACTCCGTCGTGATTGATGATGAAAGTCCGGATTCCGGACACGCCATACTCCGCGGGCCAGGCGACCAGGGCAAAACCGCCAATCATCTTGCCGTTCACCACATAGTCGAAGGCGCCCCCGGCAGCGTCCGGCCCCTGAGATTTCAACACTCGGAAATAGTATCCGTGGTAAGGTTCGGGCTTCTTGCCCCCCGTAGACAGATTCGCGGCCGCGGCCTCGGCGAATCCGGGCGAAACCAGACTATCGGGAACGCCAGGCGAATACAGCCCATCCTGCTTGCCCGGTGTGGCGGCGATCCGTTGCGCATATTTTAGGACACCATCTCCGTCGCGCGCCCCAGCGGCGTATTCCAGTTGCGCCTCTGCGTAGCCCCGGCAAACCTCCATTGCGTTCAGTTCGTTCGTCCCAATCCTGCGAGCGAGAATCTCGAGCCTCCCGCTGGCCGAATCCAGTCGCCATCGTCCGTCTCTGCGAATCACGGGAACCGGAAACGGCCATTCCTGTTCCCCCACCGTGAAGGTCGCCCTGTCAGGCGTCAAGGGGTCTGTATCGATCTGGAGCTTTTCGTGGGCCGAGCGCGCAAACTCGGCGCGAAGATCCGAGTCTTGTGCGGGATCGCCCGATTCGACAATGTCCTTGCCCTCCGGTCCGAAAAGCTGGAGGAGAGCCGCCGTGTCATTGTGCGCGGCTGCATCGATGGTCGCCTGAACGGCCTCCTGCGGCGTCGCAAATGTCCGCTGGCCGTCCTTCGGGCCGGCTTCGAGTAGAGTTGCCCCAAGCACCAGACCGGCGGCCAGAAGCCGAGTGAGCCGGTGCAAACTGTCTTTCCGGTCAATAGAAGTAGTTTTCGTCATGATTCCCTCTCGCACCTAGTGATGCCCGCCGCCACCGTGGCCGCCTCCCCCACCACCGTGGCTGCCGCCCCCACCGCCACGCATGGCGCCTCCGCCGCTCCGGGCTGGCCCGAGACTGGAATATCCATGGTCGCTCTGCATCCGCGCGGCGCCGCCCTCCCGAACGCCGCCGAAAGCGCTACGGTTTTTGCTGGCTGCGCTCGCGGGAATCTGCCGGTTGCCCATTCGCGCGGCTCCGGATTGGGAGCCTGAGCCTCGAACCTGCGTCTGTTCGCCTGGTGCGCGCGATTGCAAACTCTGGCGCACGTTGCCTCGATAACGGTTGGCCAGGGCAGAATTTGAATACGGCACACCCTGCCGATGCGAGGCATCGTGTGACCATGCGCTTCTTCCACTTAGGCTACCGATACCCCCGGAATTAAAATTGTTCCGGTGGATGAAGTTGTTATTGACAATGATATTGTGGCCGCCCCAGCCGGGGTGCCAACCCCATCCGCCCCATCCACCCCATCCGCCGCCAAAATACAAACCCATCGGGATACCGATGCCAAATCCGAAGTAAGCGCCGGGGTAATACCAGCTTGCGTATGGATAGTACAGTGGAGGCCCCCAGATGAACGCGGGATCGTAGTATGGCAAGTACATCATTTGCGGATCGGCGGGCTGGATGGCGATGACGGGTTGCCCGGAGTCGTTCGTGGTGCTCACAGTTTGCTGGCTCGTCGAGGACAATTTGCCTGCCTGCTGCGCTTTAAGCCGCATTCGCTGGACGGCGTCCATCACGTCGCCTTGCTGGCTCAGAAACGCGTTTCCAAGATTTGTGGTCCACGTGATGTCTTGGTTCAGCCGTTTGACAAGGTCCGGAAAAACCACTAAGGCCTGTATGCTCGGATCCCAGTTTTGCTGCTGTGCCGCCTGGGTCAGGGCAGCGCCCGTGAAGCCCGGGTTTCTCTGGAGCCACTGCGAGGCTTGGACGAGTTCGAGCGGATAGGTAGACGCCACCAGGATCTGGCTTACCAGCGGATCCGGGTAGAGTGCTATCGGCGCCACCAAATCGTCGAGTTGACCGGGCGCCAGTGCCTGACCGGGAGGCGGGAGTTGCGGAGGCTGTTGGGCAGCCAGCAGTTCGCCCCCCGGTGCAAGCAGCAGCGCGGCACAGAAAACGACCCGCATGGGGAAGGATGATGAATAAGAGCGCTTCATAAATTTCGATCCTCTAGGGCGTGCGATCACTTGCGGAAACCTTCTCTGCGTGCGCGCAGTTCTTGCACGGCATCAAACCAGTCTTCCTCGGGCGATCCCTCCGGACAGCCTCTGGCTTGCCAAAGGGCATGCGCCAGCGCGGCGATGTCCTCGTGTCCAAAGTTCCCGATGCCGTGCTCGTTCACAGCGTCCCGGTGCGCCTCCTCGGTATGCTGGTGAGCCTGTTGGGAATGCTCAAGAGCCCGCCTGGAGAGCTCTTGCCCGGTTTGATGGTCTTGTTTCTCATGGGCTTCCGCCGCAGTGCGATGAGCGTGGGCGGCACTATCGTGCAGCTCAGCAGCGCGCTGATGATTTTCGTAATGTGACCCTTCGTTACGACGAGTTGACATTTAAAGACTTCCTATCTCGCCCGATTTGGCGTGGGCTTCCTTTGCCAGCTTATAAGCCTGATTCGAGTACTCCAGCGCTCGTTCCGAATGCCAGACTGCCACCGTGTAATCGCCTTTTTCGTTGTGTTCCGCGGCAGTACGATGGGCCTTTGCCGCAAGAGCGTGTTGCTCGGCGGCTTTCCGGTGTGCCTCGTGCATAGTTTTTTCCTTCGGAGATATCTTTCCGGAATGGTCGTGGATCGCCGTAATCTTGACCAACGGGCAATCCAATGGCCGATTTCTCAGGCGCCACGAAGCCTATGTTGGGCAGCCCTTCAGCGGGCGCTCTGGCCATTCCACCAGTTACGGTCCCGGTGCGGACTTTGCGCTCGCCACGGCAGATTCTGCACCTGCGCGCCAGCGGCACGACGGAGTTCTCCTCGAAAACGAAGACTGGTGGTGCGCGTGCACTGGTTGCTGTGCTGCGACTTCGACGGTATGGTGAACCCGCGAGGCCGCAAACGATTTAGACGTGGCCGCATCGTACGCCGCTGCCGTCGGATGTTTCGGCACCATCGGTGAGCGAGCGTGCGTGATGTGTGATTAGCGGTGGCGAAATGCAATCGACAACCCCGGGAGGGCGAAGATAATGTTAACGAACGCTACGCATTTGAAAGGTCTTACGATCCGAGCGACGGATGGCGAGATTGGAGCTGTAGATCAGTTCTATTTCGACGATGAGACATGGGCCATCCGCTATCTCATGGTAGACACTGGCGGCTGGCTTGCCGGCCGGCGGGTGCTGATCTCGCCATTCTCCGTAATCCACGCGGACTTGCGGGCCGGGCGGCTGGATGTGGCGCTGACGAAAAAGCAGGTTGAGCACAGTCCCGACATCGACACGCACCAGCCCGTTTCCCGGCAGCACGAAGTCGCATACCTGGGCTATTACGGCTATCCCTATTATTGGGGCGGTCCCTATCTGTGGGGGCCGGCGTTCTACCCGGCCGGCTTGGCTAATTCGCCAAGCGCCTCCGCGGAAGCGCTGGCGGACAAGATCCGCAGCGAGTCGGCGGATTCGCATCTGCGCAGTAGCGAGGCCGTCGCTGGTTATCGCATTGAGGCGGCTGATGGTGAAATCGGCCACCTGGACGGGTTTGTGGTGGACGATGAAGCTTGGGCGATCCGCTATATCGAGGTCGCAACCCGGAATTGGTGGCCGGGCAAGAAGGTGCTGGTTTCCCCGACGTGGATTGAACGGGTGAGTTGGACGGATTCCAAAGTCTACGTCGGCCTCTCCCGGGAAGCCATCCAGAACGCCCCGGAGTACGTCGAGTCCACACCGATCACTCGCGAGTATGAAAACCGGCTCTACTTCCACTACGGCCGGCCTCCATATTGGCTCCACGAAGACGAACGCAAAGCTGCGTATTCCCACGGCGGCGTTTAGCGGGCCTGGGCTTCCGGCGATTCCGGCAAACCGGAGGCCCATGATTCTTGCCGGCGCTGCTGCCCGGCATCCCATCGCTGCATACGATGCCGTTGAAAACGGTTAGCACTGGAAGGAAATCATGAGGACACATTCAACTATAATTGCCGGAGCCGTCTTGTCGACTCTGCTCTTCGCATTCTCCGCCATCGCGCGCGACCACAGCGCCCTGAACGGCGCCTGGACGCTGGCGCCCGCCCAAAGCGATTTTGCCGGCCAGCCCGTGGTTCAAACCGGCACCGTGACGATCAGCGATAAAGAGGGCGTCATCATCGTCTCTCGCAGCTTCGTGTATGAAGGCGCCACCGATACCTTCTTCTACCGCGACATCACCGACGCCGAGAACAACGCCACGATTCACACCGGCAAAGACATCAAGAGCAAGACCCGGTGGGACCACGGCGTCCTGAAAGTGACGACCACGCAATCCGGCGCGGTTACGCTGGAAAGCTACACCCTTGCCGCGGATGGCGCCATGACGGTCAAGGTCGTCAGGCCGGAGTCCAAGCCGATCACGCTCGTTTTCCACCGCAAATAAGGAAACAGCCGGGAGGCTGAAGCCAGCGGCCCTGTCACTCGATCTTCAGGAATTGCGCCAGGTTTTCCGCCGCCCCGCCCATGGCGCGTGCCAGGCTCAGTTTTGCCAGATTGTGGGCGAAGACACTGTCGATGTAGTCGAGTTCCGCTCCGGCCACCGATTCCTGCGCCTGCACGACTTCCACATTGTCGGTGACACCGGCATCGAAACGTTGCCGCGTCAGATCCAGCGTTTCTTTGGTTACCCGCACATTTTTCAAGGCCACTTCCACCTGGCTGCCGGCGGCTTCCAGGTCGAGATACGCGTTGCGGATGTCGCTTTCAATCTTGCCTCGAAGGTCCTCGATTTCCGCTTTTCGCTCGGTCAAGGCAGCATCGGCCTGTTCGATGTCGCCTTCCGTCCGGCCGCCCTGCCAGATGGGGATCCGGAGCGTTCCTACCACGGTGAAGGTGGCATTCGACTGGGTCGGCTTGTTTCCGATAGCGCCGTAGTCGGCGCTGACGGCGAGCGATGGGAGCCGTTCGGCGCGGGCCGCGGACCTCGATAGCCTCGCGGCCCGCGCCTGCGCTTCCGCCGCCTTCAGATCCGCGCGCTTCGCCAGTGCCTGTTTTAGCGCCTCTTCCAAGGTGATGGAGGGCGCAGCCGAAAACGGAATATTCTCCGCAAGCACGTAACGATCGCTAGCCGGCAGACCCACCAGCCGCGCGAGGTTGATTTTCTGCTTCGCCAGATCGTTCTGCACGGAAACCAGCCGCAGTTGTTGCGTCAACGCCTGCACCTGGCTCCGATTGACGTCGGTCTGCGCCAGCAGGCCAACACCGCGTTTTTGCGAAGCCTGGGAATACAGAACCGTGGCGGTTTCCAGTTGCGCGCGCACCGATTCCACCCTGGCTGTCGCCGCAATCGCTTGCAAATAAGCGCCCCCGACGGCGAATACAATGAGGTCCTTCGCATCCTCCGCCGAATACCGATTGGCGCGCACAATTTCTTTGCTGGAACGGTAGTTGTTGAGGGCCGTCATATCGGCCACGGTTTGCGTCAGCGTGGCGCGCAGATCGAAGTACGAGAACGGGCCGATCACGGAAGGAAGCGAGGCCCCGAGAGCCGGAATGCTTCCCAGCCCCTGCGCCTTCAGGGAGACCTTCTCGTCGAACTCATGCAAGGCGCCGTTCAGGTTCGGCAGCAGCGAACTGCGTGCAACGAGCTGCTGCCCGCGCGCCTGCCGCACCGCCTGCGCAATGCCCACCGCGCCCAGGTTGTATTCCAGAGCGCGTTTCACGGCTTCGCGCAGCGACAACCTTCCCGAGAACGGAAGAGGGGCCGCGCCGCCGGCGCTGCCGGCATACGGGCCCGACACCTGAAGCGTGGGATTAATGGTATTGACGCTGGTGGTGGTTCCCGGCACGGGCGATTCGGTAGCTGTCACGGAGCCGTTCTGCGCGGTCCGGCCCGACAGCGGGAGTTGGTTCGCCACCGCGCCGCCGGGCGCTCCGCCCGCCTGAGCGAACGCGCCCGCCGCAAACAGAAGAATGGCGGCCAGCGCGCGCATCCGATTGGTGCCGTCCACAGGTTTGGTCATGTCTTTTGTCCGCCTAACTGAGCTGTTTCCGGAAGCGCCACACGCTCAACGAAACCAGAACGAGCGTAAACGCGAGTAGCGCGAGGAAATTGGGCCATAGCGTGCCGAGTCCGCTCCCGCGCAGCATGCTGCCTCGCGCGATCACGCCGAAATGGTAAATCGGGTTCACATCCGTCAGCGGCCGCAACCACGCCGGCAGGGCCTGCGCGGGAGTGAGGGCGCCGGACAAGCTCGACAGCGGTGGATTCACGAAAAAGCTCGTCAGTTGCGCCTGTGCCGCTGTCTTGGTGAACGTGGCGATGAAGGTCCCAATGCCGATGCCGCAAAGAACGCACAAAGCGGCGCCCAGCATCACCAGCACGTAGCCTCCGCGAAACGGAACCTGAAACACCAGTTTCATCAGGCCGACGGCGCCCAGCACCATCAGGCAAAGAAGCAGGAAGAGGGGCGTAATCTTGGCGGCGACAATGGTGTAGGTTCCGGCCGGCGACATCATCAATTGCTCCAGCGTCCCCGCTTCGCGCTCTTTCACCATGGCCGCGGCGGAGACGATGGAAGCATTCAAAATGCACAACATTCCGAACACTCCGGTCACCACAAACCACGAGCTCACCAGTCCCGGGTTGTAGAGGTATGCGGGGTATAACACAACTTGACTGCGCGGCTGTGCGCTCGCCGCCGCAACCCGCCGAAAGTCCGCGTTCACGCCGGAGCTGCGCAGCCCGCTGTTGTAGGTGGCAAGCACGCTCTCCGCGTATGCCTGCGCGATCCTCGCTGTATTGGCGTCCATCGCATTCAGCAGAAACTGCACCGTCGCGGGCCGGCCACGCTGCAGGTCGCGGCCGAAATCGTACGGGACGACAACTCCGGCCTCGAGCTTGCCTCGGGCGATCGCGTCTCCGAGTTGGCCGGCGGAAAGATAGTTGCCGGCCAGGGCGAAACTCTCGCTCTCGGTCAGCGTCGCAACCAACTCCCGGCTTTCCGGCGTCCGGCTGTCGTCGACTACTCCCAGCCTCAGGTTCGCTACCGTCGGGTTCAGCACAAAGCCGAAGAACAGGATCATCAGAATGGGCGGCACAATCAGAGAAATGGTCATCCGGCGATCCCGGCGGATCTGGCTGAATTCTTTCCGGATCAACGCCATGAACCGGGTGTTCGCGATGCCTTGCATGAATTTGGGCATGTTTGTGACGTCCGAAGTAGCTATGCCTTGAGTTGCATCCGCCGCATGGTGAGCCATGCCAGCGTGTAGAAGACAGCGCCCGTGCCGCCGATAATCAGTATTTCGAGCCACGTCGCGGGCCAGCCCGCGCCTTGCAGAAATGCGTCGCGTACCACCGTGATGTAATGTTTGCCCCACACGAAATTGGAGACCCAACGGATTCCCGCGGGTATATTCGCGATCGGAAATAGCAGACCGGAAAGCAGAAACACCAGCAGATACCCGCCCAGCGCCACCACGGAGATCGCCGCTATCTGGTTCGGAATCGCCACCCCCACCATGATTCCGAACGCCGCGACGCAGAAGACATATAGTACCGTCGCCACCAGGAATGGGATGGGATTGCCGGCAAAACGCACGCCGAAATACGTGAACAGCACCGCAAGCAGCGGCACGCATTCGGCCACGCCGACCGCCATGAACGCCAAAGTGTTTCCGGCCAGGTATTCATGCGCCGAGATACTGGAAACGTAGACCTGCAGAATCGTGCCTCGCTGTCCTTCCTTGGCCATGGCGAGCGCCGCCAGCAAAGGAATAAACATCGACAGCGCCAGCACAAAAACGCCCGGGCCGAGGTATAGCTTATCCGACAATCCGGGGTTGAACCATAGCCGGATCGAGGCCTGGACCGGCTGGGGAATCGGCGCGTTGGCGGCGTTATAAGCCTGTACGATGCGACCCGCGTAGCCCGACATCAGCCTGGCCGTATTCGAGTCCGAGGCGTCCACCAGCAGTTGGACCGGCGTTTTGCTCCCCCGCACGACGTCGCGTCCGAAATGAACAGGGATGATGAGGACGGCGTAAGCGCCGTGCTGCAAGGCTAGCTCCGGCGCCTTCTCCACCGGCCACGCGACCACGTGGACAGTCACCGAAGCGCGAAAAGCATCAATCAGGTTGCGCGACGCCGACGAACCGTCCAGATCCTGCACCACAATCGGAAGGTCGCTCACCGTCAGCTTGAAAGACGTCCCGATGAGAAGCACGATCATTACCGGGAGAACCAGCGCCATGGCCAGCGACATCCGGTCCCGAACCAACTGGGTCAGCTCCTTGCGCATCTGTGCCGGAATTCGCCGCATGGTCGCGCCTTCAGTCTTCCGAGGCCACTCGGCCTTGTTGCCGCGCCTGCTCCACCACGCTGATGAACACGTCCTCCAGCGAGAACTGCCCTTCCCGCGCGCTGGCCACTCGAATTCCCTCCGCTTCGAGCTTCTTTGCGATCCGCCGCTGGCCCGCCTCGGCATCTTCGTCCGTTACGACGTGAAGCCGGTCGCCGAACAACGATACGCGCCAACCTGGCATGTCCTTCTTCAGCAGGTCGGCGGCGCGCTGCGGTTGATCGACAATGAATTCGAGCAGATGTCCCGGCTGTGCGCTCTTGATGCCGCTCGGGGTGCCTTCGGCCACCAGCTCGCCCGCCACCATGAAGCCGACGCGATTGCATTGCTCGGCTTCCTCCAGATAGTGGGTGGTCACCAGAATCGCCGCGCCCAGATCGGCCAATCGGTTGATTACCTGCCAGAAGGCGCGGCGCGCCAGCGGATCGACCCCCGAAGTTGGCTCGTCCAGAAACAGGACGCTCGGCTCATGCAGGATCGCGGCGCCCAGCGCCACGCGCTGCTTCCATCCGCCCGGCAGACTCCCGATCACGTGATCCTGTTTGCCCTCGAGACCGGAAAAGGACAGCACCCAGCGTTTTTTTTCTTCGCGCTCCTCGCCGTTGACCAGATAGACTCCGGCGGAAAAGTCCAGGTTCTCTTCGATCGAGAGATCGTCATAAAGGCTGAAGCTTTGCGACATGTAGCCGATTCGCTGGCGGACGGTTTGCGACCGCAGGCTGCCGCGTTCGCCGGCGAGCTGCATCTCGCCGCGGGTCGGATTCAGCAGACCGCACAGAATCTTGATGACCGTCGTCTTGCCGGCGCCGTTCGCGCCCAGAAGACCGAAAATCTCGCCATACTTGATCTCCAGGCTGAAACTCTTGACCGCCGTGAACGATCCGAATTGCATGTTCAGATTTTTCGCGCCGATCGCGACCTGGCCTCGCAGATCCTTGTGTTCATGCCGGCTGGGAAACGGCTCCGCGCGCACTTCCTCGCCTAACCGGCGCAGCGTCGCGACAAACGTGTTTTCGAGCGTCGGCTCATCGACGCGAAACTCGAACCCGCTCATCCCCGCCGGGCCCAGTTCCTTCTCCAGGAACTGTTTGGCGCGGTCCGGATCGGGCGTCAGAAGATCCAGACGATCGCCGAAGCGCTGCACATCGATGATTTCCCGGTCAGGCCCGCTGCTTCGCGAGAGAATCTGTTCCGCTTGCGCCAGGTTCGCCGTGCGCAGTTCCAGCCGTTGGGCGTGCAAACTCGCGCGCAGTTCGGCCGGCGTGCCCTCCTGATTGATTTGACCCTGGTAGAGCAGCGCCACGCGGTGACACCTTTCGGCTTCGTCCAGATACGGAGTGGCCACCAGAATCGTCAAACCGTCCGCCGACAGGTGCGTGAGCGTGTCCCAAAACTCGCGCCGCGACACCGGATCGACGCCGGTGGTGGGTTCATCCAGCACCAGAACGCGAGGCGCTGGAACCAGCGCGCACACCAGCGCCAGTTTCTGCTTCATGCCGCCGCTCAATTTCCCCGCCAGCCGGTCCGAAAACCGGTCCATATCGAACATCCGCAGATACTGCAGGCTTCGCTTTTCGATCTCGTCCGAAGGAACTCGGCGCAATTGCCCGATGTAGCGGATATTCTCGGCAACGCTCAGGTCCGGGTACAAACTGAAAGTCTGCGTCAGATAGCCGGTGCGCGATCGCGCCTCCCGCGCCGGCTGGCCGAAGACTTCGACCTTGCCCGACGTCGCTTCCCTCACGCCGGCCAACACCTGGAACGTCGAGGTTTTGCCTGCGCCGTCCGGTCCGATCAATCCGAAAATCTCGCCTTCCGCCACCGTCAGATCGATTCCGCGGACCGCCTCGATGTTGCCGTAGCGCTGGAAGAGACGCTCGACGCGTATGGCCGTCCGCGGGGACTTGCCGCCGGGGACGGCGGACGCCTCGATGGCGGCGGGCGCGGCGGTCATTTTCTCGCCTTGCTACCCGGCCAGGCGGCGCCTTCCACCAGGATTTCTCCGTCGGCGGGCATGCCCGGCTTGGCAAATCCGGTGGCGCCTTTCAACTGCACCTTAACCCCGACCACCTGGGTCACGCGATCGTCTTTGAAATAGGTGTTTTCCGGCGTGAACGTTGCCTGGGGATCGATGCGCAACACATACGCGTCAACGGGCTGCTTCGGATTGGAGTCGAGGTAAACGTGCCCCGGCTGTCCGACTTTGACCTTCCCGATGCGCCCTTCCGGCACGAAACCGCGCAGGTAGACCTTGCTGAGATCCAGAAGGCTGACGATAGCGGTCCCGGCTGGTATCACTTCCCCGGGCTCCGCCGCACGCGTGATGACAGTGCCGTCGAAGGGAGCGCGGACGATCAGGTCCCGCCGGTTCGCCTGGGCTTCGGCAAGTTGGAAGAGCGCCTGCTCGGTATTCGCCCTGGCGCTCGAAATCTCGGCCTGCTGCTGCGTAATCTGCCCGTTCACCATTCCGACCTGCGCTTCGCGAATGCCCGGGTTCGAGAGGGTGGCTTGTGCCGTCGTCAGCGCGCCCCGCGACGATTCGACTCGACGCCTGGCGGCGGCAACCGCGGCGCCCTGCTGCTCGGCCGTGGACACCGATTGCTTCCCTTGGCGCTCCGAAACGGCGCCGGTGCTAGCCAGACGGGTGTACGCTTCCTGGTCGAACAGCGCAAGCTGATAAGCCGCCGATTGTTGCGCCACGTCCGCTTCCGCGGCGGCCATATCCGCCTCGGCCTGCCGCACTCGTCCTTGTGCATCGACGTTCGACTGTTCGGTTTGCAATCGATTCTGCCGCAACTGCTCATCGAGGATGGCGATTTGCTCGCGCGCGGCGGCCGCTTTCGCTTCCTCTCCCGCCAGCACGGCCTGGGCCTGGACCTCACGGTCCCGAATCTGCTGGTCGTCGAGAACCGCAATGACGTCGCCGGCCTTGACCAGGTCGCCTTCCCGCACGCGAACCTCGAGAATGCGCCCGGTCGTCTTCGCAGCCACCGCCGAGTCGTCCCCCTCGATCCTGCCGCTGAGGACAACGATGCTGTCCGGCACTGCTGGCGTCGCGAAGAACACTTTCCAGATGAAGAATGCGCCAGCCACGATCGCGGCCAGCAGAATCGTCGCCACCGCGATTTTCTTGCCGGTCATTCTCTTGGGAGCGCTCTTCTTGTCGGCGTCTGGAGCCGGAGCCGGCTTATCGTCCGGTCTTGGGGGCGTTTCCGGCTGGCCGGCGGCGGGAACCGGTTGCCGGGGCGCTGCTGGCTGAGTAGGGGGCTCGGTAGGGGCGGGCGGGGCCTTGGGCTCGCCGTTTTTGGAAGCGATGGTGGGCGCGTCTAATTCTTCGGTCATAACTTCAGACAGCTCCGGTCTGCTCAAAAACGCTATTTATTACTTCGATCGTCGAATCTCTATACCGCTATGCTCCGCCCGAAAGAACCCGGCCTCGATGAGAGGCGCCGGCAAGCCGAGTGAAACTCTATTTCAAAGCTCAGGGAAGCCGTTTGTTGTGGGCCTCTCTGGAATCGGGGTCGCATCTGGGAGTAGCCACGAAGAACGAACCGTGACAAGTTGTTGGGGATTGATGGATAACCGGGATTCCCTGAGCCTCGGCGAGTCTGTCACAGGCTTCACATTGCAATTCACCGACCTTAGCCGGATCTGGCTTGGAGGACCCGGCCAAGCAGAGCAAGGACCTAGGCTCGGCAACCGTGGGCCGCGACGGAGCGGCAGAACCAGCATCGCGTTGTGCAGATTCTGCATCTCGGTTCGCAGTCAACGGCGGAAGTTACGCCCGCTGCTGTCAACCCGCGCCCGATCGGGACGATTCCTTCAGCACGGGCCATCGCGGTCTACTTGGGTAAAGCTGCCTCGGTGTGCCTGCGGCTGAGCTTGCGGTTCAGATCGGGCCAAAACTCCTTCAGGACGTTGCCGGCAGTATCGAGCCCCAATTGGATTCCTAGCTTGGACACGGCATTGACCGCGGTGCGATGATCCGGGACATACGCGTTGGAAATGGCCACTGCGGTGGAATTGCCGATCATTTCGGAAAAATTGAACTGCGATCCGCCGCGGTCGGTGTGGGTCCAGAAGGTCTGGCCTACGGCATAGAACAGGCGTGACCACGCGCTGCCCGCGCCGTGCCGGAAATAGCGCGGATCCTGGTGCAAAAGACTGGGGTAGATCGCTTCCGTCATGAAGTTTCCGATCACCATGTCGCCATAGGCTGCACCCAAATACCGCGAGTAGCCGGCTACTCCCTGGCCGAACGCCGGTGTGGCCTTGGTGCGCTGCGCATCGGCCGCGAAGGCCGCGGCCAGAAGGAAGGCGCCGCGGTCGGAGGAGTCTGCGTACGCGATCTCGAACTTGCCCATCGCCGTGAGCGGCTGGTAATGGGCGAAACTCGGCGCGGTACGGTAATTAGGAATGATTCCGAAGATGCGCTTGGGGGCCGTATCGAGCGGATCTGTATCTGCTGGAAGAAGTTTATCCTGACCATAGCCCGCCCGGGCGAGAAAGCACGCCAGGCAAGCCGCGCGAATTCCAACCGAAGACACACCTTTCCCCCAGCACTTGTGGGTCCGCGAACCGATCTCAAGACCCTAACCGGCGGCTTCAGCTTGCGGTTGGTCAAGTCCGGCCGCTTGATCGAACTCTGCTCTTGACCGGTTTGCCTTCGAACTCCCCGGCCGTAACTCACTGATATTACGACTCTGGAATTTTGTCACGGTCTCCGCCCCACATCGCGTTTCGTCACCGTTTTGCCACGGTCGAGATCTTTGGCAGGCGGGACCGTTTCGCAAATTCAAAAAGTGGTTTAAAATCAAGAGAAGTCCACATCGGGGCGCGTAGCTCAGTTGGTTAGAGCGCCTGCTTCACACGCAGGAGGTCACAGGTTCGAGTCCTGTCGCGCCCACCACCTCAGAATCAATCACTTACAGACTTTTTCGGAACAATGGAAAGGCGCGATTTTCGGCTTACTTTGGGGGATTCTTTGGGTACCCCATTCGAGTTTACCGCCTTCGGGAGTGCCAGCGCCTCGACGGCCGACCTCTTCGCCTTCATGCGAATGTGGGAGTAGCGCTCAAGCATTTTCTCGTGGACGTGGCCGGCCAGCGCCTTCATGGTCGAGTCCGGCACACCCTCCTCCGCGAGCTTCGTTACCGCTGTGTGGCGCAGGTCATGAAAGCGGCATTCAACCTTGGCATCCTCACGCACCGATTCCCACGCGCTTTTGATCGTGGTTATCGGGCGCGACGGGTCCACGGGCTGCACACGATTGGAGAACGGAAACAGATACCAGGCGGGTTGAACAGGTCCGAACTTCTCTGCCAGCCATGCCACCTGAGCCGCCAAAAGGTCGTGCAGATCTCCGTTCATCGGGATTACGCGGCCAGCACCGCGCCGCGATTTGGCCCGCCCGACTTGCACGGTTCGATCAGCGAAGTTCACGCGGCCGACCTGTATAGTGCGAATCTCGCCGCAACGCATGACACTAGTGAGGGCGATCCGAATGAAGCGGTCGATATAGGGCGATTTGTTGGCCGCCGCGGCAGCGAGTAGCGCCTCCTCTTCGTCCGGCGCGAGCGCACGGCCGACATCCTCCGGCTCTTCCAGTCTCGGCACGTCAGGCCACAATTCGCGCCACGTGCGGCCCACGGCCCGCGCGAGACAATCCACCTCCATGTTCACCGTTCGGTTACCGACGCCCTCCGCGAGCCGAGCCGCCATGTAGCCGCGGATTCTGGTTTCGGTGAGATCGGGGAGGATCGCCCTACCGAGCAGCCGTTCGACGTGCGCCGTGCGTTCCTTGACCCAGGAAACCGATTTCTCCCTGTGCCCGGTATCGTAGGCCTCCCGGTACGCCTCCAGGGCCTCCGACACGGTTCTGACCCGTTGCGCGGGCTGTTCCGTGGGCAAGCCGGCGAATGCGCGCTCAAGTCTGAGCCGCTCGCCCTTCTCAAACTCACCTGCGAGTGTCTTTCGGGTTTCCTTCGTTGAGCCGCGGTACCGCTTGCCGGCGAATGTGAATTCGTACCACCAGACGCCCGACGTGATGCGCTCCCCGGTTTTCCTATCGGTAAACTTCGGTTGGAAAACTGACATCGGTTTACGCCTCCCGCGCGATCCTCGCAACCGTGGTCTTGCTCAAGCCCATTTCGGCTGCGATGTCGCCCAGCGATTTGCCGGCCGCTCTGAGCTCCGCAACCTTCCGCCGGTCGGTGACTACCCGCGGGCGCCCGCCGATGCGGCCTTGCTTCCGCGCGCGCTCTAGGCCGGCCACCGTGCGCTCGCTCAGGCGAATACGCTCCTGTTTGGCAATCGTCGCCAGAATGGACAGGACAGCATCCCGGAACACACCGCACGAATCGAGGTATTGTTCCGTGAAACTCTTCCAACCCACACCGTAGGATGTCAGCCTCTGCAAGTGTTGGAGCGTTTCAAGGACGCCCTCACGGCTGAACCTGTCCAGACTCCAGAACAGAACTAAGTCGAAGTCGTGGCGCGATGCGGCCTCCATCAGTTCCTTGAACTTCGGCCGGTCTGCGCTCTTGGCGGACGCCTGATCCACGTATTCACGGGTGATCGTCCATTCCTGCCTTGCGCAGAACTCGCGCAACTGGGCAAGCTGGTTTCGGGTATCCTGGCCTTTGTCCTTCGTGGAAACCCGAGCATAGAGCACGATGCGTTTCGGTTTCATAACCCAAGTGTGCCACAAACGTTCGTTTTTGGCAAGTCTTTTACTATTCATTCATCACCCAATTTTAGAGCACCATATTTCGTTAATCTACTATCCGTTTTTGGTACGATTCGTAGAATCGGTCTCGTCGGCACAGCACGGGCAGCACCTCGCGCAGCCCGTCCCGGCCTGGTGCATCGGCATGTGCCTGATGGTAACGCCCCGTGGCGCCACACGTCGGGCAGTCTGCTGGCGCCTGGCGCGTCCGAAGGCAATGCCGCGGGCCTGGCGCCGGAGCCGTTTCGAAATGCCGCCCGAGTCGGGCCGCCTTCGTCATTTCGAACCGCCCGCGCGGCCGTTGCGCTGACAGGTCTGAAACTCGCCGTTCGCGATGGCACCTGTTCGGCCGCCGCCGGTCCAGGAGTGCATCCCTACGCCGCCGCCTTGAGTGCCGACACACCGGCTTGCTGCCACTGAGCCAATTTACTGCTATGCGTCGGATAGCGGCAATTTCGCTGGCGCTATTCGAGGAATAGAGAGGTTTGTACTTAGTACAGTCAGTGCGCGGAAAGGCTCCGTCGTATTGAGCTGATTTGTGCAGCGCAGTCTGTCGCTCGGCTCGCCTCCGCCGCCGGATTTCTCGTTCGCCCTCAATTGCCTCTCGCGTCTGCTTCCATTGCGCCTCCGCAAGTTCGATAACGGAGTCCGCCTGAGGCGCGAGCAGGTACGTGTTCACGGCCCGCAACCGGTTCGGCGCACGCTGCGGGTCTTCCTGGCGCTTAAGCCAACCGATTTCCTCGAGTTGCCGGAGGGCCTCCGCGACAGCGTTAGGCGACGCCACGCCGCTATATCGGCTGATGGCACGGTAGCTGATGCGGACTTCCGCCGTGTCCTTGCCGGGTTCCCGGTCCGCGTGGCTCAACAGAACTGGCACGATGCAACGCGCGGGTGCGGAAAGCTCAGCCCACAGTCCCGACAAAACCAAGATTCCGATATCGCCCTCAAAACCCGCACGCACCAGCGGGCGGGCCGGCTGCTTCAGGTGCTTCCCTTTCGGGATGCAAGGCACGCTGAAGCGCTCCGCAATCCACACAGCCGCGTCCGCCGGGCCATTGAGTCCCAAGACATTCATCACCAGGTCAACCGGCCCCAGGGGCTTGCTGTCGCACCCGAAGCACTTCACCGTGTTGTTCTTGCGCCGAATCCCGACCGAGGCGGTTCTGTCACCGTTCTTGTGCTGTTCGGGTTTCCAGCAGTGAATTTTCGTGGACCCGTCAAACCGGAGGTCCAGGGCGCGCCCGACTTCCGCCACTGGAATATGCCGGTTAATCCACCGGAGGGCCGGGATACCTCGATTCGCGCCAGGACGTTCGCCGTCATCACGGTGCGCGGAGTTCACGCCGACGCTCCACCAGCAGATGCCTTGATTATGCTCTCGACCTCATCGAGGTCATAGAGGATACGCCGGCCGCACCGATACCAGGGAAATCGCTTTATCCCGAGGAGCCTGTCTTTCTGTAGGGTCCGGCGCGAAATGCCCGTAAGTGACTCGACTTCGATTTCGCTGCCGAATCTCCGTCGTACTGTTGTGTTTGGCTGGTTGCGATTGCTTGCCATGCTTTGACGCTACGGCAAGATGGGCACTCGGTCCACGGCAGAAAACCGCACGAATTAGTTTCTGCGGTTTTTTAGGTCTTCTGGGGAGACGCGCTTGTTTCCCAAGGCAGTGATGTTCTTGGCCACGGTGACGAACGTCTTTTCATCCCATCGGCGGCCGGCTTCGCCGCGCTGGATAGTGCCTAGCGAGACACCGCACTTGTCCGCGAAGTCCTCCTGTGAATACTGGGCGCGGTACGTTCGGAGCCTGACGGAGTCAACCGTTGTTCCACTGGGACGACCACCACTCTTCGCTTTCGGCTTCCCGCCGCCCAGGCGAGTGGGTGCCTTCTCTTTCGGGCTGGCCGATTCGTCCCCTCTCGGTTCCACAGCGCTGGCGCCCTCCGTCTCGATGCTGCCCAGTTTTTCACCGTCAAGGCCGTGTTGAAATGCTTCCGCCTTCCAATGCTCCGTGCGCCCGATCAAACGGAGACGCGATTGCCCCGCCAACGAAGAGGCCGGAATCTGGAAGCGGCGTTCTATCTCTCGGAACCAGGGTGCATAGAAGTCCAAGAGGAATTCTGTTGCGCTACTGAGGATCAGTGTCACCTCCTCCGCGTCGGCTACATCGCGTACTAACGCGGCGGCTAACCTCCCCAAGGTATCGAATCTTCTCTCGATGAGGATTAGTACTGCGGACTCAAGCTGGCCCTGCGTCTGGTAATTCGCAATGCAATCTTCCTTTGCCCGGCTATCGTCTCGCTGCCATTCTCCCCGGATCTTCTGCCAGATGCGGTATCCAGGATGGTCCGGTGGAATCCGCCGCCAAAACTCAGTGTCGGACTCTGACATCGCTCCCTCTGCGATTCCCTGAATGGTATTGCCGCCAACCGGGCAGGGTCCCCGGCTTGTCGCCCTGCAGGAGCTAGGCGGCTACCGCAATTTTACCGTGAGATTGTCTTGATCGGGTGATGGTGGCCACTGCGATTTCCTACGGGGGCCGGGCGCCCCCTTGCCTTAAGGCTCTCGATTATTTCAGGCGGTTTGGTTTTCACGATTTCAGTTTGCCCTATTCTCCTTCGCGATCCAACTCGATAATGTACCGGTGACGAGAAGAGATATTATCGTTGAGTCCGTGCTTGGCCAGCCATGCGGCGTACCTATCTCGATCCATCCCCACGCTCGCGGCTACGGATTCGAACTTCCGCCTAAAATCCTCGAAGTGCTCCCTCATCAGGAAGTCGGCACCGAATCTTTTTACTTTCTGCAGGGCTTCGAAAGAACGGCGCGTGGGTCTCCTAGTCGGCCCGACGATGTTGTCTAGGTGTTTCATGACCTCGCGCACGTATAGATCAGCCGCCTGTATACCGACCAGCTTTCGCGAAGCGAAACTGATTTCTTCATCGAAGTACCCATTCCACTCGGGCTGCTGGGCCATATAGGTGTAGAGCACACCGGCGTTGTAATTGCTCTCAATGCGACTGTCAAACGTGAATTTTACTGTTCCTTGGGGAATTACCCATCTAGCCCAATTTCCGCACCTCAAGACTACTTCGCGAAAAGAGCGGTAGTACGGCACGTCATCGAGTACGCCGGGAAAGAACTCCCGCCATCCGGCCAAATCTATCGCCATCCCGTACCCCATTATCCGGGACGCGCAGAGAATTTGGGTGAGATCTTTGTACAACCGCATGTTCTCGGCGTGGTCTATACCGGCGAAGTCACCTTGATCTGTTTCGCAGTCTGAAGCGTGGAAGATCTTGCCGCCAGTTCGCGCCAACCATTTCCCATTGTGCGAGTTCCAGTCATCCTCGCTTCCGAACAGTCCCGCGACCGCAAACACGCGGGCATTTGCTTCGTCGTGACTTTCGTCTCCGAATGCGCTGTACAAAACCACCCGGCACCTGCTATAGAAACTTCGTGCCGGTAATGGATGTATTTCGGGTTCGAGCGGTGGCATGGTACACTTCTAATGCTCACTCGAAAGCCCGAACGCGCTCGCCGCCAAGCTTGGAGCGTTCAGCCTTCTAGAATCCCGCTATTCAATTACTGGCGCAATTCCAGTATAGGGGGGAATTGTGTGTGTCGAGGGCGTTCCCAGCAACGCAAGCGTTGCCATTCTGCTCCTCCCGCATCATCCGTATCCGCAAGCCGGGGCTACTTCGCCTTGATCGGTTTCCACTCTTCCGGCTTCCACTCTCGCGCTAGTCGCTGCGCCTCAGCGATCTGTGCCGCGTCCATCTTGGCCGCGACCTCATCGCGCGCACCGGCGTATTTCTTTTGGGAATCGCCGTTCGCGTGCGCGGCTGCGAGGTTTATCCACATATGCGCTTGCACGTAGTCTTGCGGAACGCCTTCGCCGGCATAGTACAAGAACGAGAGGAAGGCTTGGGCCTCAGTGTCACCCTGGTCAGCAGCAGCGCGGAGCCAACGGGCCTCTTCAGCGTGGTTTTGCGATACCCCCCGGCCCGCGGAGAGCATTCTCGCAAGGTTTAACTGAGCGCGAGCGTAGCCCTTTTCGGCGGCCCCGCGGAACCACTTGACCGCCTCAGCATCGTCTTGGGTCACCCCTTGGCCTTTCGAGTACATGATGCCTAGGTTGTCTTGCGCCTCAGCATCACCCTGGTCGGCTGCCTTGCGGAACCACCGCGCGGCCTCAGCATAGTCTTGCGCCACCCCCCAGCCCTGAGCGTACATGGAGCCGAGGTACCGCTGCGCGAGAGCCTGCGCGAGAGCCCTATCCTGGTCGGCGGCCTTGCGATACCAACGGACCGCCTCGGCATAGCTTTGCGCCACCCCCTGGCCTTGGTAGTACATGGTGCCGAGGCCGAGTTGTGCTCCAGCGTCACCTTGGTCGGCGGCCTTGCGATACCAACGGACCGCCTCGGCATAGCTTTGCGCTACCCCCCAGCCCTGAGCGTACATGGCGCCGAGGTTGAACTCCGCCTCTGCATTGCCCTGGTCGGCAGCCTTGCGATACCAACGGACCGCCTCGGCATAGCTTTGCGCCACCCCCTGGCCTTGGTAGTACATGGCGCCGAGGTTAAATTGCGCGAGGGCGACGCCCTGGTCGGCAGCCTTGCGATACCACCTGGCCGCTTCAGCATAGTCTTGCGCTACTCCGCGGCCTAGGTAGTACGCGTCGCCGAGGGTGACCTGCGCAGCTGCGTCGCCCCGGCCGGCGGCTTTTCGAGTGTCCAGCAAAGGACCGGAGGCGCCGTCAGTTGTCGTCTGTGACGGGGGTACTGCCTGAGGACTTCGCTGAGCTGCAAGGAGGGTCGGAAGGAAGGCCAAGACCCGGACGAAACGCGAAGTAGTTGGCATCCTCAACTCTCCATCGGCCCACGTATCATCGCGGCCGTAGGTGGCCAATCGAACGCGCTATGATGGCTTCAGGCCGGTTGTCGTACACTACGGCTCCCTGATGGACAAGGACGAACGCGCAGCCGCCAAGCATAGCGTTCCAAAGCTCCACCACCACAGAGGCGGGCGTCTTCCCCGGCTACTCGGATACGGAAACAACTACTCAAGTATAAGGGAGAATTTTGTCCGATGAAAGCCTCTATCACTTCAACTGCTCCGATATTTGCCGAACTTTCGAAAGCGCTGCGAACCGTGCAGTTGCATTTGGAGAAGAGCGCTCAGCCGCGTAGTGTTTCGCGTAAGAGGTCTCGAAATCCGGGAACTGCTCGGACGAGGCGTTCCGCATCGCTATAACCATGGTCTCCAACTGGAATAGTTGCGCCATGCAACTGTACAGGTTGTCATAGACGGTTGCCAACATTGGGCGAAGCTCTGGGTCTTTCATGCCCGAAGTCTACCGCACTGCGCCAGTGCGCCGAAATGCCAGCTATATAGGTGCGCATAAATAATTCGACATCATTGGCAAAATGGGCGATGATGGGCTATATGCGCCCGACATTTGCGCAAGGGAGGAAGGCATCCATCGCGAAGCTGCTGGAACTGCGACG
>Ga0187848_10000174_pt1 | contig 58278 bp, 57 predicted proteins | sample June2016WEW_4_40_FD_132424 | JGI IMG/M metagenome (GOLD analysis project Ga0187848, IMG submission 132424) | Peatland microbial communities from SPRUCE experiment site at the Marcell Experimental Forest, Minnesota, USA - June2016WEW_4_40 | ecosystem: Environmental > Terrestrial > Soil >... | reverse complement strand
CCGTTGGAGAAGTAAATCCAGCGGCCGTCGCGCGACCAGCCGTCGAGCTGATCGAGGCCATCGTCGAAGGTGAGCCGCTTCAACTCGCCAGTCGCAATCGTTAGTACGTAGATATCGCCGCCGCCGGTGCGGGTGGAAACGAAGGCGAGGCGGGCGCCATCGGGAGAATAGAGCGGGCGAGTCTCGTCGGCGGGGTCGGAAATCAGCAAATGGGCATCGCCGCCCTTCAACGGCGCCACCCAAATGCCGCCGCCAGAGACGAAGGCGATTTCGGGTCGCGTGGGACAGACCGAGGGCTCGGTGAGATAAGGGATGCCGGCCGCGAACGCGGCGCTGGAAACGAGGAGCAAAAGGGCGGTACGGTGCATCCCAGAATCTTAGCGCAAGGCGTGGATGAATAGGCCGATCCGGCCTTCGTCCGCTGGGCGGTCCCTACGGAGTCTACTCACGCCCGCTGGGGCCGAGTTTGCGTTGAATTATCTTGATTGCCAAAAACACAAACACGAGCAAGGGAGCGATGCCGCTCAGCGTCAGCGGAGTCCCTCCCGGTGCGCTCGGTCCAATGGTGTCTTGAATCGGTTGGTGTATTTGGGCAAGCTGGGCCTGCGCTTCATGTCCAACAGTCTTCTCCAGGTCTTTCAGAAGATCGAGGATGGCTTTCGTCTTCTGAATTGGATTCAACAAGCCATTTCTATCCAAGAGGTCGCGAAGGAGTTCCGCCAGCGCTTCCGCCTCCTGCCTCAGCTCGCCGATGTTCTTGCCGAGCTGCTTCAAGGATTGTTCCGCCGAAAACCGCCGGTCGCGTGGAATGTTCCACAGGGCCTTTTCACGAAGGCGAATTAAAGACTCACTACTTTTCAGGTCGCGCACGATAATCAGAACGGTTTCACTGAGTTTCGCGAGCCGTACGGCTTCCTTCCCGGCTTTGTCGGCGCTATCCGGACGGCCAGCCACGAACACCGGAGACCGCAAGATCTCCTGGCGTATGATGGCAAGCTGCGCGCGCATCGTAGACGGATCTGCCATAAAGGTAGCGGATAGCAAGCTTATCAGAGGGATAAGTCCGACGCAATCGATGGGGCGGCCGATGGGATCGGCTGGCTATTCGAATCGGCTAAGCCCGGGGCCACCTGCTGCCGCCATCTGGCCGGCCAGCGGGACGCTCAGCTCGGCCACGGTAACGTCGGATGCGATGTTCAGGCGAAAGCTGGCGGACCGGCCGTAGCAGATTTCGAGCCGCCGCTCCAGGTTCTTCAGGCCGACCCCCGCTCCGGAATTCTCGGCCGGACCCTCGCCGGCGCTGTTTTCCACCTGGATGCGCAAACCCTCGGCTTCCCGCGTGGTCCGAATGCGCACGTAGCCGGGGCCGGCGCTGCGCGCTACGCCATGTTTGATGGCGTTTTCCACCAGCGGCTGCACGCTCAGCATGGGGATCGGCAAGGCGCGGGTGGCGCCGTCGATTTCGAACTCCACCCGCAAGCGGTCTCCCAGCCGCAACTGTTCCACCTCCAGGTAAGCGCGTACGATTTCCAGCTCGTGGTCGAGCGGAACCAGCACCTTGTCGGACTGCAGGAAATAGCGAAAGATATCGGCCAGGTTCAACACCATGCGGCGCGCTGTGGGGGCTTCCCGGGGAATGCTGCCGTAGAGCGTGTTGAGGGCGTTGAACAGGAAATGCGGGTGAATCTGCGATTGCAAGGCGCGCAACTCGGCTTGGTTTACCAGCCGGTACATCTCCTGTTGCCGCAGCGCTTCCACTTTTTCGGCGATTTCGGCGGCGGCGCGGCCGAGCACGTCCAGGTCCTCGCCCAAATATCGCTGGCCGCCCTGGCGCCGGCCGAGCGCGAAGAGTCTCACTCCGGCCTGCCCGAGACGCAAGGGGACCACGGCTTCGGCCCACATCGGCAGCCCCGGAAAGCCGGCGGTGCGGGTGGTAAGCGGGACTCGCAAGCCGGCGCCTTCCCCTTTGGCGCCGTCCAGCACGGCGTAATCGCGGGTGCGCACGGCATCGGCCATCGCCTTGGCGGACCAGTTCAGATATTGCTCCTCGTCGGCGATCGTGGACCTATCGCGGAGCCGCGCCGGTAAGCGCTCCAAGGCGCGGCGCCGGAAAACGAAATCGGTGAGCCACTGCTGGACGCGGCCGCGCAGCCAGGCGAACAGCAGCAAAAACAGGCAGACCGAAATCAGCAGCAGCGCCTGCAGGAGCGGTTCGCGAGCCAGGCGTTCGGCGGGCGCCAGGCGCATGACGGCGGCAATCATAAGAACTCCCATCAGCGCCGCCAAAACCGCGTTGGCCAGGAAGCGGACAAAGGCGTCCAGCAGCACCAGCCGGTCGTCCTGCAGCAGCACCAGCAAGGCCAGAGGAATGCCGGCGTGGTGTACCACGAGCTCGCTGGACCACGGCTGGCTGGGGTGATTGCCGGCGAAATGCACGAACGAGGTGGCGAACAGCGCCAGGCACATGGCAGCCACAATATGCGTTCCGCGCATGCCGCCCACGCCGCCGGGCCGCCGCAGCAGCACCGCGCCGCCCGTCAAAGCCAGGAAGCCGAAGGTAATCAAAAGCAACGCCCCCTGGTGCAACCTGGGTCCGTTACCGCGGATTTCGACAAAATGCATGGTTACCGCGACCGCACTCAATACGTACCCCGCCACCATCACCCCCAGATCCGCGCCGCGCAAAGGGGCGTCGCCGGCCGAGGCTTCCCGCAGCCAAACGTGCAGCAGCACGGCCGGCAGAACGCTCAGCACCGAGAAGCTGATGGCCACCACCAGGTTGAGCAGGCCGGCCGGCATCCCGGGCCACGCCAGAACAGCCAGCGATCCCAGGTTCCATACCAGCGAAAGTACGGCCACCAACGCGGACCGGTACCGGCCGCGCCAGGCCGGCCGTCCACGCCCGCTATAGAGCAAGGCCAGAAAGATGGCGAAAATCACCGCGCCGGCCGTGTGGCCCAGAATGTTGATGAAGACGGGTTGGCTGAAGTCCGGCAGCGGCAAGCGAGGTTCTCTTTATTACTGTACTGCGGCCCGGCCCATAGAATACGTCGTGCCCGCGGCGTATGATAAGCAGGTGGCCGCAGGTGACACCCTGAATTTTCAGGCCTGGTTTGAGTCCGCTCCCGGCCTGTATTTGGTGCTTAGCCCGACGCTTTCGATTGTCGGCGCAACCGACGCCTATCTGCACGCCACCATGACGGTGCGGGAAGAGATTCTGGGGCGCCATATCTTCAAAGCCTTGCCCGACAATCCCGACGAACCTGGCGCCACCGGCGAGCACAACCTGCTGGCCTCTCTCACGCGTGTCATCGAGAGCCACAAACCCGATGCCATGCCCATCCAGAAATACGACGTCCGGCGGCCCGCGGCCGAAGGCGGAGGCTTCGAAGAGCGTTATTGGAGCCCGCTCAACACACCCGTTTTGGGGCCCGATGGGGAGCTGCTCTACATTATTCACCGCGTGGACGACGTCACCGAGTTCGTGCTCATGCAACAGGCCGGCAAGGACCGCGAAGAGCTCGCAAATGCCCTCATGAGCCGCACGCGGCAGATGGAGGCGGAGATCTTCGAGCGCTCCCGGCAGGTGGCCGAGGCCAACCGGCAGCTCACCAAGGCCAACGAGACGCTGGGGATGATGTACCACCAGATTGAGCTGTCGCTGGCCGGTGTGAACGAGGAACCGCTCCTTGACGCCCGCTACACGACCATCGCGCCGGAGGAAATGCCGGCTCGCGTCCGGCAGTTGATCGTCAATCACAAGAATCTGGAAGAGCAGTTGCGCCAGTCTCAGAAAATGGAAGCAGTGGGGCGCCTTGCGGGCGGAGTGGCGCACGATTTCAACAACCTCTTGACGGTGATCGCGGGCTATGCGGGCTTGCTGCGGGAGAGCCAACCCGCCGGAAACTCCTCGCCCGAGCTGGCGGAGATCGAAAAAGCCGTGGATCGCGCCGCTTCGCTCACGCAAAAACTACTCGCTTTCAGCCGCAAGCAGGTGCGGCAGCCTCGTGCCATGGATTTGAATACGGTAATGAGCGGCCTGGAGGAATTGCTGCGCCGGCTGTTGGGGGAAAAGGTGCAGCTTCTGACCGCGCCCGGCGGCGGTTTGCACCTGGTCAAGGCCGATCCTCACCAGATCGAGCAGGTAATCATGAACCTGGCGCTAAACGCGCGCGACGCCATGCCCGACGGCGGGCGCCTGCTCATCGAAACCAGTAACGTCGAGCTTCACGCTCCGCTGCGGGCGCTCCCTCCAGGCAGCTACGTGATGCTGCGCGTGAGCGACACCGGCCACGGCATGGACGCCGATACGGCCGGGCGCGTTTTCGAGCCGTTCTTCACCACCAAGGACGCCGGCAAGGGTACGGGGCTCGGCCTCTCCATCGTTTTCGGCATCATGGAACAGAGCGGTGGCTTGGTGACGGTTGAAAGCGCGCCCGGCGCTGGCGCCTCTTTCCAAATCTATCTGCCCCGAGCGGAGGCCGGCGGCGAGGAACTTTCGCCTCAACGGACCGTCAAGCAGCCGGCGCGAGAGCCCGGCACCATTCTCGTGGTGGAAGACGAAACGCCGCTGCGCAACTTGATTTCGACCGTGCTGTCCACCGCGGGACATCGCGTTCTGGTGGCAGGCGACGGCGACCATGCCCTGGCGCTCGCATCCGCCCAGACGGCCCTCGACCTGGTGCTCACCGACATGGTGATGGCCGGCATGAGCGGTCCCCAACTGGTGGCCCGTTTGCATGCGGCGCGCCCCGGGCTTCCGGTGGTGTATATGTCCGGCTACGACCGGGAATTAGCCGATCAGAAGAGCCTGGAAGGGACCGCCAGCTTTCTGTCCAAGCCATTCACGCCGGGCACTCTGCTGGCCAAAGTCGCCGAGATTTTGACCGCCGCGACGCGCCCCAAACGAAGCGGAAAAGAGGCGGCGGGATAGGCTCGGTACGCAGTCGGCGCCGCGGCGCATGAACTGCGCCAGTCTCCGGGCTCCTGATATAGCCGTCCATTTTCCGGGCAGTGAGGAAAGTGAGCTGACCGATTTTTGGCGCAGGGTGGCGCACTGCTCTGTGGGGCACGCCCTCGGCCTGCGGCGGCCTCCCAGGCCGCCTGGCTGCGGCCAGACCGACCAAGCTCGGGCGGAAAGTGACGAACAGGCTTCGGGAGATGCACTCTCTGGATCGCGCTCGGATTGCATGGTGCGGCGGGGCGGCCTGGGAGGCCGCCGCAGGCCGAGGGCCGGCCCCACCAATTATGAACGCTGGCTCAACCTGAATTCCACTTCAGGGGTTCTGGGTCTCGTTCCGGGCGCCTCTACGCGGGCTCGCGTGGCTTGAGGATGGCGTCGATCTCGCGAGGGCCGGCGGCGGAGTTGGCGAAGGCAAACGTGCCATGCTCGCGCATTTCGCGGGCGGCGCGGAGAAAGGCGCCTAGAGCGGTGCGATACAGAGAGCTGCCGACGCTGACGCGCTTGACTCCAAGCGCGGCGAGGTCGGCGAGACTCAGTGGCACGCCTTTTAATCCCATCACCACGTTTACCGGGCGGTCCAGGGAGCGGACTACGGCGGCGATATCGTCTCTGGTGGCAAGGCCGGGCGCATAGAGAACATCCGCGCCGGCTTCCTGGTAGGCCTGCAAGCGCTCAATCGTGTCGTTGAGGTTGGGCCGGCCATGCAGGTAGTTCTCGGCGCGCGCCGTCAGGGTGAACGGGAAAGGCAGGGCGCGCGCCGCTTCCACTGCCGCGCGGATTCGATCGGCGGCGTGCTCTTTTTCGTAGATAGGGCGATCGGGTTGGCCGGTCGCGTCCTCGATGGAGCCACCGACAACGCCCGCGGCCGCGGCCAGCCGGATGGTCTCGGCTGCCGTTTCGGGAGCATCCCCGTACCCGTTCTCGAGATCGGCACTGACGGGCAGGTGGGTGGCGGCGGCGATTTGGGCGATGTGCCGCAGCATGGCGTCGCGGCCAACCGTATTGTCCAGTTTGCCGGTCGAGAACGCGTAGCCCATGCTGGTGGTCGCCAGCGCCTCAAATCCGAGGTGTGCCAGTACACGCGCCGTTCCGAGATCCCACGGATTGGGGATGATGAATGCGCCGGCGCGCTCATGAAGCGACAGAAACGCGATGGCCTTATCCGTTTGTGAAGGCGAGTTCACGCTTTCTCCCGAAGTTTTGATGGGAGCTCGAACGTTCCATCCGCCACATCGTTCGAAGTATACAGCTTGTGGGACGGCGACAGTTCGTCCAGCACCTCAGGCAGCAGCGGTTTGGGATTTTCCCAGGCAGCAGCGTTTGTATTTATGGCCGCTGCCGCAGGGGCAGGGGTGGTTGCGGCCGATTTTGGGTTCGGGGCGGCGGCAGGGTTCGGGTTCTTGTGCATCTTTGTGCGGATTTTGCGGATTTGCGGTTGTGCATTCTTGTGCAAATGCGGGCCTGGCGGGTTCCTCTTCCGCTTGCGAGGTCTCTTTTTCGCCTGCCTCTCGGGAGGGGGCCGGGGGGAGATCCGAGGCTGGCGAGGCGTTGACGAAGCCGTTGAAGCTGAGGGGCTTTTGGGGTTTTTGGGAGGCCGGAGCCATGGCGGTTTGGATGACGAAAGTGGCGGCTTTGAGGCGGACGGACGGGGAGGCTTTGGGGTCGCTTAGGATTTCGCGGAGGGAATCGAAGGCCAGGCCGGCCAGCTCTTCGGCTCGTTCCCTGAAGATGAAGGCGCGGTCGGACTGGGCTTGGGCGAGGGCCTGTTGAAACTGAGGGACGTTGCGGCGCCAGTTGGCGACGGTATTGCGGTGGACGCCGGCAGCGGCGGCGGCTTCGGTGAGGTTGGCGCCGCTGGACAGGGCGTCGATGACCTGGAACATTCGATCGGAAAGATGAGAATCGTTCATGGGTTCCACTTTCGGCTCCACGATAGCGTGCGAGCGGGCGGAACCGGGGTTGGAGGAGGGGGCCGGAGTGGCTGTAGCGCGATGAAACGGCGGGAGTAAAAAATATTTCGAAAGTCTGTGACTGACATTTTCGCGATGGGCAAAAGGCACCGGCGACTTAGAAGATGGCGAAGCAGAAGAAGGTGTCCGAATCGCGCGGGCGCAGGGCGTATTCGCCTGCGTCCTGGCCTTCGTAGGCCTCGACACGGTAAAGGTTGCCGCCCATACCGGTGACGATCAAACGCAGCGGCTCGGGGCCGCCTTTGGAATATTCGATTTCGCGGTGGTCGCCTTTCGATTCCAGACGGTAGAACTCCAGACTGTCGGCGGCGATCTTGCCGCTCTGGAAGAGGAAGATGGGCGCTGCCAGCGGGGTGCGCGCGGGCGAATTGGCGCCGGCGACGATGTACCGCGTGTCGTTGCCGTGCTTTTCGGGTTTGGCGGTCACGGCCTCGGCCGCAATCAGCGTGGTGGCGTGTTTGAGATACGGCAGATCGGGCTTTTCGGGCTTGGGCTCGCTCTGCGCCAAAGCGGCGGCCAGCGCGACGGCCGTCAGCAACAGGTTTCTCGGGATCATGGGAGCAACCGGGATCTATCGTATCAAGCAGCGGCGGTTATGGCGGACGCGGGAAGGCGTGCAGGGCAGACCACCAAAGACGACGGTCTGCCCCACGGCTGCGCGCTCAGTCCAGGCTCTTGTGGAAGCGGATGGTGCTCAGGCCTAGCACGGTGACTCCGTACACGGCCAGAGCCACCATCTGCGGCCATAGAGTGGCGACGCCGACGCCTTTCAGAAAAATGCCGCGCACGATTTCCATGAAGTAGCGGAGCGGGTTCAGATAGGTGAGCCATTGCACCGCGACCGGCATGTTGCGGATGGGAAACGCGAATCCACTTAGCATGAAGGCCGGCGTGGAGAAGAAGAAATTGCCCATCATGGCCTGCTGCTGGGTGTTGGAGACGGTGGACAGGAACAGACCCGCTCCCAGGCTGGTCATCAAAAACAGCGACGCGCAGCAGAACAGCAGCAGCGGGTTGCCGCGAAACGGGATATGGAAGATGAGGAGAGCGGCGGTGGTGATGAGCGCCACCTGGACCAAACCGACCAGGGCGAACGGAAGGGTTTTGCCCAGCATCAGCTCGAGCGGCTTGATGGGCGTCACCATCAACTGCTCCATGGTGCCGATTTCCTTTTCGCGCACGATGGCCATGGCGGTGAGCATGAGGGTGACCATCATGATGATATTGGCGATCACGCCGGGGACGAAGTAATTGCGGCTGTAGAGATCGGGGTTGAACCAAACGCGGCTTTGTGGCGCGACGGTGGGCAAACCTTGATTGACGGGCGAGGCAGCGCCGCGCATGAGCGCCTGGGTGTTCCGCTGCTGGGCGGAGAGGGAGCTCGAAAACTCCGCCACCACGCTTCCGGCATAGCTCGAAACCAGGGAGGCGGTATTGGAGTTGGTGCCATCGACGAGCACTTGCACCTGGGCGTTTTGGCCGCGGCGCAGGTCGCGCTCGAATTCCGGCAGGATGCGAACCACGGCCTCGGCCCGGCCACGGTCGAGGATGTTCTGCACGTCCTGCTCGCTGGAGGCGAGGGCCACCACGTCGAAGCGGCCGGAGCCTTCGAAGCGCTCGCGCAGCTCGCGGCTGGCGGGGGTGCGGTCCAGATCCATCCAGGCGATGCGGGCGTGATCCACGTCGAGGTTCACGGCGAAGCCGAAAACGATGAGCTGAATCATGGGCGGCAAGAACAACAGCAGGCGCATGCGCGGGTCGCGCAGAGCCTGGATCAGCTCCTTGCGCAAAATGATGGCGATTCGTTCCCAGCTCATTCAGGCCACCTTCCGGCTCAGCTTGCGCGTGGCCGCCCAAAAAATCAGGCCGGCAAACAATGCCAGAAAGGCGAACTCCTTCCATAGCACGGACAATCCCACGCCTTTCAGAAACACGCCTTTCATGATCGTCACCACGTAGCGCGCCGGGATGATGAAGGTTACTACCTGGATGACTTTGGGCATGGTGTCGATGGAATAGACGAAGCCGGAGAGCAGGAACGCGGGCAGAAATGAGCTGAGCACGCCCATCTGGTAGGCCTGCAACTGGGTTTTCGAAACCGCCGAGACGAAGATACCCCAAAACAAGACGCCGAACAGAAACAAGCCGGTGCCCGCCGCTACCAGCAGCAGGCTGCCGCGCAAGGGCACGGTAAAGACGAACAGACCCACCAGCAGCGCCACGGCGGAATCCGCCGCACCCACCACGAAATATGCCAGCATCTTGCCGAGCACGATTTCGACGGGGCGCAGGGGTGTAGAAAGCAACTGCTCCAGGGTTCCCATTTCCAATTCCCGGGCGATGGTGAGCGAGGTGAGCAGCGCCGAAATGATTTGCAGAATCACGGCGATCAGGCCCGGCACCACGTAGTTTTTGGATTCGAGCGAGCTGTTGTACCAGACGCGCAGGCGCAGATCGACGGGCATGCCGCCGCGCTGGCCGGCGCGGCGATTCTGGGCGTCGGAGCGCAAGGTGAGGGAATAATCGTTGACCACGCTTTCGGCGTAGCCGAGGGCGATGGAGGCGGTGTTGGAGTCGCTGCCATCGAGCAGAAGCTGAACCGGGGCGATGCGGCCGGAGCCCTCCTGCTTGCCGTAATCGCGGGGAATGACGACGCCCATCAGGATTTTGCCGCGGTCGATGGCGCGCTCGATGGGCGGGTAGCCGCGCACGAAGCCCATCACGTCGAAGTAGCGGGAGCCTTGGAATCGTTTGATCAGGTCGCGGCTGGCGTCGGTATCGGACTGGTCGTAGATCATGGTCGGAATATGATCGACGTCGAGGCTCAAGGCGTAGCCGTAGAGCAGAAGCATCATCACGGGCAGAAACAGGGCGAGCGAGAGGCTGCGGCGGTCGCGCACGATGTGGCGAAGCTCTTTGACCCAGATGGCGCGCAGGCGGCGGAGGCTAGTGGGCATGGGGGGCACCTTTGTGGGACGGGGCTGGTGGCCGGTCATTGGGATGAGGCTGTGGGGCAGACCATCGTTTTTTGCGGTCTGCCGGACACGTGCCTTGTTTCGACGCTGTGTCACGATTCCGAAGACGTGTCGAGAAGAGTCTCGACACGGCACGCACGAGTGCGTGCGCCACATCCGCGAGCCGCTTGTGAAAAATATTAGTTTGCGGCAATACGAAAAGAACCGGCGACAAGATCGCCGGCGCTGCGGTGCTCATGCGGCCTTCCTTTCTTCGGCTTCGATCATGGCGACGAAGACGTCTTCCATGGAAGGGGAGATAGAGTCGAGGCGGGCGATTTCGATTTTGCCTGCTAAGGCTTGGCGGATGGCGGCGGCGCCGCGCTCGCGGTCGTCCACGGTGACGTGCAAGCCGCTGCCGAACATGGCGACGTCGTGAACGCCTCCGATGCCTTCGAGCGCGCGCATGGTGGCCAACAGGTCGGCGGTCTGGAGGTGGAAGAGGTTGTGGGTGGTAAGGTTCTGTTTGAGCTCGGCGGGCGTGCCGAGGGCGATTACCTTGCCGCGGTACATCAATGCCAGGCGATTGCAGAACTCGGCTTCGTCCATATAGTGGGTGGAGACGAAGATGGTGTGGCCGGTGGCGGAAAGATCGCGAATGAGCGCCCAGAAGGATTGGCGCGCGATGGGGTCGACACCCGAGGTGGGCTCGTCGAGGAAGAGCACGGGGGGATCGTGCAGGATGGCGCAGCCGAGGGCCAGGCGCTGTTTCCAGCCGCCGGAAAGGGTGCGGGTAAGGGCGCCGCGGCGCTCTTCGATGGCCGCCATTTCGAGCACGTAACGCTTTCGTTCCGGGCGGCGCGCGCGCTCGACGCCGTAGATGCCGCTGAAGAAATCGATATTCTCCTCCACGGTGAGGTCGTCGTAGAGCGAGAATTTCTGCGACATGTAGCCGATGTGGCGGCGAATCTCCTCGGCCTGGGTGTGCACGTCCAGGCCCTCCACTTGGGCGCGGCCGGAAGTGGGCGCCAGCAGGCCGCAGAGGATGCGGATGGTGGTGGACTTGCCCGCGCCATTGGGCCCGAGGAAGCCGAAGATTTCGCCTTTGGGAACCTGGAGCGAGACCTGGTCCACGGCTACGAATGCGCCGAACTTCTTGGTGAGGTTTTCGATCTCGACTGCCCAACCGTTCATGCTTTGGCGGCCTCCAGCTCGCGAATGGTGCTGATAAATGCGCCTTCCAGATTCACCGCGCCGGCCTGGCGGCGCAGCTCGTCGGGCGGAGCGCAGCGGATGAGCTTGCCGCGGTGCATGAGACCCACGCGATTCATGCGCTCGGCTTCATCGAGGTACGCGGTGGTCATAAAAATGGTGATGCCGTCTTTGAGCAGTCGATAGAGAATCGTCCAAAAATCGCGGCGCGATACGGGATCGACGCCGTTGGTGGGTTCGTCGAGGAAAAGAATGCGGGGCCGGTGCAGCAGGGTACACATGAGCGCCAGCTTCTGCTTCATGCCGCCCGACAAGCGCCCGGCCTGGCGCCCGCGGAACTCTTCCATGCGGGTCATGCGCAGCAGCTCGACGGTGAGCCGGTCGCGCTCGGCGCCGGTGATGTCGAACAGGTCGGCGTAGAAATTCATGTTTTCCTGCACGGTCAAGTCCACGTACAGGCCGAAACGCTGGGCCATGTAACCGATCTGGTCTTTGACCTTCTGCGATTCGGTGGCGGCGTCGTAGCCGGCCACGCGGGCCCAGCCTTCGGTAGGGTTCATGAGGCCGCAGAGCAGGCGCAGGGTGGTGGTCTTCCCCGCCCCATCCGGCCCGACAAGGCCGAAGATCTCGCCGGGCGCCACGGTCAGATTGAGATGGTCGACGGCGGTGAGCGCGCCGAAGCGGCGGGTCAAGTCGTGGGTCTCGATGATGGGTGGAAGGCCGTTCACTGCAACACCATTCACTGCAAGGTCAGCTCCGCGTCGGCCGGCATATTGCTTTTGAGCTCGTGGGCCGGATTCGCCACTTCAATCTTGATCCGGTAGACCAGCTTGACGCGCTCCTGCGCGGTCTGAATCTGTTTGGGAGTGAACTCGGCCTCCGAAGCAATGAAGGTCACGTGACCGGTATACGATTTCCCTGGGTAAGAATCCGTGGTGACATGGGCTATCGATCCGAGCTTGACTTTGCCCAGATCGGTTTCGTTGATATAGCCGCGCAGCCAAGGATGGTCGATGTCGCCCACGGTCACGATGCTGGTTCCGGGGGCGAGCACTTCACCCACGTCGGCCGCTTTCACCAGCACGACGCCATCGCACGGGGAGATGGCGATGGTATCGGAAAGCTGGGCATCGATGAGCGCAAGGTTGGCTTTGGCGCGGTCGATTTCGGCGCGGCGGGTGGCGATGTCCTGCTCGCGGCGGCGAGTTTCAAGTTGGTTGGCCTGGGCGACCTTCAGCGCTCCTTCGGCGCTCTCCACCTGGCCTTGCTGGGCGCGAATGACCTCCTCGCGCTGGCCGGCGAGCACCAGCGACTGGCGCTCCTTGGCCGACTTCAGAGCCGCCACGGCGCTTTCCCAGCGGTTGCGGTATTGATCGGACTGGGCGGTGGAAATGTCGTCGTCTTTGTAGAGCACCTGGGCGCGGTCCCAATCGCGCTGGGAGCGGTCGACTTCGGATTGGGCCGAATCCACGGCGGCCTGGGCATCCAGTTTTTCCTGCGGGCGAGCGCCGTTGTGAAGCTCAGCCAGGCGCGCCTGCATGGATTCGAGATTGGCGCGGCGCTGCTCGATATCGGCCGCCACGGTCTGCTTCTCGTACTCGTGGGAAGTGACGGCCTGGGCGAGTTGGGTCTCGGCCGAGGTCAAGGCCGCGGATTGGGCTTCGCGCTGCGCCACCAGTTGATCGCGGTCGAGCCGGGCGAGCACTTCGCCTTTTTTCACGGTGTCGCCTTCGTCCACGTTGCGCTCGATGAGGCGCCCGGCGGTCTTGAAGGCGATATTGACTTCGGTGAGCTCGATATTGCCCGAGACTACGATGCGGTTGTCCGGCCGGCGGGTCATGCCGCGGTAGGCGTAGACCGCCGCTCCGGCGGCGAGCAGGATGATGAGGATGATGAGGATGCGTTTTTTCATGAGTTGACCTTTTGGGTGAGGTGTAGGGCAGACCACAAAAAACGATGGTCTGCCCCACGGGGTGGCGCAAAGGCTCCCATTATTGCACCAAGCTCCGCACGCGGCCCATGGATTGGGCCAGGGCGATGCGCGCCAGGTTGTAGTTGTAGAGGGCGGCGGTTCGGTTGTCGCGGGCGCGCTCGAGGCGGGTCTGGGCGTCAGTGACTTCGATGCTGTTGGTGACGCCGGCGGCGTAGCGGCGGCGCGCCTGGGCGAGCTCGTTTTCGGACAGGTCGAGGCCTTCGCGCGCGACTTTGACTTCGTCGTCGGCGGAAGCGAGCTCGTCCAGGGCGAGGCGAACGTCCAGCTCGATCTGCTCTTTCAAATCGTTGCTGCGGGCCTGTTCGGCGCGGAGCTGGGAAGCCGATTCGGCGCGGCGGGCATCGCGGCGGCCGCCGTCGAAGAGGGGCACGCGCACCGAGATTCCCACCGTGCGGGTAGGCATGGAGTTGTCGAATGCGGTGCCGCTGGCGCCGTAATCGCCGAAGGCGGACACCGATGGCAAGCGCTCCATCTTGGTGGCGCTGGCCGAAAGCCGGGCATTTTCTTCGCGGTCGCGCTGGGCCTGGTAATCGGGCCGCTGTTTGAGGGCCGCGGCGCGGGCTTGGTCCAGGGTGACCGGGTCCACGGGAAGGTACTGCAGTTTGTCGGTCAATTGGAGGGGCGCGTCCAGGCGCACATTCATGGCGCGGAGCAGGCGCAGATAGGCCGCGCGGCGGGCGTTGCGCGCTTCGAGCAGGCGCTGCCGGTCGTTGGCCAGTTGCACGTTGGCGCGGGTAATCTCGATGCCGGTTCCGGTTCCCGCCTTCTTCTCGTTGTCGGCCTGGGTCAGCAGGGCTTCGGAAAGCGCGACATTGGCCTCGGCCGATTCCAAATCGGCGTCGGCCTTAATGCCGGCGAGATAGGCCTTGGCTACCTGCGCCGCGACCTGTTCGCCGGTGCTGTCCAAATCCGAGCGGGCGGCCTCGGTACCTGCCTTGGAGGCCTGGAAGCGGCGGATGGAACTGAAGTCGAAGACGCTTTGAGTGGCGCTGACGCGCGCATCGAGGGTTGTGAACGGGCCCACGAAAGTGGGGAACGCGAAACCGGGGATGGGGATTGAGGCGAAGAGTTTGGAGGAGAACCCCTGGGCGGCGAGATCCTCGGTGCGGCTTTGGGTATTGAAGGCACTTTCGAGGTCGGGCAGCAAGGCGGCGCGCGCTTCGGCCGAACGGTCGCGCGCCTGGGCCAGCGATTCGCCCGCCAGCAGGATGGCCGTGTTCCCCTCGCGGGAAAGCGCGATGGCGACGGCGCGTTTGAGGCTCAACGGCAGCGGGCCGCGATTGGCGACGACCGCGCCGCCATCCGGCTGCCGCGACTGCCGCTCGGCGGGCGCGGCTGGCTGGTTCGCGGCGGGAGCCGCGGCGCTGGATATTTGCGGCTGAGCCGCCGCCGAAGTGGCCGCCATTGCGGCCAGGCAGATCCATCGAATGTTCATATCACTTCTCCCCGCCCGGCTTGGCCGCCTTAACGGATGCCGTCGCGGCGGATGGCGCCTCGGATGGCGCCCGAAAACCAGCCGACAAGAACGTCACCAATTCCTTCAGCATCTGCGGATACTCCAGTGCCCGGCCATGCCAATCCTCCGGACCGCGGCACAGACAATGCGCCATGGCGCCAATCATGAAATGGATCCTCCAAGAGAGCTCGGCCCCGGAAAGATGCGGCAATGCCCGCCGCAGCGCCGCCTGAAAGCGCTGGACCGCCTCCGAGAAATGCTGGCGCGCAATCCCCTGCATAAGCCCTTCGCCGATCAGCCGGCCCATCATGCGCGGGAACTGGATGTCTTGCGAGGCCAGGAGAATGGCCGGCCCCAGAAACGCATCGAGGATGTCTTCCACCGCTAGCTGGCGCTTGCCGGCGCGAGCTTCGACCCGATCGAGGAGGACCAGGCGCTGCTCGTTCACCGGCTTGAGCCTTTGCGCAATCACCGCGTCCAGCAGTTCCTCTTTGGAGCCGAAATGATAATGGATGGCGGCCAGATTCACTTGTGCCTCAGCGATGATGTGGCGGAGCGAGGTACCGCCGTAACCTTGTTCGGCGAAGACCCGAACCGCGGCGTCCATGATCTTCTGCTTGGTTTCAATCACTTAATTCAATCACTCGATTTAATTATACGTTTTAGCCGGGAACCGTCAAGTTTTTTCTGTGGCCATCCGATTGCTATATCAAGCGGCAAGGGGGCGTAATATCGCACGATTGCGGTGACAGCTCGCCCGGTTGCCGGTTGGAGGAGGAGAAGGACATGACCGAACGAATTGCCAGTTTTTGGTGCCGCGTGGCTCACACCAAAGCCATGTGGCCGATGCATGGAAGGTACATTTGCCCGCAGTGCTTGCGAGAGCACCCGGTGTTTTGGGAAGAAACGGGAGCGTCGGCTCCGGTTGCAGGCGGAAAGGCGAAGGGCGACTACCGCGTGTCCACGGCGGTTTCGGTCACGCAGTAAGTTGACAGGGGCTTCGGCCTCGATATCCCTGGGGGGGATGGAAGTCGAGGGAGTCAGAAGTCGGGAGTCAGAAGCTGGAATGGCCTGCCATTCCGACTCTTGAGGCGTGGCTTCTTGGCCTCCGCTGTCTCGCGAGTCGTGTTTGTCGGCGTTGCCATTCCTTCCGCGGAATTTCCAGCACGAAGCCGTGGGGCTGGTACGATGAAGTTTTCGTACCGATATGCCCGAAAAGCCATACGATCATCGCGCCATCGAGCTAAAGTGGCACGCCCTTTGGCAGAACGCCGATTTTTACCGGGCGGAAGAGAATTCCACCAAGCCCAAATTTTACGTACTGGAAATGCTCCCCTACCCGAGCGGGACGCTGCACATCGGCCACATCCGCAACTACGCCATCGGCGACGCGCTGGCCCGCTACAAGTGGATGCGAGGCTTCAACGTGCTGCATCCGATGGGCTGGGACGCGTTTGGCCTGCCCGCCGAAAACGCGGCTATTGCCAACCGGCAGGCTCCGCGAGATTGGACGTTGGCCAACATTGCGGCGATGAAGAAGACGCATCGGCGGTTCGGCTTTAGCTACGATTGGAACCGCGAAGTCACTACTTGCGAGCCGGAATACTACCGGTGGAATCAATGGTTTTTCCTGCGCATGCTGGAGCGCGGCCTGGCGTACCGGAAGAAGGCGCTGCTCAACTGGTGCCCGCAGTGCAACACCGTCTTGGCCAACGAACAGGTAGTGGAAGGCTGCTGCTGGCGGCACGAGGATACGCCGGTAGAGCAGCGCGCGCTGGAGCAATGGTTCCTGAAAATCACGGCTTACGCCGATCAGTTGCTGGACGATATGGCGGGCCTCGAGAGCGGCTGGCCGGAGCGCGTGCTCACCATGCAGCGCAACTGGATCGGACGGTCCGAGGGCGCCGAAATCGATTTCGGCCTGGCGGGCGACGACGGCCGGAAAATTCGCGTCTTCACCACGCGTGTGGACACGATTTACGGCGCCACCTGTGTGATTCTGGCTCCCGAGCATCCGCTGAACGACACTCTGCTCGACGCGGCAGCGAAGGCCAGAGCCAAAGCCATGGTGGACGCCCGCTCCAGCCACGATCTCGGCGATGCCGAAAAAGAGGGCTTCTTTACCGGCCACTACGCTATTAATCCTTATAGCGGCGAACAGGTGCCGATCTGGATTGGCAATTTCGTACTGATGGGTTACGGTACCGGCGCGATTATGGCGGTTCCGGCCCACGACGACCGCGATTTCGAATTCTGCCGCAAATACGGCATCGCGATCCGCCCGGTGATCCGCCCGGCCGGCGGCGTTCTGGCCCGGGAACCAGGCATGAAGGAAGCGTTTCTCGATTACGGTGTGGTGGAGAACTCCGGCCCGTGGTCGGGCCTCACCAGTGAGGAGGCGCGCGGCAAGATGGCCGCTTATGCCCAGGAAAAAGGCTTCGGCCAGGCGGCCATCACCTACCGCCTGAAGGATTGGGGGATCTCGCGACAGCGCTATTGGGGCACGCCCATCCCGGTGATTCATTGCCCGCGATGCGGCGCGGTTGCCGTACCCGACGATCGACTGCCGGTCTTGCTGCCAGACCGGGTCGAGATTACCGGCACCGGCCGTTCGCCGCTCGAAGCGGTTCCCGAGTTCGTCAACGTGGCGTGCCCGAAATGCGGCGGCGCGGCGCGGCGGGAGACCGACACCATGGACACGTTTATCGATTCGTCCTGGTATTTTTATCGCTATTGCGATCCGCACAACAGCCACGCGCCTTTCGATTCGGCCAAGATCGCCTACTGGTTCGAGATCGATCAGTACATCGGCGGGGTGGAACACGCGATTTTGCACCTGATTTACTCGCGCTTCTTCACTAAGGTGATGCGCGATCTGGGCCTGGTGCGCAATAGCGAACCTGTCCGGCGCATGTTCACGCAGGGCATGGTGATTGCCGAAGGCGCCAAGATGTCGAAATCCAAAGGCAACGTGGTGGGCGCCGACGCTCTGGCCGAACAATTCGGCGCCGATACCGCGCGCCTGTTCGTGCTCTTCGCCGCGCCGCCCGAAAAGGAGCTCGACTGGCGGAAAGAGGGCGCCGAAGGCATCTACCGATTCCTGGGGCGGATCTACCGCTTCGTCACCCGTAACGCGCAGGCCGTTGGCGGCAGCGGAATGGCCGACCGCGCCGTGCTTCGCAAGCTTCACCAGACGCTCGAGAAGATCACCGAAGATTTCGAAACCCGCTGGCACTTCAATACCTGCATCGCCGCCATCATGGAATTGATGAACCTGCTGACGGAGCAGGAAGCTGGCATCTCGGCGGCGGCCATGAAGGAAGTGCTGGAGAGTTTGGCTCTTATGCTGGCGCCGCTGGCGCCCTATCTGGCGCAGGAGATCTGGGAGGAATTGGGCAAGGAGGGCCCGGTCTTCCGGCAGCCCTGGCCCGCCTACAATGCGGAGCTGGCGCGCGAAGACGAAGCCGAGATTGTGGTGCAGGTGAATGGCAAGGTCCGCAGCCGCGTATTCGCTCCTTTCGGAGCGTCCGCCGAGGAACTGGAACGCCGCGCTCTGGCCGACGAAAAGGTGCGCAACGCCATCGGGAGGAAGAGCGTGGTCAAGGTGATCGCGGTGCCCGACAAGCTGGTGAACATGGTGGTGAAGTGAGCGGGCGCTCGCCGAGGCCGGAGCTTGATTCTGGGCAGAAGAGCGGGACGAGGGCGTCCCGCGCGGACCCGGGGGTCCGCCCTACTACGCGCGCTTCAGCACGTTCGATTGGTGGCGGCAAAGCTGGACTCCGCTATGGCCTTCAGACGCTCGGGGGTGAACTCGGGGTGGTTACGGAACCGGGATGGAATGGCCTCCTCCATCCTCGCCTGGGACGCCGGCGCCCAGGCGCATTCCGGGTAGCCCAGAGCCTCGGCCAGGCGGCAGGCAGTCTGTACGGTATGAATGGTGGGGTCTCTCTCCATGCTCACGACGCCATGGTGCATGTGGATGTAGTGCCGCAGCGATTCCGGGAATCCCCATGCCCGCGACAGCGCGCCGCCGGCCTCGCAGTGGTTCATGCCGAACATGGTCTCTTCGACGGCGAGGATTTCACCCATATTGGCGACTTCGCAGGCCATTAAGGAGCTATATTTCTCGTGCAAGGTCAGGAGCATGCCCAAGCGGCCGATATCGTGCAGCAATGCGGCGGTGTACAGCATGGGCAGCGATAACGAACTGGTTTTGGCGAGGTGTTCGGCCAGGGCCGCGGAGGCGAGACTATGCTTCCAGCCGGTGCTGAAATCGCCGTTGGTATGACCGCTCAGATAGGACCTCATGGCGATCCTCGAAGCCACCGACCGCGCGCGCTCCAGTCCCAACAGCAAGAGAGCATGCGGAATGTTGGTAATTTCGCAGCGGAAGCCGAACTCCACCGAGTTGGCCACAATCAGTAAGTCGGTGGCGAGGGCGGGATCGCCGCGAAAAGCGGCTTCGAAATCCTCCAGGGCGGAATTGCCGTCGGCGGAGATGGAGAGGAGTTTCAGGGCGGTCAGGTTGAAGGCGGGCAACCGGGAGAGCCGATCGAGGGTTTGAGATCGAAGTTTGGAGCTATTATCCGCGGACATACATACGCCTGGGCAGCACTGGCAGGGACTACTTCCCCTGGGCGATATCCCGGCTCCTATCGTTCATATCGGCGCGGAAAACGTTTTTTTGCAGGAATTCTTTGGGCGGCGGTAGCGGCCTTATGGGGGAACCCGATATCCGGTCACGGTTGCCCATAGACCGGGAGTGAGAAATGCTACTTACGCCGGCGCGATACCGGGGCGCGTTTTTTGGCTCCCGCGGTGGCGTTCTTGGCGCTGTTGCCGTTCTTGGCGAGGCGGAGCTTCCAGGCAGTGTGCAGTGCGCCGGCGAGCACGTCCTCGGTGGCCGCGGCCAGGCGGATGTGAGTCATGCCCATCCTGCCCCAGCCGCCGGCAATGGGCACGAATACCTCCGGAGCCTCCTCGACGAAAGCGGCCTGCAGGTCCGGGGTCAGCATCAGGTTGCCGTAACCCTCGGTTTGGGAAGCCAGGGTAGCGAAAATCCTGCCGCCCACGCGGAAGTCGGGCGCCCCCATGTGCGAGCTTTCCTCGGCGCCTTCAAAGCTCAACGCGATGCGGCGAAAGTCTTGGGCATTCATGGGCATAAGCGGTACATGCGGGGCAGGATGCGATCCTGCCGCCGATTAGGCGGGTTGCCAACCCGCCGCAGGTTACCAACCTGCCCCACAATGCGGCAGGGCCGCAAAACAAAGGCAAAGGCCCGGAGACGACAGACCACGAAACGATGGTCTGTCCCACCAGGAGAAGTCGATCCTATGGATTATCGCTCATTTTGCGCAGGCTCTTGAGGTTCTTTTTTACCTCTTCGCTGGCGTCCAGGAGCTGGTTGGTGTCGTAGATTACGCGCGGGGTGAAGAAGATGATCAGCTCCGACCGGGTCTTGGTGACGCTCTTGGTGCCGAACAGAAAGCCAATTCCCGGAATGCGGTCGAGGTAAGGAATGCCCGCGGTCGTCACCTGGTAACTTTCCGCGATTCCGCCGCCGACCGCTATGGTATCCCCGTCCTGGACCGTAACCTGGGTGCTGACCGAACGGTTGGTGAACGACGGCGAGTCGATGTTTGAGTACTGGCTTGACTGTGAGGTCGATTGCGGCGCGCTCACCTGCTGGCCGATTACCAAGGTCACCACGCCGCTCGGGTTCACGCGGGCTACGATGTTCAACGTGACGCCGGTACTCTGGCTGCTGATGTTCTGAATCGGCACCGAGGTTCCGTTCTGGGTGATGCTGCTGGCCGCGGTCGAGGTCGCCACCGGGATCTGGCTGCCGATGTTCATGGTGGCCGGAATGCTATCGGTGGCAATCACGCTGGGGGCGGAAACCAGCTTTGTCGTTCCCCTGGATTCGGATGCGCTCAATTGGCCCTGCAGCAGGCGTGTTCTCGATACCAGCGCCGCGGCGGTCAGCAACAGGCCGCCGCCGGCCGTCTGCCCGAAATTGCTTAGGCCATTGAGTTGGTTACCGCTCTGGATCGGGCTGTTGAGAGTGGCTGCCAGGCCGGCATTCAGGGTGTCGTTCAAGTCGATTTCATAGATTTTGGCGTCGATCAGCACTTGCCTCGGCGCCACGTCCAACTGGTCGAGGATGTGCCGAATCTGTTCCCACTCCTGCGCCGAGCCCTGCACCAGGATGGTGTTGTCGAAGGGGTTCGGAATCACGTGCGGGGCGTTTGGGTTGGCATTTCCCTGCCCCGTGCCCGGCCGCAGATATTGTCCGGTCTGATCGTTGGCGGCCGCCGACCCGGGAACCGCGCCGAACGGGGTCTGCCCAGCGCCCTGGAGGCCGGAGTTGCCGTAATTGCCGTAATTGCCGGACATGCTGCCGTACCCGCCAAACCCGCCGCTTCCGCTATACATCGACCCATACATCCCGCCGCCGCCAGCCCCATAGCCCATCCCTCCGGCGCCGTTCGCACCGTAGCCGCTGCCGGGCTGATATCCCATGCCCTGCATCATGCTGTTCTGGTTCATCTGCTGGGCGAGTTGGATGAGCGCCATGGCGTTGCCGCTGTAAAGGGCCATAATCGCCATGGCCATGATTTCGGCTCGCCCGTATTTCAGGCGATACACCCATATCCCGTTAGCGCCCACCGCTATTTTGGGCTCCACGTCCAGCTTATCGATCCATTTCTGCACCTCGGCGAAAATGCCCGGATTGGGCGCTACGGCGATGAGGGTGTTGATCCGGTCGACCGCGATGAAGCGAACCGCGCCGCCCTTTTCGGAAAGCGCGTACGCTTTGAAGACCGAGTCCAGGTCCTTCACCAGGTCCGTCGGGCGGCTGTTTTCCACATCGAAAAGCTGTACCCGCTGGCCGGCAAAGGTATCGCTGTCGAACATGGCGAGCAGCTCCAGCGTGCGCTTCATATTGCGGCTATTGTCCTGAACGATGATCAGGTTGGCCGGCTCATAGACGGAATCGCTGGCGCCTTCGCCGAGAAATGGTTTGATCAGTTTTTCGATCTCCACCGCGGTGGTGTATTTGAGAAAAATCAGGTCCAGAATCATGCGCTCGTCGTTGGGCAAGGTCTTGCCGTCGGCATTGACCATGGGATCGATGGGCAACTTCGAGATCGCATTCACGGGCACGACGTGGTAGAGGTCGCCGACTTTCACCAGCGCGGCGCCGTTGACGCGAAGCACGGTTTCAAGCAAGGGCATCAGATCCACCTGCCGCACTTCGCCATAGGTGTGGAGGGTCACGGCCCCGTTCACTTTCGGATCCACGATGATGTTGATCTTGAGCCGCTTGGCCAGCACGTTGACCAGATCGGTCAAGGAAGTGTTGTCGAGTTGAAACAGGCCGGGCTCGAGCGCCTTACCGGCTTCGGCCGGCTGGGTGGAAGGCGCGGGGGCGGGCGCCGCCGCTCCTTGCGGGCTGGCCGCCGGCGGCTGGGCTTGAGCGGGCGCCTGGGCCGGCGTTTGAGCCGGCGGGGCGGCCTGCGCGAAGAGAGAGCGCGCGGCCAGCACGCCCAGCATCAGCGAACCGGGCGTCAGCAAACCGAACCGGAGGCGCATGGCTAATTCCCGGCGGCGGCGCGGTCGCGGTCCCAGGCGGCCTGCTCCACCGCATTCAGTGCGCCCTTCTTGCGTTCCCAGCGATAGGTGCCAAACGGACCGGGACGCTCGAAACGCACGCTATCGCCGGCATCGGCGGCCTTCAGATAGCGCGCTTGCCTGGCGATATCGGCGGCGGCGCCGGGGTCCGGCTTGTCTTCCAGCTTGGCTATGCCCCATGGCGTCTCGCGGTAGAGCCACTTGTGTCCCTGGGCATCGGTGTAGCTCCAGGTGTAGGCGGCCGTTTTGACCGCTTGCGCGGGAATGCCCGGTATAGGCGGAGCCGTTCCATCGGCCGCGCCCAGGCACGTCCCACAAATCGTCGCAACAAAAAACACCAATAGAATCGATTTCATTTTTTTAAAGTCCTCGTAATCGCGGCGGTGGCCGTCAACGGCCAACCTGCTCCCAATAGCAGGCGCTCCCAAACGGCGTGGCCCGGCTGGTTTTGCGATAGCCGTCCACTACCGTGCCTTCCGGGGTGCTGTCGTTGGGCTGGCAGGTCTTGATCCCGAACTGGGTGGCCTCGCCCGGTCCCTTCTGCGTCGGCGTCTCCTGTGGCGGAGGCGGAGGCGCCGCAGCCGCCGCGCTGGCCGCGGCTGGCGGCGGAGCGCTGCGGTCCAGAAGCTCGTCCACCGATTTGTGAATGATCTGCCCGTTCCATTCCAATGCGATCTCTTGAGTATTGACGCTTACGAGCTTGAATTGGCCGATCTTGTCGCCGGGAGAAAGCGCCTGGTGCGGGGAATTCTTATTGACGCTCAATACCGCGATCGGCCCGTCGCCTACGTCCATGACGCCGTGACACAAGGGTAGCGGGGGCATCGGCGGAGGAGGAGGCGGCGGTGGACCTTGATCGACCGGAACGTCAGCGTTGCGCGACGGATCGAAGAGATCGTCGGTGGCAACTCGCTTGTATGTGGTCGGCAGCAGAGCCCCCGGGGCGGCAAGCGGGGTCATCGGCGGTGGCGCGGGCGCCACGGCGTGCGCTTTGCGCAGCGCTGCCTCGCGGGCCTTGGCCGCCAGCCATTCGTTGTGCAACAGGAAACCGGCGCCCGCCACTACCGCGGCCAGCACCAGATTGAGCTCGATCAGTTTGCGTCTCAAAACGTGGCCAACCCTTTCTTGGTTTCGGGAATCAGCTTGCGGGTTACCGGGGCAGCCACCATCAGCCGCACCATGACGTTCTTTTTCTTGTCGTTCCCGTGAGTCACGCGCACCTCTTCGCTGGCCACCAGTTGCGGCTGGTCGCCCAAGGAGGCCAGCATGTTGACCAATTGTTCGATGCCGCAAGTGAAAGTGACTTCCACGGAAATCTCGCCGTAATCGCCGTTGATGGCGCGCCCGTTCTGGCGCTCCACACCGTGGGTATCGATGCCGTTGGCGCGCGCCACGAGCTGCACCAGGTCGAGGAGCTGGGCCTGGGCTTGCTGCATGGTGTCGGCCTTGAGGATGGTTTTTTCGCGGGTGGCGAGCTCCGCCTCGGCCGCTTGGAGCAGAGCCTGCCTGGCCGGCAAAGTGGCGGCCACTTCTCGCAGATGCGCCAGCCGCTGCTCCGCCGCCGGAATGGTATCCACCGATTCCACCACCGCCGGCACCGAGCCGCGATCGGCAAACACGACGAAGCGCAAGATCAGAACCGCGGCCAGGGCGCCGAGCCCGATGGTCAGAGCTTTGCGGTCGCGCGCGGTCATGGCTGTCCCCGGCGGTTGGAATGAATTTGAAAGACCTCGCCCGTGCCGGACTGGCTGCGCTGCGCCATATCCATGCCGGAATCCTGAAACAGGGGCGAAGAATCCAGAATTTTCAATAGCGGCGCGGCCTGCGGGGCTTCGCCGTTGATGCGCACGCCGGTGCGGGTAATCTCGATGCTATTGGTCCATGACGGAGGTTCCACCAGGCGCGTGAGCTCGTTGAGCGCGTCCAAATCGTTGCGGGTACGGGCGCGAAACTGGTCCAGCAGGCGGGTGCGTGCGCGGGCGCGATCGACGGCATGATCGAGCGCCATCGCCCGCTGCGCCTGGGGCTGCAGGCGGGCAATTTCAGCCCGAAGGCTTTCGAGATACCGGTGCTCGGCGTAGCGCGGATAGCCCCAAATGCCGGCGGTGAGCAGTACCGCCAGCGACGCCAGCACGACGGTTGGGACCAGCATGCCGCGCGAGCTGGAGCTGCGGTGCTCCACCGGCAGCAGGTTCGCCATCGGCGACAGCCAGGGACAAGCCCCGGCCAGCGCCGTGGCGTACGGCAGCGCATTGCGGGAAAGATCGTTCTCCACCGGGTTGACGGTGGGCTTGGGCAGCACTTGTTCCAGCGCGACCGGCACGGTGTCGGGCGCGAGCCGCAACTCGGCCAGGGCCAACTGCGCGGCGCGTTCGGCGGGCAGCTCGAACGCGGCCGAAAACAACGGCCGCCAATCGCTTTCGCCGTAAATCTCCACCGCGCGACCGGACGCCCGGCTCACCGCCACAAACCCGGCGCCAGCCTCGAAATCGTTCAGGCGGATGGCGGCGTGCACGGCCGCCGCGGAAAACGTAAAACCGGCCACTGCGATACCGGCTTCGGCGAACAGAGAAACATAGCGGTCGATTACGGATTGTCGCGCAACCCCCAGCAGGGCCGCGCCCGGACCCAACGCCGACCAGCCCCACGAAATCTCGTCCTCACCGTAGGGATGGAGCGAATCCAGTTGCAGGCGGATGGCCGCTTCCATATCTTTCGCCGCCACACCGGGCAAGGCCAGATGACGCACGATGACCTCGTGGCGCGGCAGCAATACGGTGGCGCCCAGATAGCTCACGCCCCGGGATTTCAGCATGGCGGCATACTCGGCGCCCCATTCCGCCGCCGGCCGGCTGGCGAAATCGTCCACCCGCAAGAACCCCAAAACGCGCACGCGCGCCAGGCGCACCCGCACCGCCACTATCTCCAGGTCGCGCTCGCCGATCTGGATTCCCACGCCCGAGCCGAAGGCCGCGAGCTTACGCAAATCCCGGCCCAGGGAACTTTTGCTTCCGCGCGCCGAAGCGGTGGCTTCGACCGATGAAGCGCCGCGCTCCGGTTGCGTTTCCGATTGTATTTCAGCGGGCATTCGGGAAATCGCTCCAGGCGGTATCGTACCAACGCAAAATGTGAAGCGGATAAGCATAGTCCGGCGTCATGTACTTCACCATCGCGCCAACGGTGCGCCGGACATCGGAAAACCGGCCGTCGGCGAGGCGTAACCGCGCGGTGGCGCGCAAGGTGAAGATGGTATTGCCGCCGATGCGGAAGCCGACTCCCAACTTCCCGTTTATGGCCTGCACGATGGAGAGCTCGGAAGGCTTAAAGGGCTGTTCGCGGCGGCGAGCCACAATGGCCGCGATGGTGTCCGGATCGAGGCCGAGGGCGGCCAGCAAGGCGGGGCTGACGGTGTTGAGATCCACCGCGGAACTGCCGAATACCGACAAGCAGTCCATCAGCCCCGGCCGCTCGACCAGGCGCGCCGCTCGCGGGGAAGCCGACTCTTCGTCCAGAGCATACGAGCCATAAAAAATATCGGGGGTAACACCTCTCACCAGCAGCAGTTCCTCGATCTCTCGAATAGACGTGTGGGCGGCTCGAAAAGACGGGATGAGCGAGGAATAATACTGATCGAGAGCGCTTGGCTCGGGCGACGGCACGCGCCAGTCGACGATGGCTTCGGCGATGCCGCGCGAGCGCGCATCGTTGCCGGTCACGGCCATGGCGATGCGGTAGAGCAGTTCGGGCGAGGCGAGGTTGACATCGACCTTGGAGGTTTCGGGGAGGATTTCCACCCGCACCATTCCGGTGGGGAACGGATAAACCACCTCGGTCGCTCCGATGGGAATGACTCGTTTTTCGGGGGCCAACTGCGGCTGCCAGAGCAGGTCGAGCGCGGCCCGCTCGACGCCGCCCGAGGCCAGGTAGTAGGCCCTCAAACTATCCTCCTCCGTGGCAACCCGCTCGGTTTCGCCGCGCACCGTAGAGGATACCGAGATACCGATGGCGGCGAGCCCGGCGGCCAGCCAAAGCACGGCGAGGAGGGCCGAGCCGGAGCGGCGGGTGCGGGGATGGCATGCAGGTGAGGATTGGTCCGGCAAAAGGTAGGGCGGACCCCCTGGGAGCTGTGAAATATTCGATTTTCGGCCAGTTTTGCACAAGGGAAGTCGCTGAAAACATTTGAGGGCGAAAATGCTTTTTGGCATTATTTCACAGCTTCCCTGGTCCGCAGCCGGCCCCCTGGCCGGCTCTTCGCCGGTATCGGAGACCTGGTTCTTGGGGGAGAAGTGCGGGACAAGGGCGTCCCGCGCGGACCAGGGGGTCCGCCCTACCGGTTGCATCGTGACGTTTGCGAAAAGTATGCAGCACAGGCTTTAGCCTGTGGAAAGCAAATAAGACCGAGCCCTCAGACTGGCACCCCCTACTGATCGACATATTGGATCTCCGGCTGGCGGTGGAGGTGGATGGGGGCCACGATGGTAAACGGCTGGAGGCGCGACGCATCGGGCACCAGCGGCGCCATTTCGACCCGAATGGCCAATGGCCAGACCATTCCGGCGGCGCTTGCGCTCCACTCCGGCTTAATTTTCTGGGGCGGATGCATCAGGTAAGAGAACCGGCAAAAAGCCAATTGATCGGCCAGCACGAAAGGGCGCGGTCCGAAGACGAGCGGGAGAAACTTCGGAGCCGCAAGCCCGCTCTCCGGATCGGTGGCCACGCCGGTGCAGTTAGCCCCGGCCGCGGCCGGCGAAAACGGCGCTTCGTTCACCACCAGCCGCACTCCGGCGGTGTCCCCGGGAATCACCGACAGATCGAGCAACTGCGGCTGGCCGCGCCAAGCCTGTTGGAGCGAGAATGTGGAAATCAGACGCATGGTCCGCGCGTCGCCTTGAAAATACGGGGTCACGCCCGGCACGGCGCCTGGCCGGGCTGGGCCACTCTCACCGCCGGTGCAGCTAAGAGTGAACGGGACCAATCCTTCCAGTTCCTGCTCCAGGATTCTCTGCGCGCCAACCACTTTGCGGTCGTCCATCAGCCTGACATTGGTCTTGGAAAAAATCATGAGCCCGATCCGCATGGCAAAAACCATGCCGAGCGACAGCAGTCCCACCAGTGTGACCGCGAGCAGCATTTCCATGAGGGTGACGCCGGCGGTAGGGCGCAGTGGGACAGACGATCGCCTTTTGTCGTCTGTCAAGCGGCCGGCCCCTGAACAGGCCTGACAGACGATGGAAAGCGATCGTCTGTCCCACCCGGTCTCCGGATGGCGCCTCATCGCGCCGCCGCGGCGAGATCGTCCGCCACCAGGATGTGTTCTTTGTATCCTTCGAGCGTGAAGGTGTGCCGGTTGCTGCCGTCGATCCACCAGATCTGGAGAACCACGCGGTCGAGCGCGGGCATTCCCGAACCGGGCGCCGGCGGGGTGGAAAAAGGGGTCACCAGGGCCTGCCAGCCGGCGTCGAGGTTGCCGGCAATGGAGCCGTCGAAGCGGCCCTCCAGCGCAGCGTTTCGCGGCAGGGTGGGATCCACCAGCAATTCATTCATGCGCAGGCGGGCGAGTTGGGCCACGCGGTCGTGATCGCGCAGGCGGGACGCATTCCGCACCGCGCCGGAAAGGCCGGACATCAGCGCGGTGACGGCAATCGCCATGATCACCGTTGCCACCAGCACTTCGAGCAGAGTAAAACCGCGCGTCCGGGGGTGCCGCATCATCTACTTCTTTACGACGCTTTCCACGTTGGGAAAGCCGGTCATGGGGTCGAGATGCACAATTCGATGGCCTCCGTGACGATTGCCCAGCTCGACGCCGATGGCGGGAACCGTAGCGCCGGGCATCAAGACGAAGCGGCGGTCGGCGTTCTCGGCGCTGTCGGCTCCGGTCAATTCCGGCAGTACCGCTTCCAGGACGATGCCGTCGGGCGGCTTGAAGCGCCGCTCGGCGCCGTCCGCGGCGAGCGCGACCATGCGGCTCTTGGCCAGGGAAATCTCCACTACCACCGGCTCCTGGCGCCGCTCCGCGCGGGTGACGGCGGCATTCAGAAAGGCGGCGACTTCTTCGGTGGCCGAAGCCAGGCGAATGTTGTCCAGGCCGGCCGACGCGGTGGGATAGGAGATGCCGGCCAAAAGTCCGATCAGCGCCACCACGACCAGCATTTCCATCATGGTGACGCCGCGCTGGCCAGGGCTTGGCAGGCGCCAGACAGTAGCCTCTTGAGGGAGTGGTGCGGGACGAGGGCGTCCCGCGCGGACCAGGGGGTCCGCCCTACTTCCAACTGACGATATCGGCATTGATTCCATCGCCGCCCGGCTGGCCGTCGGCGCCGTAGCTGATGATATCCGGCTCGTCGCCGTGGTCGCCGGGGAACTTGTAGACGTAGTCGTGATTCCACGGGTCCTTGGGCACGTCCTTGGGCATATAGGGACCGTTCCAATTGTCGGCGTCGCCCGGTTTCACGCGCAGCGCAGCCAATCCCTGCTCGGTGGTGGGAAAGTTCCCGTTATCGAGCTTGTAAGTGCCCAGCGCGCCCATGAAGTTTTCAATCTGTGCTCGGGCCTGGGTGATCTTGGCTTTGTCCACGTTGGACCAAAGCTTGGGGCCCACCAGGGCCACGAACAGCCCGATGATGGTCACCACCACCAGCATCTCGATCAGGGTGACGCCGGCCTGTCCACGCTTTCTCTCGTTGTTCCGTATTGTCATTTCACACCGCCACGTCGTTGATGCTCGTTACCGCGAGCAGCATGCTCAAAATCAGCGAGCCCACCATAATGCCCATCACCAGAATCACCACCGGTTCGAAGATCGAGGTGAAGCGCTTGATGGCGGCCCGAGTATCATTTTCGTAAATGTCGGCCATGCGGGCAAACATGGCATCGAGGCGCCCGGTTTCCTCGCCCACGGTCAGAAGGTGAGCGACCAGCGGAGGGAAGACAGCCGCCTTGCGCAGCGGCGTGGCGATGCCTTCGCCGCGTTTTACCCCCTGGGCCACGCCTTCCAGGGCATTGGCAATGGTTTTATTGTTGAGGGTCGCCGCGGCGATGGCGAGCGACTGCACCAGCGGAACCGAGTTCGCCACCAGGGTTGCCATGGCGCGGGCAAATCGCGAGGTTTCGGCCTTGAGCAGGGCATCGCCGAGCAAAGGGAGTTTGAGACGCGTCCGGTCCCACCACAGGCGCCCGGCGGGGGTTCTGGTATACATGCGCCAGCCGACCGCCAGAGCCGCCGCGGCGGTCAGCACGATCCAGCCGTAGGTGTGCACCAGGTCGCTGGCGGCCAGCATCAGCCGGGTTGGGGTGGGCATCTTCATGTGCCCTTCCTGAAAAATGACGGCGAAACGGGGCACCACGAAATCGAGCAGGATGAAGACCGAAGCCGCGCCCACGGCGGCCAGCAAGGCGGGATAGATCATGGCCGACACGATGAAGTTGCGGAGGTCGTCGCGGGTGCGCTCGAATTCGGCCAGACGCTCGAAAATGACCGCCAGGGCGCCGGAAGCTTCGCCCGCCCGCACCATATTGAGATAGAGCTCGGAAAAGTAGCCAGGATGGTTTGCCAGGCTATCGGCTAAAGAGCGGCCGCCCTTCAAGACCCGCAGCACGTCGGAGACGACGGCGCGGAAGGAGGGCTTTTCCGTCAGTTCGGCGGTGATGGCCAGCGCGCGGTCGAGCGGCACGCTCGAATTGAGCAGGGTGGAAAGCTCCTGGGTGAAGAACAAAACGTGGCGGCGTTTGCCGCCGCTGAACGAGGGCAGCTTGATCTCGGTGGCCGCGCCTTTGGGCTGGAGACCCACGTACAGAGGGGTAAGCCCTTGTTTGCGCAATTCGCTCGCGACCAATTTTTCGCTTTTGCCGGCCAGGCTGCCGTTGCGAACCTTGCCATCCGAAGCGACCGCGCGGAAGAAGAAGGTGGTCATGGGAGCGGCACCGGGCCGTGGGGCATACCATCGTTTCTTGTGGTCTGCCACCCGGGCTCTTTTTCGATCGTGAAAGACAACGGCGGGTGAACATCGTCGAGTGCGGAGTGTAGGGCAGACCACGAAAAACGATGGTCTGCCCCACAAGGGAGCGGTTGTTGGGTGTGTGAGCGCAACACCGCTACAGCTCCTGCGTGACGCGCATCACTTCTTCCACCGTGGTGACGCCGTCGCGAATTTTCGCCCAGCCGTCTTCGCGCAGGTTTCGCATGCCGTTGCGGCGCGCCACTTCAGTGAGGCGGCTCGCGTCCGCGCCTTGCATCACCAGCTTGCGGAGCTCGTCGTCCACCTGCATCATCTCGAAGATTCCCACGCGCGAAGAATAGCCGGCGCCGTTGCAGGCCGGGCAGCCGGCTCCTTTGTAGATCTGCAGGCGTTCGCCGGCGGGCGAGATGGCGGTTCCCGCGGGCGTCTTGCAATGAACGCAAATCACGCGCACCAGGCGCTGCGCCAGCACGGCCACCAGCGAAGAAACGATCAGGTAATTGTCGACTCCCATATCGCTGAGCCGGGTGATGGCGCTGGGCGCATCGTTGGTATGCAGGGTGGAAAAAACCAGGTGCCCGGTGAGCGCCGCGCGAATGGCGATATCGGCGGTTTCGCGGTCGCGGATTTCGCCCACCATGATCACGTCCGGGTCCTGGCGCACGATGTGGCGCAAGCCGGCGGCAAAGGTGAGCCCGATCTGCGGATTGATGTGGATCTGGTTGATGCCGTCCATCTGGTATTCCACCGGATCCTCGATGGTGATGATCTTTTTGTCGGGCAGGTTGATGCGCTTGAGCGCCGAATAGAGGGTGGTGGACTTGCCGCTGCCGGTCGGGCCGGTGACCAGGAAGATGCCGTGCGGCAGGCCGGTGAAGTGCTCCATCATGCGCAGCAGCCGGTCGTCGAACCCCAGGCTGTGGAGATCGTAAAAATCTCCGGCCGAGCGGTCCAGAAGCCGCATCACCACGCTTTCGCCGTACAAGGTGGGCAAGGTGGAAACGCGCAGATCCACTTCGCGGCCGAGCAGCTTGAGCTTGATGCGCCCGTCCTGCGGCAGGCGGCGTTCGGCGATGTTGAGCTTGGCCATCAGCTTGAGGCGGGAAATAATGGCGGCCTTCAATTCGCGCGGCGGGGATTCCTGTTCGAAGAGCACGCCATCGACGCGAAAGCGAACGCGAAACTCCTTCTCGAACGGCTCGATGTGAATGTCGCTGGCGCGCCTCTCGATGGCATTGCCGATCATGGCGTTGACCAGGCGGATGACGGGCGCTTCGCTGGCCATGTCGCGCAAGTGCTCGAGATCGGCCTGGGCTTCTTCGCTCTCGCCTTCGGCGGTAACCTGCCGGTCGGCCTCGCCGTAATGTTTGTCGACGGCGTCGAGGATCTCCTGTTCGGAAGCGAGCGCCGAGCGGACGTCCAGACCGGAAAATGCCCTCACCGCGGCCACGGTTTCGAAATCCAGCGGGTCGGCCATGGCCAGGGTGAGCACGGAACCGGATAACGCCACGGGAAATGCCCGGCAGTGGCGCAGGAAGCGATCCGTGAGGCCTTCGATTTCGGGGGCCTCGGGCGGCGGTCCGTCGATCGAAACCAAGGGCACGTCCAACTGCTCGGCCAGCGCCGCCAGCACGTCGCGCTGGGCGATGAGGCCCATATCGACCAGAATCTTGCCCAGCTTGTCGCCGCGCTCGCGCTGCAGCTCCAGGGCGCGCTCCAGCTCGTCCGGCTCCAGCTTCTGGCGTTCGATCAGAATCTCGCCCAGACGCCGGTACGCGGGCCACGCCGTCGCCCGCGCCTGGCTATCCGGCGAAGCGTCGGTCTCGTTGGGCGGACTGGGTTCGGTGGGAGTCACGGGCAGGCTACCGGTTACCGTTGCTCTTCAACGGTGATGTCGTTATTCAAAGCCGAGCGGAGATCGGCCTTGGCAATCAGCAGGCCCGGCAGCCCGGAAGTGTCTTCCCAAGGGAGATACAACAGGCGGAATGCGACTACCACGTGCTGATCGTAGGGGATCCGGGCGCCGCTAGCGGACGCTACCTGCAGGGTCTTGGCCGCGGCGTGGACCATATCCTTCATCATGTCCGGCAACGCCGGCAGTCGGGCCAGCTTGCGCTGGTGAACTGTGGCGACCTCGGCCGGCGTCATGGCCGGATGAAACGGGTTGATGGAGGGTGTCACGATCAAGCTGATTTCGGTGGTGAACACCACGCCATAACCATCCAGATAGATGCCGCGCGTGCGCCCCAGCAGGTCGATGGGGTCGTTGACGTTGAAGCCGGCCAGCTTGCCGTCGAAACCGTTTTCAAGGGTGCTGAGGGTTCCCAGGGCGATGGTGGCCTTGGCGGGATGCAGCGCCAGCGGTCCACCGAAAGGTGCGGCCACGGATTTGACCGGCAGAGCCGGCTGCCCGTATGCCACGGGAAGCAGGCAGGCCATCAAGCTCAGCGTAAGGACCGGGCGGTTCATTTGGATTCTCCTGGGGCATCGCTCTTAGGAAAGCCATACCCATTCGCAGCCACGTTGACAATTCCCTGACGCCGCGCGGCCATATCGTATTCCGAGGTCGCCACGGCCAAGCTATAGCGCGCCTTGTTCAGATCGTCGCGCAACTGCCGGATTTCGGCCAGGCGGCTCGATTCCGCCTGGGCTACCGCCTTCAAGGCCTCGACCGCCGCAGCCTGTTGGATGCGGCGGTCGATTTCGGCGCCGGAGAAGGTTTGGGCCGAAACTTGGGTAGCTTTGGGAGAGACCGCATTCAGCACCGGCGCGGGACGGGTGAAGGCGGAAAACAGAATCGCGCCGGAGACCATCGCCGCGGCGGCAAAGCCCAGCCGCGCCGATGAGTTCCAGAAGGCGCCCCACCACCGCCGCAGCGCCGATGGCTCAAAAACCTGGTCGGAAACGAAGGCGATGCGCCGCGGGATTTCTTCCTCGCGCAAACTGCCCAGCGCCGCTTGCATCAACTGCAGCCGTTCCAGTTCTTCCCGGCAGGTGGAGCAGCTTTTTAAATGCGCTTCCACCCGGCCGCTATCGGTTAGGTTCAGCTCGCTAAGAAAATACTCTTTCAGATCGGTTGGTGAGCAACTCATGACATACCTCGTCGAACCGGAGCCAGTTCGGCCTTCAACAGGTCCAAAGCGGAATAAACGCGGCTTTTGACCGTGGAAACGGGACAACCCAGGACCTCCGCCATTTCTTCGAACTTGAATCCCTGGTAGATCTTCAGGGTTACGGCTTCGCGCTGTTCCGGCGAGAGCCGGTTCAACGCCGCCGTTACCGAAAGGCTCAACTCGATGGGAAACACCGAACGGCCCGCCACGGCGATTCCGTCTTCCGCGCTTTCTTGAGGCGCATCTTCGAGATTCGTCTCCGGCCGGCGCTTGCGAAACATCGAATACGCTTCGTTGTGCGCGATGCGGTATAACCAGGGGGCAAACCGCGCCGCATCGTCGAGTTTCCGCAGATTCTGATAGGCTTTCAAGAACACGTCCTGGGTCAGGTCCAATGCGTCTTCCCGGTTGGCGGTGAGGCGGAGAAGATAGTTGTAGACGCGCTTCTCCCACCGGGACACGAGGAGATTGAACGCCTCCACGCCGCCCCGGGCAGCCTGGCGAATCAGATCGCCATCCTCGACCGCCCGAAAGATCAATCTTTGGCTCCTTTCCACATGACGCACTACGCAACTAAAAAGTCTGGACTTAACCGGAACGGGCCGGGAGGCCGGCCCGGCATCTTCCAGTGTAGCGGGAATGTTTCACGAGAATTCCACGCAGGCGGAGACACTAAGTTCTCGGTTTCGCAAATATGGTCACCAAGCCGGGAACCGCTCCGTCACGGTCGCGGCTCGGAAACGCGCGCTTACGAGCCGCGACCGTAAGGGAGCGGTTGGCGGCGAGGTCGGGACGTGCCTGGATCGCCCTGGCCGTGGCGGCGTTCTGGCCAAGCGCAGCCCGGGCGCAAGCGCCATCCTATACGGCTGCCGATTTCGTCAATGCTTCCGACTACGCCCCCGGCCCGTTCGCCCCCAACTCGGTGGTGAGCCTGTTCGGCTCGAATCTCTCCTTTAATACCGCAACGGGTCAGATCCCCTTTTCCACCTCGCTCGGCGGCGCCGAGGTGTGGGTCTCCAGTACCGCGGCGCCGCTGCTATACGTTTCCCCGGGCCAAATCAATTTCCTGATCCCTTCCAATCTGTCTGCCGGAACCCTCAGCGTTCAGGTGTATCGGCAAGGGACGGTGGGTCCGAGTGTCGCGATTACGGTAGTGAATGCGGCGCCCGCGCCGTTCGTCGGTGCGCAAAACTTTGCCCTGGCCGAGGACTGGAATCAAAACTACGCGCTGGTGAATTCCACCAACCCCGCGCACCCGGGCGACACCATCGTGCTGTATCTGACCGGATTGGGGCACACCCTGCCGAATCCCGACCCGGGAACGGCACTGTCCAACGCCGCGCCGATCGCCAATCCGGCCGAGCTCTCGTTGCTGTTGAACGGTGCCGCAATCAATTCGACGTTAATTTCATACGCTGGCTTAACGCCAAATTTTCCAGGGCTTTACCAGATCAACTTCATGTTACCCATGAATACCGCGACGAACCCGCAGATTGCGATTTCCATGGCGGGCCAGAGCAGCCCGGCCGCAGTACTTCTGGCCGTTCAACCGCTGCCTCCGGTGCAACTGGATTCCCTTCCGCCACGTAAGCAATAGATAGAGTTACCGGAACCGGGAGCGGCCAGCGTGCGGTCTTCGCCAGAACCGGCGCCGCGCTTCGGGCTGCCTGTTACACTATTGTGGAGTCGAAATGTCGGTCAGGCCTTGGATTGCTCTCGTTTTTCTGGCGCGGTTGGCAGCCGCACAGAATGCCGCGCAGGACGCCGTACCGGCGCAGCCTGCGGGCCCTCAGCGCGCGGAATTTACGATCGACCCCGGAACGCGGGTCCCGCTCAGTTTGATCAACGCGATCAGCACCAAACATTCGGCCGTGGGCGATCGCCTGTACCTGGAGACGGCCTTCCCGATCCTGGCGAATGGCCGCATCGTAATTCCGGTGGGCAGCTATGTGGCGGGCACCGTCACCCAGGTCAAGCGGCCGGGACGGGTAAAGGGCAAGGGCGAGATCTATGTACGCTTCGATTCCCTGACGCTTCCCAACGGAGTGACCCGCGATTTCCACGCCCGCATGGGCGGGATGGACGCCACGTCGCCCGGCCACGTAGATGAAAAAGAGGGTAAAGTGACCGGCGATGGCAACAAGGCTGGAGACGTTCGCACGGTTGCGGAAACCACCGCCGCGGGCACCTCGATCGGCAGCATTGCCGGATCCTCAACCGGGCATCTGGGCATGGGAATGGGTATCGGCGCGGGCGCCGGCGCCGCCGCGGGTCTGATCGGAGTTCTGGCCACCCGCGGTCCGGATACGATTCTGGCGCGCGGCAGCACGCTGGAGATGGTATTAGACCGGCCGCTGGTCTTCGAGGCAGGCGAGCTCGATTTCGGCAACTACCAACCGCCGCGCGGAATTCCGGCCGCTCCGCCCCCGGCCAACAAATCCACCTCGCCTCTCCGCGGCCCGATTCCGTACGAGATGTAGTTTCGGTAGCAGACTGAACTGTAACGGCGCGCTGTTGCGGGCGAAAACGCCTGCTCCACGTGGGGCCGCTCACTTGTCGATCATCGGCACCAGCTTTTCCGCGCAGGCATGCGGAGATCTCTGTCCCGGCTTGCCCTCCACGCGCACGTCTTCGCCTTCAATCTGGAAATTCACCGGCCCCGGACCGAGCACGAAATCGGCATGCTCCGCGTGGACCGTGGGGACCGGGTTGGCGAATTGGACATCATCGAAGGTCATTTGCAATCGATGGTTGGCGTCGAAACCATTAAGCGTTAGATGTAGCAGTGGGTGATGGTGACGTCGGTCGACGCGCTCGGGTCGAAAATATCATGATGCGTCTCAATGCCCGAACGAAGCTTTCACTTGAGGTACTGCCTCCATTTTGCTGAAACGCGGCCAGTTGTAACCATAGAACGCCACGAAGGCGAAGCAGAACATGGGCACGATGAAACCCCGCGACATATCGAATTTGTCGGCCACGTACCCCATCAGCTTGGGCAGGATGGCGCCACCCATGATGGCCATCACGATGAATGCCGACGCCTTCTTCGCCCGTGCGCCCAGGCCGAAAATCCCCAGCGCGAAAATGGTCGGGAACATGATCGACATGAAGAAATAGCAGAGAAACACGCAGCTTACCGAAACCCACCCCAGCTTCAGGAAGACCACCAGCGTGGCCGCCACGTTCATCACGCCGTACAGGCCCAAAATCTTGTGGGCCGCGAACTTCCTTAACAACCCCGCGCCGCTGAACCGGCCGATCAAGAAGCACATGAGGCCGAGCGACGCCACGTTGGAAGCGCCCTTGTTGCTGAGCGCCAGAACACCGTTATGACCCGTCTCAAACCATCCCCGCAGCCACTCGTGCAAGAAGCCGGACTGGGACGACAACTGGGCCATGCCGGAGGCCCAAGCGGAAGAAATCGCCGGCGGCTCCGAGGTCATGTAGTTGATGAAGAAACTGAAGACACCCGCTTGAGCCGCCACGTAAAAGAACTGCGCCGCCACCGCCAACACGAAATGCGGGTGCGACCAGATGGAGTGCGAAACGCCTTCCGCGGTATCGTCCAGATGATAGTCGTCTTCGGTTTTGATGTCGGGGATATCGGCGAAAAAGAAGACGGTGGCGATCACCAGCACGACCAGAGCCACGCCCACATAGGGGATGTACAGCGTCTGGCTGCCGGTGTTGTGGCCGGCGGCGTCCTTGGAGTAGAAATAGATGCTGCCCACGATCGGCCCTAAGATCCAGCCCACGCCGTTGGTCGATTGCGCCAGGTTGATGCGCGTGGCGGCATAGCGCTGATCGCCCAGCACGGTGGTGTATGGGTTGGCGATGGTCTCGAGAAACGTCAGGCCGGTGGCGATGACGCACACCCCCGCCAGGAAGGCCACAAACGCCGTAGTGGACGATACCGCTCCTTCGTGCACCAGGGCGTTGATGTGCGTGGCCGGAATGAACCAGAACCCGCCCACCGCCACGATCAGCAGCCCCGCGATGATCCCGCCCTTGTAGCCCAGCTTGCTGGCCAGCCAGCCCGCCGGCATCGACATGAGGAAATAGCCGAGGTAGTGCGCAAACTGCACCCAGGCCGATTGCGCCTTGTTCAGTTGCAGCTCCTCCTGAAAATGCTTGTCCATCACGTCGATCATGCCGTTGCAAAATCCCCAGAGGAGGAATAACGAGGTTACAAGAAGGAACGGGAACAGGAAATTTCTGCCGTCTGCACCGATAAAGATGCTCTTTTTTTCGCTGGTCATGGCGATGCAGACGATTCTATCAGGGTGGCGCAGCTTTGCTGAAAAGCCTTTCACAGACTAAAGTCTGTGCCACCTACAATAGAACTGTGCCCGGTCTCGCGTTCGACCAAGCCCGTCAAATCGTGCTCGACCAGGTTCGCTCGCAGCATCGCTCGCAGTTGGCCGAACCGCACTGGGAGCGGGTTGCGCTGGCGGAAACGCCTGGCCGCGTGCTGGCCGAAGATCTCACCGCCGATCGCGATGCGCCGCCCTTCGATCGTTCCATGCGCGATGGATACGCGGTTCGCGCGGCCGATCTTCCCGGCACGCTCGCGGTGATCGGCGAGGTGCGAGCCGGATCGCTTTTCCACGGTTCGGTGGGCGAACGGGAGGCCGTCGAGATCATGACCGGCGCGCCGGTTCCCGCGGGCGCCGACGCGGTGGTGATGGTAGAACACTCCGATCGGCGCGACGGCTCGGTCGAAATCGGCCGGGGTGCGGAAACCGGCCAGAACATTTGCAAGCAGGGCTCGGAAGCCCGCGCCGGCGATGTCGTGCTGCGCGCCGGCCTGCGGATTGACTACAGCCACGTCGCGCTGGCCGCTTCCATCGGCCGCACCCGCCTCAAGGTGTTCCATCGGCCCGAGGTCGCCATCGTCTCCACCGGCGATGAAATCGTCGCCGTCGAATCCACCCCGGAGCCTTTCCAGATCCGCAACTCGAACGCTGCCTCGCTGGCGGCCCAAATCGCCCGCGCCGGCGGCATTCCCCGTCATCTGCCGATTGTGCGCGATACCCTGGCAAGCACCTGCCAGGCCCTGGAATGGGCTTTCGAATCCGATCTCGTCCTGATATCCGGCGGCGTTTCGGCCGGCAAATACGACGTGGTGGAACCCGCCCTGGCGAGCCTCGGAGCGGAATTCTTTTTCGACCGCGTAGCCATTCAACCTGGCCAGCCGCTGGTGTTCGGCCGCGCCCGCGGCAAGTTCTTTTTCGGCCTTCCCGGCAATCCCGCCTCCACCATGGTGACTTTCGAAGTGTTCGCGCGGGCCGCATTGGAGTTGCTGGCCGGCCACACTGCGCCTTCGCTTCTCACCTTCCACGCCAGGCTGGCGCGCGACTTCCGCCAAAAACCGGGGCTCACGCGCTTCCTACCGGCCACGCTCGTCGATGGCGAAGTTGCGCCCATCGGCTGGAGCGGCTCCGGCGATATCAACGCCCTGGCTCGTGCCAACGTCTTTCTGGTCACCGATCCGGACCGCACCGAATATGCCGCCGGAGACCCGATCCGGATACTACCGAAATGAAGAAACTGTCGCATTACGATGCCTCTGGCCAAGCGCGCATGGTGGATGTCTCGCTGAAGGCCGCCAGCGTGCGCACTGCCCGCGCCCACGCCTTTGTCCGCATCGCGCCGAAGGTGCTTAAGAAATTACCTGAGAATCCCAAGGGCAACCCACTGGAAGTAGCCCGTTTAGCAGGAATCATGGCGGCCAAGCGAACGGCTGAGCTGATTCCGCTCTGCCATCCTCTGCCGCTAGCTTTTGCCGACGTGGAAGCCACCGTCGAAAAGCGTGGCGTGCGGATTGTCGCCGCCGCCCGGACCACCGCTCAAACCGGGGTGGAAATGGAGGCCCTCACCGCCGCCGCAGTGGCCGCTCTGACGGTCTACGATATGACCAAGGCGCTGGATAAATCCATCGAAATCCAAGACGTCTATCTTCTAGAAAAGACGGGTGGTAAAAGCGGGGACTTCAAAAGGAACGTGAAGTGAAAATCGCAGCCGTTCTCACCATCAGCGACTCCGCCGCCGAAGGCACCCGCGCCGACCGCAGCGGTCCGGCCGTCGGTTCCCGCCTGGAGGAGCTTGGCTGGAGCGTGCCGGTGAAAGAGATCCTGCCGGACGAGAGCGATCGCATCGGCGCGCGCCTTGCCGAGTTGGCGGATGGCGGCCGGGTTTTTGCCATCTTCACCACCGGAGGCACGGGCGTGGCCAGGCGCGACGTGACGCCCGAGGCTACCCGCGCTGTAATTGACCGCGAAATTCCCGGCCTGGCCGAGTTGATGCGCGCCCGCGGCCTGGAAAAGACCCCGCGCGCCGTGCTCTCCCGCGCCGTAGCCGGTACCCGCGGCAGTGTGCTAATCGTCAACCTTCCCGGGTCGCCCGCCGGCGCGGTGGAATCGTTGAATGCTATCGTGGAATTGGTGCCTCACGTGCTAGACCTGTTGCAAGGCCGCACGGAACACGGAAGCGAGGGTCGGAAATAATATGCGCCGCATTGTTGTCCTGATCTCGATTTGCACGCTTGTCATATGGATTGGCGCGTTGCTGGTTGCCCAGCAGCAGCCGGTCGTGACGCAACTACCGAACGATCCGGGCCAGCAGCAGGACCAAAACCAAAAGCCGGAAAAGAAGCCGAAAAAGAAGAAGGAAAAAAAGGACAAGGACCAAGAGGACCAAGTCAAGAAGCAGGACCAGAGCTCGAAGCCGAAGCCCGCGCCGACCCCAGACGCGAATCAGCCGGTCCTGACGCAGATACCCGACACTCCGAAGCCGGCTCCCGTCAGGACGCAACAGCCCGTCCAAACGCAACAGCCCGTCCAGAAGCAGGGCCTCGGCCAGAAACAGGAAGAAAATGCCGGCGATGCCCTTGACATGGACCTGCCCAAGATCACCATCACCACGTTTAACGTGGTGGCTCCGGTGCTCGCGATCGGCTACGACGGCAATCCCGTCAACGGGCTCCGGCCCGATCAGTTCCATGTCTTCGATAACGGCGTGGAACAAGCGGCTCGGGTGGACGTGAGCTTCCAGCCGATTTCGCTGGTGATCGGCATTCAGGCCAACTCGCAGGTGGAGCACATTCTGCCCGAGGTAAATAAGATCGGAAACCTGATCGCACCGCTGCTCATGGGCGACCAGGGCCAGGCCGCCGTACTTGCCTACGACTCGCGCATCCGCGTCTTACAGGACTTCACTTCCGACGCGGATAAAATCAGCAAGGCCGTAAAAGGCATTTACCCCGGCAGCACCTCCGTCCGCCTGGTGGATTCGGTCGAAGCCGGCATGCGCATGCTCGCTCATCAGCCGACGAACCGCCGCCGCATCATGCTCTGGATCGGCGAAACGCGCGACATGGGCAGCGAGGCGCGCGGGCGCGAAACCATGATCGACCTGCAGCTTTATAACATCATGTTCTTTCAGGTGGACATGTCGCGCTTCATCGAGATGCTTAGCGGCCCCCCCAAGGACCCGGACCGCCGCGCGCTCGCCCAGCCGCCGGCCGCTTATTACGTTCCACAGAACCAGGTGGCCACGCCCACCACCATCAGCCAGGCTTACGGTCCGGAGAACGAGATCCAGTTCATGCCTCTGATGATGGAAATCTATCGGGACGCGAAGGCCGTGATTAAGGCCAATCCCACCCAGTTATTTACCAGGGCCACCGGCGGGAAGCAGTTCACGTTCTTTCGGGGCGCCGGCCTGGAGGAGTCGGTCGAAAAAATCGGCGAACAATTGCACTCGGAATACCTGATCAGTTACAACCCCAACAAAGAAGTAATGGTGGGCCAGGGCGGCTTCCACGAGATCAAGATCGAGGTGTCCTCTCCGCTGGTCAAGAAGGTGCAGACCAGGCCGGGCTACTGGGCGGCGGCGCTATCGCAATAGGTGGCGCCGGCTTTAGCCGGTGAGAGGCTTCGCGGCGTCCTCTGAACCCTCCGGCACCGCTTCGACATCCAATACCGCAAAGCCAATCTATGAAACCGCCTCTCTCCCCCGAAGCGCTCGATCGCGTATTTCGCCAGGGCTACACCTACCACGCCTGGCTGCCCGAACCGGTCGAAACCAAGCTGCTGCACGATTTGTACGACCTGATGAAGCTGGGGCCGACGTCGGCCAATTGCAGTCCCGCTCGCGTGGTTTTTCTCACCACCCCAGCCGCCAAGGAGCGACTGGCGCCAGCCCTGAGCCCCGGCAACGTCGACCAGGTGCGCCAGGCGCCGGTGACCGCCATCGTGGCTTGGGACAATGAGTTTTACGAACACCTGCCACGGCTGTTTCCGTTCGCCGACGCCCGCTCCTGGTTCGCGGGAAAGCCCGAACTCATTCGGGAGACCGCCTTTCGCAACTCGTCGCTCCAGGGCGCGTACCTGATTCTGGCGGCGCGCTCTTTGGGCCTCGACGCCGGCCCCATGTCCGGCTTCGACAAGCCCAAAGTGGATGCCGAATTCTTCCCCGATGGTAAATGGAGCTCGAATTTCCTCTGCAACCTGGGCTACGGCGACCCATCCTCCCTCCATCCCCGCGCCCCACGCCTGGAATTCGAGGAAGCCTGCCAGGTGCTGTAAAACCGTTTGAGCCACAGATGAACACAGATAAACACAGATAAAACCGAGAAGTAGTTAAAACCAAAAAAGGGGAATTTCAAGTTTTATCCGTGTTGATCCGTGTTCATCTGTGGCCATATTCTTCTTGTTTTACCGGCGCTCCACGAAAAAGTCCCGCAGCAGGACGGTACACTCGGGGCCGAGCACGCCTTCGACGACTTCCACCTGGTGACTGAGGGTCTCGGAATCGGCCAGGCGGAATTTGCTCCTTACGCCGCCGAAACGCAGGTCCCGCGCGCCGAACACCAGCCGGGCCACGCGAGCCGTCACCAGGGCTCCGGCGCACATGACGCAGGGCTCGAGCGTGGCATAGAGCGTCGCTCCGGTGAGACGGTAATTGCCCACGCGCGCAGCCGCCTCGCGTAGCGCCACGATTTCCGCGTGCGCGGTGGGATCCGCCGCCGCGATGGGCCGGTTCCAGCCGCGGCCGGCGATTTCGCCTTCCACCACCACCACCGCCCCTACCGGCACTTCGCCTTCCGCGCCGGCCTGGCCGGCCAGGCGCAGAGCTTCGCGCATGAATTGTTCGTCTGCGGCGGCATCGTTGCGATCGGCAGCCATGCGACTATAATACGGAGAAACCAATGGCAGAGCTTGAAATTCATCACGAAGGTCACGAAACCGACCCCATGGGGCAAAAGGTGGGCATCCTGGCGGCCATGCTGGCGGTGGCCCTGGCCATCGCGACCATTGCCTCCCACCGCACCCATACCGCGGCCATCATGGACAAGTCCACCGCGAACGACGAGTGGGCCCACTACCAGGCCACCAGGGTCAAGTTTCACAACATCGAACTGGGGCAGAGCCTCGCCGGCCTGCTGGCCCAAACCAATCCCGCGGCGCAAAAGCTGTTGGACGATTCCGCCGGCCAGCTCAAAAAATACGGGAAGCAGGGCGCCGAGATTCAGCAGCGCGCCGAGCACGCCGATGCCGCCGCCGAAGCCGACGAGCATCGCGCCCTACGCTACGACGTCGGCGAGGGCCTGCTCGAAATCGCCCTGGTGCTCTCCTCGCTATTTTTCATTTCCAAGAAAAAGATGTTTCCCGTTTTCGGCATCGTCGCCGGTCTGACCGGGGCGGCGATCGCGATTTCCGGGCTGTTTGCCTGACCGAAGCGCGAATCGTTAAAAAGGATACGGTTGCCCGAAATTGGGTTTAAAATATAAAGTGGACCAAGCGCCTGGGTTGGCCCAGGGAGGTATCAAGCCATGTTGGGCGTTATGCGCCACCCGTCCCTCCGGCCCGGAGAGCCGTTCCGGGCTGGTATCCTGAGCTCCCTCCTCGCTACGGGATCGCTCTTACTCACCCTGTTGGTCGTCGTCTTTCTATATTTCGGCGTCTTTGCGGTGGAAACCCACTAAAGACGCGGAATCGAAAGTGGTGGCCCGTGGGTACGTTATCGAAAATTCTGTTCCCGGTCGAATTTTCGCTGCGTTGCCAGGGCGCGACTCGATATGTGGAAGCGCTTGCCAGGCAGTTCCACAGCGAAGTCATTCTGTTACACGTCGTCCCCGCCGTCACCATTCCATACGGCACGCCCCCAGTACTGGCGTATTCGGGCGCCACCGAGCTGGACGCGGAACGGACCGAGGACCGGCGGAAAAGATTGAACCAGTTCCTTGCCGGAGAGTTCGAAGGCATTAGCGTGCGCCGGGTCCTATTGCACAACGGCGACCCGGCCGAACGCATCGTGACGGAGGCGGCCCGCGAGGGCTGCGGCCTGATCGTGATTCCCACTCACGGTTACGGCCCGTTCCGCCGTTTCCTGCTCGGATCGGTGACCGCCAAGGTGCTGCACGACGCCAAGTGTCCGGTCTGGACCGGCCCGCACCTGGAGGAAGCCGGCGAACGGAATTCCGAACCGGTCCGGTTTGGCAAGATTCTATGCGCGGTCGATCGTACGGAAGACAATCTCGAGGCGGCGCACTGGGCCGCCCGGTTTGCGGCCGATTGCGGCGCCAGTCTATCGCTGGTACACGTTCTGCCGATCACCATCGTACGCATGGGCGGTGTTTCTTTCAATCCCGAATGGCGCGCCAATATCGTTCGGGAAGCCCGCGCCTGGATGTGCCAGCTCCAATCCCAGATCGGCATATCGTCCGAGCCCCTGGTTGAGATTGGCGAAGTGCCCGCCACGGTCGACGCCGCGGCCCGCGATTTTGGCGCCGATTTGCTCGTGATCGGCCGCGGCCGCCCGCATGGTATCCACGGCCGCTTGCGCACCAATGCCTACGCCATCCTGCGCCAGGCCCCGTGCCCGGTGGCCGCGGTTTGAGCACCTTTCCGAGCCGCGACCGTCAGGGAGCGGTGGCCGAACACAAGACGGTAATTGCGAAACCGAGCCCTAGAACGCAAAAATATCTTTCTTCGCTTCGATCTTCCGAGGGTCGACGCCGGGCACGTTTAGCAGGTCGCCGATCTGGTGGAAATCGCCGTTCTGCTTCCGGTACTCGATCACCGCTTTAGCTTCCGGCACGGTCAAGCCTGCCACGGCTTTCCACTCGGCGAGCGGCGCGCTGTTGACCCACAGTTTGGAGTTCGGCCCCAACGATTCCGCCAGGTACGAGAGAACCGTTTCCTTTTCCCGATCGGTTAATTTCGCGCCGCGATCGATCATCTCGTCCACCACATCCGCCCAATCGTCCCGCGAAAGCCGCTTCTGGCGGATGTTATCCACGCCATGACACACGGTGCAGGTTTTGGCGGCAACCGCGCTGCCCGGACCGGGCGGCAGATCGTCAGCGGCGAAGAGAGGCAAAATCCAGACGGAACACACGGCAAGTCGAAACCAGCGCATGCTCGATCCTACCAAAGTGAAGTGAGCATCCAATATTGTGCCGGCCGCTAATGCGTCATCGCATAGACAATATAATTCACGCCCATGCGGATGGCCTGGTCGGAGAATTTGGCGGGATAGTAAGGATCGTCGGCCCACTCCCAGGCGTCGCCAATATCGGAGTTGAAGGAAATCGCCACCAGGATGCGGCCCTTGTCGTCGTAGATGGCGCGCCAGTGCGCGCCTTTGCCGTCGGCGTATTTGTAACCCATTCGTAAGTGGGCCTCGCCGGGAATCTGCAGCTTGTCGCCGATGTCGTAAACCGTGTGGAAGATGGGATCGCTGTCGGGAATGTCCTGAATGGCATGGTCGGGGAAGGCTTTGCGAATGCGGGTTTCGAACTCGCGATATTCGGCGTTGCCGTGAAAATCGTCGGCCATGAAGAACCCGCCGCGCAGCAGGTACTCACGCATGGCGGAGGCCTGACGGTCGGTCAATCCCCATTCGCCCACTTGCACGGCGTAGAGCCAGGGCCAGTCGTACGCGTCGCCTTCGTCGAGGTTGACGCACTGCTCTACGGAACGCGTGGCGATGCGAGTCAGGCGGCGAACGGCCAGGGCGAAATGGCGGTCGGCGCGGGGAAAATCCTGGGTCCACAAGGAAACTCCCACGTGCCAGTCCAGGTCGCGGCCCTCGTAGCCGTTGAGCGGGCCGGGGGGGAACATGAGGCGGGCAAAAGTCCACTCGGCGTTTTCCAGATAGTCGCGGGGCAGCGGAATGTCGCCCATGCGGTACTCCACGCCGGGGAATTGGCGGAACGGCCGCTGCGCTTCTAGCGCGCCCAGCGACAGCGCGGCCGCCAAAGCCAGCGCGCCCCTCGCCCATCGCATTCGTTTGCGGTCCGGAGTCATCTTCCGGGGCATCTTCCGGCGCCCCTCCATTGACTACGAGAATACCGCGTTTATCCGAACCGCAAAGGTTGGTATAATTCAACCAGATGGTTGTTTACCACCCGCCACGGCGGGTTGTCGAAGGTTCGCTCCTCTCCCATCGCAACGCGGTATCTTGTCTCGTTTCCTTTGCAGCGTCCCTTCCCAACAACGGAGGTATCCACCGCTTCTTAAATGAAAGCTAGCGTGCGCATTGTCCGCGGCGTGGAAAGCCTATACGGCACACGCGACGAAAACATCCGGTTGATCGAGTCCGGCTTCAACGTTCATACCCAACTGGTGGACGGCAACCTGGAAATCGAAGGCGAAGAGCCCAGCGTGGCGCGCCTGCAAAATATCCTGGAAGATTACAACACGCTGCTGCGCGAAGGTCACGTCTTCAATAACGGCGACCTGAACAGCTATCTGCGGGTGGTCACGGCGGATCCGGACGTTACCCTGCGCGCCCTGGTTTCGAGCGGACGCCAGCGCAGCTTCGGCAAAAAAGTCCTGGCGCCGCGTTCCATCAACCAGCGCCGGTATCTGGAAGCCATCGAGCGCCACGACCTGGTGTTCGGCGTCGGCCCGGCCGGCACCGGCAAGACGTACCTGGCCGTGGCCATGGCGATTTCGGCGCTGATCTCGAAGCAGGTGGCGCGCATTATTCTCACCCGCCCCGCGGTGGAAGCCGGCGAGCGGTTGGGCTTCCTGCCGGGCACTTTGCAGGAAAAAGTCGACCCGTATTTGCGCCCGCTGTACGATGCCCTCTTCGACATGCTGGAGAGCGACCGGGTGGAAAAACTGCTGGAGCGCAACGTCATCGAAGTGGCGCCCATCGCCTTCATGCGCGGCCGCACCTTGAACGACAGCTTCATTATTTTGGACGAAGCGCAGAACTCCACCTCCGAGCAGATGAAGATGGTGCTGACGCGCCAGGGCTTCAATTCCAAAATGGTGGTCAACGGCGATATTACGCAGATCGATCTTCCCACCGGGCGCCGCAGCGGGTTGGTGGACGCCATCGAAGTGCTGCGCGGCGTGGAAGGCATCAGCTTCGTGCAGTTCGACGAGAAGGACGTGGTGCGCCACTTGCTGGTGCAGCGCATCGTGAAGGCGTATGAGCGCTACAACGAAGTCTGCGGCGCTGGCCGCCAGCTTTCGCTCAAACTGGCCGAGCCCGAGCCACCGCAGGAACCGGCAGCCGCCGAAACGGCGCCGCAGGCCTGAACGTTCCCATGTCCAGCCCAGAAGGCAGTACGGTTACATTCCGGCGCGCGCATCAGAGTTTGAACCGTGCGTCTATCCAGCGCTTCGTCCATCGCGTTCAGACAGAGGTCGCGCGAGGCAGGGCATTCGATTGCCTGATTACCGGCGACGCAGAGCTGCGCCGCCTGAACCGTGAATTTCGCGGCCGGGATTACGCTACCGACGTGCTTTCCTTCCCTGCCCCGGCCCTGATGCCAAAAACAAGCTTGGGCGATATCGCGGTCTCGCTGGCCCGCGCACGCGCCCAGGCGCGCGTCTTCGGACATTCCACCGAACGCGAAATTGAGATCCTGATCCTGCACGGGCTGCTGCACCTGGTGGGCATGGATCATGAGACCGATCGGGGCCGCATGGCCCGCGCCGAAACGCGCTGGCGGGCGCGGTTGGGACTGCCCGCCACCCTCATCGAACGGGCGCGGGCATGAGTTACGCGTTTGCGGCATTGGCGGCGGCGGCTGCCCCCCTATTGGGCATTGTCACCTTCGTGCAGCTTCTCTATCTCGAAAGCCTGCGCCTGCGCACGCGCGACTTGCCCGCCTTGAAGTTCTTCAAAGATACGCTCGAAGAGAAGCTGGGCCTCGAGACCGAACAGGGCGCCGGCACGTTTTCGCTCATCAAGCACACGCTGCTGGTGTTGCTCGGCATTTTCTGTTTCGGGTGGTTCGAAGACAGCGCCTGGCAGGCCGCTCTGGCCGCGTGGCTGACCATGGTCGCGGTAGCCTATGCGCTGCCGCAACTGCTGTATCGCCGCACCTCGGCGCACTGGCTGGTGGGCTTGGCGCCGCTGCTGCGGGGCATTGCCTGGATCGCGCGCCCGTGCGTTGCGCTGCTCGAGTTTTTTCAGTCGCTGGTGGACCTCGCCGACACGGACGCTTCCCAAAATGAAGAGCCATCCATGGAAGACAACATCGAAGCCCTGATCTCCGCCGGCGCCGAAGAGGGCCTCATCGAAGAAGAAGACCGCAAGCTGATTCAATCCGTGGTGGAGTTCGGCGACAAGGTGGTGCGGGAGGTGATGACGCCGCGCCCCAACATCGTCGCCATCGCCGCCGACGCTACCCTCGAAGCTCTTCGCCGCCTGGTAATTCACGAACAGTATTCGCGCATCCCGGTGTATGAGCAGAACATCGACCAGGTGATCGGTTTCGTCCACGTGCGCGACATGTTCGAGCTCGACGACGACCAGCGCGAGCGGCCGGTGCGGGAGCTGGCGCGGCCCATCCCCTTCGTGCCCGAAACCAAGCCCGTAAACGACCTGATGCGCCACATGCAGCAGGAAAATACCCACATGGTGATAGTGGTGGATGAGTACGGCAACACGGCCGGCCTGGCCACCATGGAAGACCTGCTCGAAGTCATCATCGGCGAAATCCGCGATGAACACGAGCCCGCCACCGACGTGACCGACGACGGCCACGGCGGCTTCATCGTTTCCGGCAGTTTCGATCTGGCGCGCGTGCCCGATCTGTTCGGCTCCTTTCACCGCCAGGAAGACATCGAATCCACCACCATCGGAGGCCTGGTGAGCGAATGGCTCGGCCGTGTGCCCAAACCCGGAGAATTCGTGGATCGGGACGGCATTCGGGTCACCGTGCTGGCCGGCGACGAGCTGCGCGTGGAGCAGGTGCGCATCGCCAAATCGGAGACCGTGGCGCAATGAGCGAAGCGCAGCCTGTCGCAGCGTTCCGCTCGGGCTTTGTTTCCTTGATTGGGCGGCCCAACGCCGGCAAGTCCACCCTGCTGAATGCGCTGGTGGGGCAGAAAGTGGCGATCGTCGCCGAGCAGCCTCAAACCACCCGCACCGCCATCCAGGGCGTGCTGACCGTGGCCGGCGCGCAGATCGTGTTTGTAGACACGCCGGGAATTCATAAAGCCGATTCGCCGCTCAACAAGCGCCTGATGGACACGGTGCGCGGGGCCCTGGAGGAGCGCGATGCGCTGGTGCTGGTGGTGGACGCGAGCCGGGAGTTTGCCCCGGCCGACCAGGGCGCCATCGACCTGGCGGGGAAGACGGGAACCCCGGTGATTCTGGCGCTCAACAAGATCGACTTGGTGAAGGACAAATCGCGCTTGTTGCCGCTCATCGACCGCTATCGCAAGTCGTTCGACTTCGCCGCTTCGGTTCCGCTTTCGGCCGCGCGCGGCGACGGCGTCGAGATTTTGCGCGACGAAATTCTGGCGCGACTTCCCGAAGGCCCGGCCTATTTCCCCGCAGACCACGTCACCGACCAGCCCGAGCGTTTCCTGGCCGCCGAGTTGATCCGCGAGAAGATCCTGGCGGTGACTCGCGGCGAGGTGCCGCATTCGGTCGCCGTCATCGTGGATCGCTGGGAGGAGACTCCCAGGCTGACCTCGATCTACGCCACCATCCATGTGGAGCGCGACGGCCAGAAGGCCATTGTGATCGGCGCCAAAGCCGCCACCCTAAAACAGATCGGCACCGCCGCAAGGCATGAGATGGAGCGGCTATTCGGCGTGCATATTTATCTCGATTTGCACGTCCACGTCCAGCCCGGCTGGCGCGAGCAAGCGGCATATCTCAACGCGCTCGACTGGCGGCATGGTTGATCCACCGTGGGGCAGACCATCGTTGTTCGTGGTCTGCGCTACACGGGATCGGTTGGGGCGCTTGTCTTGGGCTGGCTGGCAGACCACCAAAAACGATGGTCTGCCCCACAGATGGCCAGGAGGCCGGGCCCACCCCTACAAATCCTTATCCCGCCGGCGTTCCTCGGCGCGGGCGTCCAGCTTCTCTTTGAGCGGCAACAGCACCCGCAACGCAAACAGATTCAGAATCGCCAGCGTCGCCGCCAGCCCATAGCGCTGCTGCGCCACGGCCGATCCCATTACGCCGGTATTCCAGATGCTGGCGGCGGTGGCGGTGCCGTGCACGTTGCCGTTGGCTCTCAGAATGGCGCCGCCGCCGATGAACCCGATTCCGGCCACCAGGCCCTGGATGACCCGCGACTGGTCGGTGCTGCCATTCGCCACCAGCATGAGGTAGCCGCAGCTTGCCATGGAAACCAGCGGAAACGTGCGCACGCCGATCGAGTGCGCCTCCTTTTCCCGGTACCATCCGATGGGCAAGGCCAGGAAATAGGCAAGAGCCAGGCGCAGGATCTCGCTCGCCGAACCGTGCTGCCAGTCCACAGATATCGCCATACTGTGGTCTATCCTACCGAAATCGAGTGCCAGGGAGACGTTTTTACCCTTTGCGCTGCCGAAACATTTCCGCTACATTATGCTATATGGATTCCAGTCGGGATTCGTCCGTCTGGCGCGACATGGCCGTAGCCTTTGGCGACGGGGTGGCTTTCGGTGTGGGCATGAAGCTCACGCAGGGTTCGAGCCGCCCGGCCGCGGCGGCGACGGAACCCGAAAACGATGCGTTCAGCGGACGCCTGGACGCCGTGGAGCAGCGCTTGGCGCGGGTGGAACACACGCCCGCCGTGCTGCCGGCGCCCGCCCTTCCGCCCTTTTCTCAGAAAGTGCTGGAAGCGGTGGTCGAAGCCCTGGAGACGCGCCTTCGCGACCAATCCGCGCAATGGGAAAAACGCATGGCGGACCTGGAATCGCGCCTGAGCTCCGAAAGCCGGGCTTTGGAAAAGCAGGACCGCACCATCGTCGCGGCCTGCCAGGAACGGATCGGCGACGTGCAAACGCAATGGTCGGATCAGGTCGAAGCCCTGCGCCGGCAAATCGCGGAGCAAGACCGGGCGCTGGAATCACGTATCGAATCGACCCGACGCGAACTGGTGGAGCTGCTCTCGCAGACGGCGGAGAAGCAGGCGGCCGGAGCCGGCGCGGTGGTGGAAAAGAAGCTGAGCTTGCTGGTCGAAGCCAAAGGCCGCGAAGTGAACGATCTGCGCCACCAACTCTCCGAGACCGAACACCGCGTGAGCGACGCGCTCGATTCGATCGGACGCATCTTGCGCGAGGCTGCCGGGCGGAAGGACATCGGCATCGAGCGGCGCAGAGCGATCAGGCCCTGGTTGAGTCGCCCTGGCGACGTGAGCAAAGAGGCCTGATCGGGCAGTAAAACGCCAAGCCACGGATGAACACAGATAAACACGGATAGAAGCAATTCTTGTCTTATCCGTGTCCATCCGTGTTCATCCGTGGCTAATCTCATCGCTGAAAGCACGATTCCCCGGAAGTGGTATTATCCATTCATTCCATGAATTCTGGTGTTTCCGGGCCTTCCCGTTTTTTTCCCGTTCTTTTGGTGCTGTTTGCGCTGAGCGGCTGTTCGGCGTTGATCTACGAAATCGTCTGGTACCAATTGCTGCAACTGGCGATCGGTTCCACCGCGGTTTCGCTCGGGGTATTGCTGGCCACCTTCATGGGCGGGTTGTGCCTGGGCAGTCTGGCACTGCCGCGCTACCGGCGGGCTGCCCAAATGCATCCGCTGCGGGTTTACGCCTATATCGAGTTCGCCATTGGCGCTTGCGGCATTCTGGCGCTGGTGGGCATGCCGCTGGTGGATGGCGTCTATGCCGCCGCGGTGGGCCATGGCATGCCGGCCGTCCTGCTGCGCGCGTTGATATGCGCTCTCTGCCTGCTGCCGCCCACGGTCCTGATGGGGGCTTCCCTGCCCGCCATTTCGCGTTGGGTGGAATCGAGCCCGCGCGACGTTTCGCGGCTGGGCCTGCTGTACGGCGCCAATACCGCCGGCGCCGTGCTAGGTTGCCTCGCGGCCGGCTTCTACCTGCTGCGCGTCTCGAATATGACCGCCACCACATTGGTCGCCGCCGGCATCAACGCCCTGGTGGGAATTGCGAGCCTGGCGCTGGCGCGGAAAGAACCCGTGGACGCCAAGGAAGCTCGCGTCAAATCTGAAACCAAGCCCGCCGCGCCCGAGGCGCCAATCGCCGCCGGCCCGAACGTTCGCCCGGTCTACCTCACCATCGCTCTTTCGGGCGCCTCGGCATTGGGAGCGGAAGTGGTCTGGACCCGCCTGCTCGGGCTGATGCTCGGCGCCACCGTCTACACCTTTTCCATCATCCTCGCGGTTTTCCTGGTGGGCTTGGGAATCGGCAGCGCCGGCGGTGCGCTGGTGTCGCGGCGGGTGGACGCGCGCGCCGCTCTGGGCGCTTCGCAACTGGCGCTGGCCGCGGCCATCGCCTGGACCGCGTTTATGATCGGCCAGTCGCTGCCCAACTGGCCGGTCAATCCGCTGCTTTCCACCAGCCCTTGGTTCACCTTCCAGATCGACCTGGTGCGGGTGATCTGGGCTCTGTTGCCGCCCACATTACTGTGGGGCGCGAGTTTTCCTTTGGCCCTGGCTGCCGCCGCCCGCCCAGGCGAAGAGCCCGGCCGCTTGGTGGGCGCGGTTTATGCCGCCAATACTTTGGGCGCCATCTTGGGCGCTCTGATCTTCAGCCTCATCCTGATTCCGTCCATCGGCACGGCCGGCTGCAACCGGCTGCTCATCCTGATGGCGGCACTCGGCGGTCTGGCGGTGCTGGTGCCGCGGATCGAAACCACCCGCTCCATTGGCGCCGCGGCTGCGGCGACTGCCGCTCTGGTACTCGCGGTTTACCTCGCGGCCAACGTCGGACCCACGCCCGGTATGCTGATCGCCTATGGCCGCCGGATCATGATTTCCGCACCCCGCTCCCAGTTGCTCTACTCCGGCGAAGGCATCAATTCCTCCATCGCCATCACGCGCTGGGACGATGGCGCCGTGCAGTTCCACGTTTCCGGCAAAGTAGAAGCTTCCACCGAATCCTACGACATGCGGCTGCAGCGCATGCTGGGCCACATGCCCGCGCTGTTTCATTCCGGACCGCGCTCGGTGCTGGTGGTCGGCTTCGGCGCCGGCGTCACGGCCGGCACGTTCGTGGTGCACCCCGAAGTTCAGCGCATCGTCATCTGCGAAATGGAGCCGCTCATTCCGCCCGTGGCCACGCACTTTTTCGGCAACGAAAACTTTCACGTCGCCACCGACCCGCGCACCGAGATCGTCTATGACGACGCGCGCCATTTCGTCCTCACCACCCCGGAGAAGTTCGACATCATCACTTCCGACCCCATCCACCCCTGGGTCAAAGGCAGCGCGACGCTCTATTCCCGCGAGTATTTCCAACTGGTCAAAGACCACCTGAACCCTGGCGGCGTGGTCACGCAATGGGTGCCGCTCTACGAATCGAACGCCGAAACCGTGAAGAGCGAGATGGCCACGTTCTTCGACGTCTTTCCCAACGGCACTGTCTGGGCCAACGACGTGGATGGCGCCGGCTATGACATTTTCCTGCTGGGAACCGCCGAGCCCATGCGTGTGGATTTAGACCGGCTGGTGGAGCGCATGCACCGGCCCGACTGCGCGCGCGTGCGCGAATCGCTGCGCAGCGTCGGTTTCAGCGCCATCACCGGGTTGCTTTCCACCTACGCCGGCCAGGCTCGGGACTTGGCCCCCTGGCTCGCCGGCGCCGAGATCAATCGCGACGGCAATCTGCGGCTGCAATATATGGCCGGCCTCGCGCTCAACACCAGCCAGGAGACGGCCATCTACCGGCAGATTCTGGCCTACCGCCGGCCGCCGGCGAATCTGTTCACGGGATCGCCCGATTCGGTAGAAGCAGTGATGCTGGCTATCGGCGGCGGGGGACAAAGCCGGTAGCCCATGGGCCTGGCAGGCTGCTGACGGCGGTGAACAGGGTCTTGTGGTCGCCCCAAGGGCGTAAACCGCGGACTTTGCGTCCACGCCGGCGTGTCCGACTAGACTTTGTCGTCATCGTTCTCTTCGGCGCTGGGCGTGGCATGCACCGCTTCGTAGATCACATATTTCCCCGACGCCCAATTGCCCAGATCCGTCACCCGGCAGCGCTCGCTGCAAAAGGGGAACTCAGGGTCTCCCGGCGACACCTCTTTCTTGCAGATGGGGCACTTCATAGAGCCAGTTGTACCAGCGCGGAACTTGCCGGCATTATTGACGCGGGTTCGGTGGCAGCGAGCAGCGTGCCTACCAGATCGTAATCGTGCGCCGCGGTTACGCGCAACGGGCGGATTTCACCGGCGCGTGGAGCTTCACCCTCCACGTCGTTCACCAGGGTGACGCCATCGATTTCGGGCGCTTGCGTGCCCAGCCGCGCCTTCCACAGCAGGTCGGTTTCCTCCGATCGGCCTTCCACCAGAACCGGCAATTCCCTGCCCACCAGCGCGCGGTTGCGGGCGCGCGCAATGCGCCGCTGGATGGCCATCAGCCGCCGCCTCCGGTTCTGTTTGGTGCGGCCATCCACTTTGCCGTCGAGCGCATAGCTGGCACTGGTATCTTCGTCGGAATAAAGAAACACGCCGAGATTGTCGAACCTAGCGGCTTCCACAAACTGGCAGAGTTGGTCGAAATCTTCGCGTGTTTCACCAGGAAATCCCACAATAAAGCTGGTGCGAATGGCTACGCCGGGCACGGTGCGGCGGATTCTCTCGATCAATCTCAGGAAAATTTCGCCCGATCCGCCGCGCTTCATCCGCTTCAGCACGGTCGCGATCGAGTGCTGCAGCGGCATATCGATGTACTTGGCGAGGGAATCGTGAGCGGCCATGGTATCGAGCAGCCGCTGGGTCACCTTATTGGGATAAGCGTACAGAAAACGGATCCACTTTTCGCGCGGCGTGGGAATGCGGGCGAGCCGCTCCAGCAGATCGGCCAGGCCGTGCTTCAAACCCAGATCCTCGCCATAGCAAGTCGTATCCTGCCCGATCAAATTCAGCTCGCGCACCCCCTGCGCCAGCAACCGGGTAGCTTCGGAGATCACCGATTCAAAACGCCGGCTGCGGAACTTGCCGCGATACTGCGGGATCACGCAAAAGGTGCAGGGGTGGTCGCAGCCCTCGGCGATCTTGATGTAGGCGAAATGGGCGGGCGTCGCCAGCACGCGCGGCGTCAGGTCGTGATAGAGATAGGGCTCGAGCGGGTCGGATGCCACCGGCGTGCCTTCGCACAGAGCCACGATGCGTTCCAGCTCGTTGGTGCCGACAATGGCGTCCACTTCCGGCATTTGCTTGCGAATGTCTTCCCGGTAGCGCTCCACCAGGCATCCGGCCACGATCAGGCGTTTGGCGCGGCCGACCTTTTTATACTCGGCCATTTCGAGGATGGTTTCGACGGATTCCTTCTTGGCGGGATCGATAAAGCTGCAGGTATTCACCACCAGGCAATCCGCAAGGTCCGGGTGCGGGGTCAACTCATGGCCTTTGGCCGCCAATTGCCCCATCATGATTTCGCTGTCCACCAGGTTCTTGGGACAGCCAAGGCTGACAAAACCGACTTTCAAGCGTTGTACCTAATAAGAAATAGAGTGCTGCGTCTAGGATAGCAGGAGCAAGGACATCGAGACTCGCGGCGGGTTGTTATCCTGAGGAAAGAAAACATGAACCGCAACATTGTCGCGCGGATCGGCTGGATTGCCGCGCTGGGGACTGCTTCCGCCTTGGCGCAAACTCCGGCCGCCGCGCCGGCCTTCGAAGTCGCATCCATCAAGCCCGCCGTTCCGCCCAACCCGGCCGACATGATGGCCGGCAAGCTGCACATCGGAATGAAGGTGGACGGCGCCCGCGTCGACATCGGCTTCATGTCGCTCGGGGACCTGATTCGCACCGCCTACAACATCAAACCCTACCAATTGACCGGCCCGGATTGGATGAGCAACCAGCGATTCGATATCGTGGCGAAAATGCCCGAGGGCTCCAACCAAGACCAGGTCCCGGAGATGCTTCAGGCCCTGCTGGCGGACCGTTTCAAGCTGGCGGTTCACCGCGACAGCAAGGAGCACTCCGTCTACGCGCTGGTGGTGGCAAAAGGCGGTCTCAAGCTGAAAGAATCGGCGTCCGATCCGAACGCCCCGGCGCCAACCGCCGACGCGAAACCGGGCGACTCCGCGGGCCCGGGCGACAATCAGCCCCAGTTTCAGCTCAGCGGCAATACCGTAACCGTTCGGGGCACTGGCTCGGGCGCCATCGGTGGCGGCCTGGGCAGCACCACCAAGATCACCATGAATGGCGCCAGCATTCACATGGAAGGCTCGGGCGTCAGCATGGCGAAGTTCGCCGAGCTGCTTTCCGGTTTGGTGGACCGTCCCGTGGTCGACCAGACCGGCCTCACGGGCAAATACGATATGGCGCTCGACCTTTCCATGGAGGATTTGCGTAATACCGCGCGCGCCGCCGGATTCGGCGGGATGATGATGGGCGGCCGCGGGGGCCGTGGCGGCGGTGGAGCCGGGCCCGCCGAAGCGGCCGCCGATCCGTCCAGTTCCGCGATCTGGGCCAGCATTCAAGCCTTCGGCCTCAAGCTGGATGCGCGCAAAGAGCCGCTCGAAACCATCGCCGTGGATCACCTGGAAAAAGCCCCGACGGAGAACTGATGCGGCGTTCTAGCAAACCGTGGGGCAGACCATCGTTTTTTGTGGTCTGCCAGTCAGGCTTTTTTCCGATGCCCTTCGATCTGGTTGCGTGCGGGCCGTATGGCAGACCACAAGAAACGATGGTCTGCCCCACCCTGCCCAGAACAGGACTCTAACCCGTGTCTGACCCCGGCGATCCCTTCTCGGTTGACGAAAAACGCGGCGTCTACCGCGCCATCTACGAACGCCGCGACGTGCGCGGCCAATTCCTCCGCCGGCCACTGCCGCCTCCGGTTCTGGGCCGCATTCTCGGCGCCGCCCATCATGCGCCATCGGTGGGCTTCATGCAGCCCTGGGATTTTATTCTGATTGAAGACGCCGCCCTGCGCGGCGCGGTGCACGCCAATTTCGCCGCCGCCAACCGCCGCGCTGCGGCCATTTACAGCGGCTCGCAACGCGAAATCTACGACGGTCTGAAACTCGAGGGCATTCTGGACGCGCCGGTCAATCTGTGCGTCACCTGCGACCCCGAGCGCGGCCTCGGCCATCGGCTCGGCCGCCAAACCGATCCGGCCACGGTTCTCTACTCGGCCGCCTGCGCGGTCCAGAACCTGTGGCTGGCGGCACGCGCCGAATCCGTGGGCGTAGGCTGGGTCAGCATTCTCGATCTCGAAGCCTTGAAGGCCTTGTTGGGCATTCCACCCGGCCACACCGTCATCGCGTACCTCTGTCTCGGCTTCGTTTCCGAGTTTCGCGCCAAGCCGGACCTGGAAGAGCATGGGTGGGAGCGCCGCCAGGATCTGGCATCCTTGCTCCATTTCGATGGCTGGGGCCGCCGCGACGCCGCCCGCGTTGCTGCCCTTTTCCCGCGCAGCGCGGAAGCGGGGACCCCGGAGTGAGCGCCCGCTCTTTGATGGTGTTGGGCACGGCCTCGCACGTGGGCAAATCGCTGGTCGTCGCGGGCCTGGGCCGCATCTTTTCCGACGCCGGCCTTCGCGTCGCCCCTTTCAAGGCCCAAAATATGTCGCTCAATTCCGCGGCCACGCCGGACGGCCGCGAGATCGGCCGCGCCCAGGCCCTCCAGGCGGAAGCCTGCCGCGCCGTTCCCTCGGCCGAAATGAACCCGGTGCTCATCAAGCCTGCCGGCGACGCATGTTCCCAAATCGTGGTGCTGGGCCGCGTTTGGGGAAACGTCACCGCGTTCGATTATCATGAGCGGCGCGTGGAAGATCTTTTCCCCCAGGCGCTGGCCAGCTACCGCGCCTTGGCCGAAGCCTACGATCTGGTTCTGCTCGAAGGCGCCGGCTCGCCCGCCGAAATCAATTTGCGCCAGCACGACATAGTCAACATGCGCATGGCGCACGCCGCCGATGCGCCCTGCCTGCTGGTGGGCGATATCGATCGCGGCGGTGTGTTCGCATCGCTCGTCGGTACGCTCGAATTGCTCGATGCGGAAGACCGCGCGCGCATCCGCGGTTTCGCCATCAACAAATTTCGCGGCGACGTGACGCTGCTCACTCCGGGCGTCGAAACGATCGAGCGCCGGCTCCGCATCCCCTGCGTGGGCGTGATTCCGTTCCTTCATCGACTGGGCCTCGAAGAAGAGGATGGCGTCGCGCTCGAAGACCGGCGCACGCCCCAGCGCGTTTGGCGGCCCACTTCCCTGCCCGATTCACCGGACCGGCCCTTGCGCGTGGGCGTCGTCGCATTTCCGCGCATGGCCAATTTCACCGATTTCGACGCCCTGGCCATGGAACCTTCCGTCGCACTGGCGTTTCTCGACGAACCCGCCCAAGTTTCCGCGGCCGATGTGGTGATCCTGCCTGGTAGTAAGCAGACCCTCGACGATCTGGCCTGGCTGCGCGCCCGAGGCTTCTCAGCCTGCCTGAACGCGCACCGCGGTCCGGTCATCGGCGTCTGCGGCGGATTTCAAATGCTGGGCCTCGCCATCGAAGATCCCGAAGGCGTCGAAAGCGGCGGCCAGCCTCGATGCGTTGCCGGCCTCGGGCTGTTAGCGGTGCGCACCGTGCTGCGTGGGGAAAAGACCGTGCGCCGCGCGGCCGGTCGCGTGCTTGCCTG
>Ga0187848_10000169_pt1 | contig 59099 bp, 54 predicted proteins | sample June2016WEW_4_40_FD_132424 | JGI IMG/M metagenome (GOLD analysis project Ga0187848, IMG submission 132424) | Peatland microbial communities from SPRUCE experiment site at the Marcell Experimental Forest, Minnesota, USA - June2016WEW_4_40 | ecosystem: Environmental > Terrestrial > Soil >... | reverse complement strand
GCGCATTTCGGGATTACCTCACCAAAAGTTAGGTTATCCCGAAACGTCAGGAAGCTGCCGAACGCCCTGTCAACCCAGCACTGCGACCAAAACCCCCGCCCGGAATGCGCCGGATCCAGGTACAAAGATAACCAACCTTTTCAGCATTATCGGCGCCACTCTTCCCTGGCTAGAACCTGGCAATTCATTGGCTCGCCCGTAGTGTAGCAGACAGATCGATAGCAGACGGGATTGAGCACCCCGGTTTGTGGGCTCTTGCGGCCAGCGCCCGCTTCCTCGAAGAGACGTCCTGGAGATCCACCCCCCCTCGGCGTCGAATTGTTATTCGGCGACAGTCCACCCATCCGACAACCGTATTCATCCCGTGAAACGCCGTTCCATGGAATTGGGCCGCCCGGCTGTCATAGGCCACAGGGGAAGCGGCACTGCTCGCTCCGTCCGTACCGTCGCCCGCTCGGAAACAGTCCACATGAGCGTATGGTCGCCGCCTCGGACTTTGAGCTGGCACATCTTTCGACGCGGGTTATAGTGGAACGCTCGGCTGCAAGCCGCCACTTTACCCTACTGCACCGGCTTATCCGGCTTCAGATACTTGGCCAGGAATTCATAGATTTCCCGGCGCGAGTCCTTGGCCAGCTTGGTGTCGATGCGGTTGAAATAGTGACCGCCGGGGGCGTCCTGGTAGATTTTGTAGTCGAACTTTTTGCCTTCGGCCTTGAGCGCATCGATGAGGTGCTCCACTTCGAGCACGTTGACGTCCTCATCGTTGGTATTGCTGTGGATGAGCAATGGAGTCGCGAGCTCCTTGGCGTGGTAGACGGGCGAGCGGCGGCGGTACTCCATGATGTCGTCGCGGACGGTGTGGCCAATGTGGTACGGGGCCGAATAGAGCGCGGCGTAGGCGGCCGGTTCGTAGCCCATGCGCGCCACCAGGTCGCTGGCAGGGACGCCGGCGTAGGCCACGGCGTAGGCTTGGGGGTGGGCGAAAATGTTCATGAGCGTGATCAGGCCGCCGTGACTCCAGCCGACGATGCCCACCCGCTTGGGGTCGAGGAAGGTATTGTTTTCGAGCATCCATTGCATGCCCAGGTAAACGTCGTCCACTTCTCGGCCGCCGTAATCGATCTGCTCATAGAATGGCCGTCCATAGCCCGTGCTGCCGCGATAATCGGAAGAGACGATCGAGTAGCCCTGCGCGAGAAGCTCGCGGAAGACGTGGGCGTCGCGCGTATCTTCGTTCGCGTGCACACCTTGATGGCAAAACACGATGAGCGGCTGTTTCTTGGAGCGGTCGAGGTTTTTGGGAATGAACGTGTAGGCGCGAATGATGAGCGGATTGGCGGCGCCGGGCGCGCGTGGGTTGGTGGGGTGAGCGGGCGGCAGGCTGGTGTATTCCACCTTGTCGATATCGGCGATGTCGCCGAGGAGCACGTGCCACATCAGGTCGTCGATATGTTTTAGAAGAACATCGTTGCCGAGCTGCTGTGTAGCGCCGGCCGTGGCGGCGGCAGCGCCTCCGGGTTGAGCGGCAGCTTGGGAAGCCGAACCGCGGCCGCCGCCCTCGGGAGCGGGCGTGGCCGGTGGCTGGGCCGATAGAGACAAAGCGAGTGCAAGAGAGAAAATGGAATAGCGCATCTTGGTAGGGCATGGTAGCACAGGCGGGAAAGCCGCCGGAGCATGCCTCGCGCCGGGCGCGCTACCATAGCCTCGGTAGGAGTGAGCCGTGGAGCAATTTGCGCTCGAATTCGACCTGGCGCCGGAGCGGCGCGTTTACTCGGTAAGCGAGCTCAACGCCGCGATTTGCGCCCTGCTGGGCGCGGAGTTCCCGGACATCTGGGTATCGGGCGAGATCTCCGGGCTGAAGCTCGCTACCAGCGGGCATTACTACTTCACGCTCAAGGAGCGCGAGGCGCAGGTGCGTTGCGTGGCCTTCCGTTCGGCGCACCGCTATTGGAAGTTCAAACCGCAGGATGGGCTGGCGGTCGCGGCTCGCGGGCGCATCGACGTCTACGAAGCGCGCGGCGAATATCAATTGCTGGTGGAACTGATCGAGCCGCAAGGTTTGGGCGCGCTGCAACTGGCGTTCGAGCAGCTCAAGAAGAAGCTCATGGCGGAAGGGCTGTTTCGGGCGGAGCGGAAGCGGCCGCTGCCGCGCTTTCCGCGCCGGATCGGCATCGTGACCTCGCCCCAGGGCGCGGCCATCGCGGACATGATCCAGATTCTGTCGCGCCGCTTCCCGGGCGTGCACGTGCGCCTCTATCCCTCCCGGGTGCAGGGTGAGGGCGCGGTGGAGGAAGTTTGCCGCGGCATCGAATACTTCAGCCGTTCGCGATGGGCCGATGTGGTGATTGTGGGGCGCGGCGGCGGTTCCCTGGAGGATCTGTGGACTTTCAACGAAGAAGCCGTGGCCCGAGCCATCGCCGCCTCCGAGGCACCCATCGTTTCCGCCGTGGGACACGAGACAGACGTTACCATTGCCGATTTCGTAGCCGACCAGCGGGCTCCCACTCCCTCCGCGGCGGCCGAGATTGTGGCGCCACTCGCAAGTGAGCTTCTGGATCGGGTCTCGGCGGCGCGCTTGAAGTGCGGCCAAGGGATGCGCTATCGGCTGGCTATGCTGGAGCGCCGGCTGCGCCAGCAGGGTGTGGACCGGGCTTTCAGTCTGCTGCAGCGGCGGGTGGGCCGCGGCCTGCAACGGGTGGATGAACAGGAATACCGGATCAGGGAACGGATTCGCGTGGCGATCGACGGCCGGGAGCGTGCGCGGCGCGGCTTGGAAACGAGGCTGCGGCGCTTCGACGTTCGCCCGCGTCTGGCGGCCGACCGCAGACGCATGGAAGCCGCTCGGGCGGCGGCGGTCGAGACTATGCGCGTTCGCCTGGCGCGGCGGCGCTCGGCCTTCGAGCAACTCGACGCCAAGCTTTCCCAACTGAGCCCGCTGCGGATTCTGGAGCGCGGCTACGCCATCGTCTCGAACCATGCGGGGATTTTGAAGGATGCCGCCGCGGCCAAGGCGCGCTCGCGCATTCACGTGCGGCTGGCCAAAGGGGAACTGGATGCCACCGTGGTAAAAGGCGAGGGCAAGAAGTGAGGGGATCGCGTTTCCGAGCCGTGACCGTCAGGGAGCGGTTGCTCAATACGTCACCGTACTTGCGAAACCGTGTACTAAGGTGGAAAATCGCAGTGGGCTGCGCTATGATGCTGGTAGCAGGAACCGGGGCGGCTTACCCCGGTTCCCGCACGACGTTTTATCGTCGGCCCTTACGGGTCCAAACGATCAGCGCCGTAAGCCGGCCAGCAATGGACCGGATCTTTACCGGCAAGAGGATCATAAGCTGGATCCTCCTTTCCAGCTTCTTGTGGAAGGCCCGGACTCGGATCCGGGCTTTCCCGTTTGAAGCCTCAGGTAGCTTCTCCCGGAAACCAGCCCATTCCACCGTCCGCTGGAAAACCTGAAAAAGGTAGTAAGATTCCGCGGCCGGTTTTCTCATGTTCCGGACGTGGCGCAAACAGTTTTTGCAGTCGCGACGGTCGCCGGAGCGCATCGAGTTCCTCCTGTTTGATCCCAGGTTTACCGGGCTGCGGAGGGTTTGTTCGCTACCTGACGGCATCGCGAGACGGGCACGCATCAGCCTCCCGCGTCCGCTTTGGCGCCTCCGCGCAATCAGCCCCCGGCAGGTTATCGTAGTAAAGATGCAAAAACGAATTCTGGGAACGAGCGATCTGGAATTGACGCCCATCGGCATCGGAGCTTGGGCGATGGGAGGCGGAGGTTGGACCTTCGCGTGGGGTCCGCAAGACGATGACGAATCGATTGCCGCCATTCGCCGCGCTCTCGATCTGGGCATCAACTGGATCGATACCGCGCCGGTATACGGCCTGGGGCATTCCGAAGAAGTGGTGGCGCGCGCGCTGGCGGGCCTCGCCCACCGGCCGTACGTCTTCACCAAGTGCTCCCGCATCTGGAATGAAAAAGGCGAGATCTCGAGCTGCCTGAAGGCCGATTCGATTCGCCGGGAATGCGAAGACAGCCTGCGGCGGCTCAAGCTCGACACCATCGATCTGTACCAGATGCACTGGCCCGAACCGGAGCGCGACATCGAGGAGGCGTGGTCCACGCTTGTCAAGCTCCGCGATGAAGGCAAGGTGCGGTGGATCGGCGTTTCTAATTTCTACGTGCCGCAGATGGAGCGATGCCGCGCCATCGCGCCCATCGCTTCGCTGCAGCCGCCGTATTCGGCGATATCGCCGGAGATGGGAGCGGAGATTCTGCCATACTGCCTGGCCAAGCGCATCGGGGCGATCGTGTACTCGCCGATGAAGTCCGGCCTGCTCACGGGCAAGATGACCCGCGAACGCGTGGCCGCGTTTCCCGCCGACGATTTCCGCCGCCGCGCGCTGGCGTTTCAGGAACCCCATCTCACCCGCAACCTGGAGTTGGCCGAACTGCTGAAACGCATCGGCGCGGCGCACGGGCGGTCCGCGGGCGAAGCGGCCATCGCGTGGACGCTGGCGAACCCGGCCGTGACCGGCGCCATCGTGGGAATGCGCTCCGCCGCTCAAGTGGACGGAATCATCGGCGCCATGGAGTTTCGCTTGAGCGATGCGGAAATGGCGGAAATCGAGGCGTCCCGGGCCAAGTGACCGCCGCTTATTTCGCCAGCCACAGCTCAAAGCCCAGCCCGTTATCCGCGATCTCGGTCTTGGTGAATTCGGTTTGCGCCCCGGCCGCAGCACTCGATGCATCTCCCGCAAGGCCCGAACCGGTTCGGAGAAGTTCTTGAATGCCGCGCGGCAAACCACCAAGACGAAGCTGTCGTTCGCGAACGGCATGGCGGAGGCGTTGCCCAGACGAAAGTCCACCGTCACACCCTCGCGCTGGGCGTTTTGGCGCGAGCGGCGATGGAACGCCCTCCTGGACGGCTTCACCGAAGCGGAGCTTTCGCGCCGTGCTGAAGTTCTTCACCAGCACCAACGCCGTGCCGCTGGCCGCGTATCGGAAATAAATCCGGACCCGGCCCTATACTCTCTCATCCGCTCTGCCGATAAGAAATCCAGATGCCAGAGGCCGTTGCGGCAGGTGGCGAAGCGATGAGCGGTAGCAGACTGTTATCGCACAGCCAAGGCCATCAGAACCCTGTCACGGCAAGTGCGAAAGGAAACGGATGAATCGGTCTACGGTCCGGACAAAGCTGACAGCCGGTCTGGCAGCGCTAGTGTTGTCTCTGCTGGCGCTCGGCTTTACGTCTTTGCGAGCCATTGCCACGCTGGGCAATTCCCTGGACGAAGCCGTAAACAAAACGGCCAAAAAACTGGACCTTATCGTCGCCACGCAGAACGCCTTTGAGGATCTCAAAGACGAATCCGTACACGAACAAATCGCTTATACCATACAGGAAATGGAACGCCATTCGTCCGCCAATGGCCAAGGGCAGACCGCCTCGGGCGTGCAGTGTTCCTCCTGTCATTCGCCTGACGCTGTCGGCGACAGCATTCACAAGTTGGAAGCGGCCGAAGGCGCCGTTAGGCAACGTGCGGGCGAATTGCGCCGCATGGTTTCGGATGAAGCAGCCGCAAGAGCCATCGAGGTCATGGACCGGGACGCGTCGAGCTGGGTCGCGAACGCCAAGGAGTATCTGACGCTTGCCGCCGCCAATCGGTTCGATGAAGCGCATACAACTTTGCGGGATAGGATGCTGCCGTTACTCGAAGAAGTCGGGAATTCCGCCAAACTGGTGTCCCAACGTGAGCGAGAAGCGCTGGCCGCGTCCGATCGGCAAGCGCGAACCGACATCTTCCGCAGCCGCTGGATCGCATTTGTCCTCGTCGGCGTGAACCTGTCGGTTGCGGGCGTTGTGCTGTGGCTTGTCTTCCGCGTCACGGGCACGCTCCGCCACGCGGTTGTGGAGATGAGCGAAGGCGCCGTGAAGTTTGCAGCCGCCGCCACCGAGATGAGTTCCGACAGTCAGTCGCTGGCACAGGGCTCGTCCGAGCAGGCTGCATCGCTGGAGGAGACCTCCGCTTCCAGTACCGAAATCGATGCCATGGCCCGCAAAAACAGCGAGAATCTGCAGACGGCTGCAGGTCTGGTGACTCACGCGCAGCAGAGATTTGTGGAGGCGAACCGGTCCCTCGACGAAATGGTGGTGGCCATGGGCGAGATCAGTACGCAGAGCGGAAAGATCTCCAAAATCGTCAAGGTCATCGAAGAGATCGCCTTCCAGACCAACCTTCTCGCCCTCAACGCGGCGGTGGAAGCCGCCCGGGCCGGCGAAGCGGGTTTGGGGTTCGCGGTGGTCGCGGACGAGGTCCGCGGCCTGGCGCGCCGGTGCGAACAGGCAACCAAGGACACCACGGTTTTGATCGAGGAATCGATTGCTAAATCGAGCAGCGGAAGGACCAAGGTAGACCAGTTGGCGGCTGCCATACGCGGCATTACCGAAGATGTGGGTAGGGTACGAACGTTGATGGAGCAAGTGCACCTCGGCAGTCAGGAACAGAGCGCCGGAATCGCGCAAATCGCGCAGGCCATTACCCAAATGGATACGGTCACGCAATCGGCGGCCGCGCAGGCCGAGCGCAGCGCCGCCACTTGTGACCGGCTGTCCAGAGAGGCGCACGCGATCAATCTGGTGGTGCTCCGGCTGCAGGCAATGGTCACTGCCGATTGCGATTCCGACGCTTCCGAACACATCCGGAATGCTCTCGACGCTCATGCCGTCTGGAAGCAGCGGTTATGCGCGGCCGTTGAGACACGGTCCAGCAACACCACCGTTGACGCCGTCCGGCGGGACGATCAGTGCGCTTTCGGCAAATGGATCCACGGCCCGACGATCGGCCCAGCCATGAAGCGAACCGCGGATTACCAAAAGACCGTGGATCTGCATCGCCGCTTCCACCTGGCCGCCGGAAATGTTCTGGCTGCCGCGCTTGCCGGCAAGAAACAGGAAGCAATGCGAGCAATGGAGCAGGGCAGCGAGTATGCCGGCGTGTCTGCCGCGCTCTCCGATGTCTTGAGAGACTGGTACACAAGATCGGCTACGGTTTCCGGGTGAGCCGCCGCGGAAGCGTCACGCCGAAGTCCGCGTTGCGAATACTACCGTGTGGCCGCCCGGTTCGAACACGCCGATCTCGCGCATGCCGTAAAAGGTGGTTCGTTCCGGCAGGGCGACGGGGTAGCCGTCCAGACGCTTCAAAACGTCCGCAAAGTCCTCGACTTCGATAAATAAGCCAACGCTACCCACTCCGGGCTTCGGCACAAACTGCGGCGCGTCCTTGCGCACGCTCTCTACGCTCTGCAGCATCACTTCCGCGCCGTCCCGCACAAGAATCGCGAATCCGAGCCGATCGCCTTCCGGCACTTCCACGGTCTTGGCGAATCCCAGCCGGTCCATCCAGAACGTAAGCGACGTCTCGATCTCTTCCACGATCAGAACAGGTGTGATTTTCATGCTTCGATGTTAGCCGCCGCTGCCATCCGGGGTATTGGAAAAAACGGCCATCGGCGTGAGGCCGGTGAACTCGTGGAAGTCGCGGATGAGATGGGCCTGATCGAAATATTCGGCTTCGAGAGCGATATCCGGCCAGTTCGGCCGCTCGGCGGCGCGGGCGATGCGGCAAGCGTGCCGGAAGCGCAGTACGCGGCTCAGCCGCTTAGGTGTGAGGCCACTTTCTTCCAGGCAACGGCGCCGGAACTGGCGCGGGCTCAAATTCGCCTGGCATGCCGCGCTTTCGAGGTCCGCGTTTCCATTCGCCGCGGCCAGCGCTTCGATGGCCTGCTGGACGGGGTTGGGCGCGGCGGCGGGGCCGGACAAATTGCCGAGCAGGATACCCATGGCATCCCGAATCGATTTGGCGTCGTCCAGCCGGCGCGCCAACTCGCGCGCGCGACGATGCCACAGGTCGTCGAGCGGCGCCGACCGATCGGTTAATTCCGCCGGCGAGGCGCCCAGGAAGGCCCCGGCCATACCCGGCCGAAAACGGATCCCGGCCAGACAAGCGCCTCGCGGATAATCGAAGCGTTGCTCTACCGTCATGGCGCCGATGGCGCGCAGCCCGTGGCCGCGATCGTAAATGATATCGAGACAGCCATCCGGCGGGACCCGATGTCCGGCTATAGCCGTCGAGCAATCCAAAGACCAGGCGCACTCCACCCAGCGGGCGAGCGCGGCAGTCGGCGGCTGTTCGCAATAGACCGGCATCCTTGGGGAAATCTTACCACTGGCGCGCCCCAGCCGCTTCTGTCCCAGGTCAAAGTACCGGCGCGGGCAACAATTCCGGCGATTCGCGCGTCAACCAGACATGCGGACCCTACTCGTCACGGGCGCTTGTGGCCGTTTTGCGGCACTGTGCGTCCTCCTCACAGCTCTTGTCTTCGGCGCTGATCCCGCTCTGACCATTTACAACCAGAACTTCGCGGTGGTTCGCGAAACGGTCCCCCTCGATTTGAAAACCGGCAATAACACCGTCCGCTTCTCCGGTGCGACCGCCCAGGTTGAGCCCGACTCGGTAATCCTGCGCGACCCCGCGGGGAACCACGCGCTCCAGGTTCTGGAGCAGAACTACCGCAACGACCCCGTATCGCAAGATCTCCTGCTCAACCTGTTCGAAGGCAAAAGCATCGATTTCGCCGTGCGGAATTTGGACGGCACCAGCCGCGTCGTAACCGGCAAGATCCTGCGCAGCGGCTACGTCCCGCACTATCAGGCCATGAGCCGGTACGGGTCGCAATATTCGGCGAACCAGATGGGTATGGCGTCGGGTGGCGCCGGGCAGCCGATCGTCGAGGTGGATGGAAAGTTGCAGTTCTCGCTGCCCGGCCAGCCTATCTTTCCCGCGCTGGGCGACGACACGATCCTCAAGCCCATGCTCGACTGGATTCTGTTCTCGCCTCAACCCGCCCGGTTCGACGCCGAGCTCAGCTACGTTTCGGGAGGCTTGAGTTGGACGAGCGACTACAATATCGTCGCGCCCGAAACCGGTGACACGCTGGACTTGGTCGGCTGGGTCACGCTCGACAACCAGAGCGGAAAGGCGTTCGAACATGCGCATATCAAGCTGATGGCGGGAGATGTCAGCAAGCTGCAGCCGACAACGATGGCCATGTTTGCCCAAACCAGCGGCGCGAGCATGGGCCCACCCGCGCCTGCGCCCCAGGTTACCGAGAAAGCCTTCGAAGACTATCACCTCTACACGCTCCCTCAGCCCACCACGCTTCGCGACCGCGAAACCAAGCAGGTGGAGTTTCTACGCGCTTCCGGCATCCAAACCAAACGGCTGTACGTGTACGATGGGGTCGTGACCGACCGGCGCTGGGGCAACCAGGATCTGCGGCAGGTTCAACAGTATGGCACCGAATCGAATCCGCACGTCTGGATCATGCGCGAGTTCGCCAATAGCGACGCCAACCACCTCGGCGTGCCGTTGCCAAAAGGCCGGGTGCGGTTCTACCGCCGCGACCAGGACGGCCAGGTGGAGTTCACCGGCGAAAACGAGATCGACCACACGCCTAAAGACGAAACCGTGCGCGTGTACACGGGCAATGCTTTCGACATTACCGGCCAGCGCCGGCAAACGCATTTTCAATCGCAGTTTCAGCCCGGCTGGCTCGACGAATCGTTCGAGATCAAACTGCGCAATCACAAGAAAGAAGCGGCGACAGTGCGAGTCGTCGAGCACCTCTACCGCTGGTCGACTTGGGTGATCACGCAGGAATCCTCGCCGCACCGGCAAACGGACAGCAGGACCATCGAATACGAGGTGACCCTTCAGCCCGATGAGGAGAAGACGCTCACGTACACTGCGCACTACACCTGGTAGCGGCTGCGGTGTACCTCCATCTGTTCTCATGCGATCCTATGAAAGCGCTGCAGCGGGTTGCTGCCGTATCCCGGCAGCAACCCCAGTTCGAAAGGAGCTGCAGCGGTTATGCTCGATCGGCTGGACGCGGCCACGGCGCTCAAGGACCTCACCGCCCTGCCCGGTAATCGTTTTGAAGCGCTGGCGGGGGATCGTAAGGGGCAGTACAGCATCCGCATCAACGATCGGTGGCGGATCTGTTTTGAATGGCCCAACGGAGCGCCGGGACCGTCGAACGTGGAGATTGTTGACTATCACTAGGAGGACGCCATGCCGCTTACCGCAATTCATCCCGGCGAACACCTGGCCGTAGAACTGAAAGAACTCGGCATGAGCGCCGCCGAGCTGGCGCGCAAGCTGGACGTTCCAACCAACCGTGTGACCAGCATCTTGCATGGCCAGCGCGCCATCACCGGCGACACTGCATTGCGCTTGGCGCATTTCTTCGGCACGAGCGCGGCGTTCTGGCTGAACCTGCAGAGTCTCTACGAACTGCGCATGGCGCAGACGAAAGTGGGGAAATCGATCGAGGCGCTTCCCAGGTTGAAGCACAGCGACCGCGTTTCCGCGTGAGAGGGCCACGGGATGACCAAGCAATACCGCAGTCCCATAATGGCATCGGTCCACGAAACCGCCAAGGGTCTCCACAGCGCCGGCGCGATGGAAGAACGCACCATGCGCGTCACCGATGAAACCGCTCCCGTCAAAGTCCTGGCGCCTGATGACCCGGTCTTCAACTACCCGAACAAAATCGGTCCGGCTACCTGGGCGGACTGGGTGCAGGAGCGCGGCCTCTACTTCCTCGGCGAAAAAGACAAACGCTACATCGACCTGGTCTCCATGGCCGACCCGTTCCCGGACAACCCCGGCGTGAAGCTAGGCGCATTGGTAGAAGCCCGCTACGGCAAAGGCCGCCGGCTCTACGTCGGTCTCGGCCTCTGGCGCCAGCTCCCCGCCGGCACCGAAGGCGCGTACCAGCTTCTGGCCAATTTAATCGGGTTAGGAAAACAGGCGGGCGACCTCGCCGGCAGGAACAGCGCCGAAGACGAGCGGTGACGCCTTTGACGAGGTGTTTACTCCGCCAGCGCAAGGATCAGCTTCTTGGCGCGGATGTCGATGGTGACGATGAATCGGGACAGAAAATCGCTGCCGAGCGCCAGTGCCACCGGCAGGTCAAAGCCCGCGCCGCGGTTGATGGGAGATTCGCGAAGCTCGTTGAGAATCAACTTGCGGCCGTCGAGTTCCAGGGGAACTCCCTCGCGAAAGACCTTGAACTTCCCGGGCCGTTCGACGCGCGTCAGACCTTCGGCGAAGTCCGGGGAAATGAAGGACACGTTATAACCCGTGTCCAGGTAGACGATCGCCTCGCGCCCGTTCACTCGAGCTCGCGCATACAGAATGTGGCCTTGCGACTTGAGCGGATCGACCAGCTTGAGCGAGAGATAACGCTTCCGGTCCAGCTCTTCCGGCAGGGGCGAAGAAGCCGCGGCAACCTTCCTTGACCGGTAATCCAACGTCACGCGCCGATCGAGGAAGAAATCGAGTCCCACGGTCCCGTTAAACGGTGTCGAGGAGAACATCTTCCAGTCGGCCACAGTCCCCGCCACGTTCCTGAACGCCTGTCCGAGGACCGATATCCCATCGAGGCTGATGCGAACCGACTCGCCTCGGTGGCTGCCATCGGGATTGAGCGCTTCCTCACGTCCTTCCACGCGGTGCGGAATCGGCGGTGCGTCGGTAGTGATCACTAGGCCGCTGGCGGTTCCGGTATCGAGCATCAGCGACACCTGGATACCGGAAACATCCACGTCGACAAAAGGGCAGCCGGAGGCGGCAAGGGTCAACGGATAGATCCGAGTGGTGCGGTAGCCAAGGTCTTCGATCCACTGCGGGAACGTCGTGCCTTCCAGTTGCGCCGAAGCAACCGTAGTTCTTATCGCCTGACCCGCCGCCGGAGATGCGCCGCCCCATGTCATTGCGATGAGGAACGACGATAACGAGAGCGCGGCTGACCCGAGCCGGTTCGCGAGAAGCCCGGGTACTGTTCTCCTCAACATGGCTGCTTACTCAAATCATACTGGGTCGCCGCCCGGCGCGCACGCCTGTTAGACGAAGTTGGAAGCGGGATAGTCCGGGGGGCGCGTCCGTCCCCGGGCGGCTGCAAGCGCGAGATCAGGCAGCGGCGGTTTGGGACTTGCCGAGGCAGCAGCGCTTGTATTTTCGGCCGCTGCCGCAGGGGCACGCTTGGTTGCGGCCGACTTTCGGCTCGGGGCGACGGTAGGGTTGCGGCTTTTGTGCATTTTTGTGCAGGTTTTCGGTTGTGCGTTCTTGTGCAACTGGGGGCTCTTTTTGCGGTTGCTCCGGAGGGGCGTTGTTGAAAGTAGGTAACTTCCTGGCTTTGGACGGGGCGGAAGGCATGGCGGTCCGGATGATGAACATCGCGGCTCTTAGGCGGACCGACGGGGAGGCTTTGGGGTCTTTGAGGACTTCGCCGAGGGAATCGAAGGCCAGGCCGGCGAGTTCTTCGGCGCGTTCGCGAAAGAGGAGCTCGCGGTCGGACTGAACGCCGGCAAGGGCCTGCCGGAATTGCGGGGAACTGCTGCGCCAATTGGCGACGGCGTTGCGGTGAACGCCCGCCTGGGCGGCGGCTTGGGTGAGGTTCGCGCCGCTGGACAGGGCGTCGATGACCTGGGACTGTTGGGCGGAGAGATGGGTGTCTTCCATGGGATCCACTTCCGGCTCTACGATAGCGCGCGAGCATGTCGGCGCCGGGGTGGGCGGAAGGTGGGAATTGGCCGTAGCGCTATGAAACTGTGGGAGTAGAAAAATATATGGAAAGTCTGTGACCGTGCTTTTCGGGGGGCGGGGAGTCGGTGGCCTTTCGCTTTCCCGAACCTGTGGGAACGGTCTGACCGATTCGCCAATTCTGGGCTTCGGGGACTGGGCTAACGCGCTGAAAGCAAACGAGCGGCGATTTGCCCGGCATTTGAGTCGTCTCGTATCGGCATGATAAATGAGGAGTTGTAAATTGCGAGAGGCTCAGGCCAGGCCGTCCCCTTCGGTCCCCATAGCGACCGACGATGGAGCCGAAGCCAACGCCTCCATCTGCCAGTCCGCCAGTTCACTTGGCCTGGCGTGCCGAGAGGGAACAGTAGGATTGCGCCGCAAAGGCAATCGCGATACCTTGCTACGGTAGAGTGCAAACCGATATCCACGCGCTGACAATACCCTACTCGCACCAGTCGGTTGCCAGGGTACCGGCCTGTGACGCCGTGATTTGGCGCTTTATGAGCCTGGCGAAATTCCTTTCCATGCTCTACAACCGGGCGCTGCACTTCGCGGTCCTCTCCTCGCTAAACGATGTCCTTGAGGCAGCGCCTCCCAGACTTCCTGATGATGCTACTGTTCACGACCGGATGAGGGCTTGGTACAGGTGGCAGCGTAATCGACATATGGTCTTTGTGAACTGCTGGCATGTCTCGCAAAGTGAGTCTGCGGCTATGTGGGCCCTCTATGCTACGCAGAGCGAAGGTGTAGCGATCCGATCCACGTTTGGCGAAGCGTCGAAGGCCTTCGGCTTGCGTGAAGCGGGACTACTGGGGTCGACCGTCCAAGCCGGCATGGTGGAGTACATCGATCCCGAGGCGGAGTTGGTGCCCGAGCCGACCTCGAACGTCGTGCTCGCCGCATTGAAAAAACGCCACTGGTACGCTTACGAAAGCGAATTGAGATTCATGTACATCAAGACGGAGAACTATCTTAGGCCACCGACCGGATCGCAGTGCGAGCCAGGGGCCGCAGCCCAGAACGGGCTGTGGATTCAATGTGACCTACAGAAGCTCATTAAGTCCGTCGTCCTTGCACCCTCCGCACCCGCTTTTCTTGGAGACGTCGTTGCGGAAGCTTGCCGGCAGTCCCGCCTCGACCCGTCAGTTCAGCAACGATCACGACTGCGCGAGGGCGCGCCGGAACCCCCGGACGAGCGCGAGTGGAAGGAGTACCTACGAGATCTTGGGAAGAAGTACAGGCGACCTTTTGGAATTACCCTCTAACCTCGTTACAGGACGATTCGTGGGGTTTGTCCTCGACTGAAGAGCCGGGCAGCCGGGGGGGCAAGTTGGGGCGACGGGCAGCCGTTTCGGAGAATGGGGAGACCGGGAGAGACCTGAACTGCACCATTTTGTTTGCTGCTCCGCCGGGGGATCGGCGGGCTGCCGACAAACTCACTGGGCAGTCCCAGTTTCCCAAACTGGTTCCCCAGCCGGCTCACCCAGAGGCAACAGCGCTACCCTGTAGGCTATGAGGGAAGCGTGCCCAGTATTATAGACCCCCGCGCCCCCGACAAACCACCGCTGATTCACCTGGGCGTGGCGCAAGCGCTCGACCTGTTGAGCAAGGGGCTTATCAGCCTCTCCGTGGTTTCAATCCTCTCAGGGCTAGTAATCAAGAATTACTATCTGCTGAGATTCGGGATTGCTCAGTTCGAGCCGCTGCGGTCTGAATACATTGCTACTGGCTTGGTGTGGCTCATCTTCTCAGGAACCGGCGTTGTTCTCGTGTGGAACTGTTGGCGTAGGGGAGTTCTGTCCTGGAGCCAGGCGACAACCAAAAAGCAAAAATGGTATCTAGCTTCCCTGCTTCCCGCAGCCATTTTAGGGATCGTATACTTCGTCCTGTTTATGTTGCGGGTGTTTAGCTTCAACGACGCATCTTTCTGGGGCCAAAGGGCCCTGTCCGCAGCGGCGACGATACTTGTATCGGCATTGGCGCAGGCTTGGGCTTTCGCTCTGTTCAGGGGCCACCCCCTTGAGGTCCTCCGGCGCTGCGCGGTTGACAACCCCTCCAATCTCGTTCGGGACATCCTCGCCATGCTGCTGTTCACGATGGGGTTATATTCGCAGTTCGTTTACCCGCATCTCCCCGCGATGTTTGGCGGTGCTGACAGGCCGATCGCGCGGCTCGTCATGCGGAGCCAATTCGACCCGACTGTCCTTCCGCGGTTTGCACACGAAGGGAACGTTATCGGGCCCGTCCAGATTGTCTCCGAATCGGACGACTCAATCTTTGTGCTGCCAGCGAAGGCGGCGGGCAGGGAATCGCTAGTCCGCCTTCGCCGCGACCAGGTGGACGCAGTTCTTTATGAGGCTGGGTCTTTCGGGAGGCCCCTGTGAAAAGAATACCGATTACGGCTCGAAAGGGCATTACCTGCTCAGCTTGACAAGCCTGGCCTGCCGCAGGTCACCGCCCACACCGACAAGCGGCGGATCGTGTCGCTGCCCTATCACCCGAACCTCTCGCGCCGGGGTTTAGGCCCGCTCGGGGCTCCCGGGGACAGCCCGCACGCTCCCATCTGGCTCCCGGGGACAGCCCGCATGTTTCCCATGTAGTCAACCTCAGACAAAAGCTGCCCTGCGAGCGGGTCTCCCCGGCGAGGCAAACGTTCTCAAGGAAACGTGTGCCCTCGGGAGGGATGCGCGCCGCAGTTTCGCTGGTTGCCCCATTCGCTGCCGGTTAGGCTTCTGACTGTCCTGCGAACAGATTGAGCTGGTAAGCTTTCGTGAGCTTCGGAAACAACCTGGCAAAGACCCGAAAGCCGGCTCGCATCGGCAAGGAAAGGCGTCGCCTCAAAGAATCGGGGATGTTCGCCACGGTGCGGGATTCCACCAGGCGCAATCCGATCTTCCAGCGCTCAATCTCCCTCGGGTTTTCGCATGCCCATGCGAAACGGGCCTCTAGATTGCGGCGCGCGTGGTCTTTGTTCTCGTGGCTTACCGCTTTGAGGGTGGCTGTGTCGAAGGCGATGCTTATGCGCGGGAAGTTGGCTGCGATCTGCGCCAGCGCCGCCTTGACCTCCGGCTCTGTCAGGTAGATGAATGCTGCCTCCGCGACGAAGCAATACGGTCCGGGGCTCTGACGCACCGCGGCCATCCAACCTGGATCGAGAATCGATGCGGCCAGAGTCATGCGCCGCCCGCTATCACACCAGCAACCGGTACTCCTTTAGCTTCCGGTACAGGTTTCGCTCGCTGATTCCCAACATCCGCGCCGCATTCCCCCGATGTCCGCGGCTCGACTCCAGCGCCTGCCGGATGTGCATCACCTCCAGCTCCACCAGCGTCGGAAATTGCCGTCCGTCGGTTACCGGCGCGGCCGGGGCCGCCATGCCCGCCGGCCGTGGTCCCCGTACCGATGCCGGCAGATGCTCCGCCCGAATCTCCCCGCCTTCGCACACCACCGCCGCCGCTTCCACCGCGTGCAGCAGCTCCCGCACATTTCCCGGCCACCCGTGGCCGCACAGCGCCTCCAGCGCGCTCCCGCCCAGCACTTTCCCCGTTCCGTAGCGCTCATTCAGCATCTTGACGAAATGCCGCGCCAGCAGCTCGACGTCGCCTGCGCGCTTGCGCAACGGCGGAATCTCCACGGTGATGGTGCTCATGCGATAGAACAGGTCTTCGCGGAACAGCCCCTTCGCCACCATCGCCCGCAGGTCCCGATTGCTGGCCGCCAGCACCCGCACATCCACCCGAATCTCGCTTGTTCCCCCCAAGTGGCGGAACACGGACGTATCCAGCACGCGCAGCAGATTCACCTGGGTCGCCTGGCTGATCTCCCCAATCTCGTCGAGAAAAATCGTGCCCCCGTGCGCCACCTCGAACAGCCCCGGCTTGGCCTTGTCCGCGCCCGTGAACGCGCCCCGTTCGTGCCCGAACAACTCGCTCTGCAGCAGGCTCTCCTGCAAGGCCGCGCAGTCCACCACCACGAACGGTTTGGTTTTGCGCGGGCTGCGCGCGTGAATCAGCTTGGCCACCCGCTCCTTGCCGCTGCCCGTCTCCCCCGCGATCAGCACCGTGGAATCGCTCGGTCCCACCAATTCCACCAAGTGCAGCATACGGCGGAATTCCGAACTCTCCCCCACGAAAAATGCAGCCGGGTCGGGCGGCGTCAGCGCCCGCTCCAACAGGCTGGCGCGCTGCTTCAGCGCCCTCCGCTCGATGGCCCGCTGCACCCGGATCTGGATCTCGTCCAGCGGGCAGGGCTTGGTCACATAATCGAACGCCCCTTCGCGGATCGATTCGATGGCGCTATCGATGGACCCATGCCCCGTCAGCATGATCACTTCGATGGACGCGCTCCGGCCGCGAATGGCTTTCAGCGTTTCGAGGCCATCCATGCCCGGCAGCCGCAGGTCGAGCAGCACGATCTCCGGCTCGCGCTGCTCCACTCGCGCCACCGCCTCTTCCCCCGACGCCGCCGTCACAACCTCGTGACCCATCCGCCGCAGCTCACCGGCCATCACGTGCCGGAATGCCGCATCGTCATCCACCAGCAGAATCGACGCCGTGTTTTTCACGCCGCCCCCAGCGCCGGCAGCACGACCTCGAACGTCGACCCGCGGCCCACCGCGCTTTCGACACGGATCTCCCCTCCCCACCGCCGCACGAAATTCAGCGACAGGAACAGCCCCAGACCCGTGCCACCCTGCCGCGCGCTGAAGAACGGCTCGAAGATGCGCTTCCGGTCGTCCGCCGCAATGCCGCACCCGTTGTCGATCACCCGCACCCGCACCTGCTCTCCCCGCTCCGCTTCCACGGTCACATGGCCGCCCGCCTTGGATGCCTGCACCGCGTTCAGCAGCAGGTTGATCAGGGTGTGCTGCAACTCCGCTTCGTCCGCGCGCACGTGCATACCGGCGGGGGCCGGCCGCACCTCGACTTTCACCGAATGCGCCCGCGCGGTCGGCTCGATCAGCCGCGCCACGGCCGCGATCACCGGCCCCAAATCCACCACTTCGCCCTGCCCCCGCTGGCCGCGCGAGAGGCGCAGAAAATGCTGCGTGATGCCGCGGCAGCGCAGAATCTGCTCGCGCGCGATGGATGCGCTGTCCCGGATCCACGCCTCGTCCGCCCCGTTGCCCGACGCCTCGCGCAAGATCCCCTCCACGCACGTCAGCACGGTTGCCAGCGGCGTGTTCAACTCATGCGAGAATCCCGAGGCCAGCGTCCCCAGCGACGCCAGCCGGTGCGACTCCGCCAGGTGCGCCTCCGCCGCGCGCCGTTCCGAAATGTCACGCCACACTTCCACCACGTGCAGCAGCTTGCCTTGGGGATCGAGAATCGGCGAGGCGTGTACCTCCTCCCACACTGCCTTCCCTTCCGGCGTGCGCCGCTCGCACAGGCGCACCTGGCGCGCGCCGCTTCGCAGACAGGCCAGGGTCGGACAGTCCGCCACGGTGCAGCCACCCGGAGTCAGTTCGCGGCACTGGCAGCCCAGCACCTGCTCGCGCGAGTGCCGTGCCCGCTCGAGAAACGCATCGTTGGCCGCGATCACGCGCCGCTCGGCGTCCAGCACCACGATCCCGTCGTCGATGCTGTTGATCACGGTTTCCAGGCGCTCCCGCTGATGGCGCACCTCGCCCACCAGCCCCGTCACCGAATCGGCCATGGTGTTGAACTCGCGCGCCAGCCACGAAATGGTATCGCTGCCGCCGCCCGGCACGCGCTTCTGCAGATCGCCCCCCGCGATCTGCCGCGCCGCCGTCTCGAAACGCTGCAACCGCCGCAGCACGGCCACGCGGATCACCACGCCGATGGCGCCCACCAACAGCAGGGTGATGGCCGCCGTCCCTGCCACCATCCAGCGCAGGTCGTGCGCCATCTCCTGACCCAATTCCGCCGTGCGGTAATCCAGAATCAGGACGCCGTTGATCTTGTGGCTCGAGTCATGGCAGCCGTAGCACTCCGCGCGGTTGCGGATGGGTATGACGGTGCGCAGGATCTCGCCGTTGCGCGCTTCGATCACCCGGCTCGATCCCGCCCGGTCGGGCGGCACCTGCAACTCGCGCTCCGCGCCCGCCCGGTCCAGGAGCACCAGCCGCTCCACCCAGCTTTGCTTGCGGAAGCTTTCCATCATTTTGGCGATCAGCGTCCGGTCGTTCTCGATCATCTGGTGTTCCAGCGCCACGCGGATCAGATCGCCCTCGGCCAGAGCGGTGGCCCGCGCCGTCCGGAGCAGAGATCGCATGTGGTGTTTGGAATATAGGTATGCGCCGCCCGCACACGCCAGCACGACGGCCGCGGTGACACCCACCGCCAGACCCACGGTGGTGCTGGCGAAGGAGGGCTTGGTACCGTTGGGCACAGTTGGCTCGCATCATGTCACAGTCTGCCGGACGCGTCAACGGCTGACGCCCTGTCAGTGACATTTTGTCAGGAGCTCGCCGCTTGCCGTTGCATTCTCAAGCGCTTACGCTTTGGCAGCCGGCGTGCTTTTGCCCGCCTCGAAAAGGAGACCGGTACATGGAAATGCTGCTGATGGGAGCTGTTCTGGCTATGTTCGGGCTGGCGGTGTCCTGCCTGGCCTTCGGTGCGGCGACGCGCGAAGAGCCCGCCCCGAAACAGGAAGCCGTGAAGCCGGTGGCTGTCACCGCGCGATTCTTCGTGGACCCACCGGCCGTGCCCGTAGCCGCCGCACTCAACCGCGTTCCGATCGAAGCGCTGCTCTTGCAGATCGAAAATCACGTCCGCCTGGAACAAGCGGCCGCCGAATGCTTCCTCGAATCCCCCAACCCCACCCTCCTGCACAGCAGAACCATCTCCTCGCTGGTGAATTGACATGATCGACGCCGATCTTCTGAAGGGCCTGCCGCCCGCCGAAGCCGAAAGCGTGCTCGCGCTGGGCAAGCGCACGCTGCTCACCACCGGCGCGGAACTTTTCCACCTCGGGGACGCCGCCGATAGCATCTACCTGATCGCGCGCGGCCGCCTCCGCCTCACGCTTCCCATGCAGGTGCGCAGCCGCGAAGAGGACATCATGGTCGAAGAACGATCTTCCGGCCAGACCGTGGGATGGTCGGCCCTGATCCCTCCCTACCGCTTTACCCTTACCGCGGTAGCGCCGCTCGAAACCGAAGTGATCGCTCTTTCCCGCGACGCGCTCAACACCTACCTCGCCGCCCATCCCGGCACGGGCTATGCCGTCTCGCTGAACCTCGCCAGCGTCATCGGCCAGCGCTTGCAACTCTTCCAGGCCATGTGGCTGCGCGAAGTGCAGCGAATGGTGGAGTTGCGTTGTGCATAGTGGCTTTTTGCTCTTGCTGCTGTCCGGGGTGGTCATGCCGGGGGCGGACGGACCGAAGACTCCGCCCGCCCCCGCCGGGCCGGAACGCATCGAAGTTCCGCCCCCGCCCTTTTCCGATGGCATCTTCCCCTCGCTGCGCATGTTCACCGCCGGACTTCGGAGCGGGCAATGCCGATGCGTTATAATGTGGCGCGAGAAGGTATCACTGGAGGTGAACCGCATATGCAGGTAGCGGGCATTGTGGTTGTATTGCTCTCCCTGTCGGCGGCTTATGCCGCCGGCGACGCAAAGGAAGGTAAGACCGTATACGATCAGCACTGCCAAAATTGCCACGGCGTGACCGGCGTGGCCAATCCGAAGCTCGCGAAGATGATGAACGTGAATATTCCCAACCTGGGTTCATCCGAGGTCCAGCGGATGAGCGACGATGAACTCAAGAAGATCGTTACCGGGGGAAAAGGGAAAATGCCACCTGTCCGGAGCGTCACCGGCAAATCAATCGACGATGTCGTCGCTTATATTCGGACGCTCAAGAAATAGACCGCCGCAAGGCCGATCAGGCTGGGATGTTTAATTCGAGCGTCGAGGGGCCGCGCAGTCAAGGCGCGGCATTCTGCGTCTTATATAGGAGGATGTCTTGACGAGAGATCCGGTGGAACCGCGCCGCAGTCTGGTTCGCTGGCTGCTGGGCGGCGGATTTGCGATCTCGCTAAGTTCGTTCATCTACCCGGTAATCCGCTTCTTGAATCCACCTCCCGTCTCGGAAGCCGCGGTGAACGAGGCGGTCGCCGGCAAAGTGGAGGATTTGAGGCCGAACAGCGGCAAGATCGTGAGGTTCGGCGATAACCCGGTGCTACTCGTTCGAGTCAGCCAAACCGAGTGGCGCGCCGTGTCGGCCGTTTGCACCCATCTGAGTTGTATCGTCCAATACCAGCCTGAGCGAACCAGGATCTGGTGCGCATGCCACAACGGCGTATATAACCTCCAGGGACAGGTAGTGTCGGGGCCGCCGCCCCGGCCGCTGAAGCCTTACGCCGTTCATATTCGCCAGGACGAGGTAGTGATCACGCAGACGTAACGATTCTTCTATCCGTATGCAGGCCGGGACAGGACACAATCGGTGGAAGGCGCTCGCGGCATGGCTCGATGAGCGGCTGGCGCTGGACTCCATCCGGGAGTTCATCGCGCATAAGAAAGTGCCGGTGCACTCCGGGACCATCTGGTACACCTTCGGCGGCATCACGTTGTTTTTGTTTGTCATCCAGGTGATCACCGGCATTCTGTTGCTGGTGTACTACCGGCCCACGCCCCAGGATGCCTTTGAGAGCGTGCAGTTCATCATGACCGGGGTATCCTACGGGTGGCTGATCCGGTCCATTCACAGTTGGTCCGCCAACCTGATGATCCTTTCCGCATTCATCCACATGTTCAGTGTGGTTTTTCTGCATGCTTACCGGCGGCCACGGGAATTCGTGTGGTTCAGTGGGATCGCCCTGCTGGGGCTCTCGTTGGCATTCGGGTTCAGCGGGTACCTGCTGCCGTGGAACACCGTCTCGTTTTTTGCGACCAAGGTGGGCACGGATATTCCGGCTACCGTTCCGTGGCTCGGCCCGGTGTTGACTCGCTACCTGCGCGGCGGCTCCACCGTGGGAGGTGCGACACTGACACGCTTCTTCGGATTTCACGTGGCGCTTTTGCCTGGCCTGATGACTCTGTTCCTGCTTCTGCATCTCGCTCTGATTCAGAAGTTCGGGATCAGCGCGCCGCCATGGGTCGAGGAAGAATCCCGCTTTCGGAGCGCGAAGGCACCCGAGATTCCTTTCTTTCCGGATTTTCTGCTGCGCGAACTCATCGCATGGTATGGGGTGCTGGCCGTGCTGGGGGCGCTGGCCGCCCTGTTTCCGTGGGCCTTAGGCGTGAAAGCCAATGCCTTTGCTTCCGCACCCGCAGGCATCCGGCCCGAGTGGTATTTTCTGGCGCCGTTCTACACCCTCAAGTTGATACCGGGGCACGTCCTGCATCTGGAAGGTGAGTTCGTCGGCCTGGTGGGTTTTGGACTGCTGGCGTTGGCATGGATCTTCCTCCCGCTGTGGGCGGTGAACCGGAATGGATTCCTGCGCAGAAAGCTGGTGGCGGGAGCGGGAGTGACGCTTCTGGCTTATCTCTCCACGTTCTCCTTCTTAGGTTACTGGCGATGAGATACGCGCTGATACTCCTGCTGGCCGGCACGGCGCTGGCGGCGAAGGACTCGTGTCTGACCTGCCACTCTGGGCTCCCAGGGGAATTGCAGCAACCGGCGGCGGCCTTCGCGTCCAGCGTCCATTCTCAAGAGGGGTTCACCTGCGCGGACTGCCACGGTGGAGATGCCAACTCCGACGACCCCACCGTCGCCATGAGCGCGTCTCACGGGTTTATCGGAGTTCCTCCCCGGACAGCGATTCCCAAGCTCTGCGCCCGGTGCCATTCCGACCCCAACTTCATGCGCAGGTACAACCCGCGGGAACGCGTGGACCAGTACAGCGAGTATCTGACCAGCGTGCACGGCCAGCGGCTGCGGACGGGCGATACGGCGGTGGCCACTTGTATCGATTGCCATAGCGTCCACGATATACGGCCGGTGAGGGACCCGCTGGCGCCCGTGTATCCCCTACGGGTGCCCGGGACTTGCGCGCAATGTCATGCCAACGCGGCCCACATGGCGAAGTACTCCATCCCCACGAATCAGTATGCAGAGTATCTGAAGAGCGCCCACTGGGAGGAACTGTCCAAGCGCGGCGACCTTTCGGCGCCAACCTGCGCCACCTGCCATGGCAACCACGGCGCGAAGCCGCCGGCAGTCTCTTCCGTCGCGGCGGTGTGCGGCACGTGCCATGCGCTGGAGGAACAACGGTTCGAAACGAGCCCGCACCAAACGGCCTTCGGCGCTATGAACCTGGGAACCTGCGTGGTCTGCCACAGCAACCACGCCGTGTTACGGACCAGCGACCGGATGCTCTCCGGCAGCGATGCGGTGTGCGGCCAGTGTCATACTGCCGACTCCGCGGGCGGCAAGGCTGCGGTGGAGATGGCTGGACTGATCCGGAATCTGCAAGACAGGTTGAAGCAGGCCGACGAAATCCTGGCTCGGGCCCAAGCCGACGGCATGGAGGTCTCCGAGGCGATCGCGCACCAGACGGAGGCTCGCCAGAACCTGGTGAAGGCCCGGTCTGAAGTCCACGCTTTTGACGTAGACGCGATGGCGGTACCCGTGAAGACCGGTCTGGCCATGGCAGCGACGGATTATCGCGCGGGCGAGGACGCGCTGCACGAGAGAAACGTCCGCCGTGAAGGACTGGCGATTTCTCTAGTTGGGGTTGGCATCACTGTGCTTGGCCTCTGGCTGGCTATCCGGCGGCTCGGCGGCGGGGGCGCAGCCGGCTCGAATCAGGGTGGGAACTGATGTGACAGGTTAGCGCCTTAGGGGCGGACGAGGGCTGCCATGATCGATCCATGCCTCAAAGAAAAAGTCGTTCTTATCACCGGCGCCAACAATCCCCACGGCATCGGAGCCGGAATTGCACGAGCGTTCGCCGCGCAAGGGGCAAAGGTGTTTCTGCACTACCTGCGGCAACTGGCGCCTGGCGCTTTGACCGAAACCGGAACCCAACCCGATACGCCAGGGGCGCCGTTCTACTACTCTCAGCAGGCGAAATCCGCCGGCGAGGTGCTTGCGGAGATTCGCCAAATGGGCGCCGAGGCGCAAACGTGGGAGGCCGACCTCGCGGATGTAAACTCTATTCCGCTGGTGTTCGACAGGGCGGAGGACATGCTTGGGCCGGTCGAAGTCCTTATCAACAATGCGGCCCATTGGGAGGCGGATACATTTGTCCCTTCAGGCGGCGAATTGGATAACAAGCTGGTGGAGTTGTGGGCGGACCGGCCGAATGCGGTTACGGCGAATCGCTTCGATAAGCTGTTTGCCGTGAATACCCGTGCTCCGGCGCTGCTGATTGCGGAATTTGCGCGCAGACACATCGCGCGCGGCGGGCGGTGGGGCCGGGTGATCAACGTGAGCACGGACGGCGCGGACCGCTTCCCATCGGAGATCTCCTACGGAGCAAGCAAGTATGCCCTCGAGAGCTACACCAGGAGCGCGGCCATCGAGCTCGGCAAGTTCGGAATCAACGTGAACGTGGTATCGCTCGGCCCCGTGCAAACCGGATGGATCACCGCGGAGCTGGAGCGCGAGATCCTGCCCTCGATTCCACTGGGCAGAACCGGGACTCCCGAAGACGTTGCCGGCGTGGTCGTATTTCTGGCATCGGAGCAGGCGCGCTGGGTAACGGGCCAAAAAATCTATGTCGGCGGCGGACATGGGATGTGACGGTGGCAGGCTGTAACGCCGGTTCGTGATTCAATTTGCGGGCGCTGCCGGCGGCGTGTTCCAGGGCCTTCAGTTCGGAAAGTGCGCGCTCCGTTTCTCTCCATTCCTTTTTGTGGCGCCTGGTGGATATCGGAGCATTCGGGTTCCCGAAGAACGCCAGTACATTCTTCGCGATTTCGGGAGTGGCGGAGGCGAATCGGTTTCCCGCCAGGGTCCGCGCCAGCTTGGCATACGTATCGTCGGCGAGCCAGTATTCTCCCGGCCCTGTCGGCCGTCCGGTATCGAAATTCAGGTTGACAAGGCGTAGCCGCCCCGTCCGCTGTTCGTCGAGCGCGCCCCGGTAGCGATCCAGAGTTTGGTTGAAGCTCTTCATGAACAGCCTGGCAGTCTCGGGCGTGGCCGGCTTGAGCTCCAGGTAGCGAAGGGGTCCGACTTTCGGAACGATCCGGTATAGAATCGCGAGGAATATCGCGAATGGCCCGGGCCGTTCGTAGCGCTTGCCCCATTCCTTTTCGTAGCCCGATCGCGAAACGTTATAGATGAACTGCCGCTGGGTAACTCCGGGCCGGGCCTTGACGATTTCGTCCCTCTGGATATGCCAGGCCACTTTCGTCACCTCCGGCAAAAATTTACTGACCGTGCGCCGGTAGCTGCCTAACGCGAGGTCGAGATCCGAAAAGATATCCGCCATTTCAAGACCGTAGGTCTTTCGAAAGGCCGACTGGAGCAGGCGTTCGGAGACTCCGAATCCGATGAAGTCGTGATAGGCTTGCGGAGCGTAGTTGCCCTGCGCGACCTCCATCACGTCGAATCCGAATTCGACTTTGAGGTGCGCGCTCGGGTCCTCATCGTAGGTCATCACGGGGCCATACTTTGCGCGCAGCCTCGGATACGTCAGAGGGACGGCGAGGTTGACAGCCACGGCGTGCCCGACATTATCCGCGAAGTAGTGGGCCAGCGAGCCGAGTGCAAATGCATATTCGTCGAGGTCTTGCGACTGGCTCAACAGTTCTTCCACAAAGTCTCCGCTGCGGACGTAGTGGACAAGATCGCTGAAGAACTTGCTGCCGAAAGGGTAATAGCCCATGTCCTGGAGGATGGCGCCGCCATAGGCATAGCCGTGGGCCGTCTTCAGTTGCTCGGGCGTCGCACCGGGGAAACGCTTCAGCAGCAGCGGCCGGATGGAGTCGCTCCAGGCAGTATCGATAATCGCCTCGTGCGAAAGTACCGCGTAGCCGCTGAGACACGACGGCGCGAAGAGGAACAGCGCGAGCAAAGAACGCTTCGTCATCGGGTAGTGACTTCGTTTCTCGATTCAGGACGCAGGAGAAGCCGTCCGGAATCCCTACCCGCCAGGATAACCCGCGGCGGGGTGCTTAACCGATCTGAGGAAATCCGTTCCCGTCAACCGTCGCGTCGCCGTGGCTGAAAGCTGAACGCTGAAAGCTTTTCCTACGCCGTGCCGCCGACCGTCATCCTATCGATCTTAATGGTCGGGATGCCGACGCCCACGGGGACGCTTTGGCCTTCCTTGCCGCAGATGCCGATGCCTTCATCGAGGCGCAGGTCGTTGCCCACCATGCTGACGTATTTGAGCGCTTCCGGACCGTTGCCGATGAGGGTGGCGTTGCGCACCGGGCGGGTGAGTTTGCCATCCTCGATCAGGTAGCTCTCCGAAGCCGAAAACACGAAGTTGCCGCTGGTGATATCCACCTGGCCGCCGCCGAAATTGGCGCAGTAGATGCCCTTCGAGACGGATCGCACGATGTCCTGAGGATCGCTTTCCCCGGCCAGCATGAACGTGTTGGTCATGCGCGGCATGGGGATATGGGCGTAGCTTTCGCGGCGGCCGCTGCCGGTGGATTGGGTATCGAGCAGGCGGCTCGAGAGCTTGTCCTGCAGGTAGCCGCGGAGCACGCCGTTTTCGATCAGGATATTGCGCTGGGTGGGCTGGCCCTCGTCGTCCACATTGAGCGAACCGCGGCGGCTGCGGATGGTGCCATCGTCAATCACCGTGCACAACTCGCTGGCCACCTTTTGCCCGATCCGGCCGCTGAATGCGGAAACGCCCTTGCGGTTAAAATCGGCCTCGAGGCCATGGCCCACGGCTTCATGCAGCAAAATACCCGGCCAGCCAGGGCCCAGCACCACCGTGGTTTCGCCGGCGGGCGCTTCCACCGCGTCCAGCATCACGACGGCCTCCCGGGCGGCTTCTTCGGCGAAATGCTCGGGAGTCTTTTCTTTGAGAAAGAAATCCAGCTCGACGCGGCCGCCGCCGCCGGCATGGCCCCGCTGCGGAGGCCCGCCATTCTGCCGCGCCAGGGCCGATACGCTCAGGCGCGCCAACGGTTGGCGGTCGAGCGTGAGCACCCCCTCGCTGGTCGCCACCATCACATAGCGTAGGCTGTCGGCATACATGGCCTGGACTTGAAAGATGCGGGAGTCGTAGGCCCGAGCGGCGCGGTCGGCGCGCTTCACCAACTCCACGCGCTCGGTAAACGCAGTCTCGGTAGGCGCGATGATGACCGGATACAGGTTGTGGCGCGCGCCCTCGTTCAGATCGAATTTTCCCACCTTGCTGGGCGCGGAGGCGATGCAGGCCGCCACGCGCGCCGCTTTGCGGATCTTCTCGGGCGAGAGGTCGTCGCTATAAGCGTATCCGGTGCGCTCCCCGGCGATGACCCGCACGCCCACTCCCACCCCAACCCCTTGCGACGCGCTCTTCACCATCGATTCGTCGATGCCGATCGAGCTGGTCATGAGGTATTCGAAATACAGGTCGGCGTAATCGCCGCCCGCCGACAACGCTTCCCCCAGGTAATTTTCCAGGTCGCGGCGCGTGATCTGAAAGCGAGTGGCAAAGATGGAGTCCGAAAACCGCATAATTTCAGGCTACCATCGAAGCGGTCAGCGATCAGCTTCGCCTCACCCCTGTTGTCATAGCGCAGCCGATGCGTAGGCCAAACGGCCTACAGCGTGGGGCTCGCTGGGGGAGAGGCGGAGAGGAGGCTGCAGCCAAATCGCTGCTCCGCAGCGGGGCAGGGCAGACCACCAAAAACGATGGTCTGCCCCACGGGCGGAGAATGCAACTGACAGTAATACAGCTAGGGCGCTTCTTCAGTTTCCCCCTGCGGCGGCCGATTTCACCGTCGGATACTTGATCCCGAGCTGTTCCAGGTACGTGTCGTACTTCGACGGATCGTAGTAGAACGGGCGCATTTTTTCGCGGTAGGTGTCCATTATTTTGGTATTGAGCCAGATGGCCGGCTTGTCTTCGGGGCGAAGGAAACTCTTGTACTTCTGGTCCTTCGTCTGGACGTTATTGAAATAATCCCAGGACTGTTTCACCAGGTCGGGATGGAGGAGGATATCGAGCACGGTCATGGCTTGCACCTTGGCGCCGGCCACCACGCCCTTATGCGCGATGGGAGTGGCCATAGAAACGCCATTGGCCCAGTTATGGCCGGGACCTCCGGGAATATTGGACGGATACCGCAGGGTGATGGTGGGCACGTTCCAGGAGACGTCACCGATGTCGTCCGAACCGCCGCCGGTGGGCTGTTGCCCCTGTCCCATGCCTTCCTCGCCGGCATCGTCCGCAACCTGCGGGCGCGGCTCGCGCATGGGGGGAATGCGGCTGGAGAGGCCGCGCACCGGCACGCCCAGGTCCTTTTGCAGACCGCGCGCCAGGTTCTGGTCGTCTTCCGACCAGGTAGGCAATCCGACTTTCTTGATGTTCTCGTACATGTCGAGCGCGATGGGCTTGTTGAAGTAGCCGGGCCAGGCTTCGCCGAGCAGGCGTTCGCTGAAAGTGGTGTCGGTCATGAGCGTGGCGCCCTTGGCCATGTTGTCGCCCTTGTGCCAGAGGTCCATGATATGGTCGTAATCGGCCTCGCGGAAGTAATACCAGACCGCGGCCGTCGGCGGCACCACGTTGGGCTGATCGCCGCCATCGGTGATCACGTAATGGGAGCGCTGGGCCAGGCGCAGGTGCTCGCGGCGGAAGTTCCAGCCAACGTCCATCAGCTCCACCGCGTCCAACGCGCTCTTGCCGCGCCATGGCGCGCCGGCCGCATGCGCGCTTTCGCCTTTGAACGAATATTCGATCGAAACCAGGCCGTTCTGGTTGACCGACGGACCGTAAGAAACGCCGAAGCCGGCCGCTACATGGCAGAATAAGACCACGTCGACGTCTTTGAACATGCCCGCGCGAACATAGTAGGCCTTGGTGCCGACCAATTCCTCCGCGACCCCGGGCCAGAGGCGGATGGTGCCCTTCAGGTGCTCGCGCTCCATCACCTTCTTGACCGCGATGGCCGCCAGAATGTTCAGCGGCACGCCGGAGTTGTGGCCTTCGCCATGGCCGGGTGCGCCGGCGACGATCGGGTCATGGTATGCCACACCGGGCTTTTGCGAAGCTTGCGGAATGTCGTCGATATCCGAGCCCAGCGAAATTACCGGCTTGCCCTCGCCCCAGCTTGCCACCCACGCGGTGGGAATGCCGGCATAGCCGCGCTCCACCTTGAAGCCGGCATTTTCAAGCACGCCGCTGAGATATTTCGAGGTCTCCACTTCGTGGAAACCGAGCTCGCCAAAGCTGAAGACGCTGTCGACCATGACCTGCGCCTGTTTCTTCATGCCGTCGATCTGACCTGCGAGATCGGCCTTCATCGAGGCTTCCTTTTCCGGCGAGACGGCCGTCTGCGCCATGGCACAGGCGGCAAATAGAAGGGCTAACGGTACACTTCGCACTCTGACCTCCCTGGTTGGGTTATGGATATTGGGAATAGTGTACCAATCGGGAGCGGGGTTGGGTGAAGGCAACCGCCGGCAGGCTAGCTCGCGAGGGGCTGTTCCAGGTCTCTGCTCAGGTACTCGAGGATCTCTTGCTCGCGCTGCTGGAGCTCAAGCAGGATCGGCTCGGCCATGCGAGCATAATCCTTACGCGAATGTACCTTGCGCGCTTCCAGGAGAATCCTGTGAAGATTGGCGACGCATTGCTGCGCGAGCAGCATTTGGTCATCGGTTTGAATCACGGCAACTCCAGTTCCACGATACCGCGTTTTCGAAAGCTTCTGGAAGCCTGATAGCGAGGAAACGCCCCGTCTGTCCCGGTCCCCCCACCCTGAAGGCAGCTTGCAAAGTTCCGGTGTGGCACCGTCGTAGGCCGGGACGGCCGGCAAAAGAGGAATGCGTGCGGGTCAGGAGCATACAATTGTTGTTGTGTTCACGATGAATTCAACGGGATCAACAACATGGAACAGTATTTGTTTACGGGGACGATCTTACCGGAGCGTGCTCAACTGTCGCTTCAGTTCGCGCTCGGGTTCGAGCACCTAACGTCTGGCCAGCCGGCTCAAGCGAAGGTCAGTGTTGTCTTCAATCAGTTGGCGGTGTGGGTCGATAGCGAGAGCGAGTGGAACATTCTTGACTTGCGAAACGTTGTACAGAATGTTGTTCAGAGCGAGCTTGCATTAGTCGGCTACCTCAGAGGCTATGCCTATGATCTGGAGTTGACACGCGTACTCAATCAAGGCCGTGGGATCGATTACGTGTTTGGCATCGATACTCCCTGTCTTGCGGAACGAGGACAATCCGTCGATCTCAGCGAGGAATTGCCGAAGCTCCACAAGAAAATTGTTGGTGCAAACGGAGTATTCCTGAACCGCTGCTTTGGAGACTTGGTTTCTTCCATGAAACATCCGGACGACACCGCTTTTTATTGCTACCGTGCCATAGAGTCACTCCGCCATCACTGTGCAGCGCTGCACGGTTTGTCGAAGGATAAGACAAGGCAATGGGAGAAGTTTAGAGAAGTCTCGGGGTGCGACGAACAGGCCCTCCGCACCATAAAGGAAGCGGCTGACCCGCTCCGCCATGGAGAGGCGTCGCGAACGACTTCCGAAGACCGAGCAAAGCTATTCATGATGACGTGGGACGTCGTGGACGGATACCTAAACAGTGTCCAGCCCGACCGAGAGAACGTCGCGCCGGATGACGCGGCGTGACGGCGCTGTCCTGCGGATGAGCGCACCGTTGGCGACCAAGTCTGCGAGGTCGCGCTCGGGGAATCGGTATTCCGAGGTGCCCTTGGGGACAACCTCAGAGGTCTTCCGGTTGGAGGCCCGTCTTCTTTGAGATTTTCGCAAGGGCGGCGGGGCCAAGTTCCTCGGAATCATGGAAAGAGAATGGATAGTCCGCCCACCCGTCCTTTTTCAGGATCTTGTGGGACCCCACTGTGCGGTCATGACGCCATCCGATCCGCTTCAAAGCGGCGAATACCCGCCGCGCCTTCGTCGACGGCCAGGAACTCACGCAGCAACGTCGAACACGGCATTCGCCGATTCCGGAGGCAGCTCGCCATGAGAGATGCGATCGAGAACAATCTCCTGCGCCGCCGACTGAGCGCGCCGAATCGCGTCCTGCCTCGAATCCCCATATAGGAGAATGTTTAGCTCGGGCACCTCAGCGATCCAGCGGCCGTCGACTTCGCGGTCGAGCTCGATGGTGAGCTTCATAACCACAGCTTACCACCGGTGCCACGGCGAAACCCGGGGGAATCTTAGTACCCGGTTTCGGAAATTCAATAACGTATTCCAGGGCAACCGCTCCCTAACGGTCGCGGCTCGGAAACGCACGAAACCGAGCCGCGACCGTTAGGGAGCGGTTGCTGAATATGTGACCGTAATTGCGAAACTGTGTACTTAGATAGCGGCCGGTTCTACTGAGACAGCGTGAAGTTCACTTCGATGGCGGTCATAACCGGCACCGCGGCGCCGTTTAACAGGGTTGGCTTATAGACCCACTGTTTGACCGCATCGATGGCGGCTTGGACCAGTAGCGGATGACCGCTGACCACGCTCAGATTCTTCACCGTGCCATCGGCGCCGATGAAGGCCATGAGGCTTACTATGCCCTGAATTCGCGCCTGCTTGGCCAAAGGCGGATAGACCGGCGTCACCTTGGTGACGAGATTGGCGGCTTCGACGGCGCCTCCGACGGTGAGGGTGCCGGGCGGAGGCGCGAAGGCCGAGCCCGTGAACCAAGCTGACTTCGGGGTGGAACCCGGCGCGGTGATCGTGATCCTCATCCCGCCCGATCCGCCGGTGGACACCGATGTTTGCAGGTGCTTATCGAAAGCGTACACGGCGTCGAACACTTTTTGCAACTGTTCCTGGGTGGAGATGGTATCGCCATTCCGCACCGGGAGGCGGGAAAGCAATTCGGCGAGCGCCGCGTCGGACAGGCCGTAGACGCCTAGATTGACGGTTTGCGGTTCCTTGACGGGCGGCGCGATGAGGGCGCCGGTTTGGCCGGGCTTCTTGGCGGCCGCGGCTTCGAAGACCACGCTCACCTGGCGCGTGGAATTCGCCGCTGCCTGGGCGAAATGCCAGTTGAGGACCGATTTGAGAACGGCGGCGCGAAGCTCTTCCGGCCCGCTAATCGCGCTGGCATCAATCACTTCGCCATTGCCGTCAACCCGCAGGGCGACGACTACCGTACCTTCGACGCCCGCGGCCACGGCCGGTTCGGGATACTGCACCGGGCTGCGATGCAGCAACGGGGCTGGGCCGGTATCGACCGTCACTCCGGCGGAATCCGGAGCGATCTGCGCCATGGCTGCCGCAGCTAGCGCGATCGCCATCAGAGGCCCGGAGCGGTACAGTCCAAATCTGCTTCCAACTTTACGCATATTGCCTCCTCTATTGCGACAAGGTGAAATTGACATCGATCATGGTCACGACCGTCACCGGGTTGCCATTGAGCAGGGTGGGCCGGTAGACCCAGTCTTTGACGGCTTCCAAGGCCGCCTGAACCAACAGGGGATGGCCGCTGATTACTTTCAAATCCTGGATGTGGCCGTCGGGGCCGATAGTGGCCTCCAGTTGGACTACGCCCTGAATGCGCGCTTCCTTCGCTGCCGGGGGATAGAGCGGGCGACTCTGACTGATGAGGTTAGTAGCTTGGACATTGCCGCCGACGCGGATCTTGGAAGCCGTTCCAGCGGCGGATTCCATGCCGGTTGCGGCCATGGGCACCGAGATCATCAACTGCGCGTTTCCGGACTGGGTCGGCAGGAGGGTGACGGTCAAATGCTTGTCGAATTCATGAACCGCTTGGAAGATCTTCGGAGCCAGGCCGACGAAGTCGTCGCCGACCTTTACCGGCAGGCTGGCCAGCAGCTCCGCTTTGGCTTCCTCCGACAGGCCCGAGATCTGAATGGATTCGATGACGTGGGAGCCGGGGCTCGGCGAAGCCGTCGACGGAGGGGCGGGGATGGACGCTGCGAATACCCCGCTTCGGATCACCGACCCGGTTGCCGGGCGAGGCTCTGTCACCGGCTCATTGTGCGCCATGGGCGGCCCAAACGTTACGCTGACCTGACGCTTGGAGTTGGCCGAAGCGCTGGTGAAGTGCCAGCTTAAGACGGACTGCTGGACGGTGCGGCGCAGCTCGTCCGGGCCGCTGAGCACGCTGGCGTCGGAGACCTCGCCGTTCGAATCGACGGTCACTCGCACCACCACGGTTCCCTCGATGCCTTTCGCCTGAGCGTCGGCGGGATAGACGATGCCGCCGCGATGGAGCAGATCGGCGCCGCCCGTATCGACCGTGACGCCGGGCCCGTCAAACACGCTTTGTGGCGCGGCGGCTAATGGAATGGCGCCGGACACGAACCAGCAGACGGCGGCCATGGTTGCCAGGCCGGCCGCCAGCAAGCCGGCGGTGAGCGATTTCGACATCTTCGCCTCCTTCAGAATGCCCATAACTCTTTGCTTCAGATGGCGCTTGCGCAGGAACAGCGGAGCGGGCGCCAGGTCCAGCTCGGGGCGCGCTCCGGCCATGGCCAGCAGCGCGTCGATATAAGGATCGCGCGAGCGCGTCATGTCAAGCACTTCGCGGTCCACCGCCTGCTCGCGGGCCAGTTGGATTTCGGCCAGCACCCACCAGATGGCGGGGTGGAACCAGAACGCGGCGCGCACCAGCTCTTCGGCGATCACGAAGAGCCAATCGCGGCGGCGCACGTGGAGAATCTCGTGGCATAGGATCGCGTCTTGCATGTCTTCGGCCAAGTCCGGGAAACGCGCGGGCAGGAGGATCACGGGTTTGCGCCAGCCGAAGGTGACGGGACCGGCGACGTCCGCGGAGACGAGCAACTCGGCTTCGGTGGACCAGCCGCAGCCGTGTTCCAGAGGCGTGGCCGCGCGGCGGTAACGGCGCAGCCTTTGGAAGCCGGCGAGAAGCCACGCCAGGCGCACGGCCGCCCCCAAGGCGATGGCCGCCAGAGCGAGTTCTCTCCAAGGAATCGGACGGGCGACCGGCATGGCAGCGGTGACATGACTGACCACCGTTACGACCTGGACGTTGCCGGAGATCGCCTGGGGCTGCCACGCGCGCACCAGCGGAAGCAACGCGCACGCCGCCAGCAGCGCATACCAATAGGCCAGGCGGGCATTGGGCGCGCGCAGGCGAAATAGCGAGGGCAGGAGGGCGGCCACACCTACCAGCAAAGCGATTTGCAAGCTGTAGGCGCAGAAATTGTCCCAAAGAAGCGAGCTCATGACTTCCTCCTGAGCTGGGCGATTTCTTCCAGATCGGCGGCCGAAAGATTGTGCTCCTCGACCAAATGCACCAGCAGCGGCTCGGCCGACCCGTTGAATACGCGGTTCACGAACTCCCGCACCATGGCGCCGATCACCTGGCCCTGCGGCTGCGCGGGGCGATACACATAGGCGCGCTCGGCCTGGGTCTTCTTGAGGTACTTCTTATGCTCCAGGATGTTCATCATGGTCATCACGGTGGTGTACGCCACCTTGCGCCGCTCGAGCAGGGCCTCGTAAACGTCGCGCACGGTGACGCGGTCGCGGGCCCAGACGATCTTCATGATTTCCAGTTCCTGGCCGGTGAGGGTATTGCTGCGGCGTCGCATACTAAATAATTAGTACTAAAAGAGGAGGATGTCAAGAGGAATTTGGCGGCACATCCCCGGCAGGACCTTAGGGAGTCACAACTGGAGTCATAACCACGAGTTCGGGAAACGCTTCGAAATCGTCCGTGTTGAAGGTATAGACCGCATCGATGAGCCCGGGCTCAATCGACATCGTTGTAGATATCCCGGCGGTGGAGAGGGCCCACCCCACCGAGATGCCAGACCGGCAATTCGGGGATTGGACGGTTGCCGGCGATCACGCTGGACCGGCGCTCAGCCAGGAGCCGTTCCAGCAGGGCCTCCACAGAGATACCCTGCCTCTGGGCTTCCTCGACGATCCGAACTTCTGTTTCCCGTGAAATTTGGCTACTCATCTCTTCCCAGCTTAACCCTTTAGGTGTGTTCCGGGCACCTGCCGCCGTCAGGGCTGCCCTTGTCCGGCGGCCCAGTTGACCAGGTTCTCCACCAGTTGCGACAGCGGCGAGCCCTTCAGGACTGCACGCACATCGGGCCGGACCAGGGCGCTCGTGGTACCCAGTTGCGCGATAACAATATGACCGGCGCCTATCTCGCGAGACAGCAATACAGGGGCCTTAACTGTATCCATCAGCGATGTCCAGCGGGGACCGAAAGTCGGGTCGCCGGTGTAGAACTGATGACCGGAGACATTGGAGATCACGGTATAGGCGAGCTCCTGCCATTCCGGGCCGGCGGCGCGGATGGAGCTGTGCAACTGGTCGGCCGGGGTGAACATAGAGTGGATGCCGGATAGCGAACGCGTGAGCGGGTTCGAGCCGTCGAATTCGAAGTTGAAGGCCGAGCGATAGGCGGAGTCGCCCGAAAATTCGAGGCCTGCCAGCAACGGAGACGACGGATTGGCCCGCGCCAGCGGGTCCCATATCAGCAACAGGCCTCCGCGCCTGACCCACTCCGTCAAATTCGGCGCGACGCGGGTATATTCGGGCGATGTCATGTCGTAAACCACCGCCAGCCGCGCCTTGCCAAGCGGATTGGGCCCGAATGCATAGCTCTGCACCTTCCAGCCGCGAGCCGCGCAGGTTTCTTCGAGCAGCCAATGGAACGCGTTGCTGGCGTCGTTCACGGGCCCATCCGTGCCCAGGATCGCCACTTCGGTGCCGGTGTCGTACAGAGCGCGCTGGCCGCGATAGAACGCCAACTCATCCTCGAATTGCTTCTGGACGGTCGTCCACCGATACACGGGTAAGAGGTCCGTGGCCTGGCGGTAACCGGCATCGGCCAGTTTCGTCATGGCCTGATATTCCTCCACGCTCCGCCCCAGCAGTTCGAGGCTTCGGTCGAGATGGCGGACGTCGTGCAACGCATCGTAGCGCCCTTTTTCGAGCGCGGCCTCCAGCTTGGCGCGGTAGAACCGGCTGAAGCGCACCAGAATGCCGGCGTCGTTGCGGAATCGCTGGAATTCCGCCTGATTTCGCGCGGCGCTGTTTTGGTTTCGCTCGAGGCCCTCCAAAGCCCGCGCGGCCATCTCTTCCAGAACGGTAACGACGCGCAGCGGATCGGAAGCGGGTTTCAGCGGTGCTCCCATTGACTCGGCACGAACCAGTTCCTTGATCGACGATGGGGGCCGGAGCCGCGCGGTGGCGTCGAGCTTTCCGTATTTGGCTTCATAGTTCTGAAGAGTAACTTCATCGAGCGGCTGGGCCAGCGGGTTGCCGATACCCTCCCACCGGTCCGAATGGAGGATGCCGTTCAAGGTGGATTCCTGGCTCACCAGGGTGGGATGGAAATTCATGTTGTAGATGTTGACGATGTTCTGCAGCGTGGGCGACACTGGCCCGGTCTCCACGTAGTAGCGGTAGACGGCATCGGCGGCTTCGGCCGAACCGAAGCGCACGCGCAGCCGCTGCTTCCAATAGCGCTCCTCTTCCGTCGCGGGCCGGTCAAGCTGCCATCCGTAGCGGCCGAACGCCTCGATCCAAATCCAATCCCGGTCCACGGTATCGAGCGCGGGCGAAACGCGGTCGAGGTTATCGGGCCATTGCCAGGACATCATGGGATAGAGATGGAAGCCCGCCACGCCCATCTGCTTCCACAGGTCCATCATTTGGTGGATAAATAGCGGCGAGCCCCAGCGCAGCGGCTTCACGTCGGCATTTTCGTGAACATTAACGATGTGGTTCAGGCCGAACGATACCCAAGTTTTGTTGCGCGGGTCGGCATACGGGCTGACGAGCATCTCGGTGTTGTGCTTCATCATGGTGAACAGGTTGTCGTAGTTGGGTTTGACGATATCGCGGAAGCGGTAGGGATCGATTTGCCACTGGCGGACGATCAAGGGTGGGTGAAGACCGGTGTCTTCGATGCCGGCGACGATGGCATCGCGAACGAATTCCTCGCGGTTCACGCGAAGCGCTTCGCCGGCCGTCACCATCAGCCCGACATTGGGGTACGTTCGGACAAATTCGCCGACGCAATAGCGAGTGTAGTCCACCAGCAGCGGAGTGGCCACGGCATTTTCCACCTTTACGCCCTCATGCTCATGGGCCTTGGCGAAATTCGGAGAAACGTGGATGTTGTAAAAGTGAAGAACGGTCCAAATGCCCCGGCGGTCGGCTTCGCGAGTGAACCACGTGAACTGATCGATGTTTCGCTCGAGATCGGCATCGTCCAGCATGCGGGCTTCGGGATATTTCGGCAGTTTCAGGAAATAAGGGAAGGGGTGGCCGTTCCAGAAGAAAATCGTGTTGTAGCGGTTTTCGGCCAGCAGGTCGAGGTAATGCAGCATGCGGGCACGGTCGAAAAACCAGGGAAAGCTGGCGGGCGTGATCGGCCAGTTGTATCCCAGTGGGCCCCACTTCGTCCAAAGCAGGCAGGTGCCGCGAATCTTGAATTCGGGATGGCTGCGCACGTCGAGAATGGCAGGCAGGCCTCCTGTCTCGCCGATGCGACGAGCCAACTCCAGGCAGCCATACAGTACACCGGAGGGGTCGCTGCCCATCACAAACCAGACGTTGCCTGAGCGCCCGAGAACGTAAGCCTCGGTTTCGGCGGCAGCGAATGGGGGCAATTCGGTGTAGGGCGAAAGCAGAGGCGCGGAACGAACGGCCGCCAGCACGCGCGCTTCGGCCGGAGGGTGTTCGAGGGACGCAATCGCCGTCCTCACCTTTTCGGCGCCATACAATTCTCTGGGCGTGGCCGAAGCGTCCGTCACAACCGAGACGGCGCCGGCGGCAGACCAGACGCCAGCGGCAAACAGGACCAAAACAGAAACCGGCCGGCTCAAAAACATGGAACCTCCTTAACCGCGTTTCGGAAACGTGATTCTAACTGACGGCATAACCGCAAAGCCGCCGTTGGTACCATGAGATCGTGCCCAACCGCTTAGCCGGCGAAAAGAGCCCTTACCTTCTTCAGCATGCCCACAATCCAGTGGATTGGTATCCATGGGGCGAGGAAGCGTTCGCCAAGGCTCGGGCGCACGAAAAGCCGATCTTCCTTTCGGTGGGTTATTCCACCTGCCATTGGTGCCACGTGATGGAGCGCGAATCGTTTGAAAACGAGCGGATCGCGGCCCTGCTGAACCGCGACTACATAGCTATAAAAGTGGACCGGGAAGAGCGGCCGGACGTGGACCGCATCTACATGACCTTCGTGCAGGCGACCACCGGCTCGGGCGGCTGGCCGATGTCGGTATGGCTGACGCCGGAGCTCGAACCGTTCTTCGGCGGCACGTACTTTCCGCCCGAGAACCGCTATGGGCACCCCGGTTTTGCGTCCATTTTGGGCCAGATCGCCGAGGCGTGGCGGAATAATCGCGCGCAGATCATGGAATCGGCGCGCGACGTGGTGGAGCAACTGAAGAAGCATTCCGAAGTCGCGGCCCCGCGCCGGCCAGACGCCATCGACGATGACCTGCTCGACGGCGGTTTCCAGGTTTTCCGCCGCACGTTCGACAGCCAGATGGGCGGCTTCGGCGGCGCCCCCAAATTTCCGCGGCCCTCGGTGCTGTATTTTCTCATGCGGTTTTACGCCCGCACTTGCAACCGGGAAGCTTTGGATGCCGCCCTTCTGACCCTGCGCGAAATGGCCAAGGGCGGCATGCACGATCAACTCGGCGGCGGCTTTCACCGGTACTCCGTGGACGAGCGGTGGTTCGTGCCGCACTTCGAGAAGATGCTCTACGACCAGGGGCAGCTCGCCACGGCCTATCTGGAAGCGTTTCAGATTACTCACGACCCGGCCTACGCCGACACCGCGCGCCGCATCTTCGATTACGTGCTGCGCGATATGACCGACCGCGACGGCGGTTTCTTTTCGGCCGAAGACGCCGACAGCGTAATCGACCCCGAGAACCCTGCCGTCAAGGGCGAGGGCGCCTTCTACATCTGGAGCGCGGAGGAAATCGAGGCGCTCGTGCCCAGCCCCGCGGCAGAATGGTTCTGCCACCGCTTTGGCGTGGCCGATGGCGGCAATGTGGCCAACGATCCGCACCAGGAATTCACTGGCCGCAACATTCTCTACCAGGCAGCCACCGTCGCAGAGACCGCCGAGCAATTCGGCCGCGACGAGGACGAAGTGCGGGCCGGGATTGAGAGCGCCTCCCGTCTGCTATTGGAAGCGCGCGGCAGGCGCGTTCGGCCCCACCTGGACGACAAGATCCTGACCTCCTGGAACGGTCTCATGATTTCCGCCCTGGCGCTAGGCGGGACCGTGCTGGAAGAGCCGCGCTACGCGAAAGCGGCGCGGCGCGCGGCGGAGTTTCTGGTGGCCACGATGTGGCGCGAGGAAAGCGGAACGCTGCTGCGGCGCTATCGCGAAGGCGAAGCCGCCATACCCGGTTTCCTCGACGATTATACGCTGCTGGCGCAGGCTCTGATCGATCTCTACGAAACCCAATTCGATTTGCGCCATCTGGAACTGGCCATTCGCCTGATGGAGAAAGCCATCGAGTTGTTCGGCGACGCCGCGGGCGGCGGCTTTTTCAGCTCGGGAGCATCGGACGCGGGGTTGGTGATGCGGCTCAAGGAAGATTACGATGGCGCCGAGCCTTCGGGAAACTCGGTGGCCGTCCTCAACCTGTTGCGGTTGGAGCGCATCGCCGGGCGAAGCGACTTCGGCGGCGCGGCCGAGGCTGCACTGGCGGCGTTTCGCGAGCGGCTGTCGCTGGCGCCCGCGGCATTGCCCTACATGCTGGCGGCGGCCGAATTCGCGCACAGCCAGCCGCGCGAAATCGTCATCGCGGGTGCGAGGGAATCCCCGGCCACACGGGCTTTGGTGGATGAGCTGTACCGGCACTTCGTTCCCAACCGGGTGGTGCTCGCGGTCGCGGACGAAGCTTCCCGCGCGCAACTGGCGGAGTGGAATCCGGCGATGGCCTCCATGGCCATCGAGCCCGTCAAAGCCAAGGCATACGTGTGCCGGAATTTCGCTTGCGAATTGCCGGTTTCCGAGCCGGCCGAATTCGCCAAGTTGCTACAATTACAATGCTGATTTGAAGCTAGCTTTCGAACCGCTCACATTGGAGGCAATCATGGAAAGACCAGGCGCGACTACTCTCAGGGGCAATCCCCTTACTTTGGTAGGACCCGAGCTCAAGCCCGGCGATCCGGCTCCCGACTTTGCGCTGGTGGACAACGCATTGAAGCCCGTGACGCTCAAAGATACCGGGACCCATGTACGCATTATCAGCGTGGTTCCGTCGCTCGATACGCCGGTTTGCGATGCCCAGACCAAGCGCTTCAACGAAGAAGCTGCCAAGCTCCCGGACGTGGATATCCTCACCGTGAGCATGGATCTGCCGTTCGCGCAGAAGCGCTGGTGCGGCGCCTTCGGCGTGGATAAAATCAAAATGCTCTCCGATCATCGCGAAGCGTCTTTCGGCTCCCGCTACGGCACGCTCATCAAGGAGCTTCGCATCGAAAGCCGGGCCATCTTCGTCGTCGACCGGGAGAACACCATCAACTACGCCGAATACGTCAAGGAAGTTGCCGATCATCCCAATTACGAAGCGGCTCTGGCGGCGGCGCGGGGCGCGGCGTCTGCCACGGCGTAAGGCTGCGATTTGGTGGGGCAGGCGCTTTCGCCTGCTTGCCGCTCTCTTCACGGCGCGAGCCTTGCAGGCCAAAGGCCTACTCCACGCGGAGCAGGCGGTTTCGCCTGCAAGGGGGTGGTCGAGAGATGCAGCCTAGCCCGGCGTCCGACCGGTTGCTGGCGCGCGCGGCGGAAAGCCCCCTGGTGCGCGGCGGCCTCACCGTGGCGGCAGGCATCCTGGCCGGCAACGTTCTTGGCTTCGTGCGCGTCGCCCTCACCGCCTATCTGCTCGGCACGCATAGCCAGGCCGATTCGCTGGCGGTGGCGCTGGGGCCGATCGACACTTTGAACGGCGTGCTGATCAACAGCATGCTGTTTGCCTTCGTGCCCGCCCTTACGGCGGCCGAGGGCGCGTCGCGAATCGCCTTGTTCCGCAGCCTGCTACGCCTCTTTGGCTGGGTATACGGAGTGGCTGTGGGCGCGGTAATTCTAACCGCGCCATGGATCATGAAGGTGCTCGCGCCCGGCCTGGACGCGCCGCATTTCGCCCACGCCGTCACGCTGCTGCGCATTCTGGCGCTCTCGAGCCTGGCCGCCGGCTCGTCGGCAGCCTACAGCGCGCTGCTGTACACTGCGCGGCGGTTCGGCCCCGCGGCCTACAATCAGGCGCTCCTCAACCTGGGCACAATCGCCTGCGCCCTCTTGTTGTGGAAATGGGCGGGCGTGTATGCATTTGCCATCGGTTACACGGTGGGAGCGTGGACACAACTGGGCATAACCCATCTGGCCGCGCGCAAACAACTGGCGGGCGCGGAAGCCGTACCCAGCCCGATTCGAGTGCGCGAAATCCTGGCGCGGCCGGCGTTTTTCATGGTCTATGCCGTGGCGCTGGGCTTGAATATGACTTTCACACGCGCCTGGGCGACCCACGCCGGGCCGGGCATGGCGGCGGCTTTCGATTACTGCATGCGCGGCGTGGGCGTGCCGCTGGCCTTGCTCGTGACGCCGGTATCGAGTTCGCTCTTGCCGGAGATCGCGCGCCTGCACAGTCTGCGGCGCATGCGCGAAGCCCTGCGGCTGATCGATCGCACCGTTATATTGACCGCGCTGCTGGCCGTGAGCGGGTGCGTTTTCGCCATCGCGTTCCGCACGCCGGCGATCCGCTTGTTTTTTCAGCGCGGCAGCTTCACCGGCGAATCGACGCGCCTGGTCTCGGAAGTCTTTCTGGGGCTGGCGCCCAGCCTGATTGGCTGGGGGTTGATGGAGATCCTGGCCCGTTCCATGTTCGCCCTCGAACGCCGCTGGCCGCCCGTATTGGCCTCCGTGATCCCGCTGCTTGTCAACGTCTCGCTGACCCTGCGCCTGGGCCTTTCGCAACCGCAATATCTGGGAGCAGGCGCCAGTGCCGGTTTGCTGGCCGGTTGCCTGGCGCTATTCGCCATGACCCACCTCAGCCGCCGAAGAGAATCCGGCGGGCCGGCGATAGCGTGAACTGGGGCGGCGCGCGGCACAAAAAGCGAAGGATTAGCAGGGCGGGCGGCCCAATCGAAACTGCCGTTATGCCTGCTCAGGCAAACGGCTGTAGGTCGGACCCCCTGAGACTTAGATAGTGATTGCGTCAATTAGGCCCGGGTCTCCAACGCTCCAGAAAGCCCGTCACATCGCTCATGCCGATCCTGGCGGCGGATTCGAATTCGCCGTTCTTCTGGCTGGTAATGAGCTGGCCCGCACCATCGAGCACGGCCAGGCTGGGGATACCCTCTTTGAGCGGTACCTGGAAGCGCTCCGCCAAATCGCCGTTGCGGTCGCCGTCGTCGCCGATGTTGATATGCAGGACGTGGTAGCTCGCCGCCACCAGCGGCGCAACCTCCGGAGAGCGAAGCGTGGTGTCCAGCACCTGGCAGTCGTAGCACCAGTTCGCGCCGAACACCACCAGGACCCGCTTGTGATCCACCTTGGCAGCGTCGATTGCGGCGGTCAGCCCTCGCTGCGCCTCGTCCGGAGGCGGATACAGGTGCGGATTGGGCACCTCCGGCTGCGGCAGGCGAATCACGGGCAGGGCTCTTAGGTCGCCCCGCTCCGTCACGAAGATCCGCCACTCGCCGTCCCGCCGAACCCAGAGTTGGTGGGCGGAAACCATGGACTTCCCGGTCCCGCTGGCCGATCGGAATATCATCTCGATGCGGAGCACAAACCGAATGGCATCGGGCGTTTTTGAAGACTCCGCCAGAATCTTGGGATTGAGTTCGGCCAGTCCCTGCGCCGCCAGCTTGGACCAGAAACCCGCCTCCTCAGCCGCGGGATACTCGCTTCTTCCGGCCGGCGTCTGCGCGAAAGCGCCGGAGCCGGAGATGTAGAAACTACGGAGCATCGCCTGGTCGCCCGCCAGGACTGCCGCCTTCCATCGGTCGAGCGGCCCGAATCCGCCGGCCGCGTGCCCGGAAAAGAGCAGAATTCCGGTCCCCAGCAAGACCACCTTCAGCAATCGCATGACGCGTTCCTCCTTGAACTCGCACCCGCCGCCGCATCTTACATTGTCCGTACCGGCATTGAGCTGGTCGGGGGCTTCTGGCGCTGGTTATCGCCCAGGCATCTTCAATATCGAAGCCGCCCACACGAGCGGGACATAGCCTTCGTAGCGGCGCCCCGGCGCACGCGGATTCGCATAGAAGCTGCTTTCCGCAAGGGACTTTGTCGCAAACCCGAATTCGTAGTGCCACACTTCGCTAAACGCGAGCGAGAATGGCACGCCATTGCGCATAGGCGATAGTTCAGTCAAGTCATCTTTCATGGCCGTGTAGTTCAGACGAAGCCATTCGGCCATGATTGTGCGGCTCAGTTTCAGGGTTGCGTCCACCAATGGCTGGTCGCGTGCCGTCAGCACGGGAACTCCCGGCAAGTAGCGATGGTCCGCCTCATGCAGATACCCGATTGCCGTGAGTAATCGCAACGTGGCTTTCCGGCGATCATCGGGCAGCGGCAGCGCCTTTGAGAGTGCCGCGGCGGTGTCTGTGCCGTTGGCAACGGCATCCATCACCTGCCCGGCGTCCTCCAACGCCAGCAAGACGTAGGTCACATACTCGGAACGAAGCGCCGCGAATACCTCGGGGATCTTCCGCCAGTTATCGGTTGCGCTCTCCAAGCCCTCGAATAGATCCGGCAGACCCTGTAGCCGGGGCAGGGAACCTCCATCCCCGAACGTTGCAAAGCTCATCTTTGATCCAGGGGCGCTCTGGCTGTCCAGGTAGAGAGCCGTAAGATCCAACTGTGCACCCACTTCCTTTGAGTGCACGAAATAGGCGTTGCCGTTCGGGTGGCGCGGCGTTTGGGCTCGATACCCCAATTCAGTCGTGAGATCGAGCCCTCCCCAGTTGAGGGCTGCGCCGGCAATCAGGCCGAACATCAGTTCGGGGCGGAGAGCCGCATCCGGATAGCGGCTGAAAATCTCGTCAAATTCCGCCTTGTGTGCGCGGAACGCATCCGCCAGGCTTTGGCCATATCGCGCGCTGACACGATACATCGTTCGCTGATCCTGGACGGTCAACAGAAGATAGTTTAACCGGCAGGTGTCTTTGTCCTGATCCTGTCGTAGTAGTCCGAGTTGGAGAAGATGGCGGAGCGACACTGGCGTTCCTGTCAACGCCTTGTCAATACCGGCTGTCGCGATCGGATGATTGACTGCGTCGAGCATCAGGCGTTGGACGGGCACAAATGAGAGTACGTACTGAGGATCGTCCAGACCGGATGCGCCTACGGAGCCGGTCACGGCGGTGCGGATCAGGGGCTTGCTGGCGGTGTCGTCTGCCTTGGCCGCCTGGCCAACTAACAAGACCGCGGCGGCCATCCACGCAGAATGAATTCGCATGTAGCCTGAATCTCCTTTTGGGGGCTTCGACAACCACCTTGTCTGGCGACGTTGGCAAGCCGCCCGGCCGGAGGCACATTTCGTGCTTGATATTGTCTATACGGAGCAGTGCCATCCAGAGTTCCGCTGTTTTCGCGGGCCATCATCGGCGCGCCGCGGCGTACACGCGCCGAGGTCCTTCCCGTCGGGCGAACGATATCCATTCAACTCAAACCGTCCATCGTCAACCGGACTGATCAGCGGCAATTCGTCCGAGAACTCCAGAAGAAATCCGGGCACAAGGTGTTTGCCAATCGGCTTTCAATCAAATTTCGAGAAATCGAATCCACCAATGCACGTCTAAGCGTAACCCGCTTTATCCGTGCCTGACGCCGTAGTGTTTACACATCCACCTGCCCGCGTACTCGCCATCCCGCGCTTGTGTCCCTGCGGGCCGGAAACGCCGTTCGGGGGATCTGGCCAATTCGACCCTTCGGAGACGGGCCTGAGGCTGGAGCGGGGGAGGGCTCCGGTGGAGATGTGCCGCATCGAGAGCGTGGCCCGGCCGGGCGAGAACTGAGCGGCTCCGGGCTTATCCCCCTCGTTTTCGTCTTTTGATATAGTCTCGTCCATGAGTCCAAAACCGCAGCCCTATGACTTCGCCAGCCAATTGGCCGCCAGCAAAGAATTTTTCGAGCGCTCCACCCGGGTTCTCGAGGAGGCCGATTCCGAATTTCGTCCGCGGGAAGGCATGATGACCGTGGCGCAGCAGGTCGCGCACGCAGCTCAGACCCTCGACTGGTTTGTCGAGGGCGCCTCCCGGCCCGAAGGCTTCGATCTCAATTTCGAACAACACGCCCAGGATTTGGCGCGTGTGACTTCGCTCGCCGCCGCACGCAAGACCATGGAGGCGGCGTACGCGAACGCCATCCAATTCGTCCGCGCCCTCGGCCCGGAGGGTCTCGCCCAGCCCCTGTCGCCCGGCCCGATCATGGGCGGTCAACCCATCGGCGACATCGTGTGGGCCATGATCGAGCACACCGCCCATCACCGCGGCGCCTTGACCGTTTATTCCCGTCTGCTCGGAAAAGTTCCCCCGATGCCGTACGGCGGCTAAATTCCACAACGGTACGCCCGTATCGTCCCGTGTCTGGAACAAAACCGGCTTCCGCGGTGTCCATCGCCCCAAGAGCCGTTTATGCGAGACATCACGCTGGCTTTGCGTCAGTTCCGGAAATCGCCGGGATTTGTCTTTCTGGCAGTCCTCTGCCTTGCTCTTGGCATTGGCGTCAACGCGTCCATTTTCAGCTTGCTGGATTTCGTCTACCTGCGGCCGCTGCCGGTCGCGAACGCAGATCGCGTGGTGGTGCTCAGCCGCGCCGGCAACCCGCTGATTTCCTACCCGGAGTACCGCGCCCTGCGCGATCGCAACCGGTCGCTTGCGGGACTGGCGGTCTCCGAGCCCGAAGAATCCGACCTGAGCGTGGATGGCAATGCCGTGCTGGTGGGCGCCGAGCCCGTTTCGGGCAACTATGCCACCGTGCTAGGGGCGCGCACCGCGCTCGGCCGCTGGTTCAACCGTGAGGACGAGCCGGCGGCGGTGATCAGCTACAACGCCTGGCAGCGGCAGTTTCACGGCGATCCGAATGTGCTCGGCAGGACCGTACGCTCGGAATCGCACAGCTACACCGTGGTCGGCGTTACGCCGCCGGAGTTCGGCGGCATCTACATGCCGCTGCGGATCGAAATCTGGGTGCCGTTCCAATACTGGGCCGCGGGCCGCGCCGATCAAATGTGGACGATGGTGTTCGGCACTCTGAAACCCGGCGTGACGGCTTCGCAAGCGGCGGCCGAGTTGAACGCCATCGCCGCCCGGATTCGCCGCGAGGACCCGGCTCTCGCCAAAGAACCCAATCATCCTTTGACCGTGGAGTTGGTGCGCGGCGTCCCCAACCCGGCCAGCCGCCGCCAGGCCATGCCCGTGGTGGCGCTGCTGATGGTGGTGGTGGCGTTGGTACTGCTGATTGCCTGCGTGAACGTGGGCAATCTGCTGCTGGCGCGCGGCGCCGGACGGCAGCGGGAGATCGCCGTCCGCTTTGCTCTTGGGGCGGGCCGGGCGCGCGTGCTGCGCCAGTTGATGACCGAAAATCTCCTGGTCGGCTTGCTCGGCGGCGCGGTAGGAATCGCCGTCGGGTATGCGGGCAACCGTCTGCTGCAGGCGGCGATGCCGTTATTGCCCTTTGGCGAAGCGTTTCGGTTTGAGTTGCCGGTGGATTTTCGCGTCCTCCTCTATAGCGCTTTTATTGCGCTCGTCACCGTGCTGATCTCCGGCCTCGTCCCCGCGCTGCAGGGCAGCCGCGGCGATCTGGCGGCGGTGCTGAAAGGCGCCGGCACGGCCAGCGCGCGTCTTCGCCTGCGCCTGGCCGCGCTCGCGGTACAGATCGCCGTTTCGCTTCTGTTGCTGCTGACGGCCGGCTTGTTCGGGCGCGCGATTTTGCGCTTTCACGACGCCGATCCGGGTTTCGCCACCGACCACCGCCTGTACGCGCCGGCGTTCGTGCCGCAGCCGCAATTTAACGCCGTATCGGCCCGAGTGTTCTACGATCGGACGCTGAGCCGGCTCAGGTCCGTCGCCGGGGTGCGCAGCGCCGCCCTGACCACGCGGCTGCCACTCTATGCGGCGGGCATCGGGACGAGTTGCATTGCGCGGATCGGCGACAAACCGGCTCAGGCCACCACCATGACGATTGGGGCGGGCTTTCTCGATACCATGCGAATCCCACTGGTGGAGGGGCGCGACTTCAACGTGGACGATAAAGCCGACGGGCCGCCGGTGGCCATCGTCAACCAGGCGCTGGCCCGGCGGCTGTGGCCGAAGCAATCCGCCGTCGGCCGTTCCTTCCTCTACGGCTGCGACCATCCCCGGACCTTGCAGGTTGCCGGAGTGGCGCGCGACGTGAAGGTCCGCTCGCTCAATGAAGCCGCTTCGCCCCACGTGTATCTGCCTTTTTCCCAGGCCTACGACGGCGGCATCGTATTCATCGTGGTAGAGACGGCCGGCGATCCGGGGCCAATGATGGAGACGGTGCGGAAAACGCTGGTTGGCTCCGATCCCGATTTCCGCACCTATGGCGTCAAGCGCCTGAGCGACGCGCTGGACGCTTCCTTCTGGCAGGCGCGCTTCGAGCTTTGGGCACTGGGCGTCCTCGGGACGCTGGCGCTGGTGCTGGCCGCGGTGGGTATGTACGGCGTGATCGCGTACCACGTCACGGCGCGGACGCGAGAGATCGGCATTCGCATGGCGCTCGGCGCCCGGCCGGCGGACGTCTTTCGGCTGATCATCGGCCAGGGATTGCAAGTAACCGTGGTGGGCGTCGGCATCGGCCTGGCCCTGTCGGCCGCGGCGGCGCGGGTGCTGGCGAGTTTATTGTACGGCGTCAGCCCAACCGACGCGGCCACCTGGAGCGCCGCTGTAGCCGTGTGGCTGGCGGTCGCGGTGCTGGCCTGCTGGCTGCCCGCCCGCCGCGCCGCCCGCGTGGAGCCCTTGGTCGCGTTGCGCCAGGACTAGCAGGAGCAGCCATCGGGCGCGGTTCCGGCAGCCACTCCCCGCGGTCGCGGCCCGGCTAATAAGGCAACCGGCTCGAAAACGATAGAACCTGTCAGGCGGCGCCGGCGGGTTTGTTCAGGCAGCAGAATTTGTGTTTTTTGCCGCCACCGCAGGGGCAGGGGTGGTTGCGGCCGATTTTGGGTTCCGGGCGGCGGTAGGGTTCCTGCTTTTGTGCATTTGTGCAGATTTTCGTCTTTTTGCGCGGCCGATTGGGAGTTCTCTTCCTCTTCCTCTTTCTTCAGCTCTTCCCGTTCGCGTTTCATTTGGGCGGCGATTCCGTTTTTTCCGAAGACTTGGTCCATGGGCAGGTCCAACAGGCCGAGGGGCTTTTCCGGCTTTTACGGTGGGGGAGCGATGGCGGTCTGGATGAGGAAGGTGGCGGCCCGGAGGTGCACGGAGGGGGAGGCTTCGGGGTCGTCGAGGATGTCGCTGAGGGTTTGGAAGGCGCGGTCGGCGAGGGCCAGGGCTTTTTCGCGGAAGCGGAGGGCTTGGCCGTAATGGGTTTGCATGAGGGCGGTTTGGAAGGGGGGGAAGTTGCGGACCCAGAGTTGGATTTCGACGGGATGGACGCCGCCGAACTCAGCCGCCTTGTCGACGGTGTAGCCGGCGCTCAGGGCGCTGATAACCAGGTATTGCTTTTCGTCTAATCCGTAATCCGTCATATCAGACCAAACCTCCAGCCATACGATAGCGCGGGAGGGGGGAAAACCGGGGTGGTGGGAAGGGGCGGAAATGGCTGTAGCGCGATGAAACGGCGGGAGTAAGGAATATTTTGAAAGTCTGTCACCGAAAAAGATCACACGTGGTAGTTCGGAGAATGGGCAAAGGCAGCCGGGGGCATAGACCGCCGGAGCTAGGGAACGTCGGCAGCGGACGCTGCAAGCCTGGGGGCCAAAAGGGTTGTGCAATTCTGTGCGGCCTTAGCCGTGATTGGCACCGGGGCGGGACAGTCGAGTCGCTTCAGTCTGTCCCGAGCGGGCCCGAGTCGCTTCAGTCTGTCCCGAGCGGGCCCCGAAGAGCGCAGGGTCCTGGCAGAGCCGACCTCCGGGGAAGGAGGACCAGTTACGCTTGACGTTTTCCAGTTCCATAGAACAATTAATTGATATACGAGATCGCCAACGCCATGACTAATGCGGAGATTGCGTTCATGATAGCCGCCTGTGAAGCGTCGGATGCACAGGAGAACGGCTCTCTTCTCATTGGCAGCGTAGATCCGATTCTGGCGGCACTGAGCCAAAAAGGATTGACCGAAAAGCAGGTTTGGCAGTGCGAGGTTTCCCTGGAGCGGAGCGGCTACATCGAAATTCCCGGCTACGACCGAAACGATGTCGATCCCGCATGGTCGCGAGCTGAAGTGTTTGATATCAGCCGTATCGGGCTGCGATGGTGGCTGATCCGTAAGTACGGCCAAGCCGCCTATTCCAAGATGGTTAGTGATGTCAGGAGGACCCGAGATGAGTGCTTGAGAAATAACGTCATGTTGGTTGCTGACTGGGCGGAAAGGCTAGGGTTGCCGCTGTTACTTGTCCAGAAGATTTTGCACGCAGAGAGATATGATTTGGGGTGAGCGGGGCAGCCTGGACTGGGATGATTTTTGGCTCCCAGGCTTCCCAAGTCCGAGCCCGCGCAGAAGAATCGCGCGGATCAGGCTGTCTTCCCGCACCCCCAAGGGCTCACATCGGGCAGAGCCGCGCGCGTTGAGCCGCGCGCGTCTGGTCAACTGTCTCTCTATGGGCTTTTCATCCCTGGCTTTCCTACGCCCTGCAATTTCGCGTTAAGGGCGTCGCGCCTCGCCTTAGCGCGGGCCGGTTGCACGAAGTAGAAGTCGAAGAGTTGTTCCAGTAGATTGAGCAACCATTCGGCCTCTTGAGGCTCCACATCGACAATCTCGCCCGTGTGGGTCGCCTTGATCGGATGGGCTGCAAAATTCCCGATGTTGCGGATCGCGTCAAGGTCGTCCGCAAGGTGAGTGGGCAGTTGCTTGGAATCGAGAACCTGCTGGATCTCGCTCGATAAATCTCCTTTTTTTATGCCAGCCCTTTCTCGCAGCAGGTGTTGCAAGCAACGGCGACTGAGACCGGCGCTCGCCTTCTCGCTGTCCGCGAATACGAGACATGCCTCCGCGTAGTCCACCACAAACTCGTTCGGAACCTCAGCAGGTACGGGAACGCGGGAGGCGGCTTTTGGGTGAATCAGCCGCATCGCCATGGGGTAGAAAACTGCCCCCTGGGTACCGGCAGCTACTCCGCCGGCGCCGAACTCGACCACAAACTGGCTACACGCGGGGCATTCTGCAAAGCGGACGCCCCAATATCCCTTGCTGTCCTGGCCAATGAATAGCTCCTTCCAGGTTCCATGGAAGTGCTGAAGGCAATGAGGGCACTGCATAGGCATCACGTGTAACGCACCTCTCAAGCATTCGCAAACCCGGCCGTCAGGGGAGGCCGGACCTCTGCCGGGTCAAGGCGGGCAAAAAACGGTCACGGCTGGCCCCCTTGGCTGACCATTCACCGGAGTAGGACCTTGGATTCTCAGTGAGAAGTGCGGGACGAGGGCGTCCCGCGCGGACCGGGGGGTCCGCCCTACTAATGACGATGCGCCGGCCTTGCGAAAAGTATGCGACCGCCCCTTATTGCTTGGCAGAGAACTCTGTCCACGGCCGGGCGTTCATATCTTTCAGGATAGGTCGATACCAGGCATATTCAGGGTGACTATCCAGGTGCGCGGCGGCGTGAAAATCGCGGCCGCAGGCGTGGCCCAGGGCGGCGAAGAACGTCATGCGCTCGGCGCTGGCGGCGTCGGTGACTTTATTCTGCACGGCGCCCACCGGAGCGAATGGAGCCTGCCAAGTCGGCATGCCGCGCGGGGAAAGCTCCACGTGGCCGCATAGGGTGCGCTCGCACGGCTCCTCTTTTCCGGTGAAGGTATCGAAGTGGTCGCCCAAGAAGCGTTCACCGGCGGCTACGTCTATCTTGCCCTTGTTCTCTTCCATCAGGACCAGCCAGCGGGCGTGGCGCGCGTTTTCGCTATTGCTCTTGTCGCCGGCGTCGAACTTGGTTTCCTCGCGGATGAACTTGGGGTTGATGGGGAAATTGGAGCCCACGAAATAGCCGTCGTGAGTGCGGTCCAGGTTGACATTTTTCAGGCCCAGCTCGAGGTCGGCGATCTCATTATTCTTGCGGTCGGCAACCAGCCAGTTATTGGCGTAGCCGCCGTTGTTGCCGTCCTTCATGAGGCGGGCGAAATCGTCGATGGATTGGGAATACTGCAGGGCTTTACGCGCGCGCACGAATTCGGGAGCGCCCGCGGGGTCGAAGCCGGTGAATTCGCTGATGGTGGTCTCGGTGACCAGAATCCCGGCGGAGTTCAAGCCGAAGTCGTCGCCGGAGTGGATCAGCCCCGGCATGCCATCCATGACGAAACGATTGCCGTGAGCGGGCTGGATATCGAAGACCACGTTCCAGCGTTCGCCGGAAGAGTAACTGGTCCAGTTATTGTGTCCGATCACCACGCGCCCGTCCTTGGTATAACTGCCGGTGGCGACAAAGGCGCTGCAATGATCGCTCGCTCCGGAGCTTTTGTTCCCCTCCCGCCATTTGTCGTAGTAGGGCAATTCGAGCCAGGCATTCAGCGCTACCAGGTCCCAAAGGTCGAGCTTGACTCCGTGCGCCTTCAGCCCCTCCACCATGGCGGTCAACTCTTCGCGGTACTCGGCTTCCACGCGCGGCCAGAGCACCTCGCGAGCTACTTTGCGGAAATACGGCCAGCTCTTTTTCTCGCCATGGACAAGCTCGGTCGAGATGGTTTTGAAATTGTCGGCGATTTCCGGCGCCAGCAGATAGCCGTGCTGAAAGCCGATTTCGGCCGGCGTCCCCTCCAGGTGAACCGGAATCCAGCCGTTCCGCTCCGCCGCGCGCGAAGCCTTCTTAAGCCGGGCATCGGACCCGGCCTGCCTCGCATAAAACGCGCCGGCGAGCGCCACCAGCGCCAGACCCGAAAAAAAGAGCGTCTTCCTCATAGGGGGTATTATAGTGGCATCGGAAGGCGCTCTGTGCAGGACACCGTACCCTCGAACCAACTCACGCAGCAGGTAAAAGCCGGCGGCTGCGCCTCGAAACTCAGCCCGAAGCTGCTCGATCGCGTACTGGCGGCGGTGCCGCGCTGGCCCGACGCCAATGTGCTGGTGGGATACGACACGGCCGACGATGCCGGCGTCTATCGCATCGCCCCGGATCTCGCGATTGTGCAAACCGTGGATTTCTTCACGCCCATGGTAGACGATCCGTTCACTTTCGGCGCCATCGCCGCGGCCAATGCGCTGAGCGACGTCTATGCCATGGGCGGGCGGCCGATCTCCTCGTTAACCATAGTGGCGTACCCGCCCAAGGGAGATCCCGCGGTTCTGGAAGCCATCCTGAAGGGCGGCGCCGAGAAAATGCGCGAGGCCGGCTGCTCCATTCTGGGCGGCCATAGCGTGGCCGACGACGAAATGAAATTCGGCTATGCCGTGACCGGCCTGATACATCCCGAACATATCCTTACCAACGCCGGCGCCCAACCCGGCGACGCCATCGTATTTACCAAGCGCATCGGCACCGGGGCGATCTCGACCGCTCTCAAGCGCGGGCTCGCCGCGGAGGAGCACGTTGCCGCGGCGATTCTCCAGATGACCACGCTCAATCGCCGCGCTTGTGAAGCCATGCTCACCCTCGACGTGCACGGCTGCACCGACGTCACCGGGTTCGGCCTCATCGGCCACGCCCGCGAATTGGCCTTGGCCAGCAAAGTGACCCTCGAAATCGAGTTCGACGCGATCCGGTTTTTGCCGGGCGCGCTGGATTACGTTCGCATGGGCGCGCTTCCCGGCGGCATGCACAACAATCGCGATTTTGCCGAATGCGTGGTGGAAAAAACCCGTTCGTTCGATGCCGGACGCGAAGCGCTGCTCTACGACCCGCAGACCTCCGGCGGATTGCTCGTCACTTTGCCGCCGGGCGATGCCGCCGAGCTGGAGCGCACGCTCGAAGGCGCCTATTCGATCGGCCGCGTGGTCGAACGGGCCGCCAAACCGATCCGCCTCGTCTAGAAACGCGATGCACGAATCCCGTGCCAGCCGCACCGCCTTTCGCGTCGCCGTTCGGCGCGCCGCGCACCAGGTGCTCGATCGGCCGAAGGTATTCGACGATCCGCTGGCGGTGCGCGTGGTAGGAGAAGAGGCGGTGTCGCGAATCGCCGGCGAGATGTCCCCGGGCGAGAGCGTCATCGCGCGGGCGCGCCGGGCCTTCTTTGCCGCGCGCAGCCGCTACGCGGAAGACGAATTGGCGCGCTCGGTGGCGAACGGGATGCGCCAGTACGTGGTATTGGGCGCCGGGCTCGATACGTTCGCCTACCGCAATCCCTTCGCCGCCCAAGGCCTGCGGGTCTTCGAGGTGGACCATCCCGCGACCCAGGCGTGGAAACGCGAGCTGCTCGAAGCGGCGGGTATCGCCATCCCGGCCGATCTGGTGTACGCCGCTGTGGACTTCGAGCGTCAGACGCTGGCCGATTCGCTCGTGGAGGCCGGATTTCGGAGAGATTCGCCAGCGTTTTTTTCCTGGCTGGGCGTGGTCCCCTACCTCAGCGAAACGGCTTTTCAGCAGACGGTGAGCTTGGTGGGCGCGATGCCGCCCGAAACCGGTATGGTGTTCGATTATGCCGTTGACCCCGCGGCTCTCACCCCCGCGGAGCGTGCCGCGCTGGATGCCCTTGCGCGCCGCGTATCGGCTGCCGGCGAGCCTTTTCAGCTTTTCTTCCAGCCGGACGATCTCCACCAACGGCTGGCCCGGGCCGGCTTCCGCCACATCGAGGATCTAGGGCGCGACCAGATCAACGCCCGCTACTTTGCCTCGCGAGAAGACGGAATGTGTATCCGCAGCAACCACGGGCGATTGCTTTGCGCGCGCGTGTGAGGGGGGTGGAGCAAGAAGAGCTTTCACCGGCTAAAGCCGGCGCCACCTGGCTTCAGCCTTTACAGCCACAGCTCACTTGGACCTCGCGCCTGCCGGCAGGGCGGTGATTTCGCGGTCGAGCGCGCCAGCCAGGCGGGCCAGGTTCCAGCGCGTTTTTTCCAGGGCATATTGGGCATCGTAGAGCGCGATCCACTTGTCGCCCTCCGCCATGCGGGCGCTTTCCACCTGGCGCATGCCGAGACGGCCTTCCTCCAGTTGCGCCAGGTCGATGGAGAGCTGCTCGTGGGTAACGTCCAAATCGAGCCGCGCCACTTCGGTTGCGGTGCGCGCTTTGCGGAGGTCACGGAAGGCCCTTTCCAGATCGCCCGCGATCCGGTTGCGAGTATTGGTCAGCTCGATTTTCAGGTGCGCCAATTCGGTCTCCGACTGCGCCATCTGCGCGCCCACATTGGGGCTGAAAAGCGGCAGTTGAAACGACATCCCGATTTCGCCGTTGTTGCGCTGAAAATGGTTGAAGAACTCGGCGTAATTATTAAATTTGGCCAGCATGGCGTATTGCGCCACCAGGTCGACGCGTGGCAGCCGCCCGGCGTGAGCAGCGCGAATCTCCAGTTGCTTGGAGACGATTTGCGATTCGATCTGCTGGACGTCCTTGCTGGTTCCGAGCGCCGCGCGGACGGCGGACTCTTCCGATTCGGGAAGCTCGGGCGCCGGGCGGTCTTCACCGGCGGCGCGCACGCGGTCGGCCGCCGAGTAGCCGAGGGCAACCGCCAAGGCGCCTTCGGCGTCGGCCTGATCGCTTTCGAGTTCCTCGGCGGTTTGGCGGAGACGCGCCGCCGCCAGCGCAGCCTGCTTTTGTTCCAACGGCAGGGCGCGCCCTTCGCGCACCTGGGCCTCCACCGCAGCCACTATCCGTTGCTGGCTCTGTTCCTGGTTACGGACCTGCGCGGCCAAGCGGGCATCGCGTTCGGCATCGAGGTAGAGCGCGACGATCCGATAGGCGACCTCATCCCGCTTCGATTGAGTGGCGATCGCCGCCCCGCGCGCGTCCTCCTTGGCCTGAGCGACCAGGAGGGTTTGCTGCCGGTTGAAGAGAAACTGCTGGGCCTGAGCCTGTATCACCGAAGGCGCGGAGCCTTCGATGCTGGTGGGGAAGCCGTTGGTGTAGGCAAGTCCGCTGCCGACGACGACCTTGGGCAGGAAGGGGCCGCGCGCGGTCCGTATTCCCAGCCGAGCTTTCAGTTCGTCGAGGCGCGCCAGAGCCAGGTCGGGGTTCTGCTTTCCCGCCAACTCCACGGCCTGGCGCAAGGTCATGGTGATCACTTCCGCGCGGCTGGCCGCGACGCATACGAGCACCGCCAGAGCTAATTTGGACATGTTTCGATTTTAAACGCGAAGTCAGAAGCCAGGAGACAGAAGCCGGAATGAGGACATGGCGCCGCGCGTTTGGCTACGAGGCTGGGTCACGTGAGGCCAAACAGGTGTCGAGAAAGTCTCGACACGGCACGCACGAGTGCGTGCGCCACGTCCGCGGGGCGCGGCAGACTGAGAGTCCGCGCCACAAAACGCTCCTATTCGCGGCTGCTGATAATCTGGGGTGGTGGGCGTTCGTTTGGGGACTGGCCGGAGCACTGCGCTGCTGGTTGCGGCCTCGGCATTACTGGGGCAAACCGGCGAGAACGTGCTGGTGGTAGTGAACCGCCGCGACGCGGTGTCGCGCCAGATCGGCGATTATTACCGGCCGCGCCGATCCGTGCCGGTGAAGAACGTATGCTACCTGAACACGACCTCGGACGAAGAGATCCCCTGGGCGACTTACATGCACGATGTGGAACAGCCGATTGCGCGCTGCCTGCAGGAGGGCCGGCTGCAGGAGAAAATCCTTTATATTGTGCTGACCAGGGGAGTGCCGTTGAAGGTGGACGGGAGCGGCGGATCGCTTCAAACCGCCGAACATGCCTCGGTGGATTCGGAGCTGAGCTTGCTTTACGGCAAGCTGCACGGGGCGCAAGTGGGGCGCGAGGGCGGGGTCAGAAACCCATTTTTCATGCAGCGCGACGCCCCGTTTCGCCATCCCCAGGCGCCCATCTACATGGTGACTCGCCTGGCGGCTTTCTCGCTGGAGGATGTCAAGGCCATGATCGACCGCTCTCTCGCCGCGCGCAACCGGGGAAAATTCGTGATCGACCTGAGCGGGCCCAATAACGCCGAGGGAAACAACTGGCTGCGCAACGCGGCCATGCTGCTGCCGCGCGATCGGGTTTTGCTGGATGAAACCACGGCCCAGCCATTGCATGTCCGGGATGTAATCGCCTATGCCAGTTGGGGATCGAACGATGGCCGGGTGGCGCGCGTGCTGGGCTACTCCTGGTTGCCCGGCGCCGTGGCCACCGAGTACGTTTCCACCAACGCGCGCACGCTCGAGCGGCCTCCCGCCGGATGGCTGCCGACCACCTGGGAGGATCGGGCCCACTTTTTCGCCGGTACGCCGCAGAGCCTCAGCGCGGACTACATTTGGGAAGGCGCCACCGCCGTAACCGGCAACACGTATGAGCCGTACCTGACAGGCTGCGCGCGGCCCGATTACCTGCTGCCGGCTTATTACCAGGGGCGAAATCTGGCCGAGAGCTATTACATGTCGATCGCATTTTTGAGCTGGCAGGGAGTGCTGTTGGGAGATCCCCTGTGCTCGCTAGGAAAGCCGTAAGAATGGACCGGAACCGTTTTGCCGAAATTGCCGCCCGATTCTCCAAGCTGCGCCTGCTGGTGGTGGGCGATCTCATGCTGGACGAGTTCATTTGGGGCAAGGTATCGCGAATTTCGCCCGAGGCCCCCGTGCCGGTGGTGGACGTGACCTCGGAATCCTACTATCCGGGGGGAGCGGCCAACGTGGCGCGGAACCTGCGCGAGTTCACCAGCCACGTCGCGGTCCTGGGGGCGGCCGGTCAGGATCAGGCCGGGGCCAGACTGCTCTCGTTGCTGGAGGATTCCGGCATCGACACCGCCGGTGTGATGCAACATGAGAAGTATTCCACCATCGTCAAGACCCGCATCATCGCCCGCCACCAGCAGGTGGTCCGAGTGGATCGGGACCGCCGCACGCCGGCCGGAGGGCCGCACCTGGAGCGGGCGATCCGGTTTCTGGGGCGCACGGCCGCGGAGGTGGACGGCATCGTGGTGTCGGATTACGACAAGGGTTTTGTTACCCAGCCACTGGCGGATGAGATCCTGGCCGCGGCGCGGCATCACGGCAAGATTCTGGCGGTGGATCCGCATCCCCATACTTCGCTCGCATGGAAAGGCGCCACCGCCATCAAACCGAACCGGAGCGAAGCCTTGCACGCCGCCGGCTTGCCGCCTTCGGACCCGGTGGAACCGGCCGATCGAGACCAGGCATTGCTCGAAGCTGGAAACCGCCTGTTGGAACGCTGGCAACCCAAGAACCTGGTAATCACGCTGGGGGAACAGGGCATGATGTTGTTTCGCGCCGGCGAGCCGTGCTACCACGTGCCTTCCTGGGCTCGGGATGTTTTCGACGTTTCCGGCGCAGGCGATACGGCGATTGCCCTCTTCACCCTCGGGCTATGCGCCGGCGCCGATGCGCGGGAAGCCGCCGAGCTTGCCAATCTGGCGAGCGGAATCGTGGTCGGAAAGCTCGGGACGGCGACGGTGAATGCAGCGGAGTTGGAAGCGGCGATGGGGTAGGGGGCTGCCTGTTGTGAGGTTGACAACGGCAGCACGGCGAGTAAATCGCCGGCGACAAGGCCCCGGGCGCCCGCTATTTCCGAGTGGTGCGTGATCCGCCCCAAAGCCGCGCCGCATCAGATGCCAACATTCACCTTGCGTAGGTTTAGTCGGTTATAGATGTTGGTTGCGGGGGTCTGCAACGCTCCGAACGTACTTCGGCTACAGTTCCGGGTGGCATTGGCGGCAGCCAGTTGAGGTTGCGGGTGTTCTCCCGCTGACAGCGTTCACTGATCGCACTCCGGCCCTCGGCGTCGAACTTTCAGGAATTCACTAGCCGTGAGACCGATACGAGTGCGGATTGCGTTTTGTAACTTCTTCAGTGACGGCGAAGTCAGGTTCTTACAGAAAACTCCACTCCAGACCTCGCCAGTCCTGAGATCAACGGCATAGTGAATCTGGCCGCTTGGCGGATCGGGAACTGCCTGGAAAAACTGAAAACCCGGATCATCCTTGACTTCGTATTTTTCGAGCCCGTAACCGCCCTCGGCACGATCCTTAAGGAAAGCCTTCACCAACTCATGCGCTTCTTCCAGGGTCACGTCCCTGCGTTTCTTTACGGCGTAGACAGAAGGATCAATCGGCGTCGCCGAAACATCCGAGACAGATTGTAGAACGAACCACAGCAGAGGAAGGTCTGGTTTGCCGGCGGTGAACCCCACCGCCTTCTCTGCTGGGTTTGCCCTAACCGCAACGGTCTGGCTTGCGAAATAATCAAAGCGCCCATCCGCCGTCACGGTGATTCGGTACAGCGGGCAATCCTGACATCGGCCACCATCAGGCCATTTGAACTTCGTGTCAGAGTACTTCCGGAAAGCTCGATAATTGCCGTCTCTCTTCAGATGAACAGGAAGGCGAGGTTCAATGGGCCTCCAGATGAGTCGTTCGGGGTGCGTGTGGTCATCGTCGATCATGGTGAATGCGTATTGCCCCGGTTGCATCATCAAGTCGCCAAGAAAGTAGTGAGCGCCCACCTGAATCTTGGCCGAGCAGGTTTCGTCCACAAACCCTTCCCATTGGAAGCGGGAGACGAGTTCGCTGCGAATCTCGACGAACTTGTTGTTGAATCTCGCCGGGTCTCTAACCAGTTCACACAACGTTGCCTTGATCGGTTCACCTGCTCTCGTCTGGCCAAACAAAGCACTGGATAGGACCGTAAGCAGCGCAATGATCGAGCATCGCATCTGGAGCGATGCTACCACGGAAATAGATGTATCTATTTTGGTTCCGGGGGCTGGATTTGAACCACTGGTCCAGTTCGAGATCCTGATGACGTGAATGCTCCCTGAGCACTTTGGTCCACCCCAAAGGCCGTGGGATGAGTGGATGGCCTATGATTCAACGGCTCCGGGTGGATTGTCGTCCAACTCTTCCATAGCTCCTATTCGATTCTAGTCCCAAACGGCGCCATGCCTTTGGCCAGCACAGTTTTCGGAAATTCGCCGGAACCGCGGAGCATGAATGAGCCGAAGTCCTTGTACCAATCGCCCTCGGGCGCCCAAGGTGCGGCGTTCACCCACTCTTGCAGCCGGCGAAGATCTTGGAGAGAAATCTGCTCCGCTACGCGCGCCAGGACGTGCTCCCAGACGGGCCGCGGCAGGCTAGCCTGAATTTTCGCCGTAATTAGTGAGCTAACGTTTTGGGGCACTGTCTACCGGAACCGCAAGGCCAGGGGGCGTCCGTCCCACCAGGGGATTGGCGTGGAGCCCTGAGCGAAGCCG